>VFQO010000275.1_pt1 | contig 62943 bp, 56 predicted proteins | sample 3512331 | NCBI WGS metagenome assembly VFQO01 (sample SAMN10412371, study PRJNA504923) | tailings metagenome | isolation source: Replicate 3 from Balatoc abandoned mine | place: Philippines: Itogon, Benguet | collected 2017-08-28 | reverse complement strand
CGGCCCCGGGCATCCACCTCGCCCGTCTCGGCCCCGAGCACCTGCGTGCGCTCGGGGCCGTGCTGGTGCCAGAGGGCGGCCGTCCAGGCGCACAGGGTCGCGTCGAGCAGATCCTCACGATGCTTGTAGGCGGATGCTGCTGTCGGGCTCTTCTCCGTCAGCAGCGTCTTCGTCACATCGTGCGAACGCAGTCTGAGTGCCGGGGTCGTGTTTTCGAGCGCCGTCATCCGGGTCAGCAGCTCGTCGCAGACGGCCGCGCGCAGCTTCTTCGCCTCGGCGGCCGGCAGCCCGGGGATGAGCCGCTTGTACCGCGGCCGCTCGACGTCGTAGTCGAGCTCGTTCGCGCCGACGAGCGTCGGGTACGGGTAGCACTCGAAGGCGACGGTGACGCCCGCGCGCGGCGGCCAGGTGCCGTCGGTGTAGCGGATGCCTCGGGGCTCGAGCGCGGCGAGCAGCAGCTGCCCGGCGCGGGCCGCGCTGCCCTGGTTGTTCGCGTTGGCGGCGACCTTCCAGCGGCCGTAGCGGCGGCCGACCTCGCGTTCGGCGGCGCGCATGCCGGTGGGGTTGGCGACGATGAGCGGCGCGTCGATGGCGATGACGTCACCGGGCCGCTCATGCTCGGCGACCCAGGCGGCGACGGCGTCGACGCCGCGCGCCCACCCGGCGTCGAGGATCGTGCCGTCGGCGGCGAGCAGGCACAGGCCGGTCTCGTTGGGCTTCTTGACCTTGCCCGTGACGGGGTGCGGCAGACCCAGCCCCCAGGCCAGGTCGATGCCGAGGTAGCGGGTCATGGTTCGAGCGTAGGTGGGCTCGAGGTCCTCCGGGCGAGGACGCTCGCGCGGCGCGTGCGGCTCGCGACGCGCTGCGGTCAGGCGGCGGTCGCGGTGGCGGTGGCGGCGAGGGCGGGGGCGCTCGTGGCGTCGCGCAGGGCGTCGCGGGTCTCGGCGGAGGTGGGCGGTTCTGCTCCGGCGCGCTGGATGGTGAGCAGGGCAGTCTGCTGCGCCCACTCGCCGACGGCGCGGAGGGTGCGCGGTTCGATGGTGCGCAGGTGTTCGCGCTGGTCGGCGCCGAGCAGCCCGAGGGTGCCCAGCCCGGCGAGCAGCCCGGCGGTGGTCGCGTCGCCGGCGCCGATGGTGTCGACGATGTCGGCATGACGGCCGGGCAGGTCGATGCGGGCGGTGCGGGTGATGAGCAGCATCCCGCGGTGGGCGCGCGTGATGACGACGAGGGCGGCGCCGGCGTCGAGCCAGCGCTGGGCAATGCTGTCGACGGGTTCGCTGCCGTAGAGGTGTGCGAGGTCTTCGTCGCTGGCTTTGACGATGTCGGCGAGGCGGGCCTGCCGCTCGACGCGCAGGCGGGCGAGCCCGAGGTCTCGTTCGAAGGCGGGCCGGATGTTGGGGTCGTACGAGATGGTGGATGCGGCGCGTGCGCTGCGCATGAGGCTCTCAATGGCCTCGGTGGCGGGTTCGATCGCGGCCGCGAGCGACCCGACGTGGACGACGTCGACGGGGGAGTGCTGCGGGATGCCGTGGGGCAGGTTCCACTCGAGGTCGAAGCGGTAGTCGGCGGAGCCTTCGGGGCGTACAGCGGCGTAGGCGATGGCCGTGCAGCCGTTGCGGGGGCCGTTGAGCAGGTCGACGCCTTCGTGCACGAGGCGCTCTTCGATGCGGTCGCCGGCGCGGTCGGCGCCGAGCTCGGTGTAGAACTGCACGTCAACGCCTTGGCGGGCGAGGCCGATGCTGACGTTCATGGGGCTGCCGCCGGGCATCTCGACGGTGGGCTGCGTCGGGTCGGCGGGTCGGATGATGTCAACGAGCGATTCGCCGACGACGAGTGCGCGGGTTCGTGATGGCGTCGGGTGACGTCGGGTGTCCATCAGTGCACCTCCCCCTTCGGTGTGCGGCCGCCCCCCAGCGGCTGATGCTGCGACAATAGCTCGCGAATCGCGTGCCATCCAGATGGTGAAGAGCTTTCACCCCCGCATTGGGGGTGTCCGCTCTTTGGGGGACAGTTTGGGGGACAAGGCTGAGGCGCCGCTGAGTCGGCAGCTCAGGTTCGGCGGCTTCGGCTCTGCTGTGGGTGAAGGGCGAACGCTGGCTCGATCGCCGCTAGAACTCGCACGTGTCGCCTTTGCCGAGGACCGTTGAGGACGTGAGCATGAGACGCGTCGCGTCGATCTCGATGAAGGTGTTCTCGATGATGATCGCCCTCGCGCGATTCGGGTCGGAGAGCGATTGACCTTGCTGATCGACGACTTCGCTCGAGTAGCCGTCGACGCACGTGTGAATGACGACCTGATCGATGCCGGGTGACGGCAGGTATTGCTTCAGGCGAGTCGCGATCGTGGTGGGCCTGCCTGCTTGCCGGAGCCCTTCGGCCGCGTAGATCTCGGCTCGCTCGACGTCCGACGCGAGTACTTCGCCCACCGCGACGGTCCGGAGTGATTCCGTTCCTCGCGAAGGGTCGCTGAACACGGCGTACGCGACGTCGACGTATCGCTCGTACTCGATCTCCGCTGCGGAGAGCGCGGCGTCGTCGCTCGCGAACTTCGCCTCTGGCTCGGCAACCGGCGGCGCGGATGGCCGTGGCGCCGTGTCGGGTGAGCATCCGCTGACGAGGAGAGCGGAAACGACGACGGTGGGAACGAGGAGCGACGATCGCGGCGGCATCCGCAGACCTTAGGCAGAGTTGCGGACGGGTTCGGCGCCTCTCCACAGCTGTCGACACTGCGCCCTGCAGCGCGTGCTGGGGAGGCGGTGGGCCCTGGTGGTCGTGAGGCGTACGGGGTCTCCGGCCGACGGCGTCCTGGTACGGGGCTCGGCTGAGGTTGGCGATGCGGTGCGCGTCGAGCTTCGCTGGGGCGGTCAGCAGCCGGGGCCGGCGGGGTCGGCACGGCAGCTGCGGTCGACCAGCGCGGTGGTGGCGCTGTCGGCGACGACGATGTCGATGGGTGCCGAGGGGATGGCGAGGGTGCCGGGGATGGGGATGAACGCGCCCCCGCCGACCCGGTACTCGGCGGCGTAGTCGACCAGCAGGGTGACGGTGTAGGTGCCGGCGGCCGTGTAGACGTGGCTCGTCGGCGTGGGGTCGAACTCGTCCAGGCCGAGGGTCGCCCACGTGGAGCCGGGGCTGGCGGCGCTGAGCGGCGCCGACCCGTCGCCGTAGTCGAAGGTGTAGGCGACGGGGGTGAAGCGCACCTCGGCGGTGATGCCGAAGAGCTCACCGGTGCGCGTGCTGCTGCCCCCGGTCGCGAGGATGTTCGCGTCGAGTCCGCGCACCGCCCAGCCGTCGGGCTCGGAGCGCAGCACGGCGAGCTCGGGTCGGAAGCTCGCGACGTCGCGGATGGTGACGCCGGGGGTGCCGGCCGGGGCAGCGGGTGGGGGAGGTGCCGCTCGAGTTCCGGTGCACTCGACCGCGGCCCAGTCTCCGGGGGTCACCTCGCAGCCGTTTCCCCGCTCGATGGGCGGAGGAGTCCAGCGACGCTCCGGTTCTTCGGCAATTGTGGGTCCGTCGGTGTCCGCCCGATTCGCGAGTCGATTCGAGGTGTTGTTCGATCCGTTCTCGGTACTGGTCCCTCCAAGGGTCACCACGTCTTCGTTCACGGTGTACTGCCACCACGGGTTAGTCGGTTCAGGTTCCTCAGCGGCGGCGCTCACCACACCCGATGTTGGGGCGAGCGCTACGACCACAGCAAGGATCAGATGGTGCACTCTGGGCCGTCCTCCCACAGGCTGCTTTCACTCAGAAGGAGGCCACCCTCTGCGTCAGCGACGAACAGGTTCTCGACCGTCACCGTTGGCTGCCTATTTGGGTCGCCGATTGCCCGTCCACTCGAATCGACCGCTTGCACAGAGAATGCATCCAGGCACGAGTAGACGATCACCTCCGCAGTTTCGGCACTTCCCCCGTTGTAGCTCTGCAGTGAGGTTGCGAGAACGACTGGATCGCCAGTCTGCTTCAGCCCCTCTGCGCGAAACTGCTCAGCCTGCGCAAGGTCGCTTTCGAGGATGGACCCCGTAGCTACCGACTCCAAACGACCAGGATCCTCGCCTCCGTCCGCGTACACCTCAAATGAGACGTCGAGGTACTCCTCAAAAGCAGCCTCCGCCGCCGCAAGCGCTTCCTCATCACTGGCGAACAACGGCTCGGCGTCGGCCGTGGGCGGCGGTGCGGGCACGGCGGCTTCGGGCGAGCATCCGCTCGCCAGCAGCGGGAGGGAGGCGAGCAGGAGGACGACGGGCAGCTGGCGCGACTTCACCCGCACACAGTAGGCAGAGCATTCGTCGGATTCGGCGCTTCTCCACAGCGCCGACGCCCACGCGACGCCGCAGCGAACAGGGGGAGGAGCGGCGACCCGGGCCGCGGTCGAGCGACCCCCAGAACCCGCGTACCGTTAACGGGTTGGGCCGAGGCCCGGCACGACGACGACACGACGCAGACGCGAGCGACACGCAACGAGAGAAGAGCAGTACATGGACGAGTGCATCCACGGATTCGAGCCCGGCATGTGCGCCACCTGCTTCCCCGCTCCTGAGCCGGAGAAGCCCGCCCCCGTCAAGCGCGTCGCGAAGCCCGCCCGCACGAGTCTGCGCACGCCCCCGGCTGGCTCGACGACCGGCCGCACCGCCCCCGAGCCGCGCGCCGCGAACCTGCCCAAGCGCATCTTCCACGTCACGCACGTGCGCAACCTGCCGGCCATCCTCGCGGCCGGTGAGCTGCGGCCGAGCAACGCCGAGGGCGTCGAGCCCGAGGTCGTGCTCGCGAGCGAGATCACGCACGAGCTGCGGGCGACGGCGCAGGCCGCGTCAGACGCATCCGTGCTCGACTGCGTCGCCTTCTCGCTCACCCCGAAGGCGACCTGGTGGGCCCAGGTGCAGGATGGCGCCGCCGGCCCCACCTGGAGCGACGCCGCCCGCCGCGCCCTCGCCGTCGACTTCGTCGTGCTCGGCATCGACATCGCCGCCGTCGCCGACCGCCTCATCGTCACCGACGGCGACGCGGCGGCCCTGCCGACCGCGATCGGCGGCCCCGGCGACGCGGCGAAGCGGATGCTCGCCCGCGCCGCCCTCGACGAGACCATCATGCAGGCTGCCGAGGCGCTCATTCCCGGCACGGTGCCGCTCGAGGCGGTCGCGCTCGTCGCCGTCGCGAACGACAAGCGCCGCGACGACGTGAAGCGGGCGCTGGCCGAGGCGGGGCTCGGGGCGAAGGTGGCCGTCTACCCGCCTTGGTTCGTGCCGACGCCGATCGCGTAACTGCGGCGAAGCATCCTCGGCGTGTCACCCGCACGTGGGGTATCGGAGACCGCCTCGTGGGTGCATGATGGCGAGAAGCTTTCGCGTACCCCCGCGAGGGCTCACACCCGAATACCCGCACCCAGTCCCGTTCTCGGCACCCGAACCACCCCTCCGAGAACTCGACGGACACCCCCGATGGGATGCACCATGACCGATTTCATGCCCGCGCCCCCGCGCACCGATCTCGCGGGCCTGGCCCGCCCGACCCTGGCGTCGCCCGACGCGCCGGCGGCTGTTCCGCCGTACCTCAGCGTCGTGACCGCCGAACCCCGGCCCGACGACGCCGAGCTGCTGCACAGCTCGCTCGGCCGCGCCGAGTGGATCGCTCTCGACCTCGTGAAGCCCGGTGGCGTCTTCGACGGCAAGGTGCACATCACGAGCGCCAAGTCGGCCAAGAGGGCCGGCGCTGTCGAGCCCATCACCTTCAGCGCGCTGAAGGCGATCGTCTCGATCACGCTGCGCGAGATGCCGCGCGTCGAGCAGCAGTGCTTCGATCCGGCCGTCGTGCTCGCCGCCATCGAGGGCGGGCCGCACTCGGTCTCGCAGCTGCAGCTGGAGCAGGGCGCCCGCCTGGTGACCCGCCTCGTCTCCTACTACTGGGGCGCCGTCGCGAAGGCGTGGCCCGAGGCGTGGGATGACCGGCACGGCTTCATCCTGTGGCAGAGCTTCGGCCTTACCGGGCTGAGCCGGTTCGGCGGACGCATCATCCAGGAGCGCGTCGACGAGCGCGAGATCATGCAGCAGTACTTCGACACCGCCCTCGCCGCGGTCGCCGCCCGCATGCCGCTCGACGCCGCCGACTTCGACGGCTTCAGCTCGCAGACCGGCGCCAACCAGGTGTTCTCGATGCTCATGGAGGCCAACAGCGCCCACGGCGCGGCCTTCACCGAGCTCGTCGACCAGCTGGCGAGCGACATCGACTGGGGCAAGGCGGCCTCAGCGCCGTCACCGCTGCCGTTCGGCTGAGCCGGCTTCGACTCGGACGACCGCGCGCGGTGCATCCGCGCTGCTGACCGCGGCGCCGCGCAGACGCCGACGCCCGGCGGGAGGGGTCTCTCGCCGGGCGTCGTGCTCAGTCGTCGAGCACGAACGTCACCTCGAGGGTGACGTGCCAGGCGGTGACGCCGCCGCCGTTGACGGTGACCTTCTGCTCTTTGACCCAGGCTCCTTGGACGTTGCGCAGGGTGCTGCTGGCGCGCTCGATTCCGACGCGGATCGCGTCCTCGAAGCTGGTCTCGCTGCGCGCGGTGATGGTGGTGACGCGGGCGACCGATGACATGGCGGTCCTCCCTTTCTGGTAGCGGATGCTCGCCGCGGTGTGCGGATGGAGGAGCCAGTCAACGCCCGGCCTCGGGGCCGTGCGAGGGGGTGGCGCGGGGGAGTCGCGCGGGGTTAACGTGGGCGGCTGCTCGTCGGTTCGGCCGTCAGCTGGCGAGGCGCGTCGTCGCGTCGGGTGCGTCGAGGTCGAGCAGCTCGGTGTAGGCCTCGGCGCTCTCGATGGCGCGGGCGATCTGCTCGGGGCTCGCCGGCTGCGGCTCGGGAACCATCGGGGCGGTGCGGGGTGCGAGGCGGGTGCGGCTGGTCCACTCGGCGCCGTCCCACCAGCGCTCCTGGCCGGGAATGGTGGGGTCGGCGAACCATCCCGCACGCGGCTGAATGATGGTGATCTCGCTCACCCGGCCATGATGCGCGAGGCGCCTTGCCGTTCTCTGTGACCCCCGTTCGGGGGGTGTGTGCTCGCGCTCGTGTCGCTGCGTCAGCGTCTCGTGCGGATCGCGCCGGCGACGAAGCCGGCGAGCAGCAGCGCGCCGCCGCCGATGGCGAGCGCGAGGGCGAGTGTCTGCTCGAGCGCGAGCACCCCGATGAGCCCGTAGACGCCGGCGACGAGGGCCGCGATGCCCAGCAGGGTGAGCAGCAGTGACAGTCCGCCGACGAGGCGGCGGGGGCCGCGCATCCGTTTCGGAGCGGTCGCCACCGACAGCAGCGGCACCGACCCGGTGGGCGGTGCCGGGGGAGCGAGGTCGACAAGCTCGGTGAACGCCTCGGCGCTGAGGATGGCCTGCTCGACCTGCTCGGGGCTCGCCAGCCGCGCGGGGTCGGCCAGCTGGGCTCGCGGGCTCGGGCGGGTTTCGTCGGTCCAGGCGGTGCCGTTCCAGCGGCGTTCGACGCCGGGCTCGGTCGGGTCGGGGAACCAGCCCTCGGGAGGGGCGGTCTGGCCGTAGTCGGGGTCGGCGGGGGTGAGGGTCATCGGGTGTTCCTCGGGTGTCGGGTGTGCGCCGCGGGCGTCGGGTCGATCGCGGTGAGGTCGCTTCATGATGCGTGCGCGCGCTCCCGCAGGCAAGCACAGAAGCGCCAACCTGAGCGCAAAAGACACGGCACGTTAAGTTGGACCAGCCGATTGCCTCGCTGCACACGGCGCGCAGTCAATCTCCAGAGCAGGGTTTAATGTGCCGCGATTTGCCTCGGTTGGGAACGTGATCAGGTGATCGTCTATGACATGTCAGGCGACGGGATGCTCAACTCAGGTGGTAGCGGCACCCCATGGACTCGATGCGGGCAGGTGGCCACCGAGCGCCGGCCCCCCGTGTCGGGCCGAGCGATCGCTGCCTTGGATGGCGGCGTGCGCGTCATCGACCCGCTGGGCGTGCCGGTGGAGCGGGCGCGTGCGGCGATCGAGAGCATCCACGACCGGCAGTGTGTGGCGCGCGTGATCGATGACGGCGTCAGCGGCGAGTGGGTGGGCGAGCGCCCCGAGCTGGGCTTGACCGCGCTGGCGATGTTCGCCGGCACGATGACGCTCGTCGACGAGCGGGTGGCCGGCCGCGCGCGCGTCGGCTTCAACCCGCAGGACGCGAAGCACCACGCGGCGCGCGACCGCAGTGCGGGTTTCTGCGTGTTCAACGACATGGTGTGGGCGGCCCTCGAGCTCGAGAGGCAGGGGCTGCGGCCGCTGTATCTCGACTGGGACATCCACGCGGGCGATGGCGTGGAGCACCTGCTGGCCGACACGGGAATTCCGACGCTGAGCATTCACGGGCACTCGACGTTTCCTCTCGACCCGGCGACGATCGACGTCGCCGCGGCGGGGGAGGGGCGCCGCCACACGCGGCACGACTCGGCTCGAGCCATCTACAAGTGGGACCTCGACGTCGGCGACGGCGACGAGCACCTGTTGCAGGCGCTCGAGGAAGCGCGCGCGATCATCGACGCGTACCGGCCGGGCGTCATTCTGCTGGCGGCCGGCGCCGATGGCCTGGTCGGTAGCCCGCTGGGCACCGGGACCTACACGCAGGCGGGTTTCGTGGCAGCGGCCGGTGTGGTCGCAGAGCTGGCCGCCCGCCACAGCGAGGGCCGCGTGCTCGTTGGAGGAGCGGGCGGCTACCAACCCCGCACCGAGACCCCGCGCGCCTGGGCGAACGTGGTCGGCATGCTGCACGCCTGGCTCGATGCCGCTGACGCCGACCTCTCGCTCGACGCCGCCGCCCTCAACCGCGCCGCCACCGCCACCACCGCGGAGGTGACCCGATGAGCCCCGAGAAGAAGCAACCGGAGTTCACCGAGGACGAGATCGGCCTGGCGATGGCGGTGGGCGGCCCGTTGAAGCCGGTCCACGTGCCGATCGAGCGCGCGGCCGAGCATCCGTTGCTCAAGCACGCCGTCATCGACGAACACGGCTACATGCAATGGCCGGGCTTGACCGCGGGGCAGAAGCAGTCGCTCAAGAAAGACGTCTGGTGGGCGACCGAGGGTGGTCGCCGCGTCTTTGCGATCTCGCCGCGCGTCAACGCCAACTGGTGGCTGCCGCCGAATCCGACGCGGGATGACCTACGCGCGACCTACGGACGCGTTGCCGACCTGCAGCGCTGGTACCTGGTCATCGACCCGATCGTGCATCCCGCCCGGGTCACCCTCGTCACGTCGTTCAGCGTCGAGGGGGAGCGCACCTTCATGCAGCGTGCGTATCGCGCGGGATGGATGCCCCTGCCGGCCGCCGCGTTCGTCGACATGCTCGACAACCCCGAGCTGGTGGTCACCCCGACCGACCAGATCACGGCCGACAGCTGGGAGCAGATCTGGCGGGACCGATGAGAGTCTTTCTGGAGGGGGAGGAGACTTTGCCGACACCCCGTGCATTCTCGGTAGGGCGGCGATGTCGGCATTACTTCATAGACTGTCCCAACTATCGATTGCCGTCTGAGTCACGCCGGGGAGGCGCCGATTAATCTCGCACCTGATCCGCAGCGATACCAGCTTTCGTTTACCGCAGGCGCTCTCTATCTCGCGGGGGCACCCATCGCCGCAGAACTCTATCTTCAGCTTCGGGACTGGGCTGAGGTTCGTGAGGCTCTTCAAGCCGACAACCTTCTTCGGGCTCGTACCGCAGCCACCGCAACAAGGTGGTCGCGCGAACTCGTTCAGCGCTTGGAGACCCTGAATCTGGAAGAGGTCGAGCTTCTCGCCGACGCAACGAGTGATGAACTGGCGCAACTGATGTGGACTGCAACCTGCCGTCGATATGCGCTTATCGCTGAGTTCGCCGAGGAGGTGCTCCGCGAACGTTTCCTCCTCGTGCAGACTGAGCTGACACACGAGCACTTCGACGCATTTGTCAGCGTAAAGAGCCTGTGGCATGACGAGCTCACCGAGTTGGAGCCTGCCACCTATCGCAAGCTACGCAGCAATCTCTTCACGATGCTCCGCGAGGCGAACTTGATCTCGGAGGGCGGCATGATCCTTCCCACAGTTCTGTCAGGCCGTGTTAGGGAGCACCTTGTTCGACGCACCCCGAGCGATGTGCGCTTCTTTCCGACGAGGGAGATTGCATGAGCACCCATGACGTGGCGAGGTGGGAAGACCACCTGGTCGCTGTGATGTCCGGAAGACGATTCCGCAACATGGAGGGCCTCAGCGGCGAGGTGCCGTTCTTCATCTACCCCTACGAGCCCACCGACGCGCTCGAGATCGCCCAGTCCAAGAAGCGGATCAAGACGAAGCTTGCACAACAGGGCATCGAGGTCCTCGAGGTCAAACTCTACGACCTTGTGGTCGAACTGCTCAAGGACCGCGGCGTCTGGGACGACCTCATCGCGATGGAGCCGGACACGCCGAAGGATGACTTCCGCGAGGGCCTGCGCTCCATGCTCGATCCTGGCGACGACCTCGCGCCTGCGATTCAAGCGCGACTGGATGCTCAGCCGTTCGACATCTTCTTCCTCACCGGGATCGGCGAGGTCTTTCCCTACATCCGTTCGCACAATGTGCTGAACAACATCCAAACCATCGCCAGCAACAAGCCGATGCTCATGTTCTTCCCTGGGCGCTACGAGCAGTCCCAGACCCTCGGGTCGTCGCTCGTGCTCTTCGGCGTGATGAAAGACGACCAGTACTACCGGGCCAAGGACATCCGGGAACAGGAAGCGTGACTCAATGATCCTCAACGACATCTTCGAGAAGAACGTTCAGCGCCCGATCGAAGGCGTAATCAAAGCCGACGATGCAGAACACCTGAGCACCGAAGTCGAGGAGTATGTGCTCACCAATGAAGCCGCGAAGGAACTGCAGCGCCTCCTCGAGGAGTACGTCAGTTACACGACCGCGAACGGGGTGTGGATCTCCGGCTTCTTCGGTTCGGGCAAGTCGCACATGCTGAAGATGCTCGCCCACCTGCTCGGCGACGTGGAAGGCCAGGACTTCCCGCGTGACAAGGTGTCCAAGACCTTCCGGGGGAAGGCGCACGACGCCTTCCTCCCGAGCCTGCTCGGCAAAGCGGACAAGATCCCGGCGAAGAGCCTGCTGTTCAACATCGACCAGAAGGCGACCATCATCACGAAGGACGCCACCGACGCGCTGCTGAAGGTGTTCGTCAAGGTCTTCGATGAGTCCCGCGGCTATTTCGGCAACCAGGGGCACGTCGCCCGCTTCGAGCGCGACCTCGACCAGTCCGGGCACTACCAGGCGTTCCAGGACGCCTTCCAGCGACTGACCGGCAAACCGTGGCTCGATGAGCGCAAGAACTACATCATCCAGGGCCGCAACATCGATCGAGCCTACGCCGAGGTCGTCGGCGGCGACGCGCCGACCGACATTCTCAAGCAGTACAGCAACGACTACGCGGTCTCAATCGAGGACTTCGCCGATGAGGTCGTGACCTGGCTCGATGCACAGCCGACGGGGACCCGGCTCAACTTCTTTGTGGACGAGGTGGGCCAGTTCATCGGCGACGACACGAAGCTGATGCTCAATCTCCAGACGATCGCCGAGTCGTTGAACACGAAGGCCAAGGGTCGCTCCTGGGTTTTCGTGACCTCCCAGGAGGACATGGAGAAGATCATCGGCGATCAGACGAAGAGACAAGCGCAGGACTTCTCGAAGATCCAGGGCCGCTTCAAGGTGCGGGTGAAGCTCACCAGTCAGGACGTCGAGGAGGTCATCCGCAAGCGCCTCCTCGAGAAGAACACCTCGGGGCACGCGGCGCTCCGGACGGTCTATGGCGCCGAGGCGGCCAACTTCAAGACGCTGTTCGACTTCGCCGACGGCGCGAAGACCTACAAGAACTACACAACGGAGGACCTCTTCGTGGGGACCTACCCGTTTGTGACCTACCAGTTTCCGCTTTTCCAGCAGGCGATCGAGGGCCTTTCCGAGCACAACGCCTTCGAGGGGAAGAACACGGCTGTCGGCGAACGATCCATGCTCGGGGTCGTCCAGCACGTCGCGAAGGATCTTGGGGTTGCAGAACTCGGCACCCTCGCGAGCTTTGACCGGATGTTCGAAGGGATCCGCTCGTCTCTCAAGTCCGCACCCCAGAAGCAGGTGCAACTCGCCGAACAGCACCTCGACAACCCGCTCGCCGTTCGGCTTCTCAAAGCGCTTTTCTTGGTGAAGTACGTCGACGGATTCACGGCGACTGCGCGGAACCTTACCGTCCTCGTCTACGACCGCTTTGGGCTGAACCTTCCGGCGCTTCAGGAGTCGGTCAAGGAGGCTCTGGCACTGCTGGAACAGCAGACCTATATCCAGCGCAACGGCGACGTGTACTCCTACCTGACGAACGAAGAGCAAGACATCGAGAAGGAGATAAAGGGGGTCGAGGTCGACTCGTCGGAGGTCATGGACCACCTCTTCAAGCTTCTGCATCTCCACGTCATGAAGCAGCAAGCGAAGTTCCACTACACAAAGACGAATCAGGACTTCCCGCTCGGGTACATGCTGGACGACGCGCTGAAGAGTCAGCAGAGGGAGTTGATCGCGCACTTCATCACTCCGGCGAACCCCAACGAGTTCGGCAACATTCGACTCCAGGGCGCCGGCAAGGCTGAACTCCGGGTGGTTCTTGACCCCGACAAGCGACTCCTCAGCGAGCTAACGATGCTCCTCAAGACGACCAAGTACATCAAGCAGAAGCAGGGAATCGCTATCACCGACAGCGTGAAGCGCATCCTTGACCAGAAGTCGCAGGAGAGCACTACGCGCGAGAAGGAGCTTGCCGAGCGCGTCAAGGAGGCTGTCGGCAAGGCAATTCTTGTCGTCGACACTGTCGAGGTGGTCACGTCAGCAACATCCGCGGAGGCACGGGTCGCGGATGGGATGAACGCGCTGGTTGCCAAAACCTACCCACAGCTCGATTTGCTCGGCGGCAAATCGTTCCCCGAATCCGACGTCGCGAAGTACGTCCAGTCTGAGGACAACACGCTCGGCACTCTCGGGGGCCAGCTCGAAACCCCGGCAGACGAGGTCTACAAGGTCGGCGTGCTGCAGCGTGACAAGCTTGGCGAGCAGGTCACCGTCAAGAAGCTCGTGGACCAGTTCCTGGCGAAGCCCTACGGGTGGAACTACGGCTCCGTGCTGTGCACCATCGCCTACCTGTACGGGAAGGGTCAGATCACAATTGAGCTCGACAACGTGGCGCTCAAGCGCTCGGAGGTCGCGCAGCAGCTTCGCAACTCGCAGCGGCACGCGAGCCTCATCGTCCGCAAGCAGGAGACCTTCGACCCAACAAAGGTGAAGGTGTTCGCCGACTTCGTGAAGGACTTCTTCGACGAGGCCAACCCGCCGAAGGATCCAATCGAGCTGGCCCAGCACGGTGCGGAACGGCTTAGGGCGAAGCTCGATCAGCTGAAGAGCATTGTCCAGACCTCCCGCTACCCCTTCACGACAGCGCTCCAGGGCCCGATCGATTTGCTTGAGGCCGTCGTCGGGAAGGCGCCTACCTGGTACCTCGGCGAGTTCGCCCGCGGAGACGAGCTGATCGACGCGAAGAACGACGTCATCGTGCCCGTCGACCAGTTCATCAACGGGCCGCAGGCCGGAATCTTCGACGGCGCGCAGCAGTTCCTTCAGCAGGCTTCAGGAAATCTCAGCTACCTGCCAAACGGAGCCGCATCGGTCGCAGAGTCGCTGGTCGCCGATCCCGCGATCTTCCGGGGTAACAAGGTGAACCAGCTCAAGTCTGCGGTCGACGAGCTCCGCTCGAAGCTTGACGCGCTTATCGCAGGTGAACAGAAGAAGGCGACCGGCGCGATCCTCGCGCGTCGAAGTGACCTGGAGGATACGGAGTACTTCAGGGCGGCACCAGAAGACGCGCAACAGGACTCCATCGGCGCGATAGACCTTGAGATCGCGATGCTCGAGCAGGAGACGAGCATCGCGAAGCTGCGGCTAGCGCCTGCGGCGTTCGCCCAAACGACCTTCCCGCGTCTCCTCGCCGAGCTCGCCGCCGCACGGCCGGTGTCGATCGCTAATCCGATTCCGGGTGGTGAGGGAGCACAGGATTCCGTGACGCCCGGAATTCGGTCCAAGGCTGCCCCGCAATTCATCCAAATCACACAGATCCCGATACAAGGGGGCAAGCAGGTCCTGGCGTCAGAGGCCGACGTCGACGAGTACATCGAGGCGCTACGCACAGCGCTGACCACCGCCGTCGCAGAGGGGAAGAGGATCACGCGCTGATGCAAACAGCTACGCTCAAGTCCTTCGCTACAAAAGCCCGCACCGACCTCATGAAAGAGGTCTCCGCCCGGCTAGACGTAGTGCTGGCCCCTGGCTCGAATGCGCGAGCCGAGCAGCCCGGCTCGGTTGCGACGCTGGAGCGTGCCGTCGAGCAGACCAGCCGTGAAGCGGTGGTCGATCGCGTCGCATACACCTGGTTCAACCGGATCATCGCGCTCCGCTACATGGACGCGAAGGGCTACACCGGCGTCGGAGTGGTCTCGCCGGGGCCTGGGAAGTCCACTGGGCAGCCGCAGGTGCTCTCGGACGCGAAGGGTGGCGACTTCGACAGTGAGGTCGTGTCCCTGAAGACGCAGGCCGCAGTGACCGCACTGCTGGCTCCTGGTGCCCATGGTGCCGACCCCCAGGGTGCCGCGTACGGGCTGCTGCTGGAGGCGTACTCCCGCTTCTGGAACAAAGCGATGCCGTTCATGTTCGAGCGGGAAGGCGACTACACGGAGCTGCTAATGCCGACCGGCCTGCTCTCCGCCGATTCGCTGCGTGGCCGGGCGGTCACGGTGCTCACGGAGGAGGTGTGCGACGACGTCGAGGTGATCGGCTGGCTCTACCAGTTTTATATCTCGGAACGAAAGGATGAAGTCTTCGATGGCTTCAAGAAGAGGAGAAAGGCAGGTGCTGCGGAGATTCCGGCCGCGACGCAGCTCTTTACGCCGCACTGGATCGTCCGCTACCTCATCGAGAACTCTCTCGGCCGCCTATGGCTACTCAACTACCCGCACTCCAGGCTGGCCGAGCAAATGGACTACTACATTGCGCCCCTCGACGAGGAGACCAACTTTCTCAGGGTGTCGAAACCAGAGGAGTTGAAGGTGCTGGATCCGGCCGCCGGGTCCGGGCACATGCTCACCTACGCCTTCGATCTGCTTTACGCGATCTACGAAGAGGAAGGTTATGCGCCGTCCGAGATTCCCAGCCTGATCCTTCAGCACAACCTCTACGGGGTTGAGATTGACCCGCGAGCCGGCGCTCTCGCGGCCTTTGCCCTGACGATGAAGGCGGCCTCGCGGCGCAAGTCGTTCCTGAAGAACCCGGTCCAGCCGAACATTCGAGTGCTGGAAAATGTATCCTTCGATCCCTCGGAGCTCGACTACCTCTGGTCGCTAACTAGAGGTGCGAGTGTTGTTCGCGCTGATGCCGATGAGTTCTGGAAGTCGTTCGAGCACGCGGACATCTTCGGGTCACTGATCCAGCCGAATGAGCAGCTCATCGCGCTGCTCCAGGCAGTGACCGAGGCTGCGACGGCGGACGGTGACCTCATGCACGGCGCGGCTCTCGAGAAAGCGAGCACCTTGCTCGGGCAGGCGCTTTACCTAGCGGGGGGATACACAGTCGTTGTAGCAAACCCGCCCTACATGGGGAACGCAAATATGGACGCCGCATTGTCTGAATTTGCCCGTGCGAACTACCCCAATTCGAAGACTGATCTCTTTGCCATGTTCATCGAGCGCGCAGTTTCTCTCGTTCGAAGTTGCGGACAGGTTGGAATGATCACGATGCAGTCGTGGATGTTCTTGAAGTCGTTCCGCGGGCTCCGAGAAAAATTGCTCCTGCAGGACACCATCACTACGATGGCCCATCTGGGAAGCGGGGCATTTGACAGCATTGGCGGCGAGGTTGTAGGGACCACTGCGTTCGTCCTGAGCAAGCAGGCTTTACCTCGCCACCGCGGCGTTTTCTTTCGACTTGTTGATAGACGGGGAGAAGCAACCAAGGCTTTGGCGCTTCGCAATGCCGTGCGTTCAAGCGAAGGCGTATTCGCAGTCTCGTCTGATCAGTTTGGCGTCGTGCCCGGTTCGCCGCTGGCGTATTGGCTGTCACAAGCCCTTCGCGACTCATTCCGGATGGGGCAGCGCTTAGACCAGTTAGCAGATGTCAAGCAGGGCCTGTCGACGGGCAAGAACGCTGAGGTGATCCGGCAATGGTGGGAAGTTGCCTTCTCGGCGATTGGTGTGGGTTTTAGCTCGGTGCCTGAAGCTCAGAACAGCGAATCCAAGTGGTTCCCGTACAACAAGGGCGGTCAGTTTCGCCGCTGGTACGGGAATGTCGAACACGTACTTCGATACGACAGGACAGGTGTCGCGGCGATGGCAACCTTCCCGGGGCACAGGCACGACGGGAAGTCACACTACTTCAGGCCCGGAGTCACTTGGTCAAGTGTGAGTGCGGGTCTCCCGGCATTTCGGTACCAACCCCAAGGCCAGATATTTGATTCGGCGGGTAACACATTCTTCCCGAAGACCCAAGCGGACCTCTTCGGCATGTTGGCGTTCGCGAATTCTCCTATCGCGACGGCGATCCTTGGTGCTATCGCTCCTACAATCAATTTCACGGCCGGGAACATCGCGGGGCTCCCTGTGATCAGGTCCTCATACGCTTCGATTGATGACCGCGTGCGTGCCTTGATTGCGATCGCTCGGGCAGACTGGGACTCGCAGGAGACCTCGATTGATTTTTCTTCGCCTCAAATCCTGGCCGCCGACGCGCGCCCAGGTTTGCGAGATGCGGTTCTGGCAGTTGTCAAACTAGGCATCAGCGCTGCCCGCGACACGGCCGCGATCGAGGCGGCTGTAAATGCAGAAGTTATCGAGTCTTATCAGCTGCGGGGTGAGGTCACCCCCCAAGTGAACACGGCCGACGTCTCGTTGACGCGGAACCCGGAGTTCCGCTTTGGCGGCACCCCAGATCAGCAGCAGGCCTCCGCGGTCGCCGAGGTGGTACTCGATCTTGTGTCACATGCTGTCGGCTGCATGTTCGGACGCTATAGCCTCGACAAGCCGGGTCTGATCCTCGCGGACCAGGGGAGCACGCTTCAGGACTACCTGGCGGAGTTGCCGACGCCATCGTTCATGCCAGACAAGGACAACGTGATTCCCATTGTGGATGGGGCCTGGTTTGAGGATGACATCGTCGCAAAGTTCCGCCAGTTCCTGCGAGCTGCCTTCGGTGAGCAGCACTTCGCCGAGAACCTGAAGTTCGTTACGGACTGCCTTGGGGTCAAGGACCTCCGTGAGTACTTCATCAGGCCTGGAACGAAGTCGGTGATGTCGAAGTTCTACGACGACCACGTCTCGCGGTACAAGAAGCGCCCGATCTACTGGCTGTTCTCCTCGCCGAAGGGGTCGTTCAACGCCCTGGTCTACCTCCATCGGTACAGCCCGTCGACGGTCTCAACGGTGCTGAACGACTACCTTCGTGAGTACATGAAGAAGCTCGAGGCGGAGCTGACGAGGCAAGAGCACATCGTCGCGAGCGGTGCCGGCGCTCGTGAGGTCGCCGCGGCGCAAAAGGAAGCGGACCGCGTGCGGAAGGTGCTGATCGAGCTCGATGACTACGAGAGGGAGCTATATAGCCTCGCCTCGCAGCAGATCTCGCTCGACCTCGACGACGGCGTGCTCGTCAACTACCAGAAGTTTGGGAGTGCACTCAAGGACATCGGCCTCAACAAGGGCGGAAGCCTTGACTAGCTCAGACCCGCTGGTGAGGAGCCTTGCCTCCCGTTTCGCCAGCGGGCCCAAGATCGAGAACCGGCATATCGTCTTCTGGCACGACCCGGCTGGTGAGTACGCAGAGCGCCTAGACGATCTCGCCGCGGATCTCGGCAACGTAAAAGTGATTCGGGTCGCGGGCAATGAGTTTTCGGTGAAGAATCGACTACTACGTGAGGAGCGTAGGCAGAACTTCATCGTCTACCTAACCTACGAGTACCGGGAAGACCTGACCAATTGGCTTCTCGATCTCGAGTTCGCTTACGGCCACTTCACTGCCGACAAGGAAGTACTCGTCGGAGACGACCTCGGGCTCACGGACCGGGCTGCCCGTACAGTCATCACCGAGTACCCCGGCTTCTTCAACGCCGCGGACCGACGCGAGCGACTTAAAAAGCGGATCTCGACCAACGACCCGAAGACGCTCGTGCTCGCGAAGATGTGTGCAGTCCTGCTGAAGACAGAGCAGCACTCCCTGAGCGAACTCTCCCGCCAGCTCCTCGTCGAGTTAGCCAATGGCGAGAGTGTTGGACTCAGGGCACTCGAAGATCACGGTCTGATCAACTTCTATTGGCGCGGGGTGCAAGCCACCTACGGGTACGCGTCCTCGTCGCCGACCATCGACGACTTCGTGCTCTGGCTGTTCCGGTCGGCCCACGATGGCTTTGCAGCCGATACCGCGGGGCGAAACGTCGAGATTGACTACTCCCGCTGGCGCGATTCCAAGACCAGTAGCGACGCGATGGCACGCCTCGCGCGAAAAGCAGAGGACGCACTGCAGGTCGCGTCCTCCCTTCAGGATCGGGCGTGGAGTGAGCTACTCGCGTCGGATGCGTTCGAGTCCATCGACAGGAAGATTATTAGCGACCTCGCGGCCGGAGTCGCCGACAAGTCGATCGCCGCCCACGAAGTAGCCCACGCCGTCCGCCGGCGTCAGACGACCTTCTGGTTCGCGGCCTATGAGACTGTCTACACGGCCATTCTCGCCGCGAGCGAACTTCTCGCCGCGATCGACGCCTTCGCCCCGGCAATGAGCGGATTCGACGACGGCCTGCAGCGGTACGCCTCCGACTGGTATCGGATCGATCAGCTCTACCGGCACTTCAACCACGCGGCGCGCAGCACCGAGCACGCCACGCCGCTCGAGCCGCTCGTCGAGCAGGTGGAGAACTTCTACTCCAACAAGTACGTCGGCCCGCTCGCAACTGCGTGGCAGGTCCAGGTCGACGCCACCGCGGAGTGGAAGTCGTCGGCCGTGCGCGCACAGGCGGCCTTCTTCTCCTGGTACGTCCGGCCGCAGCTTGACAAGGGCAAGCGGGTCATCGTCATCATCTCCGACGCGCTCCGGTACGAGGTCGCAGACGAGCTCCGTACCCGTCTCCGCAGATTCAAGGAGGACAAGACGAAGCTTGGCTTTGACGCCAGCATCGAGCCGACGCTAGGCGTCCTGCCAAGCTACACGCAGCTCGGCATGGCCGCGCTTCTGCCGCACCAGACGATCGGCTTTACCGGCGTCAGAGCGCTCACTGAGGTGGACGGCAAGAAGACCGACGGTACGGCGAACCGCGGGAAGATTCTCGAACCCGTCGGAGGGATCGCGATTCAAGCGGAGGACCTAGCGGGGCTGACGGTGAAAGAGCTGCGCGCCAAGACGCAGCAGCAGCAGCTTATGTACGTCTACCACAACCTAATAGATGCGACCGGCGACAAGATCGGCACCGAACGGCAGGTCTTCGGTGCCGCGGCCCGGGCAATCGACGAGCTGGTGCTCCTCGTGAGCCGCTTCGCCAAGGCCGAGGTCGGTTCGATCTTCATCACGGCGGATCACGGATTCCTCTTTCAAGATCGTGAACTCGACGACGCCGGCTACCTCTCCGCGGAGCCCCAGGGCGACGAGATCCACGATCGTGACCGTCGCCGCGTGATTGGCCGTGGGCTCAAGGCCGATCCCGCCTTCCGGCACTTCACCCCGGCGCAACTCGGGCTCTCCAGCGACTACGAGGTGCTGATCCCGAAGGGGACGAAGCGGATGAAGCTGCAGGGCTCCGGCGCGAGGTACGTCCACGGTGGTGCCACGCTCCAGGAGGTCGTGGTGCCGGTTATCTCGGTGACGTATGCAGACTCGGGCAAGACGGCCGTGCGCCCCGTGAACGTCACCATCCAGCAGAAGTCGCCGAACATCACCACCAGCATTCTCGCGGTCGACATCCACCAGAGCGAAGCTGTGAGCGACAAGGTGCAGGGTCGTGAGCTTCGGGCTGGCATCTACCTCGGCGATGAGCTGCTTTCCAACGAGGTCGTGCTCAAGTTCAACTCCGAGTCGTCAGACCCGAGTGCGCGCTATGTCCCTGCCAAAATGTCTTTGCGGGCCGAAGCGGACCACCACAACAACAAGGACGTCGAACTTAGGCTTGAGGAGCAGATCCCGAACACGACGCAGTGGCGCCTCGTCACCAAGGCCGTGTACAAGCTGAAGCGCTCGTTCCAGGCAGACTTCTAGGAGGAGCGCAGGATGACTGATCTCGATGCGGCCCTGAGCGAGCTCGCCTCGCTCCCCGGCGAGGACATCTATGTTCCGGTGGAGGCTCCCGAGCAGTCGGAGCTCGACCGGAAGATCAACCAGCACTTCGACGGCGTCGTTGTCCGCAAGGACCTCGTCAAGGCTGTTAGGGGCAATGCCGTTGTCCCTGGCTACGTCCTCGAGTACCTCCTCGGTCAGTACGCCGCGACTGACGACGAGGCGACGATCCAGGAGGGCATTGATAACGTTCGCCGGATTCTCGCCGATCACTACGTCCACCGAAACGAGCACATGCTCATCAAGGCGAAGATTCAGCAGAAGGGCAAGTACCGAATCATCGACCGGGTCTCGGTCGTCCTGAACGATAAGGACGACGTCTACGAGGCGTCGTTCGAGAACCTCCAGATCAGCAAGGTTGTCATCGACGCGCAGACAGTGAAAGCCAACGAGAAGCTTCTCGTGAGCGGCGTCTGGTGCATATGCGATATCGAGTACGTCCACAACGACAGTCCTGGATCCGTCCCGTGGCAACTTGGCAGCCTGAAAGCAATTCAGATTGCCGGCATCGACTTCGACCGGTATTTCGAGAGCCGCAAGGCCTTCACGACCGACGAGTGGATCGACGTCCTAACTCAGTCTATCGGGCTTAACCCCGAGCAGTTCAGCCGGCGCGGGAAGCTCATCGCCCTCACGCGCCTCATCCCCTTTGTCGAGCGCAACTACAACCTGATCGAGCTCGGACCAAAGGGCACTGGCAAGTCGCACACGTTCAGCGAACTCTCGCCGAACGGCATTCTCATCTCCGGCGGCGAGGTTACGGTCGCCAAGCTCTTCGTGAACAACGCCTCCGGCAAGATCGGTCTCGTCGGGTACTGGGACTGCGTGGCTTTCGACGAGTTCGCATCGAACAAGAAGACTGACCAGAACCTCGTCAACGTCATGAAGAACTACCTGGCGAACAAGTCGTTCTCGCGCGGCACGAGCGTTTACGGTGCGGAGGCGTCTATGGCGTTCATCGGCAACACGACGCACACCGTGCCGTTCATGCTGAAGAACACCGACCTTTTCGACGAACTGCCGCCCTCCTACCGCGACCCGGCCTGGCTTGACCGCATCCACCACTACATCCCAGGCTGGGAGGTCTCGCCAGTCCGTTCCGAGATGTTCTCCAGCGGCTACGGCTTCGTTGTCGACTACCTGGCAGAAGTGCTGCATTCGCTCCGGAGCGAGGACTTCTCCGACAAGTACAAGCAGCACTTCACGCTCGACACCTCGATCGTGACGCGCGATCAGGACGGCATCCGCAAGACCTTTTCCGGTCTCATGAAGCTGATCCACCCATCTGGTGAAGCAACGCAAGACGAGATCGAGGACCTCCTCGTATTTGCCATCGAAGGCCGCAAGAGGGTGAAGGATCAGATTCTCCGGATCGACCCCACGATGCGCGAGAACCCGCCCCGATTCCGCTATCAGGATGCGCTTGGTGTGTGGCGGGATGTGCAGTCCCTTGAGGAGATCCAGTACCCGCAGCTCTATCGGCGCGACTGGAATGCGGTATCCGACGACGGCGATATCGATGAGGGGCCCCTGCCGGTGTACGTCCGACCAGTGGTACCTCGCACCGAGCAACGTAGCGCGGTGTCGGTTGCTCCGCCGCTCCCGGTCCCCGAAGACGCGGTCGTCGTCGAACCCACTGCGCCGGGTGCGCCCGAGCTTTTCGAGGGGTTCCGCGATTTCCAGGCCGGTCAGACCGGTGTTTCCTATGAGAACCTGCTCCTGCCCTGGCTCGTCGGGGCGAAGAGGATCACGATCGTCGACGGCTACATTCGCATGTTCCACCAAGGCCGCAATCTCACCGACCTACTCAGTCTGCTCGCGGTGACGAAGGATCCGACAGACGAGCTCGAAGTGACGCTCGAGACGATTGAAGAGGACAGGATCGAGTTCAAGCGAAAGCAGCTCGAGATGCTCCTCGCGATCCGGAATGCCGCGGAGTCATTCGGGATCAAGCTCTCGGTGAAGTGGGATCCGACGATCCACGACCGTTGGATCGTCACCGATCTTGGCTGGCGGATTCAACTCGGCAAGGGGTTGGACATCTGGGAGAAGCCGACAAACGCCTTCGCAGAAGTGCGTCAGGAGTTTCGTCCCATCGCCAAGTCGTTCACCGTGCACTACAACCGCATTCCGCGCGAAGAGGACTGACTGTGGCAGCGCTGCATGTTGGAAAGGCTTCACTTCAAGAGGTAATTCGGGGTCGCCAGGTCGGCCAGTGGGAGTTGACAGAACCACTGGGCCGTGGCGGTCAGGGAACAACGTGGCGCGCCATCTGGAAGAAGGACGGTCAGTCGTTCACACGCGTGGCGGTTGCCGGTGGCCAACTCGAACGCGCCGTCGTCAAGCTGATGCTTCCCCCAGCGCCGGAAGAGGTTCCTATCCCGACCCAACGCTTCGACGAGTGGCTCGAGCGCGAAGCCAATGAGTTCCTCAATGAGGCAATGGCTCTCAGCAAGATCGACAGCCCCTACATTCCGAAGGTCTATCAGGCAGCTCGCCAGTCCACACAGGCGGGCTGGGAGGTGCCTTGGTTCGCGACCGAGCTCATCAGCGGTCGGAGTCTTGGCGAGCAAGTCGGATCACAAGGCCCGCTCGACCAGAATCAGTTACTTGACCTCGCCCACGACATCCTCGCCGCCCTGAGTGCGATTCATGGCGTCGGGCTGGTGCACCTCGATCTGAAGCCGGATAACGTCATGCTGGAACCTGGCAAGGCGCGCCTCATCGATTTTGGTCTCGTCTCGCGCGCGAACGTGAGAGGTCGTTTCGGGGGAACCCCGGGATTCTTCGCGCCCGAACAGCTTGATGGCGTCATCGAGGAACGAGACTTCGCCCCGGCGGCTGACATCTTCAAGCTAGGGGTGACTCTCGCAATTGCCGCGGGTGTGCGCCTGCGGGATCTGTGGGCTGTGGATCCGTACGGGGATGACGACGTGGTTCGCCGCGCGATGAAGGAACGCCCCAGACTGGGCGAACTCGAGCCTGCTGTTCGACAGGTGATCGAACCGATGCTGGAGTTCAGCCCCGAGCGTCGCCCATCCTCCGACGCCTCACTACAGCTCGTCCGCAGCCTCCTGCCGGTTGGTAACGCGAAGGGGAACCGCCAGGACGCAGTTACCCCCGCTCGAGGAGCTGCGCCTCCGCAGGCTCGGGTTGTCCCGGCTCGAGCCAGCCCGGCGGCAGCAACGCCAGCCGCGAAGCCGGTCAGGGGGCAGGCCAATGTGGGGGCAAAGGTCGTCGTTGTCGACAGGCTGGGACTCGACTGGACGGGCATTGTCGCCGGACTCGATGAGAAACGACCAGGCCATATCTTGATCCGTCATGAGGCGACGCGGGGCAATGACAACGTGCGTTCCTATCCGCTTTCTCAGGTCGTCCGCGGCAAGCCTCTGGCCTGACCGCTCGGTGTCCAGCAACGCACGAGACCTGAAGGGCAAGCCCCATGCACGAGATCATCTGCCCGAACTGCGGGAAGGCCTTCACGATCGATGAGGCCGGATACGCCGACATCCTGAAGCAGGTGCGCGACACCGACTTCGAGAAGCAGTTGCACGAGCGGCTCGAGGCCGCCGAGCGCGACAAGAAGAACGAGCTGAAGCTCGCGCAGGCGCACGCCGAGGCCGAGCGCGAGAAGCTGCTCAGCGAGCTCGAGCAGGCCAAGGCCGAGACGACATCCGCTGTTGAGTTGGCCGAGGCGAAGCTGGCGGCGAAGCTGCACGACCAGCTGGCCGAGAAGGCGGCGGAGGTCGAGAGGCTGAAGGCGAGCATCCAGGCGTCAGAGCAGGCGAAGCAGCTGGCCGTGATCGAAGCGACGACGCGCGTCGAGAAAGAGCGCGACCGGCTCAAGGCCGACCTCGAGCTGGCCGAAGCGCAGAAGGCGCTCGGCGAGAAGGCGCTGCAGGAGAAGTACGAGCAGCAGATCAAAGACCGCGACGATGCCATCGAGCGGCTGCGCGACATGAAGGCGAAGCTGTCGACCAAGATGGTCGGCGAGACGCTCGAGCAGCACTGCGAGATCGAGTTCAACCGCATCCGCGCCACCGCCTTTCCTAACGCGTACTTCGAGAAGGACAACGACGCGCGTTGGGGCAGCAAGGGCGACTACATCTTCCGCGACTACGCCGGCTCGTCGGCGGGTGGGGGTGCTTCGGCTGATGGCGGGGCCGGCACCGAGATCGTGTCGATCATGTTCGAGATGAAGAACGAGAGCGACACGACCGCGACCAAGAAGAAGAACGAGGACTTCTTCAAAGAGCTCGACAAGGACCGCACCGAGAAGGGCTGCGAGTACGCGGTGCTCGTGTCGCTGCTCGAGCCCGACAACGAGCTCTACAACACCGGCATCGTCGACGTCTCGCACCGTTACCCGAAGATGTACGTGGTGCGGCCGCAGTTCTTCATTCCGATCATCACGGTGCTGCGGAATGCGGCGCTGGGCTCGCTCGCGTACAAGCAGGAGCTGGCGCTGGTGAAGGCGCAGAACGTCGACATCACCAACTTCGAGAACGAGCTCGAGAGCTTCAAGAGCGGGTTCTCGCGCAACTACGATCTCGCCTCGCGCAAGTTTCAGGAGGCCATCTCAGAAATCGACAAGGCGATCGACCGCCTGCAGAAGGTCAAGGATGCGCTGCTCGGGTCGGAGCGCAACCTACGGTTGGCCAACGACAAGGCGCAGGACGTCACCATCAAGAAGCTGACGCGGGGGAATCCCACGATGGCGGGCAAGTTTGCGGCGCTGGATGTCGGGGACGAGTCCTAGATAGGAAGCAAGGGCTTCGGCCCTCCAACGGCGACACTGACGATGGAGCCCCATGGCCGAGATCGATGACCAAGCCGACGCCGAAGCCATGGGCACTGAAGCCGGCCAGGAGCAGATTCAACTGGTGGCTGACGACGACGGCCTCGCTGTCATCGGCTATGCCACGGCCGTCGAGCAGTTCCTGCGGGCCGAAGGGCTCGAATCTGCGGAGTTGCGTCTGGATCGCATCGCCGGCACCGCCGCTCTGACGGGCGCCGGTCTGCAGGCAGGCGGGATCGTCGCGGAGCACTCCGGGCGCTGGGTGAAGTTGACCAAAGAGTCGTACGAGGTCGTCAAGAAGTACGAGCTCATGCGCAACACCAAGACGGGCCTCGAGATGGGGGTCGTCTACGCCAAGCGCCAGAAGGGTGGCATCAAGCACCTCGTGCAGTTCACCCGGGGTGCCGGGGCCAGCCTCACCAACCCGGCCTTCCTGACTGGCCTCGGCGGCATGCTCAACCAGATGGCGCTGCAGAAGTCGATCGACGAGATCAATCAGTACCTCGCCGTCATCGACGAGAAGGTTGACGACATCCTTCGCGCTCAGAAGGACGCCGTGCTGGCCGACATGATCGGCGTCGATCTCATTGTCGACGACGCCATGACCACGCGTGAGCACATGGGTCGAGTCTCAGATGTGACGTGGTCGAAAGTGCAGGGCACCGCCATGACGATCGCGCGAACACAGGCCTACGCCGTGCGGCAGCTCGCCGCGCTCACCGAAAAGCTTGAGCAGCAGAAGCACGTCGATGACCGCGCGAAACTCGCCCGCGAGATAACGGGCACCGTCGAGCAGTGGCTCGCAGTTCTCGCGCACTGCTTCCGGCTCGCAGACAGCGTCGCGGTGCTCGAGCTCGACCGCGTGCTCGACAGTGCACCGGATGATCTCGACCTGCACCGTCAGTCACTGCGCGCAGCACGTGCCAAGCGAATCGAGCTTCTCACCTCAGCGACTCGAGAGCTCGTGAGGCGACTTGACGAAGCGGCCGCCGATGCGCACGAGCGCGTACTGCTGAATCCCATCTCTGCCCGAACCGCGGTCACCACTCGGAACAAGGCGGGCGGGTCGATCACCGCTTTCCAGCAGGCGCTGGGGCTTGCCGAAGACGGAGCTGACATCGAAGCGAAACGTTGGCGTGAAGCCGTGGGCGACGCGCGAGACAAGCTGATGGAAGGAGGAGAGGCTGGGCTCGCGGCCGCGAAGGAGATAACAGCGTCAACGGCGAGAACAGCTCGCGCTCTCGGCGAACACGCGCGCGAGCGCGCTCGGATTCTGACCCACCGGGTGTCGAGCTCAATCGCCGAACGCACAGGCGAGCAACAGCAGAATCCGTCAGAAAGTGGCGATCATGCAGAGTCGCCAGGATCCCCATGATCCAGCGTTCGCCGGAGACGGCGTGATCCCGTAAGACGCCGGCCGACCACTTCCTCGAACGATCGGACGTCCCTGATGAGAGCTCCCCTGCCGAGCGGATCATCCAGGGTTGCGTCGGCGCGAGGGGCCTGACCAGCGAGGAGCGACAGCGACAACACTGCCCAGCAGACACGTCGCGCTGCCTTCCCCGCCGTGTCGAGGCCAGCACCACCCTCGGGTTGCAGCCGAGCCGCTCTGCGAGTCTGCGCCCAGAACGACGACGCATGTCGCGCCCACACGCCAAGCGACTCCTCACCGACGCCCCAGGCCGTCACCAGAACGCGCGGCTCTGCGTGCTCACGGTCATCGAGCGACCTGCCGAGAGACTCGATGAGGTCTTCGCTCATGGTCGCAAGACGACCGAACCACGAAAACGATTCGATCGTCTGCTCATCGCTGAGCGAAGGGTGAGTGGCCCGACTCGCGATGACTGCCCCTCCATCCAAGGCGCCCATCAATTCCGCGGCCAACAGAACAGGTGGATAGGTCTCCAGTTCGTCAGCATGCACCGTCAAGGACCACCCTTCGCCGGCGCACGTCGCCCAGATCTCGTCGTCTGGCGGGTTCAACATCGAGGCTGCGAGTTGGGCCATCGTCGATGGCCACCGATCCTCAACAATGATCTCGATGACCCAGGTCCTTCGGAGGTCATCCTTGGGCGACAGCCGAAACGCTGCGTACTCGCCCACGTCGAGCCACTCCTGCATATCCGGTGCTCGCGTCAAGAGCTCAGCAGACTCGTGCACTGCGAGGGGTTCGACGTGAAGGCCGATCTCTCGAAGGCGCTCCGCAAGCGCGGCCGCGGAAGAGAAAGTGCGGACCGGTCCGCGCATCTCGGGCGACGGTCTTTCCAATACGAGGCGCCCGCCGAGTTCCAACTGAACGAGCTCTCGCAGATGGGCGGGGATAAGCGCGTCTGGCGGCCCGGTTATGCACGCAACGCTCCAGCCCGGGCCGCCGATCACGAAAAGCAAGCGATCCCAGTCGGTGAAGTCGGAAGAAAAGTGATCCAGCACGACATCCCGGTCGGCCATCGCGGAAGAGTCCGACTCCCAGGTGGCTGCATGGAGTTCATATGCAGGAATCTCGTCGCCGGTCCATGCCGAACTGCAACTCATCATTCCTGCCGCGCGTGCAGTGCCGTCGTCTTCGGCCGGCGACATACGACGACCCACATGCTCGATCAGCCCGCCACGTCGCAGTTTGCGAATGATCTCATCGGCCGTCAGCTCTTGCACGCCCAACCCGTCGTCATCCACAACACTCATGAGGTGATCGTGGCATCGAGCACCGACGATCATGCTCCGGCGCGCCCCCGCTCCACATAGCTGGGGCTAAGAGCTTCGGCGGTAGATGTGCCCGGTCGCGAGCTCCAATTCTCGAAGGAGTCGTCGAGCGTGTTGTTCACGTGGGCTCAGCCCCTCGGCATACTCATCCAGCAGCAGATAACTCTCAGAGTCGCTCGAATAGGCCGCGAGTACGTCCAAGAAAAGCTCGAGCGCCCGCGCAGCGCGCGGCAGAGCATCCACCGATGCGGGCTCGGCGAGCATCGGCACAATGGTGAGCGAGCCGCTCCACAGGTCGATGCTGAGCGGGTCGTGGAAGAGTGTGAGGGCCGTCGCGGCGGTCTCGGTGCGACCGACGGCGCGCTTCACGTCGTGCAGGATCTCGTGAAAATGGTCATCGGCCAGCCCGAAGCCCACGAAGAGCAGGTGCCGCGTCAACAGATTGGCCTTCACGATCGCCGACAGCGCCGAACGATCGGTGGCGAACCCCAAGTAGTCGTCGCGCGTCAGCACGATCGTCTTCGGTTGCTCCGCCGAACCATGCAGCTTCAGCAGCCATCGATCGGTGATGGTCGTAGCTGACGACTCGAGGTCTCCGCGGCTTCCGCCTGCCAGAACGCGCCGCGGGCGCCTCGCTGCGACACTGGCGCGTTCGAAGAGCGTGTCGTAGTTGAGCGTGATCGCCTGCTCGTCGGCCGTGGCGGCGAGCAGGGCCGGAGCGAGCCCGTAGCGTGGGCGCTCGACCAAGGTGGCGACCTCAGCGCGAAAGTCGATCTCCGCGTCGGCGAAACGTCGCTCAAGGTACGTCGCCTGGTCGAGCTCGTTGAGCTTGCCGTTGAGCAGGGCCGCTCGCGTCTCCGGGTCGAGAGCGAGACGGCCGGCGAGCTGCCGAAGCAGCTGCCGCCAGCTGGGAGCACCCGCAGACATGCTCACTCCCGCCCCCATGAACGGCACCATGCAATCGGCCAGGGCGTTCTGGGCGAGACGCTGGGCGACCGACACCAGGCGCGGCTCGACGGCAGCCCAGCTCTCTGCCGCGGCTGTGCGGCGACGCTGCTGCGCGAGCGCCGCGTCTGGTTCTTCTCTCACCACGAGCGCCACGTCGACGCCCGCAGCGCGGGCCGCAACGCGGGCCTCATCGAGCACGGTGTCGATGATGGTGGTGCGGCGCATGCCGCCCCCACCGCCCTTGCTCGAGAACAGCGGCATGGCGACGAGTGGCACGGCGCGCGACTGTCCCGTGCCGATGACCGATTCGCGACGACCGGCGATCGCGCGGGCGGCCTCCGCGACGAACGCGCTGATGCGCGGGCGCAGCTCGTCGACCGACTGGTACCCGTGCAAAGGCACAGCCGTGAGCACGCGCAGTGGTGCGTGCTCATCGCCTTCCACGGTGGGGCGGGGCGGCAGCGCGTGGGCGAGCTCGTGACCGTCGCGAAATGAGCTGAGTTCGGGCATCGACGAGAGTGACGCGTGCTCGGGCACGGCACTGTGCCAATGCTCGCGGACGCTCAGCCGGGCATCCGTCGGAATCATGATCGCGTCGCAGGCCAGCTGCAGCAGGTCGCCGTGCACGACGAAGACGTGCGGCTGAGAGAGATCGGTCATCGGTGCTCCGGAAGGTCGAGAACTGCTCGAACCCTACCGGCGGTGCTGCTCGAGATGGCGGAACAACCGGGCGGGCTTGCCGCGCCCGCCACGGGCGAGCTCGCCCGTCTCCCGAAGCCGCAGCTCCATCGCGCGCCGGAAGGCATCGCGGGGCACCGGCGCGCCGGCGACGGCCTCGTGCACGCGCTGCAGCTCACGCAGCGTGAACGGCTCGGCGAGCAGGTGCTCAGGGTCGGGGGAGTCGGCGTAGTCATCGCGCAGCGACCGCGCGGCGAGCCGGATGATCTCGGCATGGTCGTAGGCGAGCGGCTGCGCGAGTGCGCGCTCGAGCGGCACGACGGAGGCCGCAGGGTTGCCCAGGGTGAGCATCCGATCGGGAACGACGACGCGGTGGGCGACCGACAGCACCCATCCGCGCGAGTCGCGGTCGGGGCGATCGAAGACCTGCAGCTGCCGTGGCGCGAGCCCCTCGAGCCCAGCCTTGTCGCGCAGGCTTCGCAGCACGGCGTCGGCGAGAGTCTCTGACGCGTGGAGGAACGTGCCGGGGAGGGCGGGGCCGGCGCCGCCAGAGACCAGCACCACGCCGAGCTCATCGCCCGTCACGGTGAGCACAGCGGTGTCGACGGCCACCGAGGGCCGCGGGTAGTCGGTGAGAGCCCGTCCCGAATCGTCGCGGTAGGTCGGAGGAGGCGAACTCATAAGACGATTGTCGCAGAAGTGCGCAAAATGTCGGCGGCTCGTCCTACGGTCTTTTTATCGCAGATTCGCGAAAAAACTGGAGGTCACCATGATGCGAGAACTGCACGAGCTGCACGTCGGCAAGGCGCTGCTCGACGAGGGCGTGAGCGTCTTCCCGATCTGGATCGGCGCACCCGCCATCTCGGGCTACAGCTGGGAACCCGGCGCCGTGCGCTTCACCGAGCGCGCCGGCGGAGCAGCGGTCGGCGAGCTCGACGCCGTCAACACCACGCGACGACCCGCCATCGCCCTCGAAGGCGACCTGGCCGAGGGTGGGCAGCAGCACCGCATGGTCGCTCGCAGCCTCGTGCTCGAGCCGGGCGCGCGGCGCCCCGTCGACGCCCTCTGCGTCGAGCAGGGCCGCTGGCACGGAGCGTCCGGCTTCGTGCGAACGGGGCGGCGAGCGTCGTCGAGCATCCGCGAAGCGAGCCGCCGCGGCACGGATGCTCAGGGCGAGGTCTGGCGCAGCATCCAGCACCTCGACCACACCTTCGTCGGCAGCCCCACCTCGTCACTGCTGCACCACCTCGATGGGCCGGCAGCGCCTCTGCCGCGCCTGCTCGATGGACAGCGTGGCGTCATCATCGGCATCGGCGGCCGCGTGCTCGGCGCTGAGCTGTACGGGTCGACCACGGCGCTGCGATCGCGGTGGCGGGGCATCATCGAGGGAGCCCGACTGGATGCCCGGCGAGGGCCCTGGCGCGTCACCCACGCCGAGACCGCCCGCGCCTTCGCCCGCCGCATCGAGCAGCTGCAGCTCGGCCCCGTCGCCGCGGCCGGGGCCGCGGTGGCGATCGAAGGATCCCGCGGCGGCGTGCGGGGTACCGGCATCGCCACGGCGGGCAACGGTTGGGGGCTTCCCGTGGCAGCGGCCGAGTCGGAGCGACTGCTGCACCTCGCCCTCAGCGATGCCAGCCACCCCTTGCTCGCTCCGGTCTGAGCGGATCGCGCGGCGCGCTGCGCGAGCACGAGCATCCACCATCTGCATGATCACCACGAAGGAGACCGCCATGACAACGACCATGAGCCCCGCCCAGATCGACCGTGCCGCCGGCGTGCTGCTCGGGCTCGCTTGCGGTGACGCCCTCGGCGCGCCGCACGAGTTCAAGCCTGCGCTCCCGCCAGAGACCGCGCTCGCCATGACGGGAGGCGGGGCGTTCGGCTGGGCGCCCGGTGAGTGGACAGACGACACCTCCATGGCAGTTCCGATCGCTCGTGCCGCGGCGCGAGGGGACGACCTGCTCGACGTCGTCGTGCTCGACGGCATTGTCGACGCATGGGTCTGCTGGGCGGGCACGGCGCCCGACGTCGGCAACCAGACCCGACGAGTGCTGTCGCGGGTCGAGAGCGGCGTCGGCTCGGCCGGGCGGTCGGTCGAGGTCGCCCAGGCCGACTACGAGATGCGCGACGGCCGCGGGAACGGCTCCCTCATGCGCACTGCACCGGTCGCACTGGGCTACCTGCACGACCCCGACCGTCTGGTCGCGGCGGCGCGTACGGTGTCGGCACTGACGCACCCGGGGGAGGACTCTGAGGAGGCCTGCGTGCTGTGGTGCCTCGCGATCAGACACGCTGTGCTGAACGGCGCCTACGACCTGCGCGCGGGGCTCGCCGAGCTGTCGCCCGAGCGTGCCGAGGTCTGGTCGCAGAGGATCAGCGAGGCCGAGGCGCTCGAGCCGTCGGCGCTCGGCTCGAACGGGGGAGTCGTGAAGGCGTTCCAGGCGGCGTGGTCGGCGATCGTCCGCAGCGACTCGTATGTCGACGCCGTGCGCCGGGCGGTGCTCGCGGGCAACGACACCGACACGGTGGCCGCCATCGCGGGAGGGCTCGCTGGTGCCCGCTGGGGCGCCTCCGCGGTGCCGAGCGGCTGGCGCCGCGTCGTGCACGGCTGGCCGGGGCTGCGAGGCCGTGACCTGATCGAGCTGGCGGTGCTCGCGGTGCGCGGCGGGCATCCCGACAGCGCCGGCTGGCCCACGATCGACCGCATGACCTATGCGGGCTGGTCGCGCCGCAGCGTGCTCACGGCCCACCCGTATGACGACGGTGTGCTATTCGGGGCGATCGACGATGTGGAGGGCGCCGACGTCGACGCAGTGGTGTCGCTGTGCCGCATGGGCACGGTGCAGCAGCCGGCGGGCGTCACGCCGGAGAATCGAGTCGAGGTGTGGCTCATCGACTCCGATGACCCGGCACTCAACCCGAACCTCCACCTGGTGCTCAGCGATGCGGCCGACGCCGTGGCGGCGCTGCGGGCCGAGGGCAAGCGCGTGCTGCTGCACTGCGTGCAGGCGCAGAGCCGCACGCCCACCGTCGCGGCGCTCTATGCGGCGCGACACCTGGGCGTCGGGTTCGAGCACGCGCTGGAGGCGGTGAGGGAAGTGCTGCCGGATGCGGCACCGAAGCGTGCCCTCGTCGATGCTGCACGGCGAGCTGCCGTGGCCTGCTAGAACCCGCGCGCCATCGCCGCGATCCGCTCCACCCGCTCGCTCGTCGGCGGGTGCGTGCGCAGCAGCCTCGTGAGTCCGCTCGGGCCCACCGGGTCGACGATGAAGAGCTCGCGCACCTCCGAGACCGGGCGGGAGAGCATCCGTTGCCGGTGCTCGAGCTTGAGCAGGGCGCGGCTGAGGCCCTCCGGGTAGCGGGTGAGCTCGATGGCGCTCGCGTCGGCCAAGAACTCGCGGCGCCGCGACACGGCCGCCGTGATGAGCGGGCCGATGAGGAAGCCGACGATGCCGGCGGCGGTTCCGAGCATGAGCAGCAGCAGTCCGGCGAAGGCGCGCACGACGCCGAGCCCGAACGCGAACGGCGAGAACATGCTGCGCACCATCGCCCAGCCGAGCATGACGAGGGCTCCGGCGAGCTCGACGATCGAGCCCACGAGGGCGTAGGCGGTGAGGGTGACGCGGCCATCCGCTCTCGCTCGCGGCACGGTATGCGGCGAACCGATTCGCAGCGCGCGCGTTATCGCGGCGCCGCGCGCTGTCGCAGACCGCTCGAACCGGTCAGCACCGCGCAGATGCGTTCGGCTCGCGCCGGCCGGTGTGCACGAAAGCCGAGGCGCCCACTGGAGTTCGCGCCTCGGTGTCATTAGTCAGATCGAGCCCGCCACCTCGACAGGTGAGCACATGGTCGTCACTCGCGCGCTCGTCATTGCGGCCGTGGTCGCGCTCATCGTTGGCATGGCGGGCGCGAGCGCGGTGAGCGCGGTCATCGCGACGAACCTTGCGACGGCGTCAACGGCGCAGCCCTCCCCGGGCGCGCCGGGAGCGGACGGCGCCGACGGGGCGGACGGACGCGACGGCCGAGACGGCGTCGATGGCGTCGATGGCGCACCGGGTGAGACCGGCCCATCGGGCGCCCGCGGCGCGGCAGGTCTGGCAGGGGCGCCGGGCGCGCCCGGCCCCATCGGGCCGACCGGTGCGGTCGGCGGGCAGGGCCCCGCGGGCCCCGCCCGGCCGCCTGGCCCCGCAGGGCCTCCCGGGCCGCAGGGGCCGGCGGCGTCGCTCGAGTTCGCGCTGCTCCCTGTCGCGCCGTCAACGATCCCTCGAGGCGCGACGGGGGCCCTCGAGCTCATGAGCCCGCAGGTGGGAGACCTCGATGTGCCTCTGAATCCGGCGGGAAACGGCATCGTGCTGCCGCCCGGCCTCTACCGCATCAGCGCACAGTTCGGCATCGTCAGTCAGGGCTTCGGCGTCTCGAACGTCGCGATCGCCATCTCGCCGTTCGACGCGAACGCCCGGGTCAACATCACTCCGCAGGAGGTGACGTTCCGGGTCAGCACGGTCGCCCGCGCGGAGACGTCGGGGTACGTCGAACTGACCGAGGTAGCCACGGTGCAGGTGCTCGCCACCAACCCTGAGAACCCTGATGCGAGTGAGCTCACCGTGCTCTCCGGTGACGTGCTGGTCGAGCGCCTGAACTGAACCCCCACGACCGTCCGGCAGAGCCCAGCAGTACAGGCGACGCGCCTGCGGCGTGGTCTGCTCCACGGAGGCACGTAAGCATCGGGCGCCGTCGTCGCGCATCACCGGCTTGTCGTCGGCGCCGTCTCCGGGGCGCAGCGGGCGCTCCTGGCGCGAACTGGCCGACCTGATCACGCCGGTCACCGCCTCCAACGCGCCTCTAACAACACATCGCGAATGAGAGCAACGGCACCCTCCTGCGGGTGCATGGGCGGGTCACGATCTTCTCGGGGCTACGTGCTCTTGTCCGCAGCGTTACGTACTCGGCGGAGGGCATCTTGCGCCCGAAGGACGAGGTCATCTCGCCCTTCACTGATCGTCGGTGAATCCTCCCCGAGAACCTCCATGGTCAGGTCGACAATCTCATCGGCGGTGGTCAGCCCGAGGGCGAGGACCAGAGCCGTGATGTCGACGTAGTCCTTGCGCGCGTACCGGGCCATCTTCATCGCGAGCAGGGCTCGGGGTGAGGCGACGCGGATCGTGTGACGGCCGAGTGTCACCTCGACGAAGTGACGGTCGTCGGTGATGTCGAAGACGATGAACGGTCGAGCGTTCTCGTTCACCCAGGTCGGGCTGAGCCCGTGCTCGTCGGCCATCTGCGCCCCGATCCGCACGACAGCGTCGAATGGTCGGAAGAGACCGTCGACGTCAGGAGTCACCTGGTCGCGGCCGAGCTGCAGCGCCATCGCGGCGCCGCCCACGAGGTAGGCGTCGACCTCGATTCCCTTGGCGGCCGCGCGATCGAGGAGCTCGATCAAGAGGGCGCGGATCTCTGCCGCACTCAGTTGTCGGTACTCGGCCGTCATGCGATGAGCCAATCCTCAGGGCGCGACAGCAGGTTCTTCGCGAGGAAGATCGGCGGGGTCTGTGCGCGCAGCCACGCCCGGAACTCGGGGCTCGGGTCATCGCCCATCACCGTCTCGGTCGGCAGAGGAGGGGCATCGAGCATCCACGGCAGGGCTGTTCTGCCCGTGCGCTGCAGCGCGTAGGTGAACGCTGTCGCCAGGTAGGTGTGCCAGGCATCATCGAGAAGCCGCGCCGGCGGTTGCTCGAGCACCCACGACGGGAGGGCTGCGTCGCCCGACTCGCCGAATCGAATGAGCCGGCCGACTGCTTCGGTGAGATCACGGATGGCCGCTTCCGGGTCGCCGTGCCGCAGGCGTGAGGCCATCGCTCGTGCTGTGGTCGTCGCGGAGATGAGGTCGGCGGCAGCGGTGCGCTCGGGTTGCGTCGTCCACCCGGCCGCCATCAGCAATGACTGCATGGTGGCCCACGTCGGATCGAGCTCGCCGCTCTCCACGCGGCTCACCGTCGACTGTGCCACACCGGCTCGCTGGGCCATTGCCGACTGCGACAATCGCGCGCGCGTTCGAGCGGTGCGAATCACCGTTGCGGCGGGGAGCATAACGACAGCCCTTCTATGCGTTTACGCATACCACGGTATCCGACCCAGTCGGCTCACGCCACAGTCGACCGCTCGGTAGCGTGAGACTGACGAGAAAGAGCGACACCATGCGCAGACAAGCAGCACTGCGACTGCACCCAGCCCTGACCGCGATGCTCAACGGGCTCGGCGACACCGAGTTCAGCGATGAGTTTCGGCAGAACGCCGTGACCCTGTCGACGCAGCTGCTGACGCAGCCGCGCCCCGACCCCGTGCAGGCACTCGTGCCCCATCGGTGGATGCTCGAGCGAGCAACCGGCGAGGGCCTGCCCTTGACCGCCGCGGGGTACCTGAAGCCCGCAGACGCGCGCGACCTGGCCGACCTCTTGCCGCAGATGCGCGACTACCCGTGGGCGGGCACGCGCGAGATCGACGCACACCCGGTGCTCGCCTTTCGGGAGCACCTGCGCGACATCAAGCTGGTGCGTCGGTACAAGGGCACCCTGCGCCTCACGCCGCTCGGCCGCGAGTGCCTGGCCGACCCGGGGCGGCTATGGCGCCACCTCGCCGACACTCTGATCGGTGACCCGGAGACCTTCGGTGGGCACTGCTCCGTGACGCTTGCGGTCTACGCGGGCACCGCCGACCGCACGGTTCGTCCGCACCGCATTGCGCGCGTGCTGAGCGCTCATGGCTGGCGACACACTGATGGCACGTCGCTCGGAGACAGAGATGTGTACCCGGTCTGGAACGAGCTCTGGGTGGCGCTCTCGGCCGTCGGCACGCCCGACCCGGAAGGAGCGCGCGGCGAATTCCTGCCGCGCATTCCGAGCGCGGAGGCTCGGGCGCTGATCAGAGATGCGCTGTTCGAGGTCGTGCCCGACCCCGATGCTGCGGATGCTGGCGCGGCGTTTCGTCGAGGCGATTACCGTCCGATGAGGTAGTGAGAGAGGAGCAGTGCTGAAGCGTCGCGAAGGCGGATAATGTCGCTTGGGATAGACGTTAACTCAAGCAATGTCTACGATAAGTGACATTATGAGTAGGTTGGAGCGCCCCCTCCCGTATGCCGTCGACGCTGCCGCGCGGCAGATCGGTCAGCACCTCGCGACGTGGCGCAAGCTGCACCGACTCACTGCCCAGCAGCTGGCCGAGCGTGCCGGAGTCTCGCGCTCGACGGTGTCGAAGCTCGAGAACGGCGATAGCAGCGTGGGGTTCGACGTGGCACTCCGCGTCTGTCGTGCTCTCGGCGTTCTGCAGCGACTCGAAGACGCCCTCGACCCGCTCGATACTGACCTCGGCCGTGCTCGGGCCGACGAGCGCCTCCCGCAGCGAGTGCGACCGTGACGGCGATCACGGCGTCGCTCCAGCTCGACGATGCGTCCGCCCCCGTCGAGGTTGCGACGCTCTCAACCCCGAGCCGAATATCGCCACGCGTCACGCCACCGCCCTGGCGGGCCGCGACGATGCGGACGGGATGGCGCAGCAGCTCATCGAGCAGAGCGCGGTGTTCTCACTCCGACCCGACGACGCCGTCACCGCGTGTCGGAGCGTTGTCGAGATCGTCAGAGGGTGGCGCGAGGTTGCTGCCTCGCTTGGCGCGAGTGCATCAGAGATCGCACGATTCGCCGATGCCATCGACGCCGGTGTCTCTGCACTGCACGCCGTTTCTCACTGACGCGACCGCCCCGTAACCCACATCCGCTCGGCCAGGTCGGGCGGACTACGGCTGCACGTCGTCGTGGGCCACAACTCGGCTGAGCTTGACCTCGCCGCCCGGCAGAACCCAGTAGTGCAGGCGGCGCGCTTGCGGCGTGTTCTGCTCCACGTACGCGCGCAGGCACCGGGCTCCGTCGTCGCGCACCACGGGCTTATCGTCGCCGCCGTCGCCCGAGCGCAGCGGATGCACCTGCCGCGAGCTCACCGACCTGATGACGTGCGTCACCGCTTCCATCGCGCAGCGCAGGGCCTTGGGCAACTGTCGGTCGTCGAGCTGCTCCAGTGAGGCGGCGAACTCGGGGCCGAGCAGCACCGGCGACGGCAGCGGATGCTCCGCTCGCGACGCCGGAGCGAGCCGCTCCACCCACTGCAGGTACAGCTCGTGCCGCACCCACGAGTCGGCGTCGTCGAACCAGGGGCGACGGTCGCGGGGCGACTGCGATGCGGGTTCGCTGGGCCTGCGCCGGGCATCCCGCAGGCTCGCCTGGGTCGCCTTGACGCGCTCCAGCTCGTCGGCGGCGCGGCGCTGCCAGCGAGCCTGGTCGGCCCGCACCGAGGCGAGCGCGGCTCTCGTCGCCGCCAGCTCACGCTGCAGGGCCTCGACAGTGGCGGTGTCTCGGCGTTCCCGCTCGACGCGCAGCTCACCGCGCAGCTGCTCGATCGTCGCCAGAGCCGACTGCAAAGCGGTGCGGCGACCCCCGGCGCTGAGGCTCGCAGCGGGATCTGCCGCCGCGCCCGGGGCCGGCTCGAGCATCGTCGAGCTCGCTGGCGCGAGCTCGGTCACGTGCACGACGCCCGGGCCGGGCCGTGGCACCGCCGGTGCGTGGGCTGCGCTCGTCGGCGCCGTGGAACCGGTGAGCGCAGCATCCGCCGCCTCGACCGCTCGCGAGTCTGCCGGGGCGCTCAGCAGCGAATCGATCGACGCCGACTCGATCTCGTCGTGCGCCTCGACGAGCGTGCGCCCCGCGCGCAGCCACGGAGGCCCGCCCACCATCAGCGGCACCGCGTCGAGCACCGGCTCGTCGTCATCGAGGTCGACGGTGCGCAGCGCACGCCGGCCCTGCGCATCGCGCGTCACCCGCACCTCGATGACATCACCCTCGGTCAGCAGCAGGTCGACGCGGTCGTGCGTGTTCGTCGACAGATCGGGTCGCATCACCGTCACCGGATGCTCGGGGTGCACCATGAGCACCGCGCGTTGCCGCTCGACCCGGTGCACGAGCGCCAGCGTCACCGAGCACTCCGGAAACCGGCCCCACAGGGCATCGGCTTCGGCGATCTCACGCGCAGGCTCGAGCCGACGCGAGCGTGAGTCGAGGTGGCCGCGCACCCGCATGCCCTCTGTGATGACCCACCCCAGAGGTGCCGGCGCGAACGTCTCACCCGACACGGTCGCGATACCCCCACCATCGAGCGCCACCATCGCGCGTTCACCCCCCGCGAGGATGCTGTGCACGACGCCCTCCGCCTCCACCGTCGACACCGCCGACGTCACGGTCAACCCGGCACGCTGCGCCATGCCCAGCAGATCATCGATCACCCCGTCGAGCACCCGCGCTGCGTCGCCCGTGTGGAATGAGAACCGTCGGCGAGCCAGCGACGGGCGCTCAAGCCACTCCACACCGGGCGGGAAGCTGCGCACCGCGCCATTGAAGGTCGCCAGGTGCTCGGGCAGCAGCTCTTGCAGCACGTACGTGAGGGGGCCGGTCGGCACGAGCGCAGCATCCGCCACATCGCCGACAGCGCGCAGGAGCTCGGTCACATCGACGAGCGGGTCGGGGGAGTGCTCGAGCGTCGTGACCACCGCGAGTGGGCGCCGCCGTGCAGGGTCGCGCAGTCGGGCGCAGAGCTCACGAACGGAGTCGGTGTCGTGAGCCTCCATCAGCATGAGAACTGTCTAGCAGGAGGGTGCGACGGGCGGGGGCGCGAAACTGCCTGCCGCGCCGGGGTCACCCGACAGGCCGGTGGCGGGAATGGGCGTCGGAGGGGGCGGGTACTGCTCCGGCGAGGCGAGCGGTCTCCACGCCGCGTGAGGCGCGATAGGCAGAGCCATTGACCGCAGAGGGAGTGTCAACTACGGTTGACAATGTACGAGATTCGCAAGAGCAACCACTTCGACACATGGCTCTCAGGACTGAGAGACAGGGTCGCGGTCGCCCGGGTGCTGGCGCGCATCGATCGCCTCTCGCAAGGGAACCCGGGCGACGCGAAGGCTGTCGGGGGCGGCGTCGCCGAGCTCCGAATCGACCATGGCCCGGGCATCCGGGTGTACTACCTGATCGACGGCGACACGGTCATCCTGCTGCTCTGCGGCGGGGACAAATCGACGCAACGACGAGACATCGAGCGGGCACACCAGCTCGCCCGTCAGTGGAGGGAGAGAAGTGATGGTGAGTGACACCTTCAGCCGCTTCGACGCGGCCGACTACCTCACCGACCTCGACGCGGCGGCCGCGTACCTCGAGGCGACGATGGAGGAGAACGGAGAAGACCCGACGGCGATCGCCGCCGCCCTCGGGGCCATCGCCCGCTCGCGCAACCTGAGCGAGCTCGCTCGCCGCACGGGGATGAGCCGTGAAGGGTTGTACAAGGCGCTGTCGGCGGACGGGAACCCGAGCTTCGCAACCATCTACAAGGTCGCCAGCGCTCTGGGGTTGAAGATCTCTTTCCACGCCTCGGCGTAAGCACCGGTGCCGCGGGGGAGCGCTAGAACCCGCGCGCCATCTCCGCGATCCGCTCCACCCGCTCGCTCGTCGGCGGGTGCGTGCGCAGCAGCCGCCCGAGCCCGCTCGGGCCCACCGGGTCGACGATGAAGAGCTCGCGCACCTCCGAGACGGGGCGGGCGAGCATCCGCTGCTGGTGCTCGAGCTTCAGCAGGGCGCGGCTGAGGCCCTCCGGGTAGCGGGTGAGCTCGACGGCGCTCGCGTCGGCCAGGAACTCGCGGCGCCGCGACACGGCCGCGGTGATGAGCGGGCCGATGAGGAAGCCGACGATGCCGGCGGCGGCTCCGAGCATGAGCAGCAGCAGGCCGGCGAGGGCGCGCACGACGCCGAGCCCGAACGCGAACGGCGAGAACATGCTGCGCACCATCGCCCAGCCGAGCACGACGAGGGCTCCGGCGAGCTCGACGATCGAGCCGACCAGGGCGTAGGCGGTGAGGGTGACGCGGCCATCCTGGTTGACGATGTGCGACACCTCGTGCGCGATCACCGCCTCCAGCTCGGAGTCGTCGAGCAGCTCGAGCGCCCCGCGGGTCACGCCCACGACGGCGTCGCGCGGGGTGAGCGAGGCGGCGAACGCGTTCGGGGCATCCTCGGCGATGACGCCCACCCGCGGCATCGGGATGCCCGCCCGGATCGCCGTCGTCTCGACCACCCTCCACAGCCTCGGCTCGTCACTCTTCGACACGGTAACGAGGCCCACCGACTCGGCCGCCGAGCTCGCCGCCGTGCGCAGCTGGTGCCACACGTAGAGCGGGCACGCGATCGCCAGCAGCACGAGCGGCCAGACGTGCTCGACCACCCACGACGCGAACAGGCCGAGCGCGATCACCGCGAGGCAGAACAGAGCGATGAGCAGGATGCTCCACCGCTTGTTGCGCGCGATCTGGCGGTACATGGGGCGAATCTAGTGGGGGGCGCGCGCGTTGGGGGAGGGGCCATTCGTTACGGGTCGAGGAGCGCGCCAAGCCTCGGGAAGTCGCGCTCGACTGTTCGCCACAGCAGGTCGTGATCGATGCGGTGGTAGTGGTGTGCCACCGCGTCGCGGTTGCGAGCGGCGGCCGACCAGATCGCGTCATCGAAGCGGTCGGGATCGAGCTCGACCAGCCGCTTGGCGAGGTCGCCCACACGCATGCTGAGTGCCTCGAAGGCGAGTCGCAGAGCTGGATCTGTGTTGTACGACGCTCGCCCCCTCGCAACCAGGTCGGCCGCGGTCTCGAGGGTGACGCGAAGCTCAGTGACCCAGCGCTCGACCTGGTCGGCCCGGTCGGCCCTCACAGCTCGACCGCGTCGGCGAGTAGGCCGGCATCGCGCTCGGCGTCGAGCGACGGGCCACTCAGCACGTCGACGGGGCGCCCCGTCAGCTGCTCGACATCGTCGGCGAACTGCGCGAGCGAATAGAGCGTGGCTTCGGGGCCGGGCGTCACGATGAGGTCGATGTCACTCTGCGTGGTCGCCTCGCCGCGCGCGACTGAGCCGGTCACCCTCACGTCGGTCAGCCCTGCGGCGTGGGCCAGCCGGTGGATCAGTCGACGGCGCGCCCGGAGCGCGGCAAGGGTAGGCGCGGGGCTCTCGGCAGCGGCCTCGAACGCCGCGTACGGCATGATGACGGCCTCAGGGCGACGATGAGACCCGAGCACGACCGGATCGGTGACGCCCGTCCGGAAGCGTCGGAGGGTCTGGCTGAGGCCCGCGCGGGCGTCAGCGATCGAGGTCACTGCTGGCGTCTCCATAGTCCGAGGGTACTGCCCGGCTCTTATATGTGTACAGAAATCTGTACAAGACCGGGATGTCCCTAGCGGTTACTTCTCCTCCCGAAGCGCCCCAGCTACCTCACCCTCCCCAGCTCTGGGCGACTCGTGCCGACGGCCTCCTCGGTGTTGGCACGGTGCGGACATGAACGGCGCCTACCGCACCTACGTACCCATCACTCGCGACGACCTCACCACGCGTCAGGCCCAGCTCGCGCTGGCGCTCGGGCCCGCCATTCGGTGGCAGTTGTGGTTGTTCTTCGAGCCAGGGACCTTCGGCGGGCGTGCGCGCGCGCATCCGTGCCGTTCCGCTTGGTGCTGATCAGTCACACGCGGGGTGTGCGCGGGCATTCGGCGCCCCGACCGGTGACCCCGACGGCCGGTGCGGAGTCGAGCCCGTGACCGTTATACCCAGTTATACTTCCGGCATGAAGACGGCGATCTCGCTCCCCGACGAACTGTTCGCGCGCGCCGACGCTCTCGCCGCCCGCCGCGGGGTCAGCCGTTCTCAGCTCTACGCCGAAGCCATCGCACGCCTGCTCGATCTCGATGCGGAGCACAGCGCGGTCGACGACATCGACGCAGCACTCCGAGCCGCGAAGTACGACCGAGGCGCTGTCGCTCTCGACGACGGTCTCGAGCGTCTCGCGCGGCTGACCGAGGGCGATGACTGGTGATCGCCCGCGGCGACATCTGCTGGGTGGACCTCGGGCCGATCATCGATTCCGCGCCGGCGAAACGCCGACCGGTGCTCGTCGTGCAGGCAGACTCGTTCACGCGGTCGCAACTGCAGACGGTGGTCGTCGCGGCGATGACGAGCAACACCGGTCTCGCTGGTGTTCCCGGCTGCGTCTTCGCTCCCTCGGCGGTCACCGGTCTGCCCAAGGATTCCGTGGTGATGCCGATGCAGCTCGTCACCCTCGACCGCGAGCAGCTCAGGCCGACGGCGGGCCGACTCACCGCGCCGCTCCTCGCTGACGTCGATGCCGGATTGCGACGCGCGCTCGATCTCTGATCCCCGCCGCCCCGCGGGTGTCGGTGCTCGCCGCTAGCCTCAGCGCATGTTCCTGCTCGACGCGCCCGACGGCGGCCGCCTGCTCGTCACCTCGGCGAGCGATCTGACGAGCGCGGCGGGCTGCGAATTCGGCTTCGCCCGAGCGACGGATGCCCTGCTCGGCCGCATCGCACCCCTCGCCGAAACGCCCGACGCCATGATGCAGCGCACCATCCAGCTCGGCCACGCCCACGAGGCCCGGCTCGTCGAGCAGTATCGCGCGGCCGGATCGCTCGTCGACATCGCCCGCCCCGAGGGGCACAGCGTCGAGGCGTATCTCGACCGCCAGGCCGCGACCCTGGACGCGCTGCGCTCGGGCGTCGACATGGTCACGCAGGGCACCTTCTTCGACCCGCAGCACGGCGACGACATCGCGCCCGGGCTCGGGCTCGCCTTCGTCGGGTTCGCCGACTTTCTCGAGCGGCGCGACGCCGGCGACGGCACCGTCGCGTACCGCGTGCTCGACAGCAAGCTCGCGCGCCGCGCGAAGGTCACCGCACTGCTGCAGCTCGCCGCCTACGCCGACCAGCTGCAGCGGCTCGGCATCGCCGTCGACGCCGAGGTCGGGCTGATCCTCGGCGACGGCACCACGAGCATCCACCGCCTCGTCGACATCGCCCCCGTGCACCGCCGCCAGCGCTCCCGACTGCACGACCTGCTGAGGGCCCGCGCCGCCGCGAGCGAGGCCATCGCGTGGCGAGCGCCCGGCGTCACCCACTGCGGCACGTGCGTGTGGTGCGCCGCCGAGATCGCCGCCCACGACGACGTCTGGCAGGTCGCCGGCCTGCGCAGCCAGCAGTGGAGTCGCCTCGGCGCCGCCGGCATCACCACCGTCGCCGAGCTCGCTGCCTCCACCGGCCCCATCGACGGGATGCCCTCCCGCACGCTCGACGGCCTGCGAGCCCAGGCGCGCCTGCAGGCCGCGGCCGCCGTCGCACCGGCCGGCGCCGCGCCCCCCGTCGAGCTCGTCGACCCCGCAGCGCTCACCGCGCTGCCCGCCCCGAGCCCCGGCGACCTCTACTTCGACTTCGAGGGCGACCCGCTCTACACCGAAGCCGGCAGCTGGGGTCTCGACTACCTGTTCGGCATGGTCGACCAGCACGACGACTTCACCGCCTACTGGGCCCACGACCTCGCCGCCGAGCGGCAGGCGCTCATCGACTTCCTCGACGACGTGCAGCGGCGACGCGCCGAGCACCCCGACCTGCACATCTACCACTACGCGTCGTACGAGAAGACGCACCTGCGGCTGCTCGCCGCACGTCACGGCGTCGGTGAGGCCGCCGTCGACCAGCTGCTGCGCGACGGCGTGCTCGTCGACCTCTACACCGTCGTCAAGCGCGCCTTCCGCATCGGCAGCCCCAGCTACTCCATCAAGAAGCTCGAACCGCTGTACTGGCCTGACAGCCGCGCCGGAGCCGCCGTCGCCGCCGGCGACGACTCCGTCGCCGAATACGTGCGCGCCCGCGACCTGCTGCGGACCGGCGAACCCGCCGACGCAGCCGAAGCGAACACGATCCTGCAGAACATCGGCGACTACAACCGCGTCGACTGCATCAGCACCCGCAAGCTCGCCGACTGGCTGCGCGCCTACCCGCGGCCCGACGAGCCCGGCGACGGCGGGGGAGACGGCGGGCCGGGCGACGCGCCCGACGGCGGGCCCGCCGGCACCGACGACCTCGGCGCCGACGACGCCCTCACCGGCCCCGTCATCGAAGCCTCACCCCTGCACGACGAGCTCATCGCCCTCGCGGCCGGCCCCGATGGCGAGCACGTGCCCGACGCCGACCGCACCCCCGAGCAGCGGCTCTACCACTACGCCGCGGCCGCGATCGACTACCACCGACGCGAGCACAAGACCTTCTGGTGGGAGCACTTCGACCGCCTCGCGAGCCCCGTCGCCGACTGGGAGGACACCCGCGACGTCTTCATCGTCGACCCGGATGCTCCGCACCAGCAGACCGACTGGAGCAAGACCGGCAAGCAGCGCTCCCTGCGCCGACAGCTGCGCCTCCGCGGGCAGTGGGCGCCCGGCAGTCGCCCCACTCCGGGAGGCCGCAGCGGCCCCTACGCCGTCTACGAGCATCCCGCCCCGCTGCCGCTCAACCCGCGCGACCCCGGCAGCCGCCCTGCCCGGAGCGTCACCCTCGACCGCGTTGACGACGACGAGGTCGTTATCACCGAGACCCTCGCCACCGACCGCGCCGGCGACCCCGTCGCCGAGTACGACGACTTCCCCATCGCCCTCACCCCCGCATCGCCGCCCGACCCCGGCAAGCAGAAGCCCGCCATCGAGGAATGGGGCCAGCAGCTCGCGAACGCCGCCCCCGCGCTGCCGCGCGACGCCGCCGTCGACCTGCTGCTGCGCCGCCAGCCCGCCACCCGCAGCGGCCGCGGCCTCGCCCCCGTCGAGACCGCCGCCGACGCCGAGCCCGACCGCATCAGCGCCGTCGTCGCCAGCCTGCTCGACCTCGACCACTCCTACCTGGCCGTGCAGGGCCCGCCCGGCACCGGCAAGACCTACCTCGGCTCGCGCGTCATCGCCCGCCTCGTCGCCGAGCACGGCTGGCGCATCGGCGTCGTCGCGCAGGGCCACGCCACCGTCGAGCACATGCTCGACACCGTCGTCGCAGCCGGACTCCCGCCCACTCAGGTCGCCAAAGCCGCCCGACAGGGGGAGGAGCACGCCGAGAGCACCGCGCTGCGGCAGTACACCGTGCTGCCCAACGGCTCGAAGTCGCTCGGCGCCTACACCGCCAGCCAGGTCGGCGGCTACGTGATCGGAGGCACCGCGTGGGATTTCAGCGACCCCGCCCGCGTCGGCCGCCGCGCGCTCGACCTGCTCGTCATCGACGAAGCCGGCCAGTTCTCGCTCGCCGCCACCATCGCCACCTCCGTCAGCGCCCGCAGCCTCCTGCTGCTCGGCGACCCCCAGCAGCTGCCCCAGGTCAGCCAAGGCAGCCACCCCGAGCCGATCGACGGCTCGGCCCTCAGCTACCTCAGCGACGGGCACGACGTGCTGCCCGCCGAACTCGGCTACTTCCTCGCCGAGACGCGCCGCGTGCACCCCGCCCTCGCCGCCGTTGTCAGCGACCTCTCGTACGAGGGCCGCCTGCACGCCCACCCCAGCGCCGCCCGCCGCCACCTCGACGGCCCCGCGCCCGGCTTGCACTCCGTGCCCGTCGCCCACGAAGGCAACGTCGTTGCCAGCCCCGAAGAAGCCGCCGTCGTCGTCGCGCTCGTCGACGAGCTGCTCGGCGCCGCCTGGCACGACGGCGACCAGCCCGAGCGCCTTCTCGCCGACGACGACATCATCGTCGTCACCCCCTATAACGCCCAAGTGCACGAGCTGCGCCTCGCCCTCGACGCCGCCGGCCACCGCGGCACCCGCGTCGGCACCGTCGACAAGTTCCAAGGCCAGGAAGCCGTCATCGCCATCGTCAGCATGGCCGCCTCCAGCCCCGGCGACGCACCCCGAGGCATGGAATTCCTGCTCAACCGCAACCGGCTCAACGTCGCCATCTCGCGCGCCCAATGGGCCGCCTACCTCGTGCACTCGCCCGCCCTCACCGAGCACCTGCCGCACACGCCCGCCGGGGTCGCCGAACTCAGCGCCTTCCTGCGGGTGCTGGAAGCGGGAAGCGCCGACGCCGGCGTCGGCCGAGGCTAGCCTTCGCGCGGCTCCGGTGCCGGCTCCGGTGCCGGCTCCGGCACCAACCCCGGCACCACCTCGGGTACGCTCTCCGGCGCACGACCCGAGACGAGCGCCTCGCGGTTCTGCGCGCGGCCCTGCGCGATGTGCGCGAGACGGCGCAGCGTCTCACGATTGCGCACCCGCAGCAGAGCATCCGCCACCGCATCGGGCACCAGCCGCCCAGGGCCCCGCACCGCGAACTCGCGAAGCCGCACCACGCACGCATCGTCACCGCGGCGGCGGACGTCGAGCTCGACGCGCGCCTCGCCCAGCGGCCAGCCCGCCGGCTGCAGCACCGCCCTCCGCGGCGGATCCCACTCCAGCACCGTCGTCGCATCGTCCACCACCAGCGGCCACACCCCGAACGAGTGATGCAGCCGCGACCCGACCTGCGGCCACGCGCCGTCGACGCCCCGCATGCGCGACGCGCCCACCACCCACGTCGGGAACACCCAAGCATCCGCCAGTACCGCGAACACGGCCTCCGGCGAGCACCGCATGACCGCGACGTTCACCGACATCACGAACCCCCCGGCGACCCCGTGCCCAGATACGGGTGCAGGTCGTAGCCGAACTCGTGCCGCAGCGCCGAGCGCGCCGCGTAGTAGCCCGCCAGCCCGTGCACGCCCGGCCCCGGCGGCGTCGCCGACGAGCACAGGTACACGCCCGCAGCCGGCGTGCGCCACGGCTCGCGCGACAGCACCGGCCGCGCCACGAGTTGCGCGAGCGTCGGCTCGCCGACCGCGATGTCGCCGCCCAGGTAGTTGGCGTTCTGCTGCTGCATCTGCGCCGCCGTGCGGCTCGAGGATGCCCGGATCAGCTCCCGGAACCCCGGCGCGAACCGCTCGATCTGCGCCACGATCGCCTCCTCGCGGTCGACGGTCGACCCGTGCGGCACGTGCGTGTACGCCCACAGCGTGTGCTGCCCTTCCGGCGCGCGCGTCGGGTCGACGACGGTCGGCTGCGCGACGAGCACGTACGGGCTCTCCGGGTGCCGGCCCGCCTCGACCTCGGCCTCACCCGCCGCGATCTCCTCGCGCGAGCCGCCCAGGTGCAGGGTCGGCGTGCGGCGCAGCTCCTCATTCGCCCACGGCACCGGCCCGCTCAGCGCGAAGTCGACCTTCGCGACGCCGTTGCCGTACTCGTAGCCCTCCAGCCGCTCGCGATAGCCCTTCGGCAGCCGGTCGCCGGCGATGCGCGAGAGGGCGCGCGGGCTCGTGTCGAACAGCACCGCGCGCGCGGCGGGCAGCTCGCGGATGTCGCCGACCTCCGCACCCGTGACGATCGAGCCGCCGTGGGCGCGCAGATCATCGGCGAGGGCATCCGTGATCGCCTGCGACCCGCCCTGCGGGATCGGCCAGCCGCGCGCGTGCGCCGTCGTGCCGAGCATGAGCGCCGCCGCCGACGTCGACAGGCTCGGCATCGGCCGGATCGAGTGCGCTGCGAGCCCCGACAGCATCGCCGGCGCGAGCTCGTCGGCGAAGCGCACGTTCCACGACGGCAGGCCCTGCTCGAGCGCCCGCAGCCCGAACCGCAGCAGCGTCACCGGATGCCGCGGCAGCTGCAGCAGCGGCGACCCCGTCAGCTGCGCGAGGCGATGCGCGTTCTGCACGAGCGGCGCGAACAGCTGCCGCCACGCGGGGCCGTCGGCGCCGAGCGCCTCAACGGCGCGCTCCAGGTCACGGTAGGCGAGCCCCGCCCTGCCCCCATCGAACGGATGTCCGTACGAGATCTCGGGGACGATGAGGCGGATGCGCTTGGCCAGCTCGAAGCGCCGGAAGAAGCCCGACGACAGCGCGAGCGGATGCACCGCCGAACCGAGGTCGTGCGTGAAGCCGGGGATCGTCAGCGCACCGCTGCGGGCGCCGCCACCGATCGTCGACGCGCGCTCGAGCACGAGCACCTCGAGGCCGGCGCGCGCGAGCGTCACGGCGGCCGCGAGCCCGTTCGGCCCCGAGCCGACGACGATCGCGTCGGGGGTGCCGGAGGCGGAGCTCGAGCCTGTCGCGCGCGCATCGCTCATGCCTCGACCCTAGGCCGCCGCGCTGAGCGCGGGGGAGGGGGTTGCGGGCACAAGCCCCTGTCCGGCTGTCGGCGGTCGAGGGCACACTGGAGGCATGCTCGAACGCACCGGAGGGCTCATCCGCGACTACGGGTTCGTCGCCCGCAGTCGCTGGCGCTCGATCCGGGTCGGCATGGCGCCGCCCGCGCCCGGCGCCGGCGTGAAGGCGCCCGTGCTGCTCATTCCCGGCGTGTTCGAGACCTGGCACTACCTCGAGGCGCTCGGCGAGCGACTCGCCGCCGAAGGCCACGCCGTGCACTACCTCGAGCGCCTCGGCCTCAACCGCGAGCCCATCGGCGAGACGGCGGCCCTCGTGCAGGAGCACCTCGACGAGCTCGACCTGCGCGACGTCGTCGTCGTCGGGCACTCCAAGGGCGGTCTCATCGGCAAGCACATGCTCACCGTCGACGACCGCGACGAGCGCATCGCGCGGCTCATCGCCATCAACACGCCGTTCCCCGGCAGCCCGCTCGCCCGCTACGCCGTGTCGGCGTGGCGCGAGTTCGCGCCCGATCGGCCCGTGATCCGCACGCTCGCGCAGGCGACCGAGGTCAACGCGCGCATCGTGTCGATCTACAGCGCCTTCGACCAGTACATCCCCGGCTCGAGCCGGCTCGATGGCGCCACGAACGTCGAGCTGCCCCTCGTGGGGCACTTCCGCGTGCTGGAAGACCCGATGCTGCTCGACGAGGTCGCGCGCTGGGCCGCCGAGCCCGCGCCGCGCGGCTAGAGCGGTATCGCGTTGTGAGAGCAGCCCAGCGTCGTCAGAGCAGCACCGCCGCGACCGGCACGGCCGCGACGAGCAGCGTCAGCACGAGCGCGACGACGGCCGGCGCGATCGCCGCACCGCCCGCGCCCTTGAGCGCGATCGCCCGCGCCGCGAGGTACGGCAGCGGCGAGAGCAGCCCCAGCAACGGCGTCGCGCGGCGCGCGTGCCCGCGACGCTTGAGCGCCGCGGCGTCGGCGGCGGCGAGCACGAGCGACAGCAGCAGCAGGAGCCCGACGACGATCAGCACCGCGTACGGGGCGATCGCGGCCGGCAGGTAGGAGATGCCGGCATCCACCGCGCTCGCGACGGGGCCGAGCACGCCCGCGAGCGCCGGCACGAGGCCGACGAGGCCCTGCGCGAAGACGATCGCGGCGAGCGGGAGGCCGGCGAGCGGCAGGAGGGCGAGCATCCACGACGCGCCCGTCGCCGCGCGCGGCGCCTTCGCGGGCGCCGAGGCGACCGAGCCGGGCCACGTGCGCCCCATGGGGCCGAAGTCGACCGAGCCGGGCTCGCCGTCGGCGGTCGGCTCGGCGAATGAACGGCCGCGCATCGGGCCCGGCTCGCTCGCCTGACCCGCGAACGGTGCGGCGAGCGGAGCGCGCGCGACGGCCGACACGGGCGCCGCGGCCGTGCCAGGCTCGGGCGGCGGCGCCATCGCGAGCATCGCATCGAAGTCGGTGGCGGCGGCCGTCGCGGCGGCCGAGACGGGGGCCGGCGGGGCGGCGTCGCTCGGCGCGAAGGCGGCCGGCTGCACCGGGGCCGCCGATGCCGGATGCCCGGCCGAGGCCGCGACCGCCTGCGGGGCGATGCGCTGCGGGCCGGTGAGGCCGGCGAGCGGCGCCGGCGCGGGCTCCACGATCGAGGTCGCGACGGGAGCCGCCGGCGCGATCACCTCGAACTCGGGCGCGACGGTCGGGCCGCCGTGCAGCAGCTCGGCCTGCTCCTCGTCGGAGAGCTCGACGCCGAGCACGCTCGCCGACATCGGGTAGTCGCCGATGAGAGTCGGGGCGGCGTCGGCGGGGTCGCCCACGCCGTTCGGGTTCGTCATCGTGCCGAACGCGCTCGAGGGCGTCTGCACGATGACGGGCGGCTGCGCGGCGACGGCGGCAGCGATGAGCGGGGTCACGGCGGGGGCGTCGGTGACGAGCGCCTCGCCCGCAGCGGCGCGGCGGCCGCGCTTGCGGGCCTCGATCGCGGCGGCGCGCTCGGCGGCGGCCGCGGCCTCGGGGTCGACGGGCTCGGCGACGGGTGCGGCGACGGGCTCGGCGACGGGCGTCACCTCGGCCACGTCAGCGACGCCGGGCGGCGGGATGGTCGGCGCCGGCGAGGGCGGCACGACGGAGGCGCGGGGTGCAGCGGAGGCCGCGCTGCCGGCCTCGGCGAGCCGCTCGGCGACGGTCGCTTCGGGTGCGACCGTGACCGGCGCCTCGAGGAGGGCGCCTCGCGACTCGAGCTCGCGGCGCTGGCGGCGGCTGAGGACGAGCTCGCCGCCGGACCCGCCGCCCGAGCCCGCGGGGCTGGAGGCGGTCGGGCCGCTCGGGCCGTCGTGGAGGTAGGCCGAGGTCGCGTGCTGCCCCGTCGCGAAGTCGACGGGCGAGACCGGTGTCGGCTCGCCCGCATCCTGCAGGCGTCGCACGATGTCGACCGGGTCGTCGCCGACGCCGATCGGGCCGGGCGAGCCCAGGCTCACGGGCGTGATGGGCTTCGACATGTCGTGGGCGACCGGCTGGGCGTGCGCGGGGCCGAGGGCCTGCACGTGCTCCGTCCAGGCGGAGCCATCCCACCAGCGAGCGAACCCGGGCCCCCCGGCATCCGGATACCAGCCAGCAGGCGGCAGCGAGCCCCCCGACGACGTCTCAGTCATGATCATTCCCCCCGGAATCACGTGCGCGCGCGCACGACTTCGGGCTGAGTCTAAGTCGAGGAATTCGCTGGGAGTACCCCCGTAAGCGGGGGGCAGACCCGTCTACCATTCGGAAGGCGAACAGCGGGCTGACCGGCCCGAACGTCGCGGCGGACGAGCGAAGGAGCGCCCCTGATGACGATCGAGCAGTACGAGGATGCGACGCTCGTCGGCCGCCGTGCGACCCTCGACGAGCTGCACGCGCTCGCGGAGTCGGTCGGGTGGCTCGACCACTTCGACTGGTCGACCATCGGGCAGTCGCTCGAAGCGACCCTGCACGGGGTCGTCGCGGTGCGCGACAGCGAGACCGTCGGCATGGCGCGGCTGCTCGGCGACGGCGTGAAGTACTTCATGATCCACGACGTGCTCGTGCACCCCGACCATCAGGGCGACGGTCTCGCGGCGCGGCTCGTCGAGCACCTGCTCGAGCACGTCGCGCTCGTCGCGCCGTCACGCGCGTGGGTCGGCCTGTTCGCGAGCCCCGAGGCGGAGCACCTGTATGCCGAGCACGGGTTCGGCACCGACGACATGCGGGGCATGTGGCGCTGGGTGGAGCCCGGCGCGGACTAGCCGGCTTCCTCCACGGCCGGCGGGGCCCCGGCGTCGCTGCGCTCGTCGGCGGCGGTGCGGCGCTGTTCGGCGGGCTCCTGCACACCCTCGGGCGCACCGTGGTGCGGGCCGCCGCCCGCGCCGTCGCCGTCGCTCTCGTCGAGTTGCCCCTCCGGCCCGGCCTCAGGCCCGCGAGGGTCGGCCGTCGGCTGATCGGGCGGCGTCTGGGCGATGTCCGGGTCGATCGAGAACGAGGTGTCGTCGCGCGACTCGGCGACCCCGCCCGCGCCCGCGTCGAAGCGCGTCACGGTCGGGTCGTTGGCCTCGGTGTACTGCTGATCCTCGACGGCGTCGGCGAAATCCTGGTCGGGGGCGACGTGGCCCTCGTCGAGCACCTGCTCGCCCGCGACGACGTCGCCGGAGTCGGGGTTGCGGGTCTCGATGTCGTGGGCGACGGGGTCGTCGCCTGCGTGGCCGTCGGTGTGAGCATCCATGTCGATCGCCTTTCGAGCGGGGAGCGGAACGCGGGGAGAGGTCGAGAAGGGCGCCCCTCCTGATCGGTGGGAGGGGCGCCCGAAGCCGCAGCGTTTCAGCCCTGAGTGCGCTGCGGCCCTTCGGCTCGGCGGGGCGTGGCCGCCACCGGGCCGGAGTGCTGATCGTCGGCCGCGCACCCGTCACGATGCCGGTCGTCGCTCGCGGTGCACCGCCGCGAGCCGCCGCCGTCGCGGCCGACGATCGCTCGCATCAACGGTCGGTGTTGCCGCCGTTGATCGTCGTGGCGTCCTCGCCCGGGTCGCGATCGACGAGATCGCGGTCGACGAGGTTCTCGCTGTCGCGGAACTCGGTGCCGCGCTGCCCCTGCGGCGCCTCGTCGGTCGAGCCCTCGTCGGAGAACCCGGTCGACTCGTCGCCGTAACCGCCGGTCGCGTTCTGGCCGTCGAGCGGGTCGGCGGAGACGCCGCCGTCGCTCGTGACCTCGTCGCGGGGGATGTCGGCGCCGCCGGCGTCGAGCGAGCCGACGTCGGCGCCGGGGCCGGCACCCATGTCGCGCTCGGCGGGGGTGAGCTCGTCGGGGCTCGGGCTGAGCCCGGCCCCTGGCTGATCCTCGCCGAGGCCGGCCACGCCGAGCGCGCCGGGAGCCTGGCCGCCGATCGTGCCGCGCGTGACGCTCTCCTCGGCCGTCTGGGCCCGCTCGTCGGTGTGCAGCTCGTCGCCGACGACCTGCTCGGGCATGCCGTATCCCTCGGTGCCCGTGGTGCCGAGCGTGCCGCCCACGGGGGCGTCGCCGTGCGCGACGTCGCCCTCGTGCTGGTGCTGGGTCTCGTCGCCGTGGTGGGTCACGGGGTCATCCCCTCTCCGCCGGCGTGCTGGTCGTGGTTGCCGGGAACCCCGCCGCCCGCCTGGCCCTCGTCGAAGTTGTTCTCCACGCCGTCGTCGAGGCCGCCAGTGACGGTCTGGCCCTCGTCGTAGTCGTTGGGCGTCTCGAGCAGCGAGGCGTCGGCGTCGCCCGTGGCGAGCAGGCCTCCGTCGCTGTCGTCGATGCCGGGGATGGGCTCGTCCTCGCCCGCGGCATCCATGTCGTCCTCGATCACCTCGTCGGCGCGGGGCTGGTCGGTGCCGTGCGGGTGGCCGGTGGCGAAGTCGGCGCTCTGCCCCTCCTGGCCCTGCCCTGCGCCGAAGTCGCCCTCGGCGCCCGGGTTCTCGCCCATCGTGGTGCCGTCGCTGTGGATGTCGTGCTCGCTCATCGCAGTCTCCTTCCATCGGGGGAACGCGACCACTCTGACCCTCGGCGAGCGTTCAGCCCAGGGGGTAGACAGGCGACCGGAGCGGGCCTACGGTCGCCCGCCCGAACGCTCGGCCCAGACCAAGCCCGCACACGTCAGGATGGGCGCATGCCCGCCGCCGTCGCCGCAGCCCCCGTCGACCTCGACCCGCCAGCCGGGCCCCTCAGCGCCAAGCTGTGGCCGGCCCTCGGCGTCGCCGCCTCGGCCGTCGTGCTGTACGGCTTCTTCGACGCGCCGTTCCGGCCGGTCGGCTACCTCGTGCTCGTCGTCTCGCTCGGGGCAGCGCTGCTGGTCGACCGGCGGCTCTTCCAGGATCTGCTGCTCATCGGCCTGGGCATCACGATCGTCAGCCTCGTGAGCGTCAAGGCCGACATCAGCTGGGGCAACATCGCGCTGCTCGGCGTCGTGTTCACGGCGGCCGTCGCCGTGCCGTTCCTCGTCGACCGATTCGTGTACCGGCGGCGGGCGATCCGGTTCCCGTGGCGCAGCGGTCGGCGCTGGAGCCGCGGCGAGAAGGTCTACCTCATCGCGGTGCCGGCGCTGGGCTGGCTCATCTTGCCCTTCTACTTCCTCACATCAGGCGTCTACGAGAACTGGCCGGACGTCGAGACGCCGAGCGAGATCGCGCGGCTCTTCGTCGGGGTCAACGCCGTCGGCACGTGGGATGAACTGTTCTTCATCTGCACCTGCTACGCCCTGCTGCTGCGGCACTTCCGCCCGTGGCTGGCGAACGTGCTGCAGGCGATCATCTTCGTCAGCTTCCTGTGGGAGCTCGGCTACCAGGCATGGGGGCCGCTGCTGACGATCCCGTTCGCGCTCGTGCAGGGCATGCTGTTCCATCGCACGAAGAGCCTCACCTTCGTGCTCATCGTGCACCTGCTTTTCGACCTCGTCGTCTTCCTCGTCATCGTGCACGCGCACGACCCCGCGGCGCTGCCGATCTTCCTGTACTGAGCGGGCGGGGAGGGCGCGTCGGCGCCGCCTGTCAGACTGGGGCGCGATGACGACCCTCATGGATGCGATGCCCCGGCCCTTCGAGGCGGGCGCCGCGTTCGACGCCATCGCCGCCTGGTCGGCCGCCGGCGGTCGCCCGCTGTACGAGGCGCAGGAGGAGGCGATCTTCGAGCTCGTCGCCGGCGCGCACGTGATCCTCGCCACGCCGACCGGCTCGGGCAAGAGCCTCGTCGCGCTCGCGGCCCACGCGATCGCCCTCGCGCAGGGGCAGCGCACCTACTACACGGCGCCGATCAAGGCGCTGGTCAGCGAGAAGTTCTTCCAGCTGGTGGAGGTCTTCGGCGCCGAGAGCGTCGGCATGGTCACGGGCGACTCGGCCGTCAACGCCGATGCGCCGATCATCTGCTGCACCGCGGAGATCCTCGCCAACCTCGCCCTGCGGCACGGTGCCGACCTGCCGGCGGGCATCGTCGTCATGGACGAGTTCCACTTCTACGCCGACCCCGACCGCGGCTGGGCGTGGCAGGTGCCGCTGCTGACCCTGACGAGCGCGCAGTTCCTGCTCATGAGCGCCACCCTCGGCGACATGAGCGCGATTGCCGACGATCTGCACCGCCGCACCGAGCGGCCCGTGAGCGAGGTGACGCACACCGAGCGGCCGATCCCGCTCACCTTCGAGTACGTGCGCACGCCCGTGCACGAGACCGTGCAGACCCTGCTCGACGAGCGGCAGGCGCCGATCTACGTCGTCCACTTCAGTCAGGCCGCCGCGATGGAGCGCGCGCAGGCGCTGTCGAGCATCCGCATCGTCTCGCGTGAGCAGCGCGACGAGATCGCCGCCGCGATCGGCGACTTCCGGTTCTCGACCGGCTTCGGCTCGACGCTCAGCCGCCTCGTGCGCGCCGGCATCGGCGTGCACCACGCCGGCATGCTGCCCAAGTACCGGCGCCTGGTCGAGGTGCTCGCCCAGCGAGGGCTGCTGCGTGTCATCTGCGGCACCGACACCCTGGGCGTGGGCATCAACGTGCCGATCCGCACCGTGCTGCTCACCGCCCTCAGCAAGTACGACGGCGAGCGGATGCGCCAGCTCACGGCGCGCGAGTTCCACCAGATCGCGGGGCGCGCCGGTCGCGCCGGGTACGACACCGCCGGGCTCGTCGTCGTGCAGGCGCCCGACCACGAGGTCGAGAACCACCTCGCGACCACGAAGGCCGGAACCGACCCCAAGAAGAAAAAGAAGATCGTGCGCAAGGCCGCACCGGCCGGCTTCGTCACCTGGAGCGAGACGAGCTTCGAGCGCCTCGTCGGCGGCGCGCCCGAACCGCTTGAGAGCCGCATGCAGGTGAGCGCCGCGATGCTCATCAACCTCATCGCGCGCGGCGGCGACGTGTTCGCCTCGGCACGGGCGCTCCTGACCGACAACCACGAGCCGCCGCACCGGCAGCGCGAGCTCGTCACGCGCGCGCTCGGCATCGCGAAGACCCTGCTGCGGGCGGAGGTCGTCGAGGTCGACCGGTCGGGGAAGGGCGCGCCGAGCATCCGTCTCACCGTCGACCTGCAGCCGAACTTCGCCCTCAATCAGCCGCTGTCGCCGTTCGCGCTCGCCGTCATCGACCTGCTCGACCCCGCCGACGGGCCCGGCGGGGTCGGCACCGGCCACTACGCACTCGACGTCGTGAGCGTCATCGAGGCGACCCTGGAGAACCCGCGCCCGGTGCTCTCGCAACAGCAGTTCAAGGCCCGCGGCGAGGCGGTCGGCCGCATGAAGGCCGAGGGCATCGAGTACGACGAGCGCATGGAGCTGCTGGAGGAGGTCGAGCATCCGCAGCCGCTCGCCGAGCTGCTGCGCGAGGCGTTCGAGACGTTCGCGTCGAGCCAGCCGTGGATCCGCGACGTCGAGCTCAAACCGAAGAGTGTCGTGCGCGACATGTTCGAGCGCGCCATGACCTTCGCTGAGTACGTGAGCTTCTACGGCCTCGCGCGCAGCGAGGGGCTGCTGCTGCGGTACCTCTCCGACGCCGACCGCGCCATCCGGCAGACGGTGCCCGACGAGGCGAAGACGGAGGAGCTGCGCGACATCATCGCCTGGCTCGGCGAGCTCGTGCGGCAGGTCGACTCGAGCCTCGTCGACGAGTGGGAGAAGCTCGCCAACCCGCAGCCCGACGACGAGGCGCCGGTCATCCCGCCCGCGCCGCCCTCGGTGCTCACGAACCGCCGGGCGTTCATGGTGCTCGTGCGCAACGAGCTGTTCCGACGAGTGCAGCTCGCCGCCCTCGAGCGCGACGACGAGCTCGTCGAGCTCGACCCCCAGGCGGGCTGGCCCGAGGCGCTCGACGCCTACTACGCCGACCACGAGACGATCGGCACGGGCGGGCCGGCGCGCAGCCCCGGCCTCGTGCAGATCGACGAGAACCCGGCGGATGCCCCCGGCACCTGGCGCGTGCGGCAGGTCATCGACGACCCGGCCGGCGATCACGACTGGGGCATCGACGCCCACGTGCTGCTCGACGAGAGCGTGGAGCAGGGCGTCGCGGTGCTGCGGGTCGAGGGGCTGCGGCGGCTCTAGGCGGTGCGGCCGCTGGAGGGGCTGCGGCCGCTCGAGGGGTCTGCGCCGCCGCGGTGTGCGGCGCTCAGCTCGCCTGGTCGAGACGCCCGAGCATCGTCCACACCGTGCGGGTGAGCGGCGGGTGGTCGAGCGCGATCTGGCGCAGCAGGCGGTAGTCGCGCGCGGCGGAGGGGCGCCGATCGCCGTCCTCGCGGATGAGCTCGGCTCTGAGCATCCACACCACGAGCTCGTCGACCGTCGGCAGCTCCTCCATGAACTCCCACGGGTCCTCGCCGTCGCGCAGGCGCTCCCAGACGACCGTCTGCAGCTCGTCGTTCGCCTCCGCACGCAGCACCTCGAGGCTCGCGCCACGGCGGCGGGAGTGCGATGCGTCGGGGGAGCGGCTCACCCCTCGAGCCTAGGTCGGGCCCGAGGGGTGAGCACTCAGCGGGGGATCAGGCCGGCGCGGTGGGCAAGCGGTGCGGCGCGCGCGGCCAGCGGGTTTCGGGAGGTCGCCGCGACGATGCGGCGCACGGCGCGCGCGGGGGTGCGCGTCGCGTTCCCTGCGGGGCGCAGGGGCGGATGCCCGGTGCGGGGGAGCGCGCCGGGCCCGGTCATCAGGGCAGCAGCGTCGGCAGCGCGGCGAGGGTCTCGGGCGAGAACCACCACCACGCGGCGATCACCGCGGCCTGCACGAGCACCCACAGGAACAGCGGCCACGGCGCGGCGCCCGTCGCGCGCGACACCTGCACGCCGCGCACCGCGAGGTACACCGGCGGGGCGACGAGCGCGAGGCCCCACGGCGCGGTCGAGAGGTGGCCGTCGTCGCTGAGGGCTCGGGCGTCGCGCGCCGCGAGCGCGGCGTAGAGCACGAACGGCAGGCCGAGCAGGGCCGCGGTCGAGGAGAACGGCGCGTAGTGGGGCAGGCCGGTGAGCGCGTAGTAGACGGCGCCGGCGTGCATGATCGGCAGCAGCGCGAACAGCCAGATGGCGCTCGTGTGCACCTTCGTGGCGAAGGTGTCGGCCATCTTCGGGCGCGCCGGGGGCGCGACGTACGCCTCCTGGAACTCGGCGGGCACGACGTCCGACAGCACGATGTCGGGCGAGAACACGGTCGCCGCCGAGACGCGGGGCAACTCGTCCCAGGTGGGGCTCGAGGCGGTCACGATCGTGTGCAGCGGCATCGACTCGGCGATGCGGGCCGACTCGCGCGCGGTGGGCGTCGCGGCCGAGCCGTGCACCATCACGGGGCCCGTCGGCGACTGCACGGTCGTCGTGGCGACCGGCTCGGCGACGTCGGCGATGACGGCGATGGGCGCGGTGTACTCGGTCCACTTCTCGCCGTCCCACCAGCGGCGCTCGCTGCCGGTGCGGCTCAGTGGATCCGGGTACCAGCCCGCGGGCACGCGGGACGGTGCGGTGATGGTCATTGTTCCCCCAGGTGTCTCCCGGTCCCCCGACCGGTTCGGAACCCGCCCCTCGCGGCTGCGAGGGGTGCTGTCGCGCATGTTCGGGTCCGACGCGACTTGGTGCTGCTCGATGTTCGGTTGTGGTTCCTGCAGCGGAGCCTAGGTTCTCGAGTGCGCCCGCAGGAAGAGCGCGAACCTGGTCGGTGTTCGTTATTCGACGAAGCTGTACACGCCCCAGTCGTCGACTTGCCACGTGATCCAGCCGTTGGCGCGCTGCAGGCTCACCGTGGGGAAGAACGTGGTGCCGTCGGCGTTCACGGCCTCGCAGCGCATCTGCTGGCCGATGAACAGCGGCGGGTTGTTGGCGCACGTCACGTCGGCGGGCGAGCCGAGCGTCGACAGGTTGAGCTCGAGTGTGTTCGCAGCCTCCGCGGCGAACACCTGCGGCACGGCCGAGATGAGCAGGCCGGGCACCGCGACGATCGCGCCGACCTGCAGGCCCACGAGCAGCAGGAACACTGCCGCGGGCGCGAAGCCGGCACCGGAGTAGCGGGCGAGGCTGACGGCGCGCAGCACGAGGTAGATCGGCGCGCCGAGGATCGCCCACCACCAGCCCGCGGGCCGGTCGATGCCGCGCTTCTTCAGCGAGCGCTGGTCGAAGAAGGCGAGCGCGACGACGACGGGGATCGGCGCGAGCCAGATCGCCGTGATGATCGGCAGCTCGAGCCCGCTCGTGAACGCCGCGACAACCAGCAGGCTCAGCAGCAGCTGCAGCATCGGCAGCAGCGCGATCGCCCACGCGGCGCCGGTGTGCACGTGCGGCACGGGGCCAGCGGCGCCGGGCATCATCGCGCCGCGACGCATTGCGGCGACGGGCGACTCGGGCACGAACGGCACGTACTGGGGCGCGCCCGGGGCCGAGCCCCAGCCGGCCGCGCTGCCCGTGCCGGGAGCCGAGTTGTAGCGCGAGGCCGAGGGCTGCTGCGGCGGAGAATCCTGGAAGAGGGCGTGCTGCGCGTAGTACGGGCTCGCGCCCCACTGCTCCTGCGGGTGCGGGGCCGAGGTCTGCGGCGCCGAGTAAGCCTGCGAGGACGTCGCGGCCTGGGCCGAGTACGGCTGCCAGCCTCCGCTCGCCGGGGCCCCGGGAACCGAACCGGGCGAGGAATGGTTGACGGCGCTCGAGGCCGACACGGGGCCGGGCGCGTGGGCCGGCTGCTGCTCGCGCGGCTCCTGCATCGGGATCCACTGCGCGTCACGCATCGCCGACTCGCTCGTCGGGATGTCGAAGCCGGGGAAGGCGTTCGCGGCCGGCTGCTGCGCGGCGGGCTGCTGCTGCGCGGCCGGCTGCGGCTGCTGCGCCGGCTGCTGCTGCGCCTGCGGGGCGGCCTGCTGAGCGGCCGGGATGACCGGCTCGGCCTGAGCGAAGGGCGCAGCCGAGGGTGCCGCAGTCGGTGCCGCGGTCGGCGGCACGATCGGCTCGCTCGCCGCAACGGGCTCGGTGAAGGCGAAGGGGTCGGCGGCGGGCGCGGCGGACACCGCGGGCTCGGGCTCGGGCTCGATGAGCGCGGGCATCGAGTCGGTCGTCGGAGCGGGCAGCGCCTTCAGCACGTGCGCGAGCGCCCGGTCGCCGCCGCCACCGTCGCCGGCGTCGGTGGCCGAGTCGGCGCTGCGGCGCGAGCGCCGCGTCGGCAGCTCGTCGTCGGCGAAGGTCGTCGGGGCGGGCTGGGCCACCATCGGCTGCCGCGCGTCGGAGACGTGCTCGGTCCAGGCGTGGTTGTCCCACCACCGCAGCTGCGGCAGACCGAGCGGGTCGGGATACCAGCCAGCCGGCACCCTTCCGTAGTCGTCGTCCGACACGTTTCGCCCCCTCATCAGGCCGGACCCCTCGCCCGGCTGGGTTCAGTGTAGGGGTCTGTCCACGGCCGGCGGGAGGGTCGTCTCCGCCCCAGTCAGGGTGTCCCCCGCCCGGGGGACACCGGCCCACGAGCCTGTCTTACGTCACTCGGGGCAGGCCGATGTCGCCGGCGGGCGGGAGGGGGGCGCTCGGCCGCCGCGAGCCACGCGCGCCCGCGCGCCGCCCGATTCGGCTCCGTGACGAGCGACGGGCCGTTCACCCACGAGCTGGCGACGCGCAGCCCGTGCAGGGCGCTGAGCACCCACAGCTCGCAGCCGTCGAGGTCGTCGGGCCGGGCATCCGCCGCCTCGATGCGCACCCCGTCGGCGGCGGCCGCGTCGAGCAGCAGCGCCGTCGTCACGCTCGCGATGCGGGCGCGGGCCGCCGACGGCTGCACGAGCGTGCCGTCGGGTCGCCACCACACCAGGCCCGAGTACGCGCCCTCGACGATGACCCCGTCGCCGTCGACGATGATCGCCTCGCCCGCGCCGAGCGGCTGCACGGCGGTGCGGAGGCGCTGCAGGGCATCCAGGTCGGGCCCCTTCACGAGCGGGCGCGTGCGCGGATCGTGCGGGGCGGTCGCCACGACGACCTCCTCCGCGGTGGGCGGCGTCGGTCGCAGCCGCAGGCTCAGCCCCGTGGCGGGCTCGTCGGGGCCAACCAGGGGTGGGCGGATGCTCCGCGCGCGCAGCTCGACGCGGGGGAAGTGGTCGCCCTCCCGCGGCAGCGCCGCCACGACGGCCTCGCAGAACGCGCGCACCTCGCGCTCGGGCCAGTGCGGCCGGATCGCCGCCGAGAACCGCGCCAGGTGCCGGTCGAGCCCCCGCACCCGCCCGTCGACGACGCGCCACGAGTCGGCGGCGAGCAGCGCACCGGCGCCGACGTCGCACCAGTCGACGGTCGTCCACGCCGCGGCGCCGTCGCCCGTGCCGCGCCAGTGCAGCAGCCCCTCGGCGGGCGCCCCGCTCACGGTCGACTCCCGCTCATAGGATTCAGGGTATGCGTCACGGGCTCCTGCGGCACCGGCTCGCGCCCGCGACCGACGACCTTCCGGCCGGCGAGCTCGCCGAGCGCGTGGTGCTCGCCCTCGCCGCCGCGCACCCCACGGCCGATCTGGTCTGGCTCGACTCGGGGCTCGGCGCGCGCGACGGGCGCTCCTTCCTCTCCGTCGACGGCGAGCGGGTGCGCCTCGCGCCCGGCGAGCCCGTGCTGCCGCAGCTGCGCGCAGCGCTCGCCGCCCTGCCGCGGCTCGCGCCCGCCGAGGGCGCCGCGCCGCCGCTCGGCCTCATCGGCTGGTTCGGCTACGAGCTGCGTGCCGAGACGATGGGGATGCCCGCCCCCGCCGCACCCGCCGCGCACGTCGCCTCGTGGCTGGCCGTCGATCGCGGCCTCGCGCTCGACCACGCCACCGGCGCGGTCGAGCTCGTCGCGCTCGACCCGCACGGCACCGGAGCCTGGGTCGGCGAGCTCGCCGACTGGCGCGCACGCATGGTCGAGGTCGTCGACGGCGCGCGCCGAGCATCCGCCGCCCCGATCGTCGACCCGGCCCCGCGCACGGCGCACTGGCGCGACGACGACGCGCGATACGCGGCGCTTGTGCGGCGGTGCCAGGCGGCGATCCGCGACGGGGAGGCGTATCAGCTGTGCCTCACCTCGCAGGCGCGCGTCGACGACCCCGGCGACGCGCTCGAGCTGTACCGGCGCGTCCGGCGGGCGAGCACCGCTCACCATGGCGCCCTGCTGCGTATCGGCGAGGCGACCCTCGTCAGTGCGAGCCCGGAGACCTTCCTGCGCGTCGAGCCGACCGCCGACGGCCTGCTCGCCCGCACCCGGCCCATCAAGGGCACGCGCCCGCGCGGCGCTGACGCGACCGCCGACGCCGCCCTCGCCGCCGAGCTCGCCGCGAACGACAAGGAGCGCGCCGAGAACCTCATGATCGTCGACCTCATGCGCAACGACCTGCAGCGCGTGTGCGCCGTCGGCTCGGTCGTTGTCACCGGTCTGCTCAAGGTCGAGACGTATCCGCAGGTGCACCAGCTCGTCTCGACCGTCGAGGGGCGGCTGCGCGAGGGGCTCGATGCGCTCGACGCCATCGCCGCGTGCTTCCCCGCCGGCTCGATGACGGGGGCGCCCAAGCGGCGCGCGATCGAGCTGCTCGAGCGGTGGGAGGGCGGCGCGCGCGGGGTCTACTCGGGCGCCTTCGGGTACCTCGGCGCCGACGGCTCGGCCGACCTCGCGATGGTGATCCGCTCCATCCTCGTCGAGGGCTCGGGGCGGGCATCCGTCGCGACGATCGGGGCGGGCGGCGGCGTGACCGCGCTCAGCGACCCCCAGGCGGAGGTCGCCGAGATGCGGCTCAAGGCGAGGGCGCTGTTGCGCGCTCTCGGCGCGGCCGACTCCCTGTGAGCCCCCCGTAAGATCGACGAGTGACCGAGAACCGCCCGCACGACGACCGCGCCGAGCACGACTACGACCCGCACCGCATCGAGGCGCACTGGACCCCGATCTGGGATGAGCTCGAGCCGTTCTCGGTCGACGACCCGAGCGACGCGCGGCCCCGCAAGTACGTGCTCGACATGT
>VFQO010000274.1_pt1 | contig 63090 bp, 72 predicted proteins | sample 3512331 | NCBI WGS metagenome assembly VFQO01 (sample SAMN10412371, study PRJNA504923) | tailings metagenome | isolation source: Replicate 3 from Balatoc abandoned mine | place: Philippines: Itogon, Benguet | collected 2017-08-28 | reverse complement strand
TTCGCCATCTCCGAGCGACGCACGACTGTGTTCAAAGCCCTATCGACGCTGGCGAATCTGCACCACTTCGTGGCTCACGTACGGATATGCAGCCCAATCGGCGGCGGTGTTTCGATCGCCTCGCCTTCAAGAAAACCTGCCCTTGCGTGCCGAGCAGGGCCGGTGTTGCCCAGCATGGGCGACAGAGAACGGACCCGACCCGCAGTTTAGGAGGGTCGTTCTCAGGCATCGCAAGGCTCAGCAAGGGATAAACAGGTTTTCTGGCGAGAGATCGGAACCCAAGCCGATCGGGCGATCACGAACGACGAGAGATCGGAACCCAAGCCGATTGGGCCAAACAAACCAGCAGTTGAGCATGCCCGCAATCAATACGGTTAAACTATCGCAACAGTTTTCAGGAGAGCTTCGTTTTGGGAATTCGCGTACTCGTGCTTGGCGCACAAGGCCAACTGGGCCACACCATTGGTCAACATGCCAAGCCCGCCTTGATGGAAACCATGGACGCCTGCATCAGCTATGGTCGTGACAAAGCAGACCTGGCCAAGCCCGACACCCTGATCAATGCACTGAAAGATGTACGCCCCGATGTAGTCATCAACGCTGCTGCCTACACCAACGTAGAAAAAGCAGAAACCGAAACTGAACTTGCACACGCCATCAATGCAAAAGCGGTGGGCATTTTGGCCGAGCAATGCAAAAAGCAGGGTGTGGCACTGGTGCACTACAGCACCGACTATGTGTTCGACGGAAAAGCCAGCCAACCCTATACAGAAACCGATGCCACCAACCCGCTAAACGCTTACGGAAAATCGAAACTGGAAGGTGAAAAATACCTGAAGGAAGTGGGCGGGAATTGGGTGGTGTTTCGCACCAGTTGGGTGTACGGCCAGCGCGGCAACAACTTCTGCCGAACCATGATCAAGCTCGCGCAGGAGCGAGACAAATTGCAGGTGGTCGATGATCAAGCCGGCGCGCCTACCCCGGCCAACTGGTTGGCTGAATTGGGACTGACGGTGGCTGGTGTTGTGGCCATGCACCGTTACAAAACCATGGGCAAACTGGCCCCCACTTTTCTGCCCGACTTTCCGTCCGAGATTCCCAGCGGTGAAATTTTCCATGCCAGTGCTGCGGGCGTGACTACCTGGTTCGATTACGCCTGCCTGGCCATCGAACACGCCCACAAACAAGGCATTGTTCAGCGCATGCCCAACATTGAACGCGTCAAAACTGCCAGCATGAATTTCGCAGCGCAGCGCCCGGCGTATTCAGTGTTGAATAACAGGAAATTGATGGACACCTTCCGCGTAAATCCACCGGAGTGGACGAAAGGTGTTCGAAATTTTGTGCTCAATTACTGAGCGAAGATTGTCGGATTAATGAATGCGCAGCACTGTGCTTTTCACGGAAGCCCAAGCGCCCACCATGACCAGCACCACCCACACCAGAATCAGCCCCAGCGCGGTAATGCCGCTGGGTTGCTCGAAGCGGAAGTCGCGATCAAATTCACGAATGAATGTACCGGCGGCATCGTCGGCCAGGCCCATGGCACCGCTTACCACGGCATAAGCCAAACCAAAGGCGACCAGCGCCAGGCTGACTGACCACCACAGGGTGGGGCGGCCCACTTCGGTGTCGGTGGCCCCCAGCGATTTCAACACATGCACTTCAGCCTGGTTGCGAATCAGCTGCAAGCGCACGGTGTTGAAGGTCACCACCAAGACCATGCCTGCAATCAACACAGCCAGTGCCATGGCAATAATTTGTGTGCCGTTCAATACTGATTGAAGGCGACGCACCCACTGTGCGTCATATTGAACATGCTCAACGCCAGTGAAGCTTTGCCATTCTGCGATTTTGCTTTCGATGGCCTGGGTGTCGGTGGTGGCATCCACTTCAAGCACCACCACCACGGTGTAGGGCAGGGGGTTTTCAGGTAGGGCTTGGGCCAAATCGGGTGTTTGGCTTTGCGTGCGCAAACGCTCCATGGCCTGCTCGGGTGTGACGATATTCACGCTGTCCAAATCGAAATCGCGCTTCAATTGTGCGGCTGCACTTTTTACGGAATCCAGTGTGGCATCGGGTTTGAAGTACAGGCTGATTTCAGGGTCGCCCACCCAACGGTCCATGCTGGGCACAATCGCGCTCAGCCCCTGTGCAATTGTCCATGGCATGGCCAGTGCAATCGCCAGTACCAGGGCGTTGAACAGGTGGCCCAGAGGTTCATCAAGCCACAGCTTTAAACCGGCAGAAATTGAAAACCACTGCAAACGTAACCAACGCATGTGTTGTCTCTTAAAAGTGGATCAAGCCCCGTAGGCCTTGTTCAGAAAGTCTTTGGAAAAAGTCTGCACGCCTGCCTCGCGACCACCGTTGTGCGACAAATCGGCGGGTGCCGGCAGCACTGCGCCTTCACCCAGTTTCAGGCGATGGGTAACACGGTTGAAGCGGTGTGCCTCGTGAGTGGCCACAATAATCGTGACCCCCGCGCGGTTGAACTCCTCCAGCAAACCCACCACGCGCGCGGCCGATTCATCGTCCAGTTGGGCGGTGGGCTCATCGGCCAATACAAGCGCTGGTCGATTAACCACGGCGCGTGCAATTTGCAAGCGCAACTGTTGTCCGCCCGACAATTCACTGGGCAGCATGCGGTCGGTGTGGCTTAAGCCTACGCGCGCCAATGCAGCCTTAACGCGGCTTTGAATATCGCTCTCGGAAAGCCCAACCACGCGCAGGGGCAGGGCCACGTTGTCAAAGCAATTGCGATTGTGCAGCAACTCCACGTCCATTCCCGTGTAGCCCACATTGCGCCGGTAGTGCGCACGTTCTCGCCGGTTCAGGCGTGCTATGGAGCTTTTGCCCACCAAAATGTCGCCACTGCTGGGTTGTTCAAACGTGGCCAGCAATCGCAATATAGAGCTTTTGCCCGCGCCGGAATGGCCTTCCAGCAGAGTGAATGAACCTTTGGGTAGCTGAAAATTCACGCCCTTCAAGGCGGCGTGGGTGCCGTACTTCAAAGTGACGTTTTTGAATTGGATCATGCGGTTTGGTTTCCGTCAGTGTCGATGCCAACCAAGGCGTTGGCGAATTCCCGGGGGCTGAAAGGGCGTAAATCGCCCAGCTTCTCGCCCACGCCAATAAAGGCAACTGGCACGCGGGTGCTCATGCTCATGGCTGCCAGGATTCCGCCTTTGGCCGTGCCGTCCAGTTTGGTGACCACCAGCGCGGTCAGTGTAAGTGCATCGTTGAATGCCTTGATTTGTTGCAAGGCGTTTTGACCATTGGTGGCATCCACCACCAGCACAATTTCATGTGGCGCATCCATCTTGGCTTTGCCCAGCACTTTCTTGATTTTCTTCAACTCTTCCATCAAATGAAGCTGCGTGGGCAGGCGGCCAGCGGTGTCCACAATCACGATGTGGCTGTTGCGAGAAATTCCGGACTGCACCGAATCGAATGCCACTGCTGCGGGGTCTCCACCTTGCGCTGAAATGACGTCTACGCTGCTGCGATTGGCCCACACATCCAGTTGCTCGCGGGCTGCAGCGCGAAAGGTGTCGCCAGCGGCCAGCAGAACGGAGTAACCAATTTCCGCGTAATGATTGGCCAATTTGCCAATGCTGGTAGTTTTGCCTGCACCGTTCACACCCACCACCATCATGACCAAGGGGCGAGCGCGGTCTACACCCATGCTGGTTTCCAGGGGGCGGAGCAGGTCAAATACAGCGTCGCGCAGCACCAGGCGAACATCCTCAGGCCGGGTCAGGCCTTTCTGGTACACCGTGTCGCGTACTTTCTGCATCAGCAGTTCAGTGGCGGGCAAACCGCAATCGGCCAACAGAAGGCGCTCTTCCATTTCTTCGAAAAAGGCTTCATCGACTTTTTCGCCGGTGAACATGGAGGTGAGGCCGGAACGGGTTTTGGTCAAGCCCGATTTCAAACGACCAAGCCAGTCCTGTCTCTGCCCAGGAATCTGCATGTAAAACTCCAATTGAGGAAACTAAGCGGTGCGAACGACTGTCACACAGCGAGATGTTGAATGACTTATTCTACCATTGAGCTTAAAACGGACGTTTGCTGTAAAAGGTGTCTTGAATGATAAAAACAGGTTTTCAACTGAATAGGCGTTGGGCAGCACTGGCCACCGGTGCTTTGCTGATTGCAGGTTCTCAATTGCTGATGGTTAACGCTGCCCGGGCGGCAGATGGCGATGTCACCGAATACACACTGAAAAATGGCCTGCGTGTGGTGGTGAAGGAAGACCACCGCTCGCCCACAGTGGCGCACATGGTGTGGTACAAGGCCGGCTCGATTGACGAGTACAACGGCACCACAGGCGTGGCCCATGTGCTTGAGCACATGATGTTCAAGGAGACGAAAAACCTCAAGGTAGGTGAGTTCTCTGAAACCGTGGCGGCCTTGGGCGGACGGGACAACGCCTTTACCAGCCGTGATTACACCGCTTACTTTCAGCAGCTGCAGGCCAAAGACTTGAGCAAGGTCATGGCGCTTGAGGCAGACCGCATGGCCAATTTGGTGTTGAGCGAAAGCGAGTTTGAAAAAGAAATCAAGGTGGTGATGGAGGAGCGCCGTTACCGCACCGACGACCAAGCCACCGGCAAGCTCTATGAGGCTTTCATGGCAACCGCCTTCCAGGCCAACCCCACACGCACGCCGGTGATTGGCTGGATGAGCGACCTTGAAGCCATGACCTACAAGGATGCGCGCAAATGGTATGACACCTGGTACACCCCCCAGAACGCAGTATTGGTGGTGGTGGGCGATGTGCAGCCCGCCGAGGTTAAGGCCATGGCTGAGAAAACTTACGGCAAGGTGAAACCGAAGAAGCTGGAGGAGCGCAAGCCTCAAGAGGAGCCCAAGCAAGAGGGCATACGCCGTGTACAGGTGAAGGCACCTGCTGAAAACCCCTACCTGATCATGGGTTTCAAAGTGCCCAAGCTGGAGAATGTGTTGAAAGACCGTGATGCCTATTCGCTGGCAGTGCTAAGTGCAGTGCTGGATGGCTATTCTGGTGCGCGTTTGAATCGCGAGTTGGTGCAAAACCAGAAAGTGGCCTTGCAGGCCGGGGCCAGCTATGACATGACAGGCCGTGGCCCGTCGCTGTTTTATCTGGACGGCGCACCTGCCCCAGGCCAGACCGTGGAGGCCTTGGAAAAAGCTTTGTTGGCCCAAGTGAAAAAGGTGGCTGATGAGGGCGTGAGTGAGGCTGAACTGGCCCGCGTGAAAGCGCAGCTGATTGCCAGCCAGGTGTACAAGCGGGATTCCGTGTATGGGCAGGCTGTTGAAATTGGCCAGAATGTGACCATCGGTTTTGAGGTGGGCGATATTGACCGGATGATTGAACAAATCAAAACCGTGACAGCTCAGGAAGTTCAGTATGCCGCGCAGAAATTCTTTGATCAGGACCAGTTGACAGTGGGCACCTTGTTCCCGCTGCCCATTGACCCCAACAAGAAAGATGCGCCACCCAAGGGTTTGACTCATTAAGTAACTGAGTGAGCAACTGAGTAAGCAATTGAGCACCAACAAGTCATGCAGGGATTTACAACCATGTTGAGTAGCAAGAACAAAGTATTCATTCGCGGCTTGTTTGCCGCTGGGGCCACCGCAGCTGCCGTGTTTGCAGCGCCTGCCAATGCCGCATTGCCGATTGAAAGCTGGACGGCGGCCAGCGGTGCGAAAGTGATGTTCATGCGCGCGGAAGCGTTGCCCATGCTGGATGTACGTGTGGACTTCCCGGCAGGCAGCCGTGCTGACCCCAAGGGCAAAGAGGGCTTGGCGAGCGCCACCGGCGACATGATTGGTCGGGGTGCAGAAGGCCTTTCCGAGAATGACATTGCCGATGGTTTTGCCGACACGGGCGCGCAGTTCTCTGGTGGGGCCAGCAGCGATTCCGCCGGGGTGCAATTGCGTACATTGACTTCCGAGCCCGAGTTTTCAAAAGCAATTTCCCTGATGAAAACCGTGCTTCAAAAGCCGGTGTTCAACGCCGACATTCTGGCGCGTGAAACTGCACGCAGTGTGGCTGGCCTGAAAGAGGCATTGACCAAGCCCGACACCTTGGCCGACCGTGCGTTTGCCACGGCGCTTTACCCGAATCACCCATACGGCACACACACCACCGAAGCAAGCTTGAACGCCATTACCGTGGCTGATGTAGAGCAGTTTTACAAAACCCGCTACCTGGGTAACAAGGCGGTGGTCTCGCTCGTGGGCAACATTACCCGTGCACAGGCCGAGCAGCTGGCCAATGAACTCACCGCTGGTTTGCCAAAAGGTGAGCTACAAGGCAACCCCTTGGGAGGTGCCGACTATCAAGAATTGCAGGCGGCCATGAAAGGGCAAACCATTCAGATTGACCACCCTGCTGCGCAAAGCCATATTTTGATGGGCCTGCCTGCCATGCGCCGTGGCGCGCCGGATTATTTTGATTTGCTGGTGGCCAATCACATTCTGGGGGGAGGTGGTTTTGTGTCGCGCCTCATGGACGAAATTCGCGAGAAACGCGGCTTGGCCTACAGCACCCATTCTTACTTCATGCCGGCAGGCGATGCTGGCCCATTCCAGGCCGGCGTGCAGACCAAAAAAGAGTCGACTGCTGAGGCAGTACAAATCATGCGAAGAACCATTCTTGATTTTATCGAGAAGGGCCCCACACAAGCCGAACTGAACGCAGCCAAACAAAACCTGATTGGCGGCTTTCCCCTGCGGATCGACAGCAATGGCAAGTTGCTGGGCAATATCTCCATGATGGGCCTGCATGGCCTGCCACTGAACTACCTTGACAACTGGACTGCCGAGATTGAAAAGGTGACCGTTCAAAGCGCGCGGGAGGCCTTTGCCCGGCATGTGAAAGCGGAAAAGCTGGTGACTGTGGTGGTGGGTGGAAAGGTTGAGTGAGAAGCTGAATGAGAAGGCTGAGCAAGCACGTTGAATAAGCTAAGAATAATCGGCGGGGTTTGGCGCCGACACATGCTGCCGATTGCGCCGGTCGAGGGTCTGAGGCCAACGCCGGACCGGGTGCGCGAGACTGTATTCAACTGGCTGGGACAAGACTGCACCGGCATGCAGGTGCTCGATTTGTACGCAGGCACAGGTGCTTTGGGTTTTGAGGCGGCCTCGCGTGGGGCTAGCGAGGTGCTGCTGGTGGAGCAAAACCGCCAGGTGGTTGCCCAGTTGCAGCAGAACAAAGCTTACCTGTTGTCGAAATGGCCTGCCGCAGAGGGCAATGCCCCGTCCGTCCAGGTTGACGCCAATGATGTACTCGCATGCCTGAAACGCTTGGCCGGTGGGGGTAAGCAATTCGACTTGGTGGCGCTTGACCCCCCCTTTCGAAGTGATTTGATGCAGGCCACCCTGCCGCTGATCAAAGCAGTGTTAAAGCCACAGGGCTTGGTGTACGCCGAATGGCATGAAAACCTGTTTGCCAATGAGGAAGCACTGTGCAAGGCGTTGAATGTTCAAGAAATTGATGCTTTGCGTCATTTAAAAGCAGGCCAAGTGCATGCGCATTTGTTCGCCCTGCCTGCTGTGTGATACAAAGCGGGGATAGAGCAGTATCACGCGAATAAAACCCTTTGATATGGAGATCAGCGATGCGCATTGCTGTATATCCCGGAACATTTGATCCACTGACCCGCGGCCATGAAGATTTGGTGCGTCGCGGCGCGAAAATATTCGACAAACTGGTGGTTGGTGTGGCCGATAGCCCCAACAAAAAACCTTTCTTCACCATGGATGAGCGCGTTCAAATTGCGCGCGAAGTACTGAGCCACTACCCCAATGTAGAGGTGAAAGGTTTCAAGGGTTTGCTCAAGGACTTTGTTCGCTCCAACAATGCCAATGTGATTATTCGCGGCTTGCGTGCGGTGAGCGATTTTGAGTACGAGTTTCAAATGGCGGGTATGAACCGGTATTTGCTGCCCGATGTGGAAACCATGTTCCTGACCCCTTCAGACCAGTACCAGTTTATTTCCGGCACCATTGTGCGTGAAATTGCCTCCCTGGGTGGCGATGTCAGCAAGTTTGTGTTTCCGTCGGTTGAACATTGGTTGAACCAGAAGTTGGGCCTGACCCCTCCGCAGGTGATCAACAAGTAAAGTGAGCGTATGGCTTTAATCATCACCGATGAATGCATCAATTGCGACGTGTGCGAGCCCGAGTGCCCGAACGGTGCAATCAGCATGGGTGAAGAAATTTATGAGATAGACCCCGGCAAATGCACTGAGTGCGTGGGGCATTTCGACGAGCCGCAATGCGTGGTGGTGTGCCCGGTTGAATGTATTCCCAAAGACCCGGCCCACCCCGACACCCAGCAGCAATTGCTGGGCAAGTTTTTCAAGCTGCACCCAGACAAAACCCCCTATTTGTCTGCGGGTTCTGCGGTAGGTGATTCTGCGGTGGCAGCCAAACCAGCCCCCACCGAAGGTTGTTGAACGGGGCAAAGCACCAGGCCTGAGTTTTCGTGTGGGTGTTGGTTCAGTACCCTAAACCAGCCTTCTTGCCAGGCCCAGTAAGGCTTGTCTTCCCGTATGGCAGCTTCATCCGCATTGCAGTTCAATTCACGAACTTGCGCTTCAGCAGGAATACCTTCGCTGCCCTTTATGGTTTCGGGTTGTAATTCAAGCAAACCTTCTGATGCCATGTAGTTCATGTTGAAGGTCCAGGCCTGGGCATCCTCGTGGGTGTAGGTCCATTCGGCTTTGTTCAGGGTCCAGTTTTGCGCGGGCAGGCCACCCTCAAATTGTTGGGCAGAAAATGCGGCCTGGTGTGTTTCAGGCAAATCGTCTCGACGCACATAGGTACGAAGGTTTTCACCATGCAATTTGATAAAAGGCGCACCTTCTCCGTTGTTGGCTTGCGCTAGCCGCAACACCAGCAGGTCTTGCTCGGCAGTGCCGGTCCACGGGAAACCATTCCATTGGCCGTCAATATCGATTTTCAATTGTTTGAGTGAAACTTCGCGCATGGGGCCCGCTTCAGTTTGCGCATTCATCGCGATGTACAGCTGATTGTTCTCTTGTGGGGTGTTGATACCCACGCGCCAACCCAGATTGAACTGATTGTCTGGAGTGCTGTTGCCCACTTTAAACTTCAACTGCTCCAGTTTGCCGCTCAGTTCTTGCTGGGCTTCGGGGTTATTCACTATGAACTGGGCCTGTTCAAGTTCCAGTGAATTCAAAGCAAGTTCGGGCGTAAAAAAACCGGGGTTGGCCACTTGCGTGCTTTGCCAGGCCCGAGCAGCCAGCGCCACTGGCAGCACAGGTGTACAACTCAAGCTGGGTTGGCTGCAGTCGGAATCTTTCTCGGCCCGAGCCGCCAGGCCTTTGATGGTCAGTGACTCCACTTGAATTCGGCCCAGCTTGATCGACTCCATGGCGTTCATGCCCAGTCGGATCAAACCCACTTGCAGGTTCTCCTTGCGGGTGGGGTCATCCACTTCTATTTCAGAAATGATCAATTGCGGTTTCAAGGAAAGCGCTAGCACCACGCGTTTTACATCAATACGCTGGTCAGGGTACTGATTGCGAACGCTGTTGAGTTTGGGTTCCCAGAGGAAGCGTGGAACAACCACACCGTGAGCCAGTACGGCTCCAACAAGCAGGATGACAAGCGCGAGAATGGACCACTTCAGGGCTTTGGACATGGTGGGGTACTGCGAGTGAATACTTGCATTACCGTAGCACAGAAATGCGCAGGTAAAAAAACAAGGCCCCGAAGGGCCTGGTCTTATTGGTTCATTTACACATTGAACAGGAAGTTGAGTACGTCGCCGTCCTTCACCACATATTCTTTGCCTTCCGCTCGCATTTTGCCAGCTTCCTTGGCACCGTTTTCACCTTTGAACTGAATGTAGTCATCGAATGCAATGGTTTGGGCGCGAATAAAGCCACGTTCAAAATCGGTGTGAATGACGCCGGCGGCTTTGGGGGCCGTGTCGCCAATTTTGATGGTCCAGGCGCGTACTTCCTTGACACCCGCTGTGAAGTACGTTTGCAGACCCAGCAGTTTGAAACCCGCGCGAATGACGCGGTTCAGGCCAGGTTCAGTCATGCCCATGTCAGACAGAAATTCCATTTTATCGGCGTCGTCCAGATCGGCAATTTCCGCTTCAATGGCGGCGCACACCGCAACCACGGGTGCATTCTGCTTGGCGGCATATTCCTGCAAGCGCTCAAGGTACGGGTTGTTCTCGAAGCCGTCTTCTGCAACGTTGGCCACGTACATGGCGGGCTTGGCCGTGATCAAGCCGAAGCTTTTAATGGCGAACAGTTCCTCAGCGTCCAGGCCCAAGGCGCGCACAGGTTTGGCTTCGTTCAACTGGGCTTCACAGCGCTGCAGAATGGCCAGAATTTTTGCGGCGTCTTTGTCGTTGGCGCGAGCCTGTTTGGCATAACGGTGTACCGCTTTTTCCACCGTGCCCATGTCAGCCAAACACAATTCAGTTTCAATGGTTTCAATGTCGGAGAGCGGATCTACACGACCATTCACGTGAATCACATTGTCGTCTTCAAAACAACGCACCACGTTGACGATTGCGTCGGTTTCTCGAATGTGAGCCAAAAACTGATTGCCCAAGCCTTCGCCCTTTGATGCGCCCGCCACCAGGCCAGCGATGTCTACAAATTCAACAGTGGCTGGCACAATGCGCTCGGGTTTCACAATGTCGGCAAGCTGTTGCAAGCGTGCGTCGGGCACTTCAACCATGCCCACGTTCGGTTCGATTGTGCAGAAGGGATAGTTTTCTGCCGCAATGCCCGCTTTGGTCAGCGCGTTGAACAGGGTGGATTTACCGACGTTGGGAAGGCCAACGATGCCGCATTTGAGAGTCATGAGAATTCGCTAAGTGCTTAATTGAATGGGGTGAATTGTACCGCGCCTAGCGATTCACGTTGGCAAGCCAGGTTGAAAAGTCTTCTGCCATGCGTTCGCTTTCGCGAATTGCCGCCTGCCACAGTGGTATACGAATGCGGTGGTCAAATTTGTAGCGCTTGAAGTCACTTCGATCCGGAATTTTCCTGGCGGGCAGGCGCTTCACGAATTCAGGTGAGGGACACACCAGAATGACATTGCTCATCCACTCGGGTTTGGCTTTGCGTACTTTTAAAAACTTGTCCAGCCAACCCGGTGTAACTGTGGGCGCAAAGTGCGGGTATAGCACCAGACCGTCGAGTCGATGATAGGGTAGGGCCAGGTGATAATCGGTCAAGCCACCGTCCCAGAACGGGCCCTCGTGGTATTTCACTTCCGGGTGGTTTTCACGGAGGGCTTGTGCAATTTTATGAACCGGGTTCAGCACAAACGGAATACTGCCGCTGGCCAACAAGGCGTCGTGAATGTTCAATGCATCCAGATCTTCGATTCTGGTGGGAATACGATCAAAGGGCTGCTTGAGCCAATCGGTGTGGGCTCCCGGGCTTTGAAACACCCATCGCTCGAAATAGCTGGAAAGGCGATTGCGGTTAATGCTGTTGGCCAATACTGCGCTGGCAAAGCCTCGCTTGCGGGCGCGCTGCTGCTGCGCGTGGTGCAGCGGTGTGAGCCCTTTGTTGACCCACACCAGCAATTCTTTGCCAGTCGGCTTTACCATGTGCTGAGCTTCCTCGGCCACCACGGCCTGCACCATGGCCTGGCACACTCGACTGATCTCGAATCGGTCCACCCCCTTGGTGTAATTTTGTGCCTCGACATACTGCTGCGCCAACCGTTTGAGTGTGGCTGCCGGGTTGCTGCTGGCCGCGGCTGCCATGCGCCATGCACCGATGGAGGCACCAATCAATTGCAAGGGTTTTACACCATTGGCGGCACGGGTTTTGAGGTGGGACGCGCTCAACCACTCGTTGAACAAATACTGATCCAGCCCTTGCAAAATCAAACCTTTCGGACCCCCAGCAGCAGCGGGGATGGCGCAAATGTCTTCCGGCTTTAGGCCCTTGTTGGCAATGTGCGCTTTGGCGCGATCGCCCAAAATAATCTGTATGCTGCTTCTCATGCGCACTCCGTGTGAATGTGCGTGGTGGCCTGGCCAATTTGTCCCTTCAATATTAACTCGGTGTGTTTCAGCAGCACATCGATTGATTTGTCGATCACCTGCTGTTGATCGTTGCTGGGGCGATGCAATACAAAGTCGGCTACGCCTTGTTGAAGGTTGAGGCTACGTGGGTGGCCAATGCCAATGCGTGCGCGCCAGAATTCGTTGCTGCCCATGTGGGCATGAATGTCTTTCAAACCATTGTGACCCGCGTGGCCGCCGCCTTTCTTCATTTTGATTTGACCCGGCAGCAGGTCCAGCTCATCGTGTGCGACCAGAATTTCCTCAGGCTTGATTTTGAAGAACTTGGCCAGAGCACCAACGGCTTGCCCGGAGCGGTTCATGAACGTGGTGGGAAACAGCAACCACACGTCTTCACCTGCAAATTTAATGCGCGCCATGTCGCCGAAAAACCGCTTGTCGCTTTGTAAAAATACATTGTGCTTGCGCGCAAGCGCCTCCAGATACCACACGCCTGCGTTGTGGCGAGTGTCGGCATACTGTGGGCCGGGGTTACCCAAGCCGACAATCAATTTGATGGGGGTGTTGCTGGACATGAAGAAAAACAGCCCTGTGAATCACAAGGCTGTATTTTCACTGATTATTCGATTGCAGTGGCAGATTTGCTCGAAGAAGTTTGATCCACCCGTCGCCACGCACTCACCAGCGCCATCAGGCTGGCCGTGGTGATGTTGTCGTGAAACCCCACACCGAACTTGCTGCCGGGCATGTTGGGTACGCTTACCTCAATAATGGCCATGGCTTTTGATTTGGCACCCTGGCCGACGCTGCGTTCCTCAAACCCCACAATGTCCATGGGCACACCAAGAGCTTGCACAGCGGCATCCAGGGGGCCGTTGCCCACACCTTCAAGGCGAATGGTTTCACCTCGCTGTTGTACGGTAATCTCAATGCCTTGGCCACCTTCGGCATCAAACACTTTGTGGCTGATGTAGCGCGGCTGGCTGTCGTTGTTTTGCAAGTAGGTTTGCTCGAACAGTGCCCACAGGGCAGGCGACGTCATTTCCGCAGCTGTGCTGTCGCTGACCTTTTGTACCACGCCTGAAAATTCAACCTGCATGCGGCGTGGCATGACCACACCATGTTCACGTTCCAGAATGTAGGCAATGCCGCCTTTGCCAGACTGACTGTTGACACGAATCACGCTGTCGTAGGTGCGGCCCACATCCACCGGGTCGATGGGCAGGTAGGGTACCTCCCAAATGGCATCGGGCTTTTGAATATCGAACCCCTTTTTGATGGCATCCTGGTGCGAACCGGAAAAAGCGGTATACACCAAATCGCCCACATAAGGGTGGCGTGGATGAATCGGCAGCTGTGTGCAACTTTCCACCACTCGGGCCACTGCATTGATGTCGGAGAAATCAAGGTTCGGGTGCACACCTTGGGTGTACATGTTCAAGGCCAAAGTCACGATATCGACATTGCCGCATCGTTCGCCATTGCCGAAGAGGCAACCTTCAACACGTTGTGCGCCAGCCATCATGGCCAGTTCGGCGGTGGCCACACCCGTGCCGCGGTCATTGTGTGGGTGCACGGAAAGCACCACATGCTCACGACGGGCAAGGTGTCGGTTCATCCACTCAATTTGATCGGCGAACACATTGGGTGTGCTCCATTCCACGGTGGTGGGCAGGTTGATGATGATCTTGCGATTCGGCCCTGCATTCCACGCTTCAATGGCGGTGTTGCAAGCCTGCAAGGCCACATCCAGTTCTGTCATGTTGAAACACTCGGGCGAGTACTGTAAAACCCACTGTGTTTCCGGGTGAGCATCGGTGAGTTCTTTCACTTTTTGCACGCGCTTGTTCACCATGTCGATCACTTCGGGCACAGTCATGCGGAACACCGTATTTCTCCACACGGGTGCGGTGGAGTTGTAGATGTGGACGATGGCGCTTTTGGCACCGATCACCGATTCCACTGTTCGCTCAATGAGGTCATCACGAGCCTGGGTCATGACCATGGGGGTGACATCATCCGGAATCAAATCGTTGTCGATCAAATGCCGGACCACGTCAAAGTCGATTTGAGAGGCAGCCGGAAAACCCACCTCAATTTCCTTGAAGCCAATGCGCACCAATTCCTTGAAGAAGTCCAGTTTGGTGGCCACGCTCATGGGCTCAAAAATCGCCTGGTTGCCGTCGCGCAAATCAGTGCTTAACCAGATTGGCGCTTGTTCAATGGCCTTGTTGGGCCAGGTTCTGTCGGGCAGGTCCACTTTGTAAGCGGGGCGATATTTGGTGGCGGGGTTCTTCAACATGCTTCGTTGGCCTGAAAGGTGAATCGATTAAACACAGTGTAGGTGTTTTGAGATGAAAGATGATTGCGTTTGTTGCTTGGATATTTATATAAATTGGCAGATAATTGCGTTGTTGGATTATTTGAAGGCATTTATAGCCAAATGCAAGAGCTGGACCGCTATGACAAACGTATTTTGACCCTGCTACAGGCAGATGGGCGAATGAGCAATCAAGACCTCGCTGACGCGATTGGTTTGTCGCCATCGCCGTGTTTGCGCCGTGTCAAAGCGCTTGAAGACGCTGGCTTGATTACCGGTTACCGTGCCTTGGTGGATGCGAAAAAGCTGGGCTACAGTTTGATGGCCCTGATCTATATTTCAATGGATCAACACACGCCAGAACGCTTTGCCAGTTTTGAGGAGGCCATTGCCGCCATTCCCGAGGTGCTGGAATGTTTGCTGATTACTGGTCAGCAGGCCGATTACCAGTTGAAAGTGATTGTGGCCGACATGGATGGCTACCAGAATTTGCTGTTGAATAAAATTACCCGTATCAAAGGTGTGACGGGCGTACACACCAGTTTCGTGTTGCGCCGGGTGGTTGATAAAACCGAGGTGCCCATAGGCTGATTTGAACAATCAGTTTTGCAGCATGTTTTGAATCATCATGCCGCCGCCGCCAATGAGTACACCGAAGTACACGATTGAGGCCACATTGGCCAGATGCCCCAAGAGCACCGCAGCACCGTCGCGTTGAATCAGGCCCACTGCCAGAAAAAGCAAGGCAATGCCGGGCACTGTATTGGAAAACGGAATGAAGCCAAACGGGGCCATTAGCAACACGGCGCCCAGAATAAGACCCCCATCATTGATGAGGTTCATGCCTCGACCTGTGGTTAGCCAGGCCATGCGATGCGGTTTGCTGATCTTTTCAAGGCGCGGAATCCACACCAAACCTTTTTCAAGTGCATTGCGCAATTTGTCTGAAGGCAGGGCGCGTTCTTTGAAGCGCTTGGGCAGCCACAATGTGCGCCCAAATACACGGCTGATGCCAATCAGCAAAATGGCTGCGCCAAAAATGGTGCTGACACCCGGAATGGAAACCGGCACCATGAAGACCAGCGTCAGGAATGCAACCAGCAGCAGCATGCCGTCCCGCCCTACCAGATTCAGAATTTCACCAAGGCTGACCGTGTTTGCGGGCAGTTGTGCGATCACTTGTTTGATCTGATCGCCCAGAGGCAATTCATCGAAATTGGGTGTGTTGTTCACTTCGGGTTTGGTGCTTGATTGATGAATGAGCCCACATTGTGCCCATAAAAAAAACCGCTGAACTTCAGTGCAGCGGCTTTTTCGGTACTAATTGGACTTCGAGAGTTTACTCGTCGCCGCCTTTTGCAGCACCGGCCTTGATCTTCACTGTAACCAGTGACAGATCTTGCTGACCGTGGTTGGGAATGCCAACGCCAGCAGGCAGTTGCAAGTCAGTCACGTGGATTGAACGCTTGGTCACGTCCAGCACGCTGCAATCTACGGCGATGAATTCAGGCAGGTCTTTGGGCAAGCATTCGATTTCGATCTGATTGGCCACGAAGGTAACCTGACCGGAGTACAGCTTGACCGCTGGGCTTTCCAGGTGACCTGAGTAGTGCAAAGGCACGTTCATGTGGATCTTCTGGTTACCGTCGATGCGCTGGAAGTCGATGTGCAGCAATTGTGGCTTGTAAGGGTGTGACTGGTAGTCACGCAACAATACCTGCTGTGACTTGCCGTCAATTTCCAGATCCAGAATGCTGGAGTGGAATTTTTCCTTTTGAATTGCGTGCCACAGGGGGTTGTGTTCAATTGACACAGCCTGAGCTTCCTGATTGGCGCCATAAACAATGCCAGGTACCTGGCCAGCACGACGCAGGCGGCGGCTCGCTCCGGAACCCTGCTCTGTGCGGGATGTAGCAACTACTTTCATGTTGATTCTCCAAATTTGACTTCACCGCGACCAGTGAAACCAAGTTATGCGGCACTTAAGGGCGTCCGCAAAAAAGCCCGTAAAACTTTGTGTTCAGTCGACGAAATTAGCCGACGAAATTAATCGATAAACAGCGAACTGACAGAATCAGAGCGAACAATGCGGCGAATGGTTTCGGCCAGCAGTTCATCAACACTGAGAACTCGAATGGTTTTGCTGTTGTTGGCTTCTTCGGACAAAGGAATGGTATCGGTCACCACCAGTTCGTCCAGGTCTGATTCTTCAACACGTTGAATGGCGCCACCTGACAACACAGGATGGGTACAGTAGGCCACTACCTTTTTGGCGCCGTTGGCTTTCAGTGCCGCAGCAGCTTTGCACAAGGTGTTGGCAGTGTCGACCATGTCGTCCATGATCACGCAGGTGCGGTCTTTCACGTCGCCAATAATGTTCATGACCTCTGCCACGTTGGCACGGGGGCGACGCTTGTCGATGATTGCCAAATCACAATTCAGTCGCTTGGCCAGGGCACGGGCGCGGACCACGCCACCTACGTCAGGTGACACAACCATCAGGTTGTCGAGGTTTTGTTTCCACACATCGCCCAGCAAAACAGGCGATGCATAAATGTTGTCTACGGGGATGTCAAAGAAGCCCTGAATTTGGTCAGCGTGCAGGTCCATGGTCAGCACACGGTCGACACCCACCACCTGCAGCATATTTGCAACCACTTTGGCTGTAATCGCCACACGTGAAGAACGCACACGGCGGTCTTGGCGGGCATAGCCGAAGTAGGGAATCGCAGCGGTAATGCGGCCTGCCGATGCGCGCTTGAGCGCGTCGATCATGACCATCATTTCCATGAGGTTGTCGTTGGTGGGTGCGCAAGTGGATTGCAGCACAAACACGTCTTTGCCGCGCACGTTTTCGTTGATCTCGACCATGACTTCACCGTCTGAGAAACGACCCACGGTGGCTTTGCCCAGCGGAATGTTCAGCTGTTTGGCCACTGATTCGGCCAATGCTGGGTTTGCATTGCCGGTGAAGATCATTAGACTGCTGTCGGTTGCCATTGTTTACCCCAGGGCTTGACGTGTGCGTTGGCGAAATAAAAAAAGGGCCAACCTGTGGCTGGCCCTTTGGTTTTGGCAGGGGAGGAAGGACTCGAACCCTCGCATGCCGGAATCAAAATCCGGTGCCTTAACCAACTTGGCGACTCCCCTAAAACTTTTATCGATTCAGCTTGATTTGACTTTGCATTCAAACCACTGCCCACGCTGTAATTCAGGCGCATCGGCGACTGCTGCCATTGCATTGCTAAGCTGGCTTGGGCTGGCAAACAAAGCAAACATGGCGGAGCCGGAACCTGACATTCGAATCAATTGCGGGTTGAACCTTGCAACACAATTTGAAAAAACACCAAATTGCTGTTCCCATTCAGGGTAGTTGCGTGCCACAACAGCTTGTAAAACATTCTGTGTGTTGGCTTGCAGGCAAGCCATCAACTCACTATTCATTCGGCGGGCCGAATCGAAGACCGCTATTTTGACGTCACTTGAGTTGCGTGTCAATTGCGGATCGCTAAATATTTTGGGTGTGGGGCAAGAAAGTGGCGGTTTGTAGACAATTAAATGCCCTGAAACGCTTTGAATCGGGGTGATGACTTCACCGATGCCCTCAACAAAAGCACTGCTGTCCTGAAGAAAGAAGGGAACATCCGCCCCAAGCGCTTGGCCGATTGCAATCAGTTGTTCAGGTGTGACGGCTTGTTCGTGATGCTGTTGCAGCAGACGGAGCACGGTGGCTGCATTGCTGCTGCCCCCTCCCAAACCCGCCTGTTCGGGGACCTGCTTGCGGACATGAATGGTTACAGAGTAGCCCATGCCAATGTTGGCGTTTGCATAATAGGCCTTGCAGGCGCGAACGGTGAGGTCGATTTCTTCAGGAATATGAACGAGATCACCACTTCGTTGAACCACCAATTCACCACTTGAATTGGTTTGCACCGACATTGAAACCTGGTCCCCAAGCGTAATTGGGCAGAAAATACTTTGAAGCAGGTGATAACCGTCAGCCCTGCGGCCTGTGATGTGCAAAAACAGATTGATTTTCGCGGGCGAAAAGGCCGATAGTTCGGCCGGGCTGTTGAGGTTCACGCTTTATTTGCCCAAGGTGCCTTGCGGAATCAGGTCAATGCGACCGGAGGTCTTGTTTTCGATAAACACCACGCGGTAGCGGCCATTCTGGTTTTCCCACGACCAATTCGTGGGCAGGGTGGGCAATTCATCGGGATTGGGGTTTTCCATCCATTGCACCAAGGCTTCGGCAGGCAGTTCAACAGGGAACATGAGATCGAACAGGCTTTGCCAGTCTTTGGCCAGATAGACTCGACCGTCCGCAGCCCGGACTTCATAAAAATTACCCAGGCGCTTGGCGCTACCCAGCGAAGGCCCCAGTGTGGAATTGACTTCAAGATAGGCAATTTCAGGAGCTTGGCTCGGCCCGGACCGACCCGAGCGCCATTCATAGGTGCCAGAAATGGAATCGGCCTCCATTTTTCCGTCGGCTTGCTCCACTTTCCAGATCAGCCCAAAGCGCCCGTAATGGCAGCTCGACTGAATCGACTTGCAATCGACTTCAGTGCTTGGATTTTGGCCCACGGTGCTGCAGGCGGCCAAGCTTGCGCTGATCAAGCCGATACAGGCCAGGCGCAATGATGATAAAGACATGAACTTAAATTTCCTCAACCTGTTGAACCAGTTTCTTCAATGCTTTGCTGTCGGGGTATCGAACGGTCAAGCGGTTTCCAAGTTGACGCGCTTCCTCTTTCTTGCCCGCTTTTAGTAAGACCTCGAGCAAATGCAGGCCAATTTCCTCATCCTGGCGCAGATCGAATGCTTTTTTCAAGGTTGCTTCGGCGCTGTCCAGCTTGCCCAATCGGTAATGCACCCAGCCCAGAGAATCAAGAATGAAGGGATCGTTGGGCGCAAGTTCAACTGCCTTTTTAATCAACTCATAAGCTTCGTCAAGCCGAACGTTGTTCTCGGCCCAGGTGTAGCCCAGCGCATTGTATCCGTGTGGGTTTTCCGGGCGAACCGCGATGAGGCGCTTGAGGAATTGTTCAACACGTGGCAGGTCGTCTTGCCGCTCGGCAACCATGGCACGCTCATACAGCAGGTCTGGCTGATCCGGAAATTTGAGCAAGGCCAGTTCTAGCTCGGTGGCAGCCTCGGCAGGGGCTTTTTGCGACTCAGCCAGTTGCGATTTCGCAAGAGCGAGCCGCACGGACTCATCTTCGTTTTTGGGTTTGAACTGGTTCAGAACCCGCTTGGCTGAGAGGGCATTGCCCTGTTTTTCGAACAAGGCCGACTTTTTCAGCTGGACATCCAGGTTGTCGGCGGCGTTCGGTGTGGTGTCGAGCCATTTCAGGGCCGCTACGTAATCTTTACGCTCAAGCGCCATGTCGGACAGGGTGGCATGAATCAGCGATTCATTCTGGCGCTCGGCGGGTGTAGTTTTGTCCAGATAAATCTTGAAATGCTGTTCGGCGGCTTTGTAGTCCTTGAGCTGAGTGAGCACAAAACCCTGACTGGAGTACAGGGGAATGTTGTCCGGTTGTAGTTCAATCATTTCCGCAAAACGTTGACGTGCCTGTGCCCACTGCCCGAGTTGGGTGTGATTGCGGGCCAGGTACAGGCGAGCACCAAACCAGTTGGGGTGTTGTTGCACCTGTTCATTCACCATTTGCATGGCGGCATCCAGGTTGCCGTCACGTTTTTCCATGAACTGGGCCATCAGTACATAAAAACGTTCCTGTGGCGATTTGCGCAATACGTTTTCCATGTGGCCCACAGCCTGTGGGTACAACTCGGAGTTGTTGGCAAGTTGGGCCAACAGGGTTTGCGCCTCAAGATCATCCGGATTGTTGCCAAACAGCTCAATACCGGTTTGATAGGCTTTGTTTTTGTCGGGGATGCGTTGGAGCATGTCCAGCGCAACCTTTTCGCTGCTGGAGCCGCCGAGCCCCGGGTTGGCAGTCTCAGCAGCTTTCACATCGGCCAAAAAAGCCCGGAGTGCGGGCATGGCTTGATCAACGCGGTTGGTGCCTAGTTGCAGCAGCATGATGGAGCGGCTGGCCTGCTTGTCGCCGGGCGACAATTCAGACCACACCTGCGCGGCATTCAGGGCCATGTCCAACTGGCCTTCGGCAAGGCTGATCTCGACAGCCCGTTTCGCCAGCTCGGGATTGCGTTGCTGTTTGGCTGCTTCGGTGTAGGCCAGCGTGGCAGAATACGTGTCGCCTCGCTGACTGGCAATTTCAGCAGTGAGCAGGGCAAACAGCGGGTCTTGTTTCACCATGTCGGCCACGCGGGCTTCGTAGGCTTTTTGCTCGGCAGACATCGGCGGCACTGCCGGCTCGCCTTGATCCGCGGGCACGGTGGCGCAGCCTGTGGTCAGGCTGGCTGCCAGAAAAAATACCGGGCCTGCGATGGTCCATTTAAAACAAGTCATACTGTTGAACCCAATGAAAACTGGTGAATCCACGTTATTTTTATCACATTAACAGATGCGCGTGCGCGCTTTAGCTTATGCCTGAATTACCCGAGGTAGAAATCACCAAAAGAGGCGTAGACCTTCACTTTACAGGGCAGCGCCTGCTGGCTTGCACTGTGAGGCAACCCCGTTTGCGTTGGCCTGTGCCCGTGGAAGTGCAAAGTTGTGTAAAGCATATATTGCAAGGTGTGGAGCGTCGGTCGAAATACATGCTCATGGACTTTGGGGCGCAGGTGTTGGTGGTGCATTTGGGCATGTCGGGTTCACTGAAAATCGTAAACGCCAGTACCCCTTGGGACAAACACGATCACATTGAATGGAACTTCGGGGACAAGGTGTTGCGCTACAACGATCCGCGTCGCTTTGGGAGCGTGGAGTACGTCGAAAAAGTGCCTGGTTGGGAACACAGTTTTATACGGTTTGCAAAACTGGGGCCCGAGCCTTTCAGTGAGGCATTCACGCCCGACTCGTTTTTCAAGGCCACGCGAGGCAAAAAGGTGTCGATCAAGGCCTTGCTGTTAAGTGGGTTTGCTGTAGTTGGCGTGGGCAATATTTACGCATGCGAGGCCTTGTTTCGAAGTGCGATTCGCCCGGGTAAAGCAGCAGGGCGCTTAAGCAAGGCGAATGTACAGGCCTTGCATGCAGCGGTTGTGGCCGTGTTGACAGAGGCGATTGAGCGGGGTGGTTCAACTTTGCGTAATTTTCAGGCCATTGATGGCGAGCTGGGTCATTTTCAATTGCATTGTGATGTTTACGGCCGCGAGGGGCAGCCCTGCAAGCGCTGTGGCGCAACGGTAAAGAGGCGTGTGATGAATCAGCGAAGCACGTTTTATTGCGCGCAATGTCAGGAATGAGCGAGCCATGAACCCAATGAAAGGAAAGCCGTTTGGCGAGGTGTTGGTGCGTTGGCAAAAACAGCACGGCCGTCAAACCCTGCCATGGCAGCACACGGGAGATGCTTACAAGGTGTGGCTCAGTGAGGTGATGTTACAGCAAACCCAGGTGACCACCGTGCTGGGCTATTACAGCCGTTTTTTGCAGGCCTATCCAACCGTTTCAGATTTGGCCGCCGCACCGGAGCAGGATGTCATGCAGTTGTGGGCAGGTTTGGGTTACTACACCCGCGCACGCAATTTGCATGCTTGTGCCAAGCAAGTCGTGACTCGTTTCGGGGGGCAGTTTCCGCGCACGGTAAGCGAACTTGAAAGTTTGCCCGGCATAGGCCAGTCCACCGCGGGTGCAATCGCATCACTGGCCTATGGTGTGCAGGCGCCCATTCTGGATGGGAACGTAAAACGGGTGTTTTGCAGGTACTACGGCATCGAAGGTTACCCGGAGCAAACCACGATCAAGAAAACTTTGTGGGGAATTGCCGATGCCAACGTGCCAGCCCAACAACCGGGAGTTTACAACCAGGCTTTGATGGATCTTGGGGCCACCTGTTGTGTACCACGCAACCCGGCGTGTTCAGCTTGCCCCTTGATGGAAAGCTGTGTGGCCTTGCGAAAGGGCATGGTGAATTTGTTGCCGACACCAAAGCCTAAAAAGGTCCGACCTGAATTGTATTTCCTCAGCTTGGTTGTGGATGATGAGGAAGGTGGAGTGCTGCTGGAACTACAAACTGACAAAGGTGTTTGGCAAGGTTTGTGGACCACACCTTTTGTAGCTTGCGACAGTCAACTTGATTGTGAGGGCCTCACCGGAATTGCAACATCCTGGGTTGAACATTATGGCTTGCAGGCGCACCGTGCCGAAATTGAGCGACAGTTGACTGGTTTGCAGGGCCAACCTTGGCTGGTGCATGAATTAACTCACCGAAAAATGCATTTCAAGGTGTTGCGCCTGACGGTGCCTGGTTCCTGGGCAGCTTGCTACCCAATCAGCGACAAGCCCGTGCCAAAAATAGTGCACAAATTGCTGGACCAGGCGCGGGTATTAACCCAGGCTGCGGTGCCGCAGCAAAACACTCTCGATCTCGGGTAGTGGATCGGCGGTAAAGCGTTTGGCCAGTGTCTCGGCCACATACACAGAGCGGTGTTGTCCGCCGGTGCAGCCAATGGCCACCGTCACGTAGCTGCGTTGTTCATTCAAGTAAGACGGCAACCATCTTCTCAAATAGGTTTCGATGTCGCTGATCATTGGATCGCTTCGATCATCAGCCTGGATGTAACGTTGGACTTCCACATCCTTACCTGTCAGGGGACGCAGGCTTTTGTCGTAATAAGGATTGCTCAGGCAGCGCACATCAAACACCAGGTCAGCATCCGAGGGCAAGCCTTTCTTGAAGCCGAAAGTTTCAAATACCAAGGTGAGTTTGGCCGATTCTTCTTCGACGGTTTCAAGTACCCAGCGCCTCAGCACATTGGGTTGCAGGGCTGAGGTGTCAATGCAGCTCGCAATGTTTCTGAGGGGCTCGAGCGCTTCGCGTTCCGCATCCACACATTCTTGCACGGTGGCCTGTTCGCCAAGGCGAGCGCTCATGGGGTGGCGTCGGCGACTTTCCGAGTAGCGCGTGATCAGGGTTTCATCGTCTGCATCCAGAAACAGAATGCGGACATCGGTGCCTTCGGCTTTCAAAGCCTGAATGATTTGGGGTACATCGATGATGTCCCGCCCTGTGCGTGCGTCGGCCGCAATCGCAATTTGAGAAATTCCCTCGGCGGAGAGGCGTTCAATGACTTGCGGAATAAAAGAGGGCGGCAGGTTGTCGACGCAGTAAAAATGGGCGTCTTCCAGCGCACGAATTGCGACTGATTTCCCGGAGCCCGAAAGGCCGGTGACCAACACCACTTTCATGTTAATCATGTCCCATGTCCGCTTCTGTGTCAGGGTCCACCTGAAGATGATCGATGCCACCGAGTTCGGTGAGCATGGCTTTCTGTTGACGCACCATGAATTCGTCCAGCGTATTGATGCCCCGCATCTGCAAAATGGTGTTGCGCACCGCTGCTTCCAGAAGCACCGCGAGGTTGCGGCCGGCCGCGACTGGCAATATGGCTTTGCGAATGGGCAAACCCAGCACTTCCTGGAATTGCTGCTCGGTGACCAGGCGTTCCTGGTGTAATTCAAGCGAAGCTTTGCGTACAAGGTGGACGATCAGTTTTAACCGCATTTTCCGGCGTACGGCCGTTTCACCAAAAATGGCCTTGATGTCGAGCAAGCCTACGCCGCGTACTTCCATCAGGTTACGAATCAGTTCCGGGCAGCGTCCCTCAATCAGATTGGGGGCCACGCGCGAGAATTCCACCACATCGTCGGCTACCAAACCGTGGCCACGCGAAATCAATTCCAGGCCCAGTTCGCTTTTGCCCAAGCCGGATTCGCCGCAAATGAGCACACCCATGCCAAGCACGTCCATGAACACACCATGCATCATGGTGGTGGGGGCGAGCCATTTGTTGATGTATATGCGCAGAAAGTCGATGATCTCGGCTGCCGACAACGGCGTGGCCAGCAGGGGAATGTTTGATTCGTCGCAGGCGGCTTTTAAAAGGGCGTGAGGCTGAAATGATTCAGCCACGATGATTGCAGGCGGATCGCCTTCGATAAGCTTGTCAATTTGGTGCTGTTTGCGCTCGTCGCTGATGCGAGCGAAGTATTCGATTTCCTGGCGACCAAACACCTGGATTCGACCGGGGTGAATGGTGTTGAGGTGGCCCACAAGATCAGAGGAAGCAAAACACTGAAGATCCAGGTGGCGGTCACCACCATTTAAACCGGCCAGCCAGTCAAGCTTGAGTTTGTTGCGGTTGGCTTCGATCAGTTCTTTCAGTTGCTTCACAGGCTTAACTCGCGGGTTGGTAGGGCTCCCAGTTGGCGATCAGTTGGTGAGTGGCGCCGGGGTCGGATTCTGTCATGAGTTTCTCACGGAAATCTTTGTCAGACAGCATTTGAGCCAGTTCTGACAGTATATCCAGATGATGCTGGTTTGCGCTTTCGGGCACCAGCAAAAACATGAGCAGCTTGACGGGTTGCCCATCAGGGGCATCAAAAGGGATTGGGTCTTGTACCCGGACCAGTGAGGCAATCGGTTCGCGCAAGCCTTTGATGCGGCCATGCGGTACGGCCACCTGCTGGCCAAGGCCAGTGGAGCCCAAACGTTCACGTGCAAACAGGCTGTCAAACACCTTGGATCTTGCGATGCCCTGGTTGTTCTCGAACACCAAACCGGCTTGCTCAAACACGCGTTTTTTGCTGGTGACCTGTGTGTCCAACAATATGTTGGATGGTGGAAGTAGATTTGCGATCAAGTTCATCGCTGTTGATTCCTGAGACCCGCTTCTAATCGTGGGGCCGATTATACGCCATAAAAACAGAAAAGGCGGATTGAAGTCCGCCTTTTGATTTTCCCTGAAATTACAGAGGTTTATTCAGCTTCTTCGACCACCTGGTGTTTCATGGGGGTGTGGTTGTGGTTGGTCAGTTTGTCTTTGTGACGCAGTACCTGGCGATCCAGTTTGTCAGCCAGCGCGTCGATGGCTGCGTAAAGGTTTTCATGACTTGCTTCAGCGTGAATGTCTTTGCCGCGGACGTGCAGCGTAACATCTGCCCTTTGAACCAGCTTGACCACCGAGATGGTCACCGATGCATCAATGACGTGATCAAAATGCCTTTTCACCCGATCCAGCTTTTCGATGACGTAGTTTCGAATCGCTGGGGTAACTTCCAGATGATGACCATTGATGTTCAAGTTCATAAGGTATCTCCTTTCGTTGCTGCGGGGGGAAGCTTTAACAGTTAAAGCGACTTGCGCATGTTCACCGGGGGTATTTTCAGTGATTCCCGGTATTTAGCGACCGTGCGTCTTGCGACCACGATGCCCTGTTGACCGAGTAGGTCGGCGATTTGGCTGTCAGATATCGGCTGCTTGGCGTCCTCCGCAGAAATCAGTTGCTTGATGAGTGCACGGATGGCCGTGCTGGAAGCCTGGCCACCCGAATCGGTAGAAACATGACTTCCGAAGAAATACTTTAGCTCAACCAACCCATAGGGCGTCAACATATATTTTTGCGTGGTAACCCTTGACACGGTCGATTCATGCAGACCCAAAAGATCGGCAATTTCCCGCAGAACCAAGGGCTGCATTGCGATTTCGCCGTGATTGAAGTAGCCGATTTGCCGCTCCACGATTGCTTGACTCACCCGTAAAATAGTGTCAAATCGCTGCTGAACGTTTTTTAACAACCATCGGGCCTCTTGAAGTTGTGCGCTGAGTTGCGCGCTCTGGCCACGATGCGACCGCAAAATCGAGGCGTACATCTCATTGATTCGAATTTTCGGCATCACGTCCGGGTTCAACTGCACGTGCCACTGGCCGTTGAGTTTTTTGACGATCACGTCGGGCACAACATGATCATCATCGATGCGACGAAAGCGTGCACCAGGGAACGGCTCGAGTGAGCGGATGATCTGATGGCATGTTTTCAGCATGTCTTCATCCACGTTCAACGCTTTTTTCAGTTTGCTGAAGTCGCGTTGGGCAAGCAAACCCAGATGGTCGCGGATGATCAGTTGGCAGTTACTGTACAGGCTCGGCTGGCAGGTGATGTCTTGTCGCTGGGCCAGTTGCAGCAACAGGCACTCCGCGGCGTTGCGCGCACCCACGCCAGGTGGGTCAAAGCTTTGCAGCAGGCGCAAGGCAGCGCTGAGTTCCTCGAATTCCAGGTCGGGCTCATCTTGAAGGGTTTCCCACAGGTCTTCAAGTTCAACGGTCAGGTAACCATCGTCGCTGAGGTAGTCAATCAGCCACAGCACCAGGTTTTTGTCTCGTTCGCTGGCCTGTGTCATTCGCAACTGGTCGATCAAGTGCTGGTGCAGGCTGCTGTCCGGCGCGGCCAGTTGTAAACCGGGTTTCTCTTCATCCCCATCGGCACTCGCGCCGCTGTTGTCGCGCCAATCGCCTTCCCAGTTGTCCTGGATGGAGTCGATGGTTTCGCGTTGAACAATTTCTTCGCTTTGATTGTCTTGCTCAGCCTGCTGGTCGCTGACTGGTTCACTGACTTTTCGGGGGTCGGGTTCGGCCTCAAAGCTGTCGCCCTGAGGCTCGTGCAGTTCACCATTGCTGCTGTCCAGGCTAAGCGTGCGTTCGCCCTCCACAGCTTCTTCGTCAGCCAGTTCCAGCAAAGGGTTCTCGGCCAGCGCCTGCTGGATTTCCTGTTGCAACTCAAGCGTAGACAACTGCAGCAAGCGGATGGACTGCTGCAGCTGCGGCGTGAGCGTGAGGTTTTGTGAAACTTTAAGCTGAAGGGATTGTTTCATGGGGTTTCAGCTTTACATCCGGAAGTGTTCGCCAAGGTATACACGGCGGACATCGTCATTTTTTACAATTTGCTCTGGACTGCCCGAGGCCAGCACCCGGCCGGCACTGATGATGTAAGCGCGGTCACAGATACCCAAGGTTTCGCGCACATTGTGGTCGGTGATTAACACGCCGATGCCTTTGGATTTTAAAAAGGCCACAATGCGCTGAATTTCCAGCACAGCAATTGGATCTACGCCAGCAAAGGGCTCATCCAGCAACACAAACCGAGGTTGGCTTCCCAAAGCACGGGCAATTTCGAGGCGGCGGCGTTCGCCACCCGAGAGGGAGGCCGCCAGCGAGGTGCGAATGTGCCCGATTTGCAGATCATCCAGCAGGTCTTCTACTGCCTGATCCACTGTTTTGTCCTTGGGTGGATTGATTTCCAGCACCGCACGAATGTTTTCTTCCACTGTCAGCTTGCGAAACACCGAGGCTTCTTGGGGAAGATAGGAAAGACCTGCCCGAGCGCGTTCGTGAATGGGTTGCAAGGTGATATCCCGGCCTTCCAGGCAAATGTTGCCCTCGTCGGCGCTTACCAATCCCACGATCATGTAGAAGCACGTTGTTTTACCCGCGCCATTGGGGCCCAGCAGGCCGACCACTTCACCAGTGTCCACATGCAGCGAAACATCTTCAATCACGCGTTTGCTTCGGTAGGCTTTGCGAAGGCTAAGCGCCTGAAGTCGACCCTGTCCTGTCAAGGTGTGTGCTGGGGTGTTGCTCACTTGCTGCTCCCTTTAGGAGTGGGCTCAGGCGTGGGTTCTGTCGCTTGGGTTTTTGGTTTGATCACTGCCTGCACGCGGGAAGAGCCACTGCTGTTGGGTGTGCCCACTACATTCAGGAATTCTGTGTTTTGCTCATAGGTAATTTTGGTACCCGAAATTGATTCGGTCAGCTGACCATTGGTGCTTTTTTGAATGCTGGCTGCGCCAGTCAAGGTCACTACCGATTTATTGCCGTCGAATTCAATGGTGTTGCCGGTGCCGTTGATCAACAACACCTCATTGGGCTTGTCCGAATCGCGCTGCTGCTTGAAGCGGGCGGGTTTTCCTTCCACTGTGGCAAACTGGGTTCCATCGCTGCGTTCTGTCAGAGTCAGTTTGTCGCCGCGAATCACCAGGCTTCCACGCGTTAGCAGTACGTTGCCAGTAAACACGTTCACATTTGACTTTTCGTTGTAAGTCATCTGGTTGGCATCGATGGTCGTGGGTTGTTGTTTGTCTGATTCCAATGCAAGCGCGCTCAGCCCGAGGGCCAGTGCGGGCGCAGCCAGTGCGAGGGAAATCCATGAAGAGCGTTTCATCGTTTGGCCTCTATGCGAAACTTGACCGACCCTTGGGCCGTCAATTCTCCAGTGTCGTTGTTCAGCGTGGCACCTTGTGCTTCAAACCGTTGGCCCGGGCGGGTCACCAGCACATTCTTGTCGGTTGAAATTTCATTGGTGATGTTGTCGATTCGTATTTCTTCAGATTTCATGGTGGTCAGCAGCCCTTCGTTTTGACTGGTCACCACCACGTTGTCCCGCAAGAAAATTTCGTCAGTGTCAAGCAAGTACACACCTTTTTTGGCATTGCCTTTGATCATCCCATTGCCCGATTCAAACTGTTCCAGTTCGGGCTCGGTAATATTCCACACGTTGCCTTGCGGAATGTGCTCGGCTGCGCTGCTGCGGATGATTGAATATTTATTTTCAGCCAGGTCATGGCTTTGTACTGAAAAATTGCGCAGGTAGTAATCGCTGCTGGTCGGGTCGCTTTTGCCGCTGGCATTGAACAGGCTGAGTTCGGACTGAATCGCAAACCAGTATGAGGTGGCAGCGAGTGCGAACGTGAGCAGCAGCGGAATGAACTGCGATATCAGATTGAAAAAAGCCGCAACGGGTTTCACGATGCTTCCCAAGGGTTTTGATAGCCGGCTTGGTGACTCAAAATGAAGTCGCACAATTCGCGGGCCGCACCATCGCCAGGTGGACGGGTGTTAATCCAGTTGGCGGCGTTTTTCATGGCCGCTGGTGAGTGCTGAGTGGTGGCGGCCAGGGCTACCTGCTTCAGCACCGGATAGTCGGGCCAATCGTCTCCGAAAAAACCGCATTCGCTCCACTCAAGTCCCAATAGTTGACGTATGTCGTCGTAGGCCTGCAGTTTGGTTTTGCAACCTTGAACCAGTTGGTAGATCCCAAGGTCCTTGGCACGTTTTTCCACTATGGCGCTTGAGCGGGCAGTGATCCAGATCACCTTGATGCCATGGTCCATCAGCAATCGAAGCCCCTGGCCATCAAACACACTGAAGCGTTTCATGACCTCGCCTTCATTGCCGAAGTACAGGCCACCGTCAGTCAAAGTTCCATCTACATCAAAACCCATCAGCTTAATTTGCGCAGCTGCTTGGGCAGCCGTGGGTTGGCGGTCGGTCAACGGATCCATTACACCACCTTGGCTTCAAACAGGTCATGGAAATTCAGGGCACCGACAATGTGCCCTTGCTCGTCCGTTACCACCACTTGGCTAATGTGGCTGACCTCCATCATGCGAACCGCCTCTACGGCCAATTTGTCGGGCGAAATGCATTTGGGCGCACTGTTCATGACTTCACTCACCAACAAACCTCGCAAATCCAGGCCCTGTTCGATCAGGCGACGCAGGTCCCCATCGGTGAAAACGCCCAATAGTTTGTTGTTGGCGCCGACTACTGCGGTCATGCCCAAGCCTTTTTTGGTGATTTCCAGTATGGCGCTGGATATGCTGGCCGATGGCGACACAGTGGGAATTCGATCGCCTTTGCGCATCACATCGCTGACATGAGTCAGCAGTTTGCGGCCCAGGCTGCCACCAGGATGCGAGAGTGCAAAGTCTTCTTCGCTGAAACCGCGCGCCTTGAGAACCACCACGGCGAGGGCGTCGCCCAAGGCCAGCGCTGCAGTTGTACTGGCTGTGGGCGCCAAATTCAGGGGGCAGGCTTCCTTTTCAACACCACAATCCAACACCAGGTCGGCCTGGCGAGCGAGTGCTGAATCGAGTTTTCCGGTCATCGCGACTATTTTGGCGCCCCGACGCGCAATGGCTGGTAGCACTGCCACCAATTCTTCGGTGTTGCCGGAGTTGGAGAGGGCAATCACCACGTCTTCCTGGGTGATCATCCCCAAATCGCCATGGGAGGCCTCAGTGGCATGCACGAAAAATGAGGGAGTGCCGGTACTTGCAAAGGTGGCCGCAATTTTTTTGGCAATGAGGCCCGACTTGCCCACACCAATCAAGATAACCCGTCCCTTGCAGTTCAGTATGGCGGTGGTGGCTTGGCTGAACTGCTCATTCAAGCGCTCGGCGAGCGCCGATACAGCTTGTGCTTCAATGGCGAGCGCCTCCCTGGCCATGGCCAGAAAATCGTGCTTGTCATTATTCGACGGTGTTTTTGACATGGTAGACCCTGATAGACTTAAGCAACTATAGTGCTTGAGGCTGTTTTCTTTTCAGGGCAGTATAGCAAAGCGCGTGCCAATTCTCTTCACTTCCTAAGCATTAAACGTGCCTAACGCTCTAGAGCTTTCTTTGATTTTGATGCTGGTCGCCGTGTTGGCGGTCTCGCTATTCCGTCACTGGAAGCTTCCAGCCATGCTGGGCTATCTGTTTGCAGGCACTCTGATCGGGCCATATTCGTTCGGCATCGTGCCAGATACACCCGAAACCCGGCACCTCGCGGAGTTTGGCGTTGTTTTCCTGATGTTTTCAATAGGGCTTGAGTTTAGCCTGCCCAAATTGCATGCCATGCGTCGCGTGGTGTTTGGCTTGGGTTTTGCTCAAGTTGGGTTGACCATGCTGGGCGTGATGGGCCTTGGCTTGTTGGCAGGCTATTTTCTGGAAGTGCCGCTGAGTACTGCATTTGTGCTGGCGGGGGCGGCTGCGATGTCTTCTACCGCTATTGTCAGCAAGTTGTTGTCAGAGCGACTTGAGCTGGATTCTCCCCACGGGCGTCAAATCATGGGCATTTTACTGTTTCAGGATTTGGCGGTAGTTCCGCTGCTCATCATCATTCCCGCGCTGGGACAGGGGGCCGAGAACCTGACCGTGACCTTGAGCCTGGCAGTGGTGAAGGCTGCCCTGGTGTTGGGGCTGATGTTGGTGTTTGGCCAGCGAATGATGAACTGGTGGATGACCTTCGTGGCCCGCAGCAAGTCGCAAGAATTGTTTGTACTGAATGTGCTGTTGATCACCTTGGGGTTGGCTTGGCTGACAGAATTGGCCGAATTGTCGCTGGCCCTTGGCGCCTTTGTGGCGGGTATTCTGATTGCAGAGACCCAATACAAACATCAGGTGGAAGAAGACATCAAACCCTTCCGCGATGTGCTGTTGGGTTTGTTCTTCGTGACCACTGGCATGCTGCTGAATCCGCAGGTGGTCATGCAGAATTGGCACTGGGTAATTGTGCTAGCCGTATTTCCCGTGTTGGCCAAGCTGGTGTTGATCGCTGCACTGGCGCGAATATTCGGTGCCAACATGGGCACCGCCATGAGAACCGGTATTTACCTGGCGCAGGCTGGTGAGTTTGGTTTTGTGTTGCTGGCCAATACAGGATCAGCTGGTTTTGGTTTGGTGCCCGACCCCTGGTTGCAAACCATCACGGCAAGCATGGTGCTTTCCATGTTGGCTGCGCCTTTCATGATTCAACATGCAGACCGGATCGTGTTGCGCTTTTCCAGTCAGGAGTGGTTGCAAAAGTCGCTTGAGTTGCACCAAATCGCCCAGAAAAGCCTTGCCACGACCAAGCATGTGCTGATTTGCGGTTTCGGCCGCAGTGGTCAGCACCTGGCCAGGTTGCTGGACCGCGAAGATCTGGATTATGTGGCTTTGGATTTGGATCCGGACCGTATTCGGGAGGCGACTGCTGCGGGTGACTCTGTGGTGTTTGGCGATGCCGCGAAGCGTGAAACACTGGTTGCCGCCGGTTTGCTGCGAGCATCGTGTGTGGTGGTTACCTTTGCGGAATTCAAGTCCGCTGAAAAAGTGCTGACTGCAGTGCGTGCCCTGGCACCCAACGTACCGGTGGTGGTGCGCACGTATGATGAAAGTGATCTGGAAAAACTGACAGCGGCCGGAGCCACCGAAGTGGTGCCCGAAATTCTTGAGGGCAGCTTGATGTTGGGTTCTCAGGCGTTGATGTTGCTGGGTGTGCCTGTCTCGCGGGTGGTCAAGCAGATTCGAGCCATTCGTGAATCACGTTACCAGATGTTTCGAGGGGTGTTTCGGGGTGTGGACGACGAGGCGGACAGGCCTGAAAATCAGTGGATTCGTTTGCACTCCGTGTTTGTGGAGCCGGGTGCCAGTGGCGTGGGCAAAAGTTTGGCCGAGTTGGGAATTCTCGACCTCGATATTGAAGTCAGCGCAATTCGACGGCGCGGTATTCGGGGTGGAGATCCTTCCCCGGACACGCAACTGGAGTCGGGGGATATTCTTGTACTGAAAGGTCAGCCGGATGCCTTGAGCTTGTCGGAAGCCATCATTCTTGGCCGCAAGTCCATGGGGCGTTAATCAGGCTTTTTAACGAATGATGTAGAGCGCCGCGCAGTCAGCGCCTTGTGCTTCGTCCCACTGGCCGGCTTCGGTGGTGCACAGGTCTTCTTCACCACTGAGCACTTGCACCGCACCGCGCAAGGGGTTGCCATCGTCGAGTTTTCGATCAATTTCTGCAAGCTGTGCGACAGGGATGGTTTCTCCGATGAGCAAGGCCATGGCATTTTCCCGAGAAGTCGGGCCTTGCATGGTGTGGTTCAGCTGATAGCGACCACTGAACTGATTGCTCATGGTGCTGCTTGCCGTGCAGTTTCCAGAGGCATCAATGCCACCGGTGAAATCGCCCTGAATAAAGCCAGACAACTGAAGGTGGGTGAATACATCGCACGATTCATTACCTTCAATCAGGCCATTGCCGTTTCCGCCGTTGTTTGACAGGCCCGCTGCGCTAGCAGCAATGAAGTCGCCGGGCAATGCTGAATAGCGAGCTTGAAATGCTGACAAGGCAGTTTCCAGGTTGGCGATGTCGGTGATGGTGGCTTGTACGCGGGCGCTGTTCAACAACTCACGTCCTTTCAGTACTCCGCCAGCGAGTATGGCCAGTACCGCCAAAGCGATGGCCAGTTCCAACAGTGAAAATCCGCGTTGAATGTGTTTGCGTGAATGTGTCAATTCAATTCTCCTGAATGTGTGGTGTGTCGAGTGCGCCGCGTTTCATCCAGAGCCAGTTCAGGCGCTCAAATGAGAGCCAGACCGGGTTGGCCGCGGGTTGATCTGGATTGATGAAAAACTGTTGATACCGGTTTTGGTTTGCCTGGTCGGTCGTGGGGTATGCAAGCCAGACAGTGGTGGCATTGAGCAAGGTGTGGGCCCCACAACCCGCATCCAGGTTGGAAGGCACGGCAAGTCCCCGCACAAGTTGACAAAGATGAATGGCCGGTAGTGGCCCTGAGCCCACTGGATGGTTCATTGTGTAGGGGGCCATGACAATTTCGGTTAACTGTTGCGGGCTTAATTCTGCGAAAGGTTGTGTTGACACCAGTGCATTCTGGGCGGGCTCGCCGGCCTGTTCCAGCGTGGCCACTGCCATTTTCCACTGGCCACTGAGTCCCCAACTTGCCAGTGTGACAGTGGGAAGCCAGCCCTCCTTGTAGGTGCAGGCGTCGCCGCTGCGCAATTCAGCGCCGTTGGCGAGGCCTGCCGGGCAGGGCAGCCTGCCTGTCGCCAATACAAAGCCCTCCACGGCTTCAAGAATGCGTTGCCGGGATTCGAGGTGGATGAGTACTTTGTCTTTCTCGCGCTGACTGGTCAGGAGGTGAAGCACCGGCCCAAGAATGATGGCCATGAGTACAAAAACCAGCGCGACTTCGATCAGCATGAACCCGTCCGAATTGAAGTTCGGGCTTGCTTGATGACGATTCATGGTGCACCTGTCAGTTTGAAGGTGAATTGATCAAGGCTGGACAGGGTGCTGTCTGGCCATGAGAAGTGGCATAGGCAAGCCATGTTGTTGTGGCTCAGCGGGCACTGGTTGCTGTGGGTAGGGCGACATGATTTGTTGATGGCAGCGATGGGTTCGAAGTGGCTGACTGGCCACAGGTTTTTCATGCGGGCCGGCCCGTTGAATGTACAGGGTTGATTGGCCAGGCTGGTGCAATCCGTTTGCGCGTTGTCGCTGACGCAGTTTGGGTTGCTGTCCAGGCATAGCGCTGGCGATGTCCAGTTGCCTGTGTTTTGGCAATGGCAACTGCAGCGGGTTTTTGTGCAACGGCATTGGCAACCCGAGTCAATCGGCTGAAACAGGTTAGAAAACGGGTCAACAAGCACCATGTTTTCATGGGTACTCGTGCTCGCGTTGAATTGCGGATTGAGTTGTTGCCAGGTGTTGAGTGTGCTTTTCAACTGATGCTGTTGCACTCGTTTCATGTGGGTTTGTAATTCACTCAGGTGAACTAAAACATAGGGGGGTGAAATGTCGTACTGATGTTCTGCAATGGGTGTGATTGATTTTGCGACCACCGCAACGATGTCTGTTTTGATGAGATTGTTCTCTGCGGGAATCCGAATCTGGATTGCCGGCCTGGCGTAGTTCACCCAACGACTCCAGCCCAAAGCGTTCGCTTGAATCAACTGGCTTGAAACTGCGTAATGCCATTGCATGTTGGTCGATGGTTCAAGTTCGTTGAAGCGCGCATCAACTCCTGCGTTCAGGTAGTTGATGGCAGTTTTGCTGCGTACGGGCAGGTAGCCCCAGGGTTTGTTCAAGCAAGTAGTTTGAGCAAAGTCGCCAGGTTGAATTGCGGGGCAAGGCAGGTGACCCAAATGACTTTGACTGTGCAAACCCTGGCTGGCAGCGAAGCCCAGGAGGCTGGCCCGAATTTGTTCAAGCACCTGGGTTTCACGGGCCTTTTGCTGAAGCTGCAGGCTTTGCCTGAACGCTTCATTGTTGTGAAATTCCAGGGTGGCAAACCCCAGCATCAGCATCAGAATTAAAAGTGCAAACAATGAATAGCCCTGTTGTTGAAACATGCTTCTCATGGCAGCCACTTTTTTTGAACAGGATCAAAGGTGGTTTGACCTCGTTGGGTAATGATCCAACCTTGCACTTTGTAGGCGGGCGCTGAAATTTTCGCTGCGGGTTCTTCAGCCTTTGTTGCCGTTGGCATCGAGGGTGTTACAAAAAGGTTTTTGCCGGGCAGGGGGTTGTTGATCGCAACATTCGATCGAGTGCTGGAGGGCTCTTTGCCAAAGCACAACAGGTAAAACGGTGTGTCAACTGGTGCGGGTTTTGTCTCCACAAGGCATTGCCCTGAATCGGGTTGTTTGGTGTTTATCCAAGTGGTCCAGGTTTGCCACAAGTCGGCTTCAGTATTGAATTGTTGCTCCAGAAAAAGAGTTTTTCGCACTGGCACTGATTGCTGAATTTGCAGGTTTGGCTTTTGATTCAGTTGTTGTTCAATTTCCATGTTGCGCAGGGCGATGAGTGCAAAAAGGGCCACAAGCAACAACGCCAAATCGATTGCAGGGCGAACCCAGCGAAAGCCAACAATTCTCTGTGTTGTCGTTGTCAGTTTGCTCATTGGTTTGTTGCCCCAACTGAGCATTGCGCTTGGGTGGAACTATTGAGCGAGCAGCCTTTGGGTACTCGTTTTCGCGCCCGGGACAAATCTGCAGTGGTCAGAATTTCTCCCTGTTCGTCCCACGATATTTTCAGTGAAAGCAGGTTGGCGCGTTCGTCTTGACCAAATTTTCGAATCTGTTCCAACCAACCCGCGAATGGCGCTTCTTTGGCGTTGCGAGGCGCAGCACCAAGCGAATTCTTGAGGTGCTGAAGATTCGCTTTCTCGAGTTTTGATTGTTGTTGATTTGTATGCCAACTCATCAAAAGAAAAGTACCCAGCACACAAGCAACTGCGGCACTGCGAACTGCCTGATAATGGCCAGAAGGTTTGACCCACAAGCCCAGATAAAGTTGAAGGCTGCTGCGGAATTGGCTGACACCTGATTTGTTTGAACTCAAGAAGTACTTCAGGTGTTTGAATTCGTGCGTATTCAGAAGTGCCATGTGAACAGCGCGATTGAATTGTGCAGATTTTTCCGACGAAATAATCCGAACGTTTTGTCCCATGCTGCGCAGTTCGGTCAACGCCTCTTGGTGAAAGGCTGTTGCCGGTGATTCAATAATTCTCGGTGGGTCTTCTGCAATTCCAGCCCAGCGGTGCTCTGCCCAGGGTGGGGTCGCGATCTTGTTCTGAAATACATTGAGGTACACAAGCGTGTCTGGCAGGCTGAAGCTGGAAAGTGCAATTGCACTGCCACTAAATTCACTGTAGGGAAGGCGCTGTTCTTCTACCCATCGCTGGTCTTGTTGCCGAAACAGAATTGCGTGGCCCTGCTCAATCACCCACACATCAGCATGCATTGGTGTGGTTGTCATGACAGGCCAGTCAGGTTGTTGTAGAGCGGTGCCAATGTGAATTGATAGGCCAGCGCAAGGGTAAGTGCGGCAATGGCCAAGGCCATTGAAGGCAAGGTGTTTTGCAGGCGTTGTTGGGTTTCCCTTGCCCGCATTTCGTATACTTTTGAGGCCAGGAAAAAGCAGTAAGCAAGGTTGCCGGTTTGCTCGGCCAGTTGACTTTGACGCACCAGAAAACCAGGTGCGCCGGCTGCCTGCATCGACTGGCTTAGTGACATGCCCAATTTTAACTGTTGTTGAATGCCCAGCATTAGCGTGTTAAGCCTGTGCAGGGTTTTCGTTGACAGGTTCGTACCACCCCACCAGGTTGCTGTGGGCAGGGTGCGGTGGCGTAGGCAGTGCATCAAGTCCAGACCGGCATGGAGTTCGCATGCAATCACATGATAAAAATTCGATGTAAGCCAAAGATTGTTCGGCAGTAGCGTTTGTGATTCAGTTTGATTGTTGGTGGGTCTGAATTTGAAGAAAGCGGCAATAGTCAACACGACAATACCGATGAAAAGCAGGCCGTCTGACAATGTAAAGGTGGGTGTGGACGTGTTAGTTTTTTGTATTAAATGCGGTGCACTCACGTAATGTAGCAATACCCAGCACGCGCAGGCCAGCGTTAAAACCAGCATTGGATAAACAAGGCTTTTACCCAAGGTGTATTGTGCATCGCTGGTGGTCTTCCAGCGATCCAGTTGGGTTTGTAAGGCCAAGCCAAGATCACCACTGGCTTGTGCACACACCAGTGCAATTTCCAGGTGCATGGGCACTTTGCCGAATGCGGCACGAAAGGCGGTTTGAATGTTCTGCCCTTCTTGAAGAAAGTGTGATGTCCGGGATAAGCCCAGGTTTAAAAGATTCCCTCGTGAATGACCATTTTGCAGTTCACTGCTCAGTGAAAGCGCATCAAGCGCGGGCATGCCAGACTCCAACAATTCAGCCCATTGGCCTAACCAGGTACGCCAGGTGGCTGGCTTTATTCTGTCGCCCAGTGGCTTAGTTTTCATGGCTTGATTTCAGGGTTGATGATGGAAATGGAAGGTGATTTGCCGATGAGAAAAGTTGCATCAGTCCATCAATGCTTTTGCAACTGAGTACCTCCTTGCGGGGCATATTTTTCAGGTTGACGATTTCGGCCCACAATTGGCGTTGTTCGTTTTGCTCTGCGGGTTTCAAGCGCAAGGTGACAATGCCGTTCAAGCAGTTCATCAGGCTACCCAGACGCACATCCAGTTCGGTGAGCCGGCTGATAGCCCCAAGGCAATCCGGTGCGTGTACAGACGCCAAAACCCGATGTCCGGTGAGTGCAGCATTCAGGGTGAGTTCTGCGGTCTCTTCATCCCTGACTTCGCCAACCAGAATGGTGTCCGGGTCCTGGCGCATCAATGAACGCAAGCCCGAGGCAAAGTTCAGGTGAGGTAGCCGCGACAAGTCGGTTTGAACTGCCTCGGGATTGATGATTTCTACTGGGTCTTCAAGTGTAGCGATCCGACCTGCACATGCACCCAGGTTATTGAGCATCGCATGCAGCGTGGTTGTTTTCCCGCTGCCAGTGGCGCCGGCTACCAGTGTGAGTCCGTGCTCGTGGGCAAGCAGTTGCTGAATATGCGTCAAGGCGGCCTGACTCAAGCCAAGCCGATTCAAATGCATGCGGCTGTGCGTATTCAACAGCCGGATCACCAGGTTTTCTCCGTGCAAGCTAGGGTGGGTCGCCAGTCGAAGATCAAGGTTGTTGCGAGTTAGCCGTGCGTCTTGTGGGCGGCGCGTTTCAGCAATATTCATTTTGCTTTCGGCCTTGAATGCTTGAACAAGGGATCTGCCAGTGTCGTTGGGAATATCTTGTGCATGGCTGAGTTTCCCGTTGATGCGCAGTCGCACGCGGAAGTTCATCTTGGCAGGCGTGATATGTATGTCCGATGCATGCAGGGCGCTGGCATAGGCAATCGTGTTGTCAATAGTCTTGAAGGCTGCGTCCAGCGGGATGTGTGTCATTGGATTTTTGCCTGAATCAATGAACGGACGGTGAGCAGGGGTAGCGAACATTCCTGATGCACGCATCGCGCCTCGGCCAGTGACAGTTGAGCGAGAGCATTATCGAAATGCCCGAGGCTGCTTTGATGAAGTGCCATGTTGTAGTAGGGCTCTGGCGTGTGCGGAAAGCGTTCAATCAAAAGCTCAAGAAGTGCACTCAAGGCTTTGGTTTGCCCAGCCTGGTACATGATCAAGCCAGCGGCCAATGCCTTGTTGAGCTCGGCAAGTTCTTTTTGTATCTGGGGTTGATCTGCAGTTGAACTGTCGAGCACGGTCGCTTTGAGCAGCACCACCAATTCAATGTGGTTATCTTCTCGGTTTTCGCTCTGTGTAATGAGGTCAACGGATTCTGGTGTACCCGGAATACCCCGGCTCAGGCGGCTGTTTTCTTTTTGCCGAAGTCCGCCCAGCAAGGCCATTTCGCCGCTTTTAAGTCGCAAGATTGATTCCAGTTCGCGGGTTTGTACCTCAGGTACCTTGCTAACAATGTTGAGTTGTTGCAGGGCAGGATTGGGATCTTGCACAAAACCTACGATACGGCTCAGTGTCGGGCGAACCCGCAACTGAATTGCATGGTTGTCTGCAATGTGTGGTGTCACCGTCATCAGAAAACCCACCGGAACTGTTTGAACCTGAGTGGTGAAAGTTGAAAAGGCAGGGCTGTTTTGTGTGGGTGCGCTGGTTTGGACATCGGTTGTGAAATACACCCGGTTGTCGATTACTTTCAGCACAGCGGCCTGTTGGTTCATGGTCACAACTCGCGGCGACGAAAGCACTTCGGTTTTTCCGAACTCCTCCAGCAGACGCAAGGCCAGACTGGTGTCCGTGTTGTTGCCTGTTTGCAAGGCGCTGAAGGTCAGTGCAGGGGAGCCCAGATTCAGCCCTTGAACAGCCAGGCCAGCCGTGATTCCGTTTTGGCGAAGCACATTCCAGTCAATTCCTCGCTCATAGCGATCGTTTAATGAGATCTCAGTGATCACCGCTTCAATCACGATTTGTCGATCAACCCGACGTTGTATTTGCGAAAGCCACTGGCCTACCCGACGGTGCTGGCTGGGTTTTGCAATCACGGACACGGTTCCGGATTCAGGGTGGGCAATCACTCGCCCGGAACGGATTTCCTTGCGCGTGGTCGTGATGTCCCGTTTCTCGGTAGATACCGCCGTTGTGCTTCTCAAGTTGGGTTGCGCGCGGCGAGGTGAAGTATTGCGCGTACTTGCATAGGCCCGGTCTTCGTCCTCATCAATGATGCGCTCCCGGGTTGAGAGCTCGACCGGTTTTATCTGTGCCTGGATGATCTGTTCAATTTGAGTGGAAATGTCTTGCCACAAATCGTGTTGTTGTGAGTTGTTAAGAATCAGTTCTGACCGATTGCCTGTCTCCCGGCGATCAGTCAACTCACGATGCGCACCAGCAATGGCCGAACTCAAGCTGGATGAGTCATTCATTTGCCGTGCGATTGACAGGTAATCGACGGTGTAGACCCGCAACTCATCGACCTCGCATCGCATGGACAGTTGTTTGCCCTCAAACTGAACGCTGGCACCGGCCTGCAGTTCAAGGCTCTCGATCACTTGTTGAAGTGGCATTTCTCTTCCCACCATGCTGATCGGGTATTCGCCACAGCCATCCATTTCATAGCCAAGCTGCAGTTCGCGCGAAATCAGTTCGAGCACCTGGCTGGCGGGTATGTTTTCAAGCCGAAAAGTGAATGTTTGTTGATGTCTTTGCCACGCGTTGTTGCTGTGTTGAACTTTATCTGCCCAAAAAACTGCATTCAATTCGAGCGTGTGTTGTGCCTCAGGTAGGGCAATTGCAAGGCTTGGTGACGGTGGAGTGGCCACGCAAGCGGTCAAGGCGGTGCAAAGACCGATTAAAAACACACGCAGTGATGGCACGAGCAGGCTTTTCAGGGTTGAAGTGCTGCGGATCATACTTTGATGAAACCATTTCCACGCTTCGTGGTCATGCCTTGTGAGTGAGCCCATCACCATTTGGATGGTGGGCGCATGTCCTTCGGGGTACAATAGCCCCCAAATTCGTATTCGCCTACTAAGGAGCCCCCATGGGCTTTGTTGCTCAATTAAAAAACGTGGATTTCGGTTATGCCGATCGCCTCATCCTGGAAAACATTTCGCTGGACATTCCCAAGGGCAAAGTGGTTTCTGTCATGGGTGGCTCCGGTTCAGGCAAAACTACTTTGCTGCGCCTGATGTGCGGTCAGTACCCGGTGAATCGGGGTGAAGTGCAAGTTCTTGGCCAAAATGTGGTGACTGCAAGTACTCAGCAGCTTTATGCATTTCGAAAAAAAATCGGCGTGCTTTTTCAGTTTGGTGCCTTGTTTACTGACCTGAACGTGTTTGAGAATGTGGCGTTTCCGCTGCGCGAGCATACCAATCTGCCCGAGGCGGCCATTCGCGACCTGGTGTTGTTGAAGTTGCAAGCTGTGGGTCTTCGCGGCGCCAGCAAGCTTTTTCCTTCCGAAATTTCTGGCGGCATGAGCAGGCGCGTGGCCTTGGCCCGCGCCATCGCGCTGGATCCCGAACTGATTTTCTATGATGAACCATTTGCCGGGCTTGACCCGATTTCATTGGGCATTACGGCGAACCTCATTCGAACACTGAATGATGCTTTGGGCGCGACCTCGGTGGTGGTGACACACGATATTCATGAATCATTCGCCATCAGCGATCATGTCATCGTGATTGCAAACGGCAAAGTACTGGCACAAGGCACGCCGGCAGAGGTAGAGGCCAACGAGGACCCCTACGTTCAACAATTCATCAAGGGCTTGCCCGAAGGGCCAGTGAAGTTTCATTACCCTGCACCCGATTTGCAGGAGGACTTTGCATGAATCCGGTTCTTTGGGTGTCCAGGCTGGGTGCCAGCGTTATTGCAACAGTGGCAGGTTTGGGTGTTTTCGCGCGTTTCGTGGGCACTCTGTTCATGTTGCTTCCCAAAGCCTTGTTGCGCCCCCGGCTGATCATTGATCAAATCCATTTCATCGGCAATTACTCACTGGTCATTATTGTTGTTTCAGGGCTGTTTGTGGGTTTTGTGTTGGGCTTGCAGGGCTATTACACCTTGAACAGGTACGGTGCCGAGCAGGCCTTGGGCCTCTTGGTGGCCCTGTCACTGGTTCGTGAATTGGGTCCCGTGGTGTCTGCCTTGTTGTTTGCAGGCCGGGCTGGCACGTCGCTAACTGCCGAAATCGGTTTGATGAAAGCTGGCGAGCAGCTGACTGCCATGGAAATGATGGCGGTCGACCCCAAGGCCCGAATTGTCTCTCCACGATGGATCGCAGGTTTGATTTCCTTGCCTTTGTTGGCGGGGTTGTTCAGCGCCGTGGGCATTTTTGGCGGTTATGTGGTGGGTGTGTTGTTGATTGGTGTGGACGCGGGTGCATTTTGGTCCCAAATGCAGGCGGGCGTCGATGTGCGCGATGACATTCTCAACGGCGTGATCAAAAGCGTGGTGTTTGGTGTGGCTGTCAGCTCAATTGCCCTGTTTCAGGGCTATGCCTGTCAGCCGACACCTGAGGGCGTTTCCAGGGCGACTACCCGAACAGTGGTGATTTCTTCCCTGACCATTTTGGGTCTCGATTTTGTGCTTACAGCACTCATGTTCAGTATTTAACGGATTGAAGGTATGAAAAAGAACACGGTGGTGGATTTTTGGGTGGGCCTCTTTGTACTGATTGGTGCACTAGCCCTGGTATTTCTTGCCTTGAAGGCAGGCAATTTGAGTTCTTTCACTACAGGTGATCAATACCGGGTGACGGCTGAATTTGACAACATTGGTGGATTAAAGCCCCGTGCGCCAGTCAAAAGTGCGGGCGTCACCGTGGGTCGTGTGGCCAACATCAACCTTGATCCTGTCACTTTCCGTGCCGTAGTGGCCCTGGATTTGGAGGAGGGCTTCGAGTTTCCCAAGGACTCTTCAGCTAGAATTCTCACTTCGGGCTTGCTGGGCGAGCAATATGTCGGTATCGAGGCCGGTGGTGATCTCGAGAATTTGGCCGGTGGTGAAAAGTTTGCACGCACTCAATCCGCTGTGGTGCTTGAAAACCTGATCAGCCAGTTTTTGTTTAGCAAAGCCTCGGAAGGCGACTCCGAAAAGTGATGAAGGGGATTTGAAGTGTTAATGTCCATTCGTAAAGTGATTGTATTGCTTGGCGTGCTCGGCCTGTCCACCGCATGCACGAGCATGCGCGCCCCTTCTGAGTCAGACCCGCTGGAAGGATTCAACCGTTCCGTTGACGGATTTAACCAGGTAGTTGACAAGGCGGTGGTGAAGCCACTAGCGCAGGGTTACGACAAGGTAACGCCGCCAGAAATCAAAACCGTGATCGGAAATTTCTTTTCCAACCTTGATGACATCAGCGTTGCGGTCAACAACTTGCTGCAAGGCAAGCCCAGGGCTGCTGGAAGCGACATCACGCGTTTTGCCTTGAATACGACCATTGGTATTGTGGGCTTGGCCGATGTGGCCACCGAACTGGGGTTCCAGAAGAACGACGAGGATTTTGGCCAGACACTGGGGGTGTGGGGTGTGGGGTCAGGCCCTTACCTGGTGTTGCCCCTGCTTGGGCCCAGCACCCTGCGTGACGCACCTGCCCGACTGGTTGATGCTCCGCTCGATCCCCTGTACCACTATGATGACGTGAGGGTTCGCAACAGTTTGCTGGTTGTGAATGTGGTGAATACGCGGGCCCGTCTGTTGCCAGCCACTGATCTGGTTGAACGTGTTGCGCTGGATCAATATGCCTTCGTGCGCGACGCCTACCTGAAACGCCGTGCCAGTTTGGTCCGAGATGGCGCCCCTGATCCCGATGAACAAGGCTATGACGATTTTGAAGAAGAGTCGCGTAGCGAGGTTCCTCAACATTTCCCACCCTTCAAGGCCGCGTTGGTACAACTTGAATCAAACAGTGCAACTTCAGGTGTGCAAGCTGGCGCGAATTCGCCAATCGGTTTGCCTGCCGACCTTCAGCAAAGCGAACGGGCCAAGACTGGCCTGGGCCTGTTGAACTGATTGGCCTTGCGCGGGTCAACCCTTGGGTAGGTGTTGCGTTTTTAGACTAATGACAAATGTTTTGGAAGAATCATGACTACAGCAGTGAATAAGTTGTTTAAATGGGTTTCGGCTGCGGCTTTGGGTTTTGGCTTGATTTCCCAGCCAGCCTTGGCGCAGGATGTGCCTGCCAACGAGTTTGTTGAAAAGTTCAGCAACGAAGTGTTGACAGAGATCAAGGCACGCAAACAAGAATTGCTGGCTGACCCCAAGAAGCTGGACGCATTGATTGACCAGAAAGTCATGCCCAATGTGAACTTTCGGAAAATGACCCAGTTGGTCGTCGGTCGTCCATGGCGAGAAGCCACGCCCGAGCAGCGTGAGCAAATTACCAAGGAGTTTCGTACCCTGTTGGTGAAAACCTATTCTGGCGCCTTGGCCCAGGTGGGTGATCAAACCCTGCAGGTAGACCGTTTGCGTGCCCGTCCCGAGGACACCGATGTGATCGTCAACAGCCGTGTTATTCAGAAAGGCGCTCCGCCCGTGGATTTGGCTTACCGTGTGGAAAAGAAAGACGGCAAATGGCTGATTTATGACCTGAGTGTATTGGGTCTGTGGCTTGTTGATTCTTACAAGGCCCAATTCGGTACCGTGCTCTCCAATTCTGGCGTGGATGGTTTGATTCAGACCCTGAAAACCCTGAACGCAAAGGGTTGATATGAAAATATCGGCCGATCAGATTACCGTTCGAAACGGAGACCAGGTGATCGCCGAGGTCGCCAAGGCATTCGCCTTGGGCGACCATGTCATTGATTTTTCCGAAGTCAAGCATGTGGACTCCACTGCATTGGCCGTCCTGCTGGCGGCCAAGCGAGTGCTTAAATCAGACAAAACCCTTGAACTCCAACATCCTCCCGCGCAGCTGGACAGTTTGATCGCTGCCTACGGAGTACAATCTCTCTTCTCCTAAAACCTGTAGCACCTTTCTTGGGTGCGAGAAGTCATGTCGTTTGCGCTAGAGCTGAGCTCTGTATCCAAATATTTTGGTGAATTCCGTTCCTTGAATAATGTGTCACTCACAGTTCAGGAAGGGGAGTTTTTCGCCTTGCTCGGGCCAAACGGTGCCGGCAAAACAACGTTGATCAATATCATTGCCGGTCTAAGCCGTGCCAGTACAGGTATCGCCAAAGTCATGGGTTTTGATGTGGTGGATCAGTTTCGCGATGCGCGTCGCAGTATTGGTATCGTGCCCCAGGAATTGGTGTTTGATCCGTTTTTTTCGGTACGTGAAACCCTGCGTTTTCAGTCGGGTTACTTCGGCTTGAAGAAGAATGATGACTGGATCGACGAACTTCTGGATTCACTGAGCCTCGCAGACAAAGCCGACAACAACATGCGTACTTTGTCAGGAGGCATGAAGCGAAGGGTGATGGTTGCCCAGGCGCTTGTTCACAAACCTCCGGTGATTGTGCTGGATGAGCCTACTGCAGGTGTTGATGTGGAACTGCGTCAAACGCTTTGGAAATTCATTGCTGGCTTGAACCAGAAAGGGCACACCATTCTATTGACCACCCATTACCTCGAAGAGGCGGAAACCCTGTGTAACCGCATCGCCATGTTGAAAAAGGGTGAGGTACTCACCGTGGACACCACGCCAAACCTGCTGAAGAAGCACGCCAATCAGACGCTGAACCTTCAGTTAAACGGTGTGTTGCCCTCTGGTCTGCAAGCCAAGGTGTTGAAGGCCCAGGTCAGCGAAGGGCGCTACACTTTGGCATTGAATGGACCTGCAGAAATCGAGCAAATACTGGCGCAATGTCGCAAAGACCACCTGGACGTCTTGGAGTGCAGCATCGAAAAACCAGACCTCGAGGAAGTATTTGTGCAGCTGATGAGTGGGGGTTCCAAATGACTGGTTGGCAAACCCTGTTCAAAAAGGAAATTCTGCGCTTCTGGAAGGTCAGTTTTCAAACCGTGCTGGCCCCGGTGGTCACAGCTCTACTGTACCTCATGATTTTCTCGCATGTACTGGATGGCAAAGTCGAGCCTTACCCGGGCGTCAGCTATGCGGCCTTCTTGGTCCCTGGCCTGGTCATGATGTCAGTGCTTCAGAACGCATTTGCGAACTCATCCTCCAGCCTCATTCAATCAAAAATTACTGGCAACCTGGTGTTTGTGTTGTTGCCACCTTTGTCCCATCTCGAGTTTTTCTCGGCGTATGTTCTGGCCTCCATGGCCCGTGGCATTGCTGTTGGTTTGGGGGTGTTGTTGGTCACGGTCGCGTTCGTCGGTCTGCATGTGTACAACCCGGTGTGGATTCTCGTGCATGCATTGGTAGGTTCAGCCCTGCTGGGTACCATGGGCGTAATTGCAGGCATTTGGGCTGAAAAATTTGATCAGTTGGCCGCCTTCCAGAACTTCATCATTATGCCGGCTACTTTTTTGTCGGGTGTGTTCTATTCCATCCACTCCTTGCCAGCGGTGTGGCAAACCGTATCGCACTTCAATCCGTTTTTCTACCTCATAGATGGTTTTCGCTACGGCTTTTTCGGTGTAAGCGATGTCAGCCCCTGGTTTAGTCTGGCCATCGGCCTGTCCGCCTGGGCGGTTTTGACCGTAATTGCGATGCGCATGGTGACCTCTGGTTACAAATTGAGGGGATAATAGTGCTGTTGAATCAAAAGGATAGGAAAAATCATGTTGTTGCCTGAAACCGTTCGCGGCTATATTGCGCAGGGCTTGGAATGTGAGCACCTCACTGTGTCTGGTGACGGTCAGCATTTTGAGGCGGTCATCGTGGCCAGCGCATTTGAGGGACTGCGCGCCATTCAGCGCCATCAAAAAGTGTATGCAGTACTGGGTGACAGGATGCGTGCCGAAATTCACGCCCTGTCGATGAAAACATTGACGCCCGCGGAATGGGCTCAACAACAAGCGTAAAAAGGACTGCCCTTCAATGGACTCATTTTTGGTTCGTGGCGGAAAGCCGCTTCACGGAGAAGTGTCGATTTCTGGTGCGAAGAATGCGGCCTTGCCCATTTTGTGTGCGAGTTTGCTGACTGCCGAGCCGGTCACCATTACCAACGTGCCGCGTCTTCGGGACATCAACACTTGCTTGCGTTTGCTGGGCTCTATGGGTGTTCAGTGTTTTTGGCACGGTGAGAATCAGTTGGCCTTGCGAGCAGAAGAGATTTCTGAGCCCATCGCCAGCTACGATCTGGTGAAAACCATGCGCGCCAGTATTCTGGTGCTAGGTCCCTTGGTGGCCCGCTTTGGTGAGGCCAGTGTGAGTTTGCCTGGTGGCTGTGCCATCGGGCAGCGCCCTGTTGATCAGCACATCAAAGGCCTGCAGGCAATGGGTGCCGAAATTACCATTGAAAAAGGCTACATTCATGCCAAGGCGAAGCGCCTGAAGGGCGCTCGGATTGTGACCGACATGGTGACTGTGACCGGTACCGAGAACCTGATGATGGCAGCCGCTTTGGCTGAGGGTACTACCATTATCGAAAATGCCGCCCGTGAGCCTGAAGTGGTGGACCTGGCGAAAATGCTCGTGAAGATGGGCGCAAAAATTGAAGGTATTGGCACCGACACCATTACCGTTCACGGCGTTGAAAAGCTGCATGGTTGTGAATACAAGGTGATGCCCGACCGAATCGAAGCAGGTACGTTTTTGTGTGCTGTAGCGGCTTGCGGTGGCAACATTACCTTGAACAACACCGATGCCGACAGCATGGACGCCACCATCGAAAAGCTTCGCGCCGCGGGCGTAAGCATTGAAGTGGAGGGGACAAAGATTCATGCCAGCATGAACACACGTCCCAAGGCTGTGGGCGCGCGCACAGCGCCATTTCCCGGCTTTGCAACCGACATGCAGGCCCAGTTAATGGCGGTGAACTGTGTGGCTGATGGCACAGCAGTGGTCAATGAAACCATTTTTGAGAACCGCTTTATGCACGTTCAGGAAATGGTGCGATTGGGTGCCAATATTGAAATTGAAGGCCACACGGCGATTATCAAAGGCGTTGAACGTCTCGATGGCGCCACTGTGATGGCCACCGACCTGCGCGCCTCTGCGGGCCTGGTGATTGCCGGCCTGGCGGCCAGCGATGAAACGCGAATCGACCGCATTTATCACCTGGATCGCGGGTATGACAGAATGGAAGAGAAATTGCGCAAACTGGGCGCAGATGTGACGAGAGTAGCCCAATGATTACACTGGCCCTGTCCAAGGGACGCATTTTTGAGGAAACGCTGCCCCTGCTGGAGAAAGCGGGCATTGTGCCGTCCGAAGACCCCGAAAAATCGCGCAAGCTGATTATTGGTACCAACCGTGCAGACGTACAAATCATCATCGTGCGTGCTACCGATGTACCCACCTATGTGCAACATGGGGCCGCCGATTTGGGTGTCGCGGGTAAAGACGTGCTGATTGAACATTCCGGTGCGGGCTTGTATCAACCGCTCGATTTGAACATTGCCAAATGCCGCTTGTGTGTAGCGGCGCCTGAAGGCTTTGACTATGCCAGCGCAGTCAAGCAGGGTGCGCGTTTGCGCATCGCCACCAAGTATGTCAACAGTGCCCGCGAGCACTTCGCCAATCGCGGTGTGCATGTGGACTTGATCAAGTTGTATGGCTCTATGGAACTGGCACCATTGGTGGGCCTGGCCGATGCCATCGTGGATTTGGTCAGCACCGGCTCAACCTTGCGTGCCAACAAGCTGGTCGAGGTTGAGGAAATTTGTGAAATATCCTCCCGTTTGGTGGTCAACCAGGCGGCGTTGAAAATGAAGTACGAGGCTTTGCAACCAATTCTGGATGTGTTTACTCAAGCAGTAGCGTGAAATTTTAAAGGTAGTAAAAAATGTCTTCCCAAATTCGTCGATTGTCTACAGAAGATGCCAACTTTGCCGAGCAGTTTCGTGCATTGCTCGCCTATGAAGAACAACGCGATCCGCATGTAGAAGGTGCGGTGGCAGACATTATTCATGCGGTGCGCAAGCGCGGCGATGAGGCCTTGCTGGAGTTCACAGAGAAGTTCGATCGAGTGAAGGCCGATAGCGCAGCTGAGCTTGAAATTGGACAGGCCGAACTAAAGCAGGCTTTTGATACGCTTGACCCCGCACAGCGCGAGGCTTTGAAAGTGGCTGCTCAGCGTGTGCGTGCCTTTCACGAGCGTCAGGTGGCAGAAAGCTGGGAATTCACTGAAGCGGACGGCACCCGCCTGGGGCAACGTGTCACGCCACTTGATCGTGCCGGTTTGTATGTGCCGGGTGGCAAAGCAGCCTATCCCTCTTCGGTGTTGATGAATGCCGTACCCGCGAAAGTAGCGGGTGTGAAAGAGGTGGTCATGGTGGTGCCCACCCCCAGTGGTGTGAAAAACCAGATGGTGTTGGCCGCCGCACACCTGGCGGGTGTGGACCGCGTGTTCACCATCGGTGGAGCGCAGGCGGTGGCTGCCTTGGCCTATGGCACGCAAACCGTGCCGCGTGTAGACAAAATTGTGGGCCCGGGCAATGCCTATGTGGCTGAAGCCAAGCGTCGTGTGTTTGGTGCAGTGGGCATCGATATGATTGCAGGTCCTTCTGAAATTCTCGTGATTTGTGACGGTAGCACCAATGCCGACTGGATCGCCATGGATCTGTTCAGCCAGGCTGAACACGATGAAATGGCCCAGTCTATTTTGTTGAGCCCCAGCAAGGAATTTCTCGACAATGTGCAGGCCAGCATCAAGCGCCTTATGGACACCATGCCGCGTGCCACCGTGATTGCTACATCGCTCAAAAATCGCGGTGCCTTGATACAGGTGCGAGACATGGACGAAGCCTGCGAGCTGAGCAATCAGATTGCACCCGAACATCTGGAGTTGAGTGTGCAGGACCCGGACGCCTGGGTTGGGAAATTACGCCACGCCGGTGCCATTTTCATGGGCCCCTACAGCAGCGAATCGCTGGGCGATTATTGCGCAGGCCCCAACCACGTGTTGCCCACTGCGGGCACCGCGCGGTTTAGCTCGCCCTTGGGTGTGTACGATTTCCAAAAAAGAAGCAGCATTATTTTTGCCAGCCGTGAAGGCGCCAGCACGTTGGGTGAAGTGGCTGCCGAGTTGGCCTATGGTGAAGGCTTGCCAGCCCACGCGCGCTCTGCAGAGTATCGCGTAGGCCCGAAATTCAGAAAGGCAGACTAAGCGCACCATGAGCCTACTTCAAAAAACAATTCGTGCTGATGTGCAGGCCACCAATGCTTACGTGGTGGCTCCTTCGGCCGGCATGTTGAAGCTGGACGCCATGGAGAATCCCCAGGGCATGCCTGCAGCTTTGCTGGATGAGCTTGCGAAGCAGTTAAAAAATGCGGAGCTGAACCGATACCCCGCACCCAAGGCACTTGAGCTTGAAGCCGCCTTGCGCGCCTGCACGGCGATACCCAAAGCGGCCCATGTGCTGTTTGGCAATGGCTCCGACGAACTGATTGATCTGATCATTCGTGCCTGCTGCATGCCCGGCGATGCGGTGTTGTCGCCCGTGCCCACTTTTGTGATGTATGCGGTGTACAGCCAGTGGAGCCATGCCCGTTTTGTGGGTGTCGACCTCAATGCGGATTTCAGCCTGAATATGCCGGCCATGTTGAAGGCCATCGCAACCAACAAGCCCAAGGTGGTGTTTTTGGCCTACCCCAACAACCCCACCGGTGTGGCCTTGCGCGAGGCAGAAATTGTTCAAATCATCGAAGCCACGCCGGGTTTGGTGGTTGTCGATGAGGCCTACGAGGCTTTTGCCGATGCATCCTTCATGGCCCGTGTGCTTGAATTTCCCAATGTGCTGGTCTTGCGAACCTTTTCCAAACTTGGCTTGGCCGGAGCGCGGTTGGGTTATGCCGTGGCCAGCCCTGCCTGGGTGGAGCAAATCGACAAAGTACGCCCACCGTACAACGTCAACGTACTGACGCGAATTGCGGTTCAATTTGCCCTCGAACATTTTGAAGCTTTTGAGGCCCAGGCCCGGTTGCTCCGGGATCAACGCGATGTGCTGACTGAATCCCTGAAAAACCTCAAAATACCCAACGGCGACGTTGAAGTGTTTGATTCTTACGCCAATTTTGTGCTTTTCCGCATCCCGAATGCGCTTGAAGTCTTTGAAGCCCTGAAAAACAAGGGTATCTTGGTGAAGTACGTGGGCAAGGCCCACCCTTTGTTGCAAAATTGCTTGCGCGTGACCGTGAGTACCCCGCAAGAGAATCAGCAGTTTTTGGTGGCTGTTCAACAATCCATCGACGAAGTGGCCACGAAGGCCGCATAACCTTTTAGACAATCATGAGAACCGCAGAAGTTACCCGCAATACCCTGGAAACCCAGATCACCGTGAAAATCAATCTGGACGGTACAGGCGAGCGCCACCTCGACACTGGCGTGCCATTTTTGGACCATATGCTGGAACAAATTTCGCGCCACGGCTTGTTCGATCTTCATATTGTGGCCAAGGGTGACCTGCACATTGATGCTCACCACACTGTGGAAGACACCGGCATTACGCTGGGCATGGCATTGACGAAAGCCTTGGGTGACAAGAAAGGAATTGTTCGCTACGGCCACAGCTATGTGCCGCTGGATGAGGCTTTGTCGCGCGTGGTGATCGATCTCTCCGGGCGTCCTGGTCTGCATCAGGATATTCCCTTCACACGAGCCAGCATCGGCCAATTTGATGTTGACCTGGTGTTTGAATTTTTCCAAGGGTTTGTGAACCACGCCCTGTGCACCCTGCACATCGACAACTTGAAGGGTGTGAACTCACACCATCAGTGTGAAACTGTATTCAAGGCTTTTGGTCGCGCCCTTCGCATGGCTGTGGCTATTGATGAACGTCAACAGGGAGCCATCCCCAGTACCAAGGGTGCTTTGTGAGTCTAGTTGCCGTTGTTGATTACGGCATGGGCAACCTGCGTTCGGTGGCCCAGGCCTTGCAGCACGTAAAGCTCGAAAACCAGGAAATCAGGATCACCGACGACCCCGCCTTGATTGATCAGGCCAGCAGGGTGGTATTGCCTGGTCAGGGCGCCATGCCGGATTGCATGAAAGCCCTGCGCGAATCGGGCTTGATGGAGGCTGTGTATCGCGCTGCTGAATCGAAACCCTTGTTTGGTGTGTGCGTTGGTGAGCAAATGATGATGGAACGCAGCGCTGAAGGTCCCGCCGAGTGTCTTGCCCTGTTTCCAGGCGATGTCGTGAAGTTCGACCCTCGTTTGACCGTGGAGTGCGGTCTGAAGGTGCCCCACATGGGCTGGAACCAGGTGAATCAGCGCATCAGGCACCCCATGTGGGTGGGCATTGAGAACGGCGCGTGGTTTTATTTTGTGCACAGTTACCACGTCAACCCGGTCAATCCGGAACACGTTGCTGGCGAAACGGACTACGGTGTTCGCTTTACCTGCGCCATTGCACGGGATAACATCTTTGCAACACAGTTTCATCCTGAAAAAAGCGCTGAAGACGGCTTAAGGCTGTATTCAAACTTTTTAAGATGGAACCCCTGAGTTTTTACCGATCCTTTTTTCATTCACTTGAATAGTTAACAACACAGTCTCATGTTACTCATTCCAGCAATCGACCTGAAAGACGGTCAGTGTGTTCGCCTGAAGCAAGGCAATATGGACGATGCCACCATTTTCTCGGCAGACCCGGTCGAAATGGCCATGAAATGGGTTGAAAGTGGCGCGCGCCGCCTGCACCTGGTCGATTTGAACGGCGCCATAGCCGGCAAGCCTGTGAATGAGGGTGTCATTATTGACATTCTGGATGCTGTGGGTGGTGCCATTCCGGTGCAACTGGGTGGTGGTATTCGTGACCTCGACACGATTGAACGTTACCTGGACGATGGCCTGAGCTATGTGATCATTGGTACGGCCGCCGTGAAGAATCCTGGTTTTTTGCACGACGCGTGCGGTGCGTTTCCCGGTCAAATTATAGTGGGCCTGGATGCCAAAGACGGCAAAGTGGCCACTGATGGCTGGAGCAAGATTTCCGGCCATGATGTGGTTGATCTGGCCAAGAAGTACGAAGGTTATGGCGTGGAAGCCATTATTTACACCGACATTGGTCGCGACGGCATGTTGGGCGGTGTGAACATTGAAGCCACCGTCCGTCTGGCCAACGCCTTGACCATTCCCGTGATTGCATCAGGGGGTATTACCAATCTGGATGATGTCAAACAGTTGTGCGAAGTTGAGCATGAAGGTGTGATGGGTGCTATTTGCGGTCGCTCTATTTATGAGGGCACTCTTGATTTTGCCAAGGGTCAGGCCCTGGCCGATGAATTGAACGGAAAGTCTTACTAATGCTTGCCAGCCGCATCATTCCCTGCCTCGACGTCACAGCAGGCAGGGTGGTCAAAGGCGTCAATTTTGTAGAACTGCGCGATGCGGGGGATCCTGTTGAGATTGCGCGTCGCTATGACGAGCAGGGCGCTGACGAACTGACGTTTCTGGATATCACTGCCTCATCGGACGACCGGGACCTGATTTTGCATGTAATTGAAGCCGTGGCCAGTCAGGTGTTCATTCCATTGACCGTGGGCGGCGGAGTGCGAAAGGTGGAAGATGTGCGCAGGCTGCTGAATGCGGGCGCCGATAAAATCAGCATCAACACCTCTGCCGTTACCAATCCTGATCTGGTGGGCGAGGCGGCCACCAAGTACGGTTCCCAATGCATTGTCGTGGCGATTGATGCCAAGGCCAAAAGCAATGGAGAGCCGGGTTGGGAGGTTTACACCCATGGTGGACGAAAGCCCACTGGGCTTGATGCGGTTCAATGGGCCCGCAGAATGCAGGCCTTGGGCGCTGGGGAATTGTTATTGACCAGCATGGACCGCGATGGCACCAAAATCGGTTTCAATCTGGAATTGACCCGAGCAGTGTCCGATGCTGTGAGCATTCCTGTGATCGCCAGCGGTGGTGTGGGTAACCTGGACCATCTCGTGGATGGGGTGATCAAGGGCAAGGCCAGTGCAGTGTTGGCCGCCAGCATTTTCCACTACGGCGAGTACACGGTTCAGCAGGCCAAAGCCCACATGGCCAAGGCCGGCATTACAGTTCGGCTGTAAAAAGGGGTATCGCCATGAGCAAGGACGTAGTCCTCACCGAGAACTGGCTGGACAGTGTCAGTTTCGACGAAAAGGGGTTGGTGAATGTGGTTGCTCAAGACCACCTCAGCAAACGGGTGTTGATGGTCGCGTGGATGAACCGTGAGGCCCTTGAAATTACTGCCAGCACTGGTTTTGCAACGTATTTTTCACGTTCGCGCGGTAAACTGTGGCACAAGGGTGAAGAATCGGGCAACCAGCAAAAGGTGAAGGAAATTCGCCTGGACTGTGATGGCGACGTGCTGGTGCTGATGGTGGAACAAGTGGGCGGTGTCGCTTGTCACACAGGCCGTGAAAGCTGCTTTTATTATGCGCTGGAAGTTGAGCAGGGTGGAAAGCCAAAGTGGGTTGCCAAAGACCCAGTGCTCAAGAATCCTTCCGACATGTACGGCAAAAAATAAGGAATGAACAAGCATGACTGACCTTGAAAAAGCGTCTGGAGACTTGCTCGAGCGTCTGACGAGGGTATTGGAAGAACGCAAGCAGGCCAGTCCGGATCAGTCCTACGTGGCGAAGTTGCACCACAAGGGGCAGGATGCGATTTTGAAGAAGATCGGTGAGGAGTCTTGTGAACTGGTGATGGCGTCCAAAGATCAAGACCCCGCGAAAGTGATCGCTGAAACAGCCGACTTGTGGTTTCACAGCCTCGTGTTATTGGGCTGGCACGGTTTGACCGCTGCCGATGTACTGACCGAACTGGATCGCCGTATGGGTTTGTCGGGTTTGGTTGAAAAGGCCAACCGGCCCCAATAAATACTCGAATAAGGGATGAGACATGTCAGATTGCATTTTCTGCAAGATTGTCGCTGGGGAAATCCCTAGCAGAAAAGTATATGAAGACGAGGATATCCTCGCGTTTCACGACATCAAGCCAGCTGCACCCGTGCACTTTCTGATTATTCCGAAAAAGCACATTCCCACGCTGGCCGATGCCACTGAAGAAGACATTCCTGTGATGGGAAAAATAATGACCATCGCGGGTCAATTGGCCAAGCAAGAAGGGTGTCATGATGGTTTCAGGACCATTGTGAACACCGGGCGGGTAGGTTGCCAAGAGGTGTATCATGTTCATGTGCACATACTTGGCGGCAATAAACCATTGGGTGTGATGCTTGGCATGCCAGCCTTGTAACGCAACGAGACACGAAAAACATATCAGGAGTAAGTCATGGGTTCATTTAGCATTTGGCACTGGGTGATTGTGCTGGTTATCGTGATGTTGGTGTTTGGCACCAAGAAGTTGCGCAACATCGGATCTGATCTGGGTGGTGCAGTGAAGGGTTTCAAAGACGGCATGAAGGAAGGCGGTTCTGAGGGCGAGCAAAATGCCGCCAAACTCGCGGATGGCAATGCCAAGAAGTCCGACACGATTGATGTTGAAGCCAAAGAGAAATCCTCCAGCTAATTTTCCCTATTTGCGGCGCGCAGCATGTTCGACATTGCTTTCTCGGAAATGCTTATCATCGCAGTGATCGCGCTGCTGGTGATAGGCCCTGAAAAATTGCCCAAGGTGGCCAAAACGGTGGGCCACCTTTTGGGCAAGGCCCAGCGTTACGTGAGTGACGTGAAGTCTGAAATCAATCGGGAAATGGAAATCGACGAGTTGCGCAAGTTGCAGGCAGAAATGCAAACTGCAGCGCGTAAGGTTGAGGGCGATGTACAAACCACCTTGCGAGACACCGAGGCTGATTTAAACAAATCGGTAAAGTCGATCGAAGATGATATTGCGGAACTCGAGAACAGCAAGCCAGCCGCCTCGTCCGGGACCGCATCAACGACACAATCTCCGTCCAAGGCGGAAGAGCCAGCGCCAGCGCAATCCGTGGGGCCTGCCCCCAAGGTAGAGGCCAAATAACAAGGTGCATGGGTAATGAGTCAGCAAGAAAATTTTGTCAGCCACTTGGTCGAATTGCGCGATCGCCTGTTGCGTGCGGTGGTGGGTTTTTTGGTCGTTTTTATTGCCTTGATGGCTTACCCGGGTGCTGCCTATATCTTTGATTTGTTGGCCCTGCCCATTCAAAGCGCTCTGCCGGAAGGCACCAAGATGATTGCCACGGGTGTAATCACTCCCTTCATGGTGCCCGTAAAGCTCACTGCCATGGTGGCTTTTGTGATTTCTCTGCCCATCCTGCTGTATCAGGCTTGGGCTTTTGTTGCGCCCGGTCTGTATCAACACGAGAAAAAAATGGCTTTGCCCATTATTTTTTCGAGCACAGTGCTGTTTCTCGTGGGTATCGCTTTCTGTCATTTCATTGTATTTGGCAAGGTGTTTGCCTTCATCAATGATTTTGCTCCGCAAAGTATTACGCCTGCACCGGACATCGAAGCCTACATGAGCTTCGTGTTGACCATGTTCATGGCCTTTGGCATGACTTTCGAGGTGCCCATTGTGGTGGTGGTGTTGGTCTACCTAGGCGTAGTGACCGTGGAAAAGCTGGTGGAAATTCGCGGGTATGTGATCGTGGGCGCATTTGTGATCGCTGCCATCGTCACGCCTCCCGATGTAATGTCTCAGTTATTTCTGGCCATTCCCATTTGTATTTTGTATGAGGTGGGCATTCTGTTTGCCAAAATTATCGGCAAACAGCGTCAGCAAATTCTGGAATAAGTCAGAACATAAGTCAGACAGTTTGGGGCCTTGATGATCTATCAAGGCCGTTTCAAAAAGTCACCTGGCTTTGGACGCACGCCGATCTCAATCATGACTGTTTCGGGTTTGCCATCGCGCAACAACTCCACTGATTTTTTCTCGCCCGGTGCGTAGGCCGCGATTTGGTTCAGCATCTGTGTAGTGTCGGTGATTTTTTTGTCGTCCAGCTTCAGCAGAATATCGCCCACTTTCAAGCCAGCCTTGTCGGCGGGCCCATCTTTCACGATACCCGCAATAATGACGCCGTCTTTTTGTGGCAAATCAAATGCCGAGGCCAGTTCTTCGGTGATGTTTTGTTGCTCCACACCGATGTAACCACGTGTCACCGTGCCGGTGCGCACAATCTGGTTCAACACGCCTTGAACAGTTTTGGCCGGGATGGCAAAGCCGATGCCCAGTGAGCCCCCAGAACGGCTGTAGATGGCGGTGTTGATACCCAGCAGGTTACCTGCAGTGTCCACCAGCGCGCCACCCGAGTTGCCCGGGTTAATCGCCGCGTCGGTTTGAATGAAGTTTTCAAACGTATTAATGCCAACATGGTTTCGACCCAGCGCACTCACAATGCCCATAGTGACGGTTTGGCCCACGCCGAAGGGATTGCCCATGGCTAGAACCACGTCGCCCACCCGGACCGATTCCTCGGCCGCAAACTTCAGGCTGGGCAAGTTTTCGAGTTTGATTCGAAGCACGGCAAGATCAGTTTCAGGGTCCGTGCCCACCAACTCTGCTTTGGTGGTTCTTCCGTCGTTCAGACTGACTTCAATTTCATCAGCTGCTTCAACCACGTGCTGGTTGGTCACAATCAAACCATCGCTGTTCACAATCACGCCCGAGCCCAGGCTTGAGGCCTGTTCCTCTTGCTCAAACTGTTCTTCAAGTTCGTCTCCGAAAAACTTCCGGATTTCGGGATCTTCAAAGAAGGGGTGTTTGGGGAGATTGCCTGCGCGCTTGCTGGTGAAAATATTTACCACCGCAGGCATGGCTGTGTCCACGGCATGACGGTAGCCAGCCACTCCTTCAGGTTGGGCTGTCTGGTAAGCGGGCTTTTGCAGCCAGTTGGGTACCCACTCTGGACGCAGTACTTCGGTGATGAAATACAATGCAAGAAGTACAGTTAAGGCCTGAGCAAAGGTCAGCCAGAGTTTTTTCAACATATCAAGAATGCAGGGGTGCGCCGTTGGCTTCAGTGGATCGGAATGTACTGGAACATGATTTGCGGGAATTGCTGGATCAGGCTCGCATGCCAGATTATTGCCCAAATGGGCTGCAGTTGGAAGGCAGGCCCCGCATTGAACGGTTGCTGACGGGAGTCACTGCGTCCAAGGCGCTGATTGAACTGGCTGTTGAATTGAATGCCGATGCAATTCTGGTGCACCATGGCCTGATGTGGAAAGGTGACCCCCAGGTCGTGACCGGGTTTCGCAAAGAACGACTCCAACTGGCGCTGGCTCATGATTTGAATGTGTTTGCGTACCATTTGCCGCTGGACAAACACCCGGAGTTGGGCAATAACGCCCAGCTGGGAAAGATGCTGGGTTGGCCTAGTACCCGCGTTGTAGGCGACAAAGGCTTGATTCACATGGGTGAGTTACCCGCAGCAGTCCCATTGCAGCAATTGGTGGACAAGGTTGGTTCCGTGTTGGGGCACCGTGTCTGTGTGGAAGGGGCCGATGACCCACACCGTTTGATACGAACCGTGGCTTGGTGCACGGGTGGCGCACCAGGCTATGTCGAGGACTCTGCACTGCAAGGTGCTGATTTATACCTGACCGGTGAGTTGTCTGAGCCTGCCGTGCATGTGGCCCGTGAATGCAATGTCAGTTTGCTGGGCGCTGGTCACCATGCCACAGAACGTTGTGGCGTGAAGGCTTTGGGGGAATGGATTGCACAACGATATGGAATTGAAGTCACATTCCGGGATTTGTTCGTCGCGGTTTAGATGTTTTCTAATGTATGGCTGTAAATGTTTCTGACGATTCGGCATTTGATGGAATTTCTCCCCAAAACTGTTCCTTGTTTCAAGCTTGGTGGGGTACAATCTTCGGTTGCATGGATCACTGGATTTTACTTTCGGGGTTATTTTGATGAGCAATAATCAACCTGTAGACAAAGAACGTCGCGTATGGATGATCGCTTGCGGCGCAGCGGGTGGTGTAGCGGCTGCAGCAACTGGTGGCGCGTTTCTGGCTTCAATGGCACCTTCCGAGCGTGCGAAAGCCGCTGGTGCGCCTGTTGAGCTTGATATCTCTGGCATGCAGCCAGGCGACATGAAAACTGTCGAATGGCGTGGAAAGCCAGTGTGGGTGGTGCGTCGTGACCCCTCCATGGTTGAAGCCTTGCCTCAGTTGAATGACCAGCTGGCCGATCCCAACTCAGAACGCAGCCCAGATCAGTTGACACCCGAGTACGCACGTAACGTTCATCGCTCAATCAAGCCCGAATACCTGGTAGCCGTTGGCATTTGCTCACACCTCGGTTGTTCGCCCTCTGCGCGTTTTGAACCTGGCCCCCAGCCAAGCCTGCCTGATGACTGGCAAGGCGGCTTTTTCTGTCCTTGTCACGGTTCAACGTTCGATCTGGCTGGTCGCGTTTATGCTGGTAAGCCCGCTCCGGACAACTTGGAAGTGCCACCCCACAAATATTTGTCAGACACCAAGTTGTTGATCGGTGTAGACGAGAACAACGCCTGACATTTGAGAGCGAGGAGTAGTAATTATGGCGGCAGACAAAAAAGTCGAAACAACAGGCGTGTTGGGCTGGATTGACCAGCGCTTTCCCCTGACCTCGACCTACAAAGCGCATTTGTCCGAGTACTATGCGCCTAAAAACTTCAACTTCTGGTACTTCTTTGGCTCACTGGCCTTGCTGGTGTTGGTCATCCAGATCGTTACCGGTATTTTCCTGGTCATGCATTACAAGCCCGATGCGGCCAAGGCATTCCAGTCCGTGGAGTACATCATGCGCGATGTGCCTTGGGGCTGGCTTGTTCGTTACATGCACTCCACAGGCGCATCCATGTTCTTCGTGGTGGTTTATCTGCACATGATGCGTGGCTTGTTGTACGGCTCTTATCGCAAACCACGTGAACTGATCTGGATCTTCGGTGTTGCGATCTTCCTGTGTCTGATGGCCGAGGCGTTCTTTGGTTATCTGCTGCCTTGGGGTCAAATGAGCTACTGGGGTGCTCAGGTGATTGTGAACCTGTTCTCCGCCATTCCGGTGATTGGTCCTGATTTGGCCATCTGGATTCGTGGTGATTATGTGGTTTCCGATGCCACCTTGAACCGCTTCTTCTCCTTCCACGTCATCGCAATTCCACTGGTGTTGCTGGGCCTGGTTGCAGCTCACCTGGTTGCTTTGCACGAAGTGGGTTCGAACAACCCCGATGGTGTTGAAATCAAGGAAAAGAAAGACGCGAATGGCAAGCCTTTGGATGGCATTCCGTTCCACCCTTACTACACGGTGCATGACATTTTGGGTGTAGGCGTGTTCTTGATGGTGTTCTCAGCGATTGTATTTTTTGCGCCTGAAATGGGTGGTTACTTCTTGGAATATAACAACTTCATTCCGGCTGACCCATTGAAGACGCCTGCACACATTGCACCTGTCTGGTATTTCACACCGTTCTACTCCATTCTGCGTGCAATTACCTTCCCGTTCCTGGGTCTGGATGCGAAGTTTTGGGGTGTGGTGGCCATGGGTGGCGCAGTGGTGATCCTGTTCTTCCTGCCTTGGTTGGACAAGAGCCCCGTGAAGTCAATCCGTTATCGTCCAGCCATGCACAAGTGGATTTACGCAGTGTTCGTAATCAACTTCATCGTGTTGGGTTATCTGGGCGTGAAGCCACCATCAGATGTTGGTCAAATCGTTTCCCAGATTGGTACCCTGTACTATTTCCTGTTCTTCCTGGCCATGCCGTGGTGGTCAAAGCTGGGCACATTCAAGCCAGTGCCTGACCGTGTTGTGTTTCAACCGCACTGATGATTGCGCACCAAGCTGACTGGACGACGAACTGGAGAAGATAGGATTAAATGATGAAAAAAATACTGGCTTTGTTGGCGCTTGTTCCCTCACTGGTTTTCAGTGCGGGCAGTAATTACCCATTGGACAAGGCGCCTGACTTGACAAACGACCTGGCTGCGCTCCAGCGCGGCGCCAAGTTGTTTTCCAACTACTGTTTGAATTGCCACTCTGCGGAGAGCATGCGCTACAACCGCTTGCGTGACATTGGTTTGACCGATGAGCAGATCAAGGAAAACCTGATGTTCGCCACGGACAATGTGGGCGATACCATGACCATTGCCATGGATCCAAAGGATGCCAAGAAGTGGTTCGGTGCAGCACCTCCCGATTTGTCCCTGATCGCACGTTCACGTGCCTCTGCAAACGGCCCCGGCGCTGACTACATTTACACTTACCTGCGTACTTATTACCGTGATCCTTCCAAGCCCACTGGCTGGAACAACATGGCTTTCCCGAACGTCGGCATGCCGCATGTGTTGTGGGAACTGCAGGGTGAACAAGTGGCCAAGTATGAAGAGGTGCCAGCCGGTTATGGCAAGGAAGGTACTGTTCAGAAGTTCGTTGGATTTGAGGTGACCAAGCCCGGCACCATGACTCAGGTGGAATACGATCAGGCCATGGCCGACCTCACCAGTTTCTTGGTGTATATGGCTGAACCTGTGCGCGAAGACCGCTTCAAGTTGGGCGTGATTGTGCTGTTGTTCTTCGGCGTGTTTACCATTTTTGCCTGGCGCTTGAACGCCGCTTACTGGAAAGACATCAAGTAAGCTTTTTGGCTTAATCATGTACAGGCTGGGGTGTTTGCTCGCCCCGGCCATTTTTTGTTTTGGGATGACAACATTATGATGGTTCTTTACTCTGGAACGACCTGCCCGTTTTCTCAGCGTTGCCGGTTCGTTTTGCATGAAAAAGGCATGGATTTCGAGATCAAGGACATTGATTTGTTCAACCGGCCTGATGACATCAGTGTGATGAACCCTTACAGTCAGGTGCCAATTCTTGTTGAGCGTGATTTGATTCTGTACGAATCAAACATCATCAACGAGTATATCGACGAGCGTTTTCCCCATCCCCAACTGATGCCTGCGGACCCGGTGATGCGTGCGCGTACTCGCTTGTTCTTATTCAATTTCGAGCGAGAGTTGTTCCAACATGTGAGTGTGCTGGAGAAAGCCGGTAACCCCAAGGCCATGGACAAAGCCAAGTCGGCGATTCGCGAGCAGTTGACCCAACTTGCGCCGGTATTTGTGAAAAGCAAATACATGCTGGGAGAGGAGTTTTCCATGCTGGACGTTGCCTTGGCACCGCTGTTGTGGCGTTTGGAGCACTATGGCATTGAGTTGCCAAAGTCTGCTGCGCCATTGATGAAGTATGCCGAACGCATTTTCGCGAAACCTGCATTTATTGATGCATTGACACCCTCTGAAAAGGTAATGCGTCGTTAATTGAAGTTTCATTGCGAAGCTGTCCGGAAACGTCGAGGAAAAAGTTGTGACTGAAGTATCTACAAAGCCTTATTTGATTCGAGCCATTCACGAATGGTGTGTCGACAATGGCTACACGCCTTACCTCGCCGTGGCTGTGAATGAAAAAACCCAGGTGCCAAAAGAGTTTGTCAAGGCGGGGGAGATTGTGCTGAATACGTCTCCTTTGGCCACCAACAAATTGAGTCTTGGCAATGCCGCGATTGAGTTTGAGGCCCGGTTCGGTGGTGTGGTTCGAGAAATCTTTGTGCCGATCGAGCAGATCAGTGCTATTTACGCGCGCGAGAATGGCCACGGAATGGCTTTTGAAGTGTTGAAGCCATTGGCCGAGATTGAGGGTGATGGAAACGAGGCTGTTCAATTCATTCTCGATGAAGAGGATGAGCCAGTTTCACAGGATTCGGAAGATAAACCGGCGGGTTTGCGTTCAGTTTCCGGTGCATCGGAAGATCCGCAGCCTTTGTCTGTGGCTAAAACGGATAAATCTGATGAAAAAACACCAAAAAAACCCGGGCAGAAGAAAAAAAATCATCTGACTCGAGTAAAATAGCGCTTCTCTTAAGTGCCGCTTTAGCTCAGTTGGTAGAGCAACCGCCTTGTAAGCGGTAGGTCGTCAGTTCGAATCCGACAAGCGGCACCATTCTTCTCCCGGTTTCTCGGGAAATCATCCAAGCTTTTTTCTGTCGTACACGTGATGATGCGTCCTGCGTTGACGTCGATTGCCAATTCGACGTGGTTTGCTTGTGCCCCTCTGGGTCGGTGACTTGGGAGCTAAACTTGAACGGTCGCTGCTGCTGTTTGTTGCGCAACTCGGCATGTGTTACTTGTGCCGCACTGAACTGGTGATTTAAGAGCTGAACTTGAAGGGTCACCGCTGCCCGAAAACTTGGCATTTCGGCTTGTCGTCTTGAGCCTGCACTAAGCCAAGCCCTCCAAAAGTAACGGTCGGGTCTTGGCTTTCGCGCCAGGGCGCGATCGTTGGTCTCTGCGCGCCAAGCCGGCAAGTTTTCTGACTGGTCATCGTGCGACCCATTGCAAGTTCAGCTCCCCGCACTCCCGTGCAACGCCTCTCCATCTCCGAGCGACTCACGGATGCTTTCATCGCCCAATCGGCGGCGGTGTTTCGATCGCTTCGCCTTCAAGAAAACCTGCCCTTG
>VFQO010000272.1_pt1 | contig 63429 bp, 61 predicted proteins | sample 3512331 | NCBI WGS metagenome assembly VFQO01 (sample SAMN10412371, study PRJNA504923) | tailings metagenome | isolation source: Replicate 3 from Balatoc abandoned mine | place: Philippines: Itogon, Benguet | collected 2017-08-28 | reverse complement strand
GCCTTCTACGAAGCCAAGATCAAGACCGCGCAGTTCTACTTCAAGAAGATCCTGCCGCGCACCAAGGCCCATGTCGATGCGATCGACAGCGGTGTCGACGTGCTCATGCAGATGGATGCCGAGTCCTTCGCGTTCTGATCCGACTGAGGTGACATGGACCGGAGCCCGCGCATGCGGGCTTCTGTCCGTCTGCGACATTCTGTTTTCGCCGGTTTCCACGGCTTGACCCGGCGGCAGTGACCGCCCCAGAGAGAATCGACATGCCCGTCTTCAAGGCTCCCCTGCGCGACATGCGCTTCATCCTCGACGAAGTCTTCCAGGCCAGCGACATCTGGTCGCGTCTGCCAGCCCTGGCGGATGTGGATCGCGACACCGTCGATGCCATCCTCGAGGAAGCCGCCAAGTTCAACGAGAACGTGGTGTTCCCGATCAACCGCTCCGGCGACGAGGAAGGTGCCCAGTTCAACAACGGCGTGGTGACCACGCCCGCCGGCTTCAAGGAAGCCTTTGCCCAGTATGGCGAAGGTGGCTGGATCGGTCTTGGTGCCGATCCACGCTGGGGTGGCCAGGGCATGCCCAAGATGGTCACGGTGATGACGGAAGAGATCCTGTTCGCGGCCAACCCCTCGTTCGCGCTCTACCCGCTGCTCGGCATTGGTGCCGCCCTGGCCATGTCGCAGCACGCCAGCACCGAGCTCAACGAGCGCTACCTGCCCAAGATCTACTCGGGCGAATGGGCCGGCACCATGTGTCTGACCGAGCCGCATTGCGGCACCGACCTCGGCATCATGAAGACCCGCGCCGTGCCGCAGGCGGACGGCAGCTACCAGATCACCGGGACCAAGATCTTCATCACCGGCGGCGAGCACGACCTGACCAGCAACATCGTTCACCTGGTGCTTGCCAAGCTGCCGGATGCGCCGGCCGGCTCCAAGGGCATCTCGCTGTTCGTGGTGCCCAAGTTCCTCGTCAACGAAGACGGTTCGCTGGGCGCCCGCAATGCCGTGTCTGCCGGCAACATCGAGCACAAGATGGGCATCAAGGGCTCAGCCACCTGCGTGATGAACTTCGATGGCGCCACCGGCTGGCTGGTCGGTGAGGTCAACAAGGGCCTGGCAGCGATGTTCGTCATGATGAACTACGAGCGTCTGTCCATGGGCCTGCAGGGCATCGGTGCCTCGGAAGTGGCCTATCAGAATGCCGCCGCCTATGCCAAGGACCGCATCCAGGGCCGCTCCGCCCAGGGACCGCAGCAGCCCGAGAAGGCCGCAGACAGCATCCTCGTGCACGCCGACGTGCGACGCATGCTGCTCAAGGTTCGTGCCCACAACGAGGCCGGCCGCTGTTTCGCCATGTACGTCTCCAAGTACCTTGACCTCTCGAAGTACAGCGAGAATGACGCCGAGCGCGTCGCTGCCAATGACATCGTCGCCCTGATGACCCCGGTCGCAAAGGCCTTCCTCACGGATCGTGCCTTTGACGCATGCGTTGAGGCCCAGCAGGTGTTCGGCGGCCATGGCTACGTGCGCGAGTGGGGCATGGAACAGCTCGTACGTGATACCCGTATCGCACAGATCTATGAAGGTGCCAACGGCATCCAGGCGCTTGATCTTGTTGCGCGCAAGCTGGCGGCCAACGGCGGGCGCTTCATCGAGACCTATCTCGCCGAGGTGCGTGCGCTGATTGCCGAGGCAGCCGGAAATCCTGCCCTCGCAGGCTTCGCGCAGGCCACGGCCGCGGCTGCCGATGCGATTGCCGATGCAAGCGCGTGGATCCTGTCGGTGGTGCGTGAGCGTCCCAACGAGCTCAGCGGCAGCTCGGTGGACTTCCTGCATGCCTTCGGTCTGCTCTGCTACGCGCACATGTGGCTGCTCATGGCCCGTGCCGCGGCCGCCGGTGACACGCCGTTCCACGCCGACAAGCTCGCCGTGGCGCGCTTCTTCTTCGGTCGCACGCTGCCTGAGCTGCACAGCCGGGTTGCCGCCGTGAAGGCAGGTTCAGACGACATCATGGCACTGGACGCCGCGAGCTTCTGAGCGCCTCGCTGAATGGTCAGGAAAGAGCCCCGCAAGGGGCTTTTTCTTGACAAAATCCTGACAACCAACCGACAGAACTCACTCGACGCCGGCGCCGCAGTTGTGCAAGCCTGAAACCGTGTGCTCGTGCACGCGTGTCGGAGGGCTGTCATGACTGGCTGGCTGGCTGGAACTGTCCGTGCGATTCCTCTGTGTCTGGCGGTTGCCGGCGCGCATGCCGGGTCAGAGCTGCCCTGCATCGAGCGGGATGCCAAGGGAGATTTCCTCGGCTGGGCCGATTACCCGCACTGTCTGGTCGACCTGCACTCGCAATCCACGGTGCGCTGGCTGGATGACTGGTTCGGTCATCCGGACGTCGAGGACCAGGCCAAGGTGTCGATGCGGGCCATCACCGAGTTGGTGATTGACGAGGAGGGCGAGCTCACCCCGGCCTTGCGTGTGCGTGCCAAGGTCAGGTTGCCGAGAATCAGCAAGCGCCTGTCGCTGGTGTTCGAGGACGAATCCCAGGAGTCCAGCCGCGAGCAGGGCATTCCCACTGTCAACGAGTCGGCGCTGGCCTTGCGCTGGCTGGCCTACAACCTTGATCGCCTGCAGATCGAGACCGATGCCGGGGTGCGCTCCGGTCCTGACCTGTTCGTGCGCGCGCGCTTCCGCAAGACCTGGTCGCTGGGCGAGCACGATGCCATCCGCTTTTCGCAGAGCGCGCGATCAACGAGATCGACTACACCCATGCCTTCAGCGCAAAGCGTGCCGGTACCCTGTATCACAACCTCGATCACCAAGAAGAGGACAGCGACCAGGGGCTGTTCTGGTCTCGTGGCGGCCTGATCAGCCAGACGCTCAGCCATCATGCGGCGGTGTCGGCCGGTCTCGGGCAGGAAGGGGTTACCAAGCCGGAGTGGCAGACCGAAAGCCGCTCCCTGTGGCTGCGCTACCGTCAGCGCATCTGGCGCGACTGGCTGTTCTACGAGGTTGAGCCCCGACTGACGCAGACGCGGGCGCGCGACTGGGATACATTACCCGCCATTGCACTGCGTCTCGAAGTACACTTCGGTTCTCAACGCCCGTGATGCCGGCTCCTGATCGAGCCGGCTGCCGTTTCTGCTGGTTGGATTATGACTTCTGCTGCCTTCATTCCGCGCGAGCCGGTGCTGACCGGCGGCTTCGATCAGTACGTCCGCTGGGGTCTTGACCCGCACAGCGGGCAGGCCTTCTGGCTGCGTCAGCAGACCTGCAGTCGCGTGCTGGGCCAGCCGCAAACCATGGAAGTGACCCTGGCCACCTTCCAGCGCAATGGTCGTCGCAGCGAGCTGGTGCATGACAGCGAGCGCCTGTCTCGCCTGCATCGCCGTCAGTGGCGCCAGCACGGACAGTGGGATGTGCTGCAGCACAACTGGAGCAGTGGCAGCTACCTGGCCGAGCGCGAGCAGCAGGTGCAAAGCCGGCTGTTCACGCCGGAGGGACTGGGCAATTGTCGTCTGCAGTCGCTGTCGGCGGCAGAGGCACCGCATCTGCTCGACTGGCCTCTGGGCAGCGTGCACTGGCAGCCCATGAGCTGGCGTGGCGAGGCTGCCGCCCAGGCGCTGAGCGTTTCCGGCAGCTTCCAGGGCGGCACCTGGCAGGCCTGGGGGCGCATGACCACGCCAGGCATGGCCTGGGTGCAGGCCGTGCATTTCACGGACCGTCCCGGTGTCAGCTTTCTCGGCATCGGTCAGACCCTGGCGGCGCAATGGCAGCAGTCCGAGCCGCTCTCGCTGAGCGTCGCCACGCTGCAGCTGGAAGAAGAGGTGATCCAGTTCGATCGCTGGTGGCCGGGCCCCACCGTCGATGCCCCGCGTCTCGACAACTATCGCTGGATGGCCACGCTGGTGAATGCGCGCTACCGCCTCCAGGTCCTTTGCGATGGCGGAAACTCCCGTCTGCAGCCCTGGCTGGCCATGAACGACGCGGTACCCGGTGGTGGTCTCCGGGTGCTCAAGATGACTCCGTTCGCCAGTCTCAAGCTGCGCCTGTTCGCGCGTGGCAGCGACATTCCCCTGCGTGAGCTGGTGGCGCCGCATTGTCTGCTGATGACGGCGTTGCCGGGCAATGACATCAACCCCGACGGGCCGCGAGCCATCGCCTGAGTCAGCGCTTGGCGGCGCGTGTGGCGGAACCTGTCCAGGTCAGGATGGCGTTGCGCAGCGTGCGCATGTCCACCGGCTTGGCAATGAAGTCATTCATCCCGGCATCCAGCGCCTGGGCCCGCTGCTCGTCCGAGACGTGTGCGGTCACGGCGAGAATGGGCAGCGGCCGCCGGTGCAGTTCGCGCTCGCGCTGACGCCAGACCTGGGTGGTGGACAGCCCGTCGAGCTCGGGCAGGTCGCAGTCCATCAGCACCATGTCCAGCGCCTCATGCTCCATCAGCGACAAGGCAATCATGCCGTTCTCGGCGGTCAGCGTGTCTATGCCCTGCTTGCGCAGCAGGCCGACAATGACCTGACGCACCCAGGGGTTGTCCTCCACCAGCAGGATGCGCAAGGGCAGGCGCAGGCTCTGGCTGTCGATATCGGGAACATCCGTCCGGATGCGGACCTCCTCGTCTGCCGGCTGACGCACCGCAGGGGGCTCGATGGTCGCTGCCGGGGCGCTGACCCGGGTGTCAGTGCGTGACAGTGCCAGCAGCAGCAGGCAGCTGTGCAGCAGGTGGAACGGCAGCAGCCACTGATAAGGCTCGAAGGGAATCAGCAGCTGTCCGGTCAGCGACAGCGTCAGGGCATTGCGCGACACCAGCAGCAGGGCACTGGCCCAGAAGATCAGGTTGATGCCCTGTCCGGACTGACGTATGGCCGGAATGCAGGCCATGGCCATGACGATGCCGGGCAGCATGGAGACCAGTGTGAGCAGCGCCAGCGCATGCTGACGCTCCAGCACGACGCTGAGCATGAGGGCGATGGCCAGCGCAGCCTGGGTCAGCAGCAGGGCGTGATGCCAGAACGCCGTCAGCAGCTTGCGCTCGCTGAGCAAGGTCAGCACGAACCAGACGATGCTCATCTGCAGCAGCATCATGCACAGCTGCATGAGGCCGTGCTGAATGGTTGGAATGTCCAGCCACCAGGTGCTGGGCACGCCTCGATCGGTGAGCGCGCTGATCACCACCAGCAGCTGGATCAGGGTGAAGCTGGCGAGCAGGCTCCTGGAGTGCCGGCCGCCGTTGAGCAGCAGCAATGCGGCCGCCAGCGCCAGCGTCATGCCCAGGGCCATGCCATGCCAGCTTGACTGCCGCTGTGCCGCACTCAGGCTGGCCATTGGCGTCGACAGGGTGACGGCGGTATTGAGGGCAAAGTCCGACTTGAGCTGGAACAGCAGTTCGGAGTCACCTGGCGGGATGTGTACCCGGAAGGCATAGCCCAGGTGGTCGGGATCGCCGTTGCGGCCCTGATTGCTGGTGCCGGCCTTGCGCCACTGCCAGTTTCCATCGGCGTTGCGCGCATAGAGGCCGATCTGCCCGAGGGTGGCGCGGCTGAACTCCAGCAGACGTTCTTCTGCCTTGCCGGGGTTGTGCAGACGAAGGCGGAACCACCAGGTCTGGCCGCTGAAGCCGAGGTTGATGCGGTCGGTAAGGTGGGGCTGCCAGGGCGTTACGGTATCCGGGGTGCTTCTGCCCAGCAACTCCGAGGGCATCAGGTCCTCATCCAGCGTGGCAAAGTGGTCGAGCCAGCGCCCGAGCGCCACGCGTTCCGCATCGGCAGATAGCACCAGGCGCTTTTCCGACGCAGGCAGATAGCTGCTGGCGAGCAGCATCAGACCGAACAGTGCAAGCCAGGTCAGGCATGAGGTCAGGCGTGAGGACAAGGCGGACTGGTTTGTCATGTCGGAAGACTACACCAGGCCGGCAGGGAAGGGCAGCTGCCCGGCCCCGAATCGCTCGGGGCCGGGATGGTGGATCAACCGCGCGCGGCGGCCTCGGCGACGGTCAGCGCAGTCATGTTGACGATGCGGCGCACGGTGCAGCTCGGCGACATGATGTGTACCGGCTTGCTGGCGCCCAGCAGAATGGGGCCGACGGTGACGCCATTGCCGCTGGCGGTCTTGAGCAGGTTGAAGGAGATGTTGGCGGCATCGATGTTGGGCATGATCAGCAGGTTGGCCGAGCCCTTGAGACGCGAGTTCGGGAAGACCCGGTTGCGGATGTGCTCGTCGAGCGCCGCATCGCCATGCATCTCGCCTTCGACTTCCAGTTCCGGCGCGCGATCCTGCAGCAGCTGGAACACCTCGCGCATCTTGCGTGCGCTGGGCGTGTCCTCGTTGCCGAAATTGGAATGCGACAGCAGCGCGACTTTCGGGGTGATGCCGAAGTTGCGCACTGCTTCGGCGGCAAGCAGCGTCATGTCGGCCAGCTCTTCCGCGCTCGGATCCGGATTGACGTAGGTGTCGGCGATGAACAGGGTACGGTCCTGCAGCATCAGCACGTTCATGGCCGCGAAGGCCTTGGCGCCGGGACGCAGGCCGATGGTGCGACGCACGTAGCTCAGGTGCAGGCCGTAGTTGGCAAAGGAGCCGCAGATCATGCCATCGGCGTGACCGAACTCCACCAGCAGGGCACCGATCAGCGTGGTGCGCCGGCGCGCCTCGCGCTTGGCCAGCTCCTCGCCGACGCCGCGACGCTCCAGCGTGCGGTGGTAGTGCTGCCAGAACTGCTCGTACTGCGGGTAGTTGTCCTGGTCGACGATCTCGATCTCGGAGCCTGCACGCACGCGCAGCCCGAGGTGCTCGATGCGTTCCGTGATGACACCGGGACGTCCCACCAGAATGGGGCGCGCCAGGCCTTCATCGACGATGATCTGCACGGCACGCAGCACGCGGTCATCCTCGCCCTCGCAGAACACCACGCGCTTGGGCTGCTGCTTGGCCTTGGCATACACCGGCTTCATGATGAAGGCCGAGTTGTAGACGAATTCGGACAGGCGCTGGCGGTAGGCGGCGAAGTCGGTGATCGGGCGTGTGGCGATGCCGCTGTCCATGGCGGCCTGGGCGACAGCCGGGGCAATCGCCATGATCAGGCGCGGATCCAGCGGACGCGGAATGATGTAGTCGCGACCAAAGCGCAGGCTTTCGCCGAGCACCGCATCGGCAGACTCGGCGTGCGCCATGCGAGCGATGGCGTGCACGCAGGCAATCTTCATGGCCTCGTTGACGGTGGTGGCACCGGAGTCCAGCGCGCCGCGGAAGATATAGGGAAAGCAGAGCGCGTTGTTGACCTGGTTCGGGTAGTCCGAGCGACCGGTGGCCATGATGGCGTCCGGACGGGCCGCCTTGGCCAGCTCCGGCAGGATTTCCGGGGTCGGGTTGGCGAGCGCGAAGATGATGGGGTCGCGAGCCATCTGCTTGACCATGTCCTGCGACACGATCCCGGCCGTGGACAGGCCGAGGAACATGTCGGCACCGGCGAACAGGTCCTCCAGGGTACGGGCATCGGTCTTCTGGGCGAAGCGTTGCTTGCTTTCATCCAGGCCGCTGCGCTCGCTGTGGATCACGCCCTTGGAGTCGGTCACGAAGATGTTCTCGCGGCGCGCGCCCAGGGAGATCAGCAGCTCGAGGCAGGAAATGGCGGCTGCGCCAGCGCCGGAGCAGACGATGCGGATGTCCTCGATCTTCTTGTCGACCAGCTTGAGGGCGTTGAGCAGGCCGGCACCGACAATGATCGAGGTGCCGTGCTGGTCATCGTGGAAGACCGGGATCTTGCAGCGTTCGCGCAGCTTCTTCTCGACGTAGAAGCATTCCGGCGCCTTGATGTCCTCGAGGTTGATGCCACCGAAGGTCGGCTCCAGCGACGCGATGATGTCGACCAGCTTCTCGGGGTCGCGCTCGTTGATCTCGATGTCGAATACATCGATGCCGGCGAACTTCTTGAACAGCACGCCCTTTCCTTCCATCACCGGCTTCGAGGCCAGCGGTCCGATGTCGCCCAGGCCGAGCACGGCGGTGCCATTGGTGATCACGGCAACCAGGTTGCCACGGGCGGTGTAGCGGGAAACGGTGGAGGGGTCGCGCTCGATTTCCTCGCAGGGCGCGGCGACGCCAGGCGAGTAGGCCAGTGCCAGGTCACGCTGGTTGCTCAGCTGCTTGCTGGGCGTGACGCTGATCTTGCCGGGCTGGGGAAACTCGTGGTAGTCGAGTGCCGCTTTGCGCAGTGCCTCATCCATAGTGTCTCTCGCTTGTACGGGGTGCTGTTGTCAAGCGCCGGAGTATAGCATCGGCGTCCAGTACGCGGGTTATACAGGGCCGTTTCCGTCCGACTGACGGGTCTCGCTTCAGTGGCAGGCAGGTGCGTCCGTGCTGCCGCCAGAGGATGCGTGAAACGGAGGCATGAAAAAGCCCTCCGGAGAGGGCTTCAGGTGCTGCCGGCAGTGTCGGGCGGTCAGCCGCGACCCTGTTCTCGTGCCACCGCACGGTAGCCAATGTCGCTGCGGTGGTATTCGCCCGTCCAGCTCACCTTCGCCACTTCGGCATAGGCGGCCGCCTGGGCTTCCGAAACCGTCGCACCGAGGCCGGTGGCGCAGAGCACGCGGCCGCCGCTGGTCACCACCTCGCCATCCTTCAGCGCGGTGCCGGCATGGAAGACCTTGGCATCTGCCGCTTCCTGGCCGAGGCCGCTGATCACGTCACCCTTGCGGATGTCGCCGGGATAGCCGCCGGCAGCCATGACCACGCCCAGCGCCGCACGCGGGTCCCAGTCGGCCTCGATCCGGTCCAGTTCACCGGCGATGCCGGCTTCCACCAGTGCCACCAGCGAGCTGCGCAGGCGCATCATCACCGGCTGCGTCTCGGGGTCGCCGAAGCGGCAGTTGAACTCGATCACGCGCGGCGCGCCGCTGTCGTCGATCATCAGGCCGGCGTACAGGAAGCCGGTGTAGGGATGGCCTTCGCTGATCATGCCGTTGACGGTCGGCATGATGACCTCGCGCATCACGCGCGCATGCACCTCGGCTGTCACCACCGGGGCCGGCGAGTAGGCGCCCATGCCGCCGGTGTTGGGGCCGGTGTCGGCATCGCCGATGCGCTTGTGATCCTGGCTGGTGGCCATGGCGAGGGCATTCCTGCCATCGACCATGACGATGAACGAGGCTTCCTCGCCCTCCAGGAACTGCTCGACCACGACGCGCGCGCCGGCCGAGCCGAACTTGTTGCCCGCCAGCATGTCGATGATGGCTTCTTCCGCCTCGGCCAGCGTCATGGCGACGATGACGCCCTTGCCGGCGGCCAGGCCGTCAGCCTTGATCACGATGGGTGCGCCTTTCTCGCGCACGTAGGCGAGGGCGGCATCGGTATCGGTGAAGACCTGGTAGAACGCGGTCGGGATGTCGTGGCGTGCCAGGAAATCCTTGGCAAAGGCCTTGGAACCCTCGAGCTGGGCGGCGTGCTGGGTCGGACCCCAGATCTTCAGGCCGGCGGCACGGAAGGCATTGACCACGCCGTTGACCAGCGGGGCTTCCGGGCCGACCACGGTCAGCGCGATGCCTTCCGACTGCGCGAACGCGACCAGGGCAGCATTGTCGAGGATGTCCAGCGCCACGTTGCGGCACTTGGCTTCGGTCGCGGAGCCGGCGTTGCCGGGGGCGACGAAGACCGTCTCGACGCGGGAATCCTGGGCCAGTTTCCAGGCCAGGGCATGTTCACGGCCACCGGAGCCGAGCAGCAGAATCTTCATGTTCTCATCGCCTTGTTCAGGGGCCTTGCTGCTGCGGTGTGGCGGGGTACGTGGAAGACGCCGTGAACCCGTCCCTGGGGGCTCGCATGCGCCATCCATGGCGCATGACGCTTCCACGTACCCCGCCACACCGCAGCAACAGGGCCGAGGTCAATTCGTTGCACCCGCTCGATGACGTTTCGGCGAGGCGCGGTGGTCAGTTCAAGGCACGGACACGTGCCAAGGTTGCCGGGTGGTGCCAGTCACTGTCCGGGACATCGTGCGCCATGGATGGCGCACGAGAGCCTACAAGGACGTACTCGCGGCGGTCCCGGACAGTGACTGGCACCATCCGGCAGCCGCTCCTCTCGATCAGTGCCGGAAATGCCGCATGCCCGTGAACACCATGGCGATGCCGGCTTCGTCAGCCGCCGCGATCACCTCGGCGTCACGCATCGAGCCGCCCGGCTGGATGATGGCCGCAATGCCTGCCTTGGCGGCATTGTCGATGCCGTCGCGGAACGGGAAGAAGGCATCCGAGGCCATCACGGCACCCTGCACCTGCAGGCCGGCGTGCTCGGCCTTGATGGCGGCGATGCGCGCGGAGTTGACGCGGCTCATCTGGCCGGCGCCAACGCCCACGGTCTGGCGGTTCTTCGCGTACACGATGGCATTGGACTTCACGTACTTGGCGACCTTCCAGGCGAAGATCAGGTCGTGGATCTCGGCTTCGGTCGGCGCGCGCTTGGTCACGATCTTGAGATCGCTGTCCTTGATCATGCCCAGGTCCTGATCCTGCACCAGCAGGCCGCCGGTGACGCGTTTGAAATCCCACTGCGTGGCGCGCGAGGTGATGTCAGGCAGAGCACCGCAGGTCAGCACGCGCACGTTCTGCTTGGCGGCGGTCACGGCCAGGGCTTCCGCGGTCACGCTGGGGGCGATGATGACTTCGACGAACTGGCGGTCGACGATGGCCTTGGCGGTGTCGGCATCGAGTTCGCGGTTGAAGGCGATGATGCCGCCAAACGCCGATTCCGGGTCGGTGGCGTAAGCCAGGTCATAGGCCTTGCGGATGCCGCCTTCGGCATCCGGCACCACGGAGACGCCACAGGGGTTGGCGTGCTTGACGATGACGCAGGCCGGCTTGGCGAAGCTCTTCACGCATTCCAGGGCGGCATCGGTGTCGGCGATGTTGTTGTACGACAGCTCCTTGCCTTGCAGCTGCTTCGCGGTGGCAACGGAGGCCTCCTTGGGCGCGGCTTCCCTGTAGAAGGCGGCACGCTGATGCGGGTTCTCGCCGTAGCGCAGATCCTGGGCCTTGAAGAACTGGGTGTTGAAGGTGCGCGGGAAGGTATCGCGGGCAGCCAGGTCGCCCTTGGTCGAGCCAACCAGACCGCCGAGGTAGTTGGCGATCATGCCGTCGTAGCCGGCAGTGTGCTCGAAGGCCTTCACGGCCAGGTCGAAGCGGGTCTCGTACGACAGGCCGCCGGTGGCCTTCACTTCGGCCAGCACGGTGTCGTAGTCCGACGCGTTCACCACGATGCCGACATGGGCGTGGTTCTTGGCGGCCGAGCGCACCATGGTCGGTCCGCCGATGTCGATGTTCTCGATGGCGTCAGGCAGCGTGCAGTCAGCCTTAGCGACGGTGGCGGCGAAGGGGTAGAGGTTGACCACCACCAGGTCGATGCCGCCGATGCCGTGCGCGGCCATGACCGCGTCATCCTGGCCGCGACGGCCGAGAATGCCGCCATGAATCTTGGGGTGCAGCGTCTTCACGCGGCCGTCCATCATTTCCGGGAAGCCGGTGTAGTCGGAGACCTCGGTCACCGCCACGCCCTCGCTCTGCAGCAGCTTGAAGGTGCCGCCGGTGGAGAGCAGGTGGACGCCGGCGGCAGCCAGCTCGCGGGCAAAGGCAACAATGCCGGTCTTGTCGGAAACGCTGATCAGGGCGCGCTGCACACGTTGGGTCATGTTCGGGCTCGGGTCGTGCTGAGGAGTATGAAAAGAAACGCCCGGACCATCACGATCCGGGCGTCGTCTGCCGGCTGTCAGTTCATCAGGCCGTGTTGCTTGAGCTTCTTGCGCAGCGTGCCGCGATTGAGGCCGAGAATCTCGGAGGCGCGAGTCTGGTTGCCGCGCGTGTACTCAAGGACCACTTCCAGCAGCGGGGTTTCCACCTCGGCGAGGACCATGTCGTAGACCTCGGTCGCACGTTCGCCATCCAGATGGGCAAAGTAGTTGCGCATGGCAAGCTCGACATGGTCGCGCAGGGTCTGGTTGGGGCGGGTGCTGGTGCTGGTCAGCGGTTTCTTGATGACGGACATGTCCATGCGTGTAACTCTCGAAAGTGTGCGGGTGTCAGGCGGCGGCCACGGGCCGCCGGTCGTCGACCCGGCGCAAAAAATACTCGCTGACCAGCGCGATCTGCTGGTCAGCCTCGGTCATGGCATTGAACTGCCGGCTGAGCGCACGGCCCTCCGGCAACGTGTCGGCATACCAACCCAGGTGCTTGCGTGCGAAGCGGACACCCAGGTGCTCACCGTAGAAGGCATGCAGGCTGCGCAGATGGCACAACACGATGTCACCGCATTCCTCCAGGGTGGGAGGAGGCAGTGAGTTGCCGGTTCTCAGGAAGTGAGCGATTTCACGGAACACCCATGGACGGCCATGGGCACCGCGTCCGACCATAATACCATCGCAACCGGTGTGCTCAAATACTCGCCGCGCCTTTTCCGCAGTGTCGATGTCGCCATTGGCCAGCACCGGAATGCTCACCGCCCGCTTGATGGCGGCGATGGTGTCGTATTCGGCCTCGCCGAGGTACTTGTCCGCGCGCGTGCGGCCATGAATGGACAGCATGCGGATGCCGGCCTGTTCGGCAATCTTCGCGATGGTGACGCCGTTGCGGTTGTCGCGGTTCCAGCCGGTACGCGTCTTCAGTGTCACTGGCACGTCCACGGCGGCGACCACGGCATGCAGGATGCGCTCGACCAGGGCCTCGTCCTGCATCAGGGCGGAGCCGGCGAGGCGATTGCAGACCTTCTTGGCCGGACAGCCCATGTTGATGTCGATGATCTCGGCGCCGCGAGCGACGTTCTGACGTGCGGCCTCGGCCAGCATATCGGGGTCGTAGCCAACAATCTGCACGGTGACCGGTCCCGGTTCGCCGCTGTGGTCAAGGCGGAAGCGTGACTTGTCGGTGTGCCAGAGACGGGTCTCGGATGACACCATCTCGGACACCACATGACCGGCGCCCAGCGACCGGCAGAGTTGCCGGAAGGGGCGGTCGGTGACCCCGGCCATGGGGGCCAGCGCCAGCGGCGTCTCGATCTGGTGCGGACCGAGCATGAGCGGTTGCAGGAAGCTCATCAGGGCTGCGGCGTCAAGGCGGCGCTGGCGAACGCCGGGTAGCTGCCATCAGCCGCCGCGCGCTGGCGAATGCCCACCTGTATCTGCACCGGCTGCTCGCCTTCCAGCAGGTCAACGGCGCCGGAGGCAGGCAGGTAGTCCGACGGCATCAGCTGGCGCGAGCCCACGATGTCGCCGGCCTCGTTCTTCATCTGCAGTTCAAGCACGGGCCAGGGCTGCAGGATGCGCGCGGAGTGCATGAGCACGGCACTGACCTGCCAGACGCCAGGCGTGGCGGCATCCGCCACCAGGTCGACTCGGCTGGTTTGCCAGACGTCACGCAGGACGGGGCGCTCCAGGCTGCTGCCCAGCGCGGTCACCACCGGTGTCAGAACCTGGCGCACACCGGGATGCGCCAGCCAGAGCGGGCGCAGCAGCCAGAGCAGCTGTGCCGCGATCAGCAGCAGGCCGAGCAGGAGCAGCCAGGACAGGCGCCGTGAGGGCGGGGTGGTGGTTGTCGCTTGCGGTGCCGTCAGGGGCGTGCCCGGGCGTGTGCCGGTGCTGGTGATCTCTGCCATGGCGCGTCCCCTCTCGTTCAATCCGGTTTCAGTGTCGACGGCCGGACAGGCGGCACCAGTCCTCGTCGCGGGTGGCGAGGCCGTCCATGTCGCACCACTGGCTATAAATAGCGCGTAATTCGTCCACTTGCGACAGGATGATGCCAGACAGCGCGATCTCGCCGCCGGATCGCAGCAGCCCGGTCAGGGTCGGCGCCAGCATGCCCAGCGGGCCGGCGAGAATGTTGGCGACCACGACATCGGCCCCCTGGCCATGGTTGAAGTCGGCAGGGAAGTCCTCGGGCATGAACACCTTGACGCGCTCGGCCACGCCGTTGCGCTCGGCATTGTCGCGGGTCGCGGTCAGCGCCTGCGGATCGAGGTCGACGCACCAGGCTTCGCGGGCACCCAGCAGCAGGGCGGCCACGGCGAGGATGCCGGAGCCGCAGCCGTAGTCGACAACGACCTTGTCCTTGAGGTCCAGACCATCCAGCCACTCCAGACACAGCGCGGTGGTCTGGTGGGTGCCGGTACCGAAGGCCAGGCCCGGATCCAGCAGCAGGTTGATGGCGTCGGGGCGCGGTGGAGGCGTCCAGCTCGGCACCACCCAGAGGCGGTCACCGAAGCACATGGGGTGGTAGTTGTCCATCCAGGCGCGTTCCCAGTCCTTGTCCTCCAGCACCTCGATGCGGTGTGGTGGCAGGGCATGGCCGAGCTCGGCCTCCATGAACTCGACCACGGCATCCATCTCGGAGTCGACCACGAACAGGCCGATGACGCGGGTGGCGTCCCACAGCGGCTGTGCCCCGGGCGGTGGTTCCAGCAGAGGCTGATCCGCGGAGTCCTCCATCAGCACGGCAGCCGCCCCCACGGTCTCCAGCAGGGCTTCGTACTGAGGCGCATGCGCCTTCTGGGTCTCGATCTTGAGTTGCAGCCAGGACATTCGCGGGCTCCTTGGAAAAGACCGCGAAGTGTAGTCGTCTTGCTGGCGATTTTGTAGTCAGGGGCTGGTCTGAGTAGGTATGAAAAAGGGGTTGTGCCCTGGGGCTGATGTCTGACGGAAGCCATCAGCCCCAGGGCGCAACCCCTTGACGCGGGCGGGTGTCAGCCCAGGCCCAGCTTCTTCTCCAAGTGATGGATGTCCACTCCGCCCTTGAGGAAGGCTTCATCGTTGAGGATGACGTCACGGTGCAGCGAGATGTTGCTCTTGATGCCGTCGACCACGATCTCGTCGAGCGCGTTGCGCAGACGGCGCAGGGCCACGTCGCGGCTGGGGCCGTAGGCGATGAGCTTGCCGATCAGCGAGTCGTAGTTGGGCGGCACGCTGTAGCCGGAGTACAGGTGCGAGTCCATGCGTATGCCGGGGCCGCCGGGGGCGTGGTAGTAGTTGACCTTGCCGGGGCAGGGCATGAAGGTGCGCGGGTCCTCGGCATTGATCCGGCTTTCCACGGCATGCCCGCGCAGCGTGATCTGGTCCTGGGTCACCGACAGGCCGAGGCCGGCGGCGACGCGCAGCTGTTCCTGGATGATGTCGACGCCGGTGATCATCTCGGTGACCGGATGCTCGACCTGCACGCGCGTGTTCATCTCGATGAAGTAGAAACGCTCGTTCTCGTAGAGAAACTCGAAGGTGCCGGCGCCGCGATACTTCATCTGCTCGCAGGCACGCACGCAGGCGGCATAGACCTCCTCGCGGATATGCTGCGGAATGCCGGGTGCCGGTGCCTCCTCGACCACTTTCTGGTGGCGGCGCTGCAGCGAGCAGTCGCGGTCGAAGAGGTGGATGGCCTTGCCTTCGCCGTCGCCGATGATCTGGATCTCGACATGGCGTGGATGGATCAGGAACTTCTCCATGTACACGGTGTCGTCACCGAAGGCGGCACCGGCTTCGGCCTTGGTGATGGCCAGCGCGTTCAGCACCTCGTGTTCTTCGTAGACCACGCGCATGCCGCGACCACCACCGCCGGCGGCGGCCTTGATGATCACCGGCAGGCCGATCTTGCGCGCCATCGCGAGGGCGTCATCAGCGGTCACGGCGCCATCCGAGCCAGGCACGGTGGGCACGCCGGCCGCCTTCATGGCCACGATCGCTGACACCTTGTTGCCCATCATGCGGATGGATTCGGCGCGCGGACCGATGAACCTGAAACCGGACTTCTCGACCGCGTCGGCGAAGTCGGCGTTTTCGGCGAGGAAGCCGTAGCCGGGGTGTATGGCCTGGGCGTCGGTGACTTCCGCCGCCGAGATCAGCGCCGGAATGTTGAGGTAGGAGTCCTTGCTCGGCGCCGGACCGATGCACACGGCCTGGTCGGCAAGGCGCACGTGCAGCAGGTCGCGGTCGGCCTTGGAGTAGACCGCCACGGTCTTGATGCCGAGCTCCTTGCAGGCGCGCAGGATGCGCAGCGCAATTTCGCCACGGTTGGCGATGACCACCTTGTCCAGCATGTCGGTGATCTCCGCTTAGACGATGGTGAACAGCGGCTGGTCGTATTCCACCGGCTGGCCATCCTCGACCAGGATGCTCTCGATGACGCCGCCCTTGTCCGCCTGGATCTGGTTCATCATCTTCATGGCCTCGATGATGCAGATGGTGTCGCCCGGCTTGACCGTGGCGCCGATCTCGACGAAGCGGGCGGAGCCGGGAGCCGGCGAGCGGTAGAAGGTGCCAACCATGGGCGAGCGCTGCACATGACCATTGGTGGAGGGTTCGCTGGCGGCCGGAGCCGTGCCCTTGGTGCTGGCAGCAGCGGGAGCGGGCGCCGGTGCCGGTGCGGCAATCGGGGCCGACATGGCGGCGGCTGCCGGCGGCAGGCTGTAGCTGACCGCGCTCGGCGCCCTGTTGCGGGCGATGCGTACCGATTCCTCGCCTTCGGTGATTTCCAGCTCGTCGATGCCGGACTCTTCCACCAGCTCGATCAGCTTCTTGATCTTGCGAATGTCCATGAAACTCTCCTCAATGAATTCAGTGGGCGCTGCGCAGCAGGCGCAGGGCATGAGACAGGGCCAGCTCGTAGCCGTGGGCACCGAGACCGGTGATCACGCCGATGGCCTTGTCGGACAGATACGAGTGCTGCCGGAACGGCTCACGGGCATGCACGTTGGACAGATGCACCTCGATGAACGGAATGCTGACGCCGAGCAGGGCGTCGCGGAGTGCCACCGAGGTGTGGGTGTAGGCCGCCGGATTGATCAGGATGCAGCGAGTGCCATCCTGGCCGGCCTGGTGTATGCGGTCGACCAGGGCGCCTTCGTGATTGCTCTGGAAGCATTCCAGGCTGACGCCGGCCTGTTCGGCCTGTGCCAGCAGACGCTTGTTGATGCTGTCCAGGGTGTCGGCGCCGTAGAGGCCGGGCTCGCGTTGTCCGAGCAGATTCAGGTTGGGTCCGTGCAAGACAAGCAGGGCAGGCATGAGGCGGGCTTCCTGAATGGATGTGATGTCCTGTTGCGGCGATGATAGCGGCCGTATGGCTGCAAATGGTGGCGATTGACGCCAAATGCCGGACATGTTGCTCGGCAAGATAGCGAAAGCCCGCAGGCCAGGCAATCACCTTGCAGCACAGTGTGTGCTTTTTGGGACAAAGCCTGCTGGCAGCCGCCGAATGGCATGCGGAAGTCGCCATTCAGCCGGTCGTCGGTCGATGAACGGCAAGCCCGGTGACCGACTGGACACCGGGCAAACAAAGCTCCTACTCTCGGGTCCAGAAAGAACAAGAGGTGAACGCGCGGCGGGTCCGATCAGTCTCCCGGCTCATCACACGCCATGCAGTTCGTCCCGGCGGGTCAACCCCGACAGACTGGAGGGCAGGTTGCATGCGGAATTCCGTGGTCATGCGTTACGTTGCTGGCGTGTGTTGTCTTCTACCCCTTCCCGTGCTGGCAGCCTCAGGCTGGGACATGACGCCTGGCGTCACCGACATCAGCAACCAGGTCTTTTCCCTGCACCGCACCATTCTCTACATCTGCATCGCCATCGGTCTGGTGGTGTTCGGCATGATGTTCTGGTCCATCCTGCATCACCGCAAGTCCAAGGGGGCGGTGGCCGCCAATTTCCACGAAAGCACGACCGTGGAAATCATCTGGACGGTGATTCCCTTTCTCATCCTCATCGGCATGGCGATTCCGGCAACCAAGGTGCTGGTGGCCATGAACGACACGGCGGATTCCGACCTCACCATCCGTGTCACCGGTTCGCAGTGGAAATGGCATTACGAATACCTGACCTACGGGGATGACAAGGACGTCGGTGTCGGCTTCCTGTCCGCCCTGTCGACGCCGCGCGAGCAGTACGAGCGTCAGGCGGGCGGTTTCGGCAGCAGCAACCTGCCCGATTTCGAGAAGCACCCCAACTACCTGATCGAGGTCGATCGTCCACTGGTGATTCCCACCGGCAAGAAGGTGCGTTTCCTGGTCACGTCCGATGACGTCATTCATGCCTGGTGGGTGCCGGACTTCGCGCTCAAGCGCGATGCCGTGCCCGGCTTCATCAATGAGCTCTGGACCGAGGTTCCGGCCGGCAAGGAAGGGATCTACCGCGGTCGCTGCGCCGAGCTCTGCGGCAAGGATCACGCCTTCATGCCCATCGTGGTCGAGGCGCGCTCCGATGCCGAATTCAAGACCTGGCTGAAGCAGGCCAAGGTGCGTGCCGCCGAGGAGGCCAAGGCCGCAGCCGCGTCCGTGGACTACAAGTTCCCGTCGCTGGATGCCGCCATGAAGGAGGGCGAGGCTGTCTACACCGCACGCTGCGCCGCCTGCCACCAGGTCAACGGCGAGGGTCTGCCACCGATGTTCCCGGCCTTGAAGGGCAGTGCCATGGCTACCACCAAGACGCGTCTGGGCGAGCACATCGACATCGTGGTGGCTGGCAAGAACGCCATGCCGGCCTGGAAGGCCATTCTCACCCCGCGCGAAATGGCGGCAGTGGTGACGTACGAACGCAACGCCTGGGGCAACAGCACGGGTGATCTGGTGCAGCCTGCGGAGATGGTCAAATGAGCGGAGAACACGTCTTGTCCCACCCGGCCTATGACCACGACCATCATCCTGCGCTGAAGCCGTTCTGGCAGCGCATGTTCACCACCACCAATCACAAGGACATCGGCACGATGTACCTGGTGTTCGCCTTCCTGATGCTGCTCTGCGGCGGGCTGGCGGCCATGGTCATCCGTGCCGAGCTGATGTATCCGGGCATGCAGCTGGTGCAGCCGGACTTCTTCAACCAGATGACCACGGTGCATGGTCTGCTCATGGTCTTCGGCGCCATCATGCCGGCCTTCACCGGTTTCGCGAACTGGATGGTGCCGATGATGATCGGTGCCCCGGACATGGCCTTGCCGCGTCTCAACAACTTCTCGTTCTGGCTGCTGCCGTTCGCCTTTGCCATGCTCATCGGCTCGGTGGTGATCTCGGTCATGGGCGGCGGTCCGGCACCCAACTTCGGCTGGACCTTCTACGCGCCGCTGTCCACCACCTACGGTCCGGCCAGCACCGACTTCTTCATCTTCTCCGTGCACCTGATGGGCATCTCGTCCATCCTCGGCGCCATCAACGTGGTCGTCACCATTCTCAATCTGCGCGCCCCCGGCATGACGCTGATGAAGATGCCGCTGTTCGTGTGGACCTGGCTGATCACCGCGTTCCTGCTCATCGCCGTGATGCCGGTGCTGGCGGGCGTGGTCACCATGATGCTCACCGACCGTCACTTCGGCACCAGCTTCTTCAGTGCCGCCGGTGGTGGTGATCCGGTGCTGTTCCAGCACATCTTCTGGTTCTTCGGACATCCCGAGGTTTACATCATGATCCTGCCGTCGTTCGGGATCGTCTCGGCCATCATTCCGGTGTTCGCGCGCAAGCCGCTGTTCGGCTACTCCTCCATGGTCTATGCCACGGCCTCGATCGCCTTGCTGTCGTTCGTGGTCTGGGCCCACCACATGTTCACCACCGGCCTGCCGCTGGCCGGCTCCCTGTTCTACATGTACATGACCATGCTGATCTCGGTGCCGACCGGCGTGAAGGTGTTCAACTGGGTCGCGACCATGTGGCGCGGTTCGATCAGCTTCGAGGTGCCCATGCTGTTCGCGCTGGCCTTCGTGGTGCTGTTCACCATCGGCGGCTTCTCCGGACTCATGCTGGCCATCACGCCGGCCGACTACCAGTACCACGACACCTATTTCGTGGTGGCGCATTTCCACTACGTGCTGGTCACCGGCTCCCTGTTCGCGATCTTTGCCGGCGCCTACTACTGGCTGCCCAAGTGGTCCGGCCACTGGTTCAACGAGCGCCTCGCCAAGCTGCACTTCTGGAGCTCGCTGCTGTCGGTCAACCTGCTGTTCTTCCCGATGCACTTCGTCGGGCTGGCCGGCATGCCGCGCCGCTATGCCGACTACTCCATGCAGTTTGCCGACCTCAACTTCTGGATCTCCATCGGCGGTTTCTGGTTCGGTGCCAGCCAGCTCCTGTTCATTGCCGTGCTGCTGACCCTGAAGCGCCAGCCCAAGGCGCCGGCCAATCCCTGGCAGGTGACTGACGGCCTGGAGTGGACCGTGCCCAGCCCGGCGCCGTACCACACCTTCTCCGAACCGCCGACCGTGAAGTGAGTCAGGACATGGCCTCGTCACCATCGATCACCCGGCAGCTGTGCTGGCTGTCGGGTGTCGGCGTGGCCATGTTCGTGTTTGCGCTGTTCGTGATGCCGCCGATCTACCGGGTGTTCTGCGAGATCACCGGTCTCAATGGCAAGCCCTCGGCGATGGCTGCCGGCGAAACACCGGGTGTGGTGTCTGATCGAACCGTCACGGTGGAGTTCGTGACCTCGGTGGATGCCGGTCTGCCCTGGCAGTTTGCCGGTGACCGGCGCGTGATGACGGTACGACCCGGACAGATCAACCAGGTCTCGTTTCATGTCGTCAACGAGGCCAGCGAGGCCGTCACGGGGCGGGCTATCCCCTCGGTGGCGCCCGCGGCCGGCGCGGCGCACGTCAAGAAGACGCAGTGCTTCTGCTTCGAGGAGCAGACCCTGCAGGCAGGCCAGCGGCTGGACATGCCGCTGATCTTCTACATCGACCCGGATCTGCCCAGGCATGTCCGGACCGTGACACTGGCATACCGCTTCTATCGTCAGGCTGACCAGGCCCCGACGTTGTGACGCGAAACCCTGATACGAGGAGATGTGCGTGATGACCCACACCAGCAATCTGCCGCATGCTGACAAGCCGACGCACTACTACGTGCCGGAATCGAGTCCCTGGCCCATCTTCGGCTCCGCCGTGCTGTTCGTCTTCGTGCTCGGTGCCGGCAACATGATCCAGTCGCACAGCCAGTCGGGCATCGCCGCAAACGAGGGCACGCTGAACTTCCTGTTCCCGATCGGCCTGCTGGGCATCTTCGCCCTGATGTTCCTCTGGTTCCGTGACACCATCCGGGAAAGCATGGGGCACATGAACTCCCTGCAGATGGATCGTTCCTATCGTCAGGGCATGACCTGGTTCATCTTCTCCGAGGTCATGTTCTTTGCGGCGTTCTTCGGCGCCCTGTTCTACGCGCGTCAGTTCAGCGTGCCGTGGCTGGGGGGCGAGGGCAAGGGTGCCATGACCCACGAGGTGCTGTGGCCGCAGTTCCAGGCACTGTGGCCGCTGGTGAAGATGCCCAGTGGCGAGACCACGCAGGCCATGGGGCCGTGGGGACTGCCGTTCGTCAACACGGTGATCCTGCTGACCTCGTCGGTGACGCTGACCATTGCCCATCATGCCCTTCTGGTGGGCGATCGTCGTCGCCAGGTCGGGTTCCTGGCGCTGACCGCGCTGCTGGGCGTGATCTTCCTGGCCTGCCAGGTCTACGAGTACCAGCATGCCTATGCCGAACTGGGGCTGACCCTGGATGCCGGCATCTACGGCTCGACCTTTTTCATGCTGACCGGCTTTCACGGTCTGCACGTCACCATCGGCACCCTGATGCTCATCGTCATGACCCTTCGCTCCATGAAGGGTCACATGACGCCGGACAGCCATTTCGCGTTCGAGGCCTCGGCCTGGTACTGGCACTTCGTCGATGTGGTCTGGCTGTTCCTGTTCGTGACGGTGTACTGGCTCTGATCAGGTGCTGAGGCCGTGGGGCTCGATCAGGCCGAGCGCGCCCATGACGAACAGGGCGGCAACAATGAGTATGGACAGGATCACGCGTCGCTTCAGTGCCTGCAGCAGCTGTTGCGGGTCGCCCTTGGCGCCGCGTGACATGGCGCGCAGTGCAACCGCGAGTTGCCATACCACCAGGGCCAGTGCCAGCAGGATGAGAATGTTCAGCATGACGTGTCTCTCCGTTGTGATGTGAAGCGGAGTATAGGCATGGGGGATGTAGTGAGCCGGCCGCAGGCGACGAGCGGTCGACGCCGATGGGCGTGGGGCTCGTTGGCGATGGCGCTGGCCGGGCTGCTCGTGCTGCTGTCGCTGGCGTTCTGGCAGTGGCAGCGGGCTGCCGAGAAGCAGACCTTGCGTGATCGCGAGCAGTCGCGAGCCGGGCTGGCGGCGCTGGATTGGCAAGGCATGCGGGCGCTGGGGGAGGATGTCGCCGACCGTCCGGTGCGCCTGCAGGGCAGATTCGATGATCGGTTTCTGGTCGCGCTGGATAACCAGTTGCGCAACGGGCGCGCCGGGCAGGAAGTGTTTGCCGTGTTTCACGCCGCGGACGGCCGTCAGGCCGTGCTCGTCAATCTGGGCTGGCAGCCCAGCGATCGTCAGGGTGGTCCCGCCATTCGTCGTCAGGTTCCCGCTGTGAGCGAGATCATTGGTGTTGCCGACCTACCGCCGGCCTATGTCGTTGCCGGCGCGCCGCAGCGCGAGCGCGGACTCTGGCGCGCCGGACGCATCGAGCCGGCGCATTGGGCGCAGTATTGGCAGCTGCCCTTGCTGGCGTGGACGGTCAGATTGTCGCCTGAGGTTCCTGGTGGCTATCTGCGGGACTGGGCACCGCGTACCACGCAGCGCATGGGACCGGATCAGCATCGCGGCTATGCCGTGCAATGGCTGGCGCTGGCACTGGCATGGTGCCTGTGCTGGTGGGCGTTTTGGCGGCATGCCGCCAGCGGGGAGGAGAGGTGATGAGGTCGGGGGAAACGCGTCGCCGGTCGGCGCGCTGGGTGCTTCTGGCCATGCTGGCCAGCGTGGTGCTGCCGCTGTGGCTGGGACAGGTGGCTTATGAGCGCGGCTGGTTTGCCGGCGGACAGACCAACAAGGGCGAGCTGCTGACGCCGCCGCTGGCGCTGACGACCTGGGTGCCCGGGGAGGCTGCCAGCACGTCATCCGGTCTTGCCTCACGCTGGTGGATCACCTACGTGGTGCCCGCCGACTGCGACGCTGCCTGCCGCAACAGCTGGGAGGCCTTGCCGCGCATGCAGGCCGGCCTCGGGCGCTACCGTGACCGTGTGGGCGTTCTGCTGATCAGTGGCGCCGGCAGTGCCGCCGTGCCGGACGCCCTGCGGCGCGATCCGCAGGTGCGCGTCATGCACAGCGAGCTGGCGGCTGCCGACCTGGCGGCCAGCGGTCGCTGGCACATCATGGATCCCATGGGCTGGATCATGCTGCGCTACGTGCCGCCGGCAGATCCGCATGCCGCCGTGCTGGCCGCCCAGGATCTGCTCGACGATCTGCAGAAACTGCTCAAGGTATCCCGCATTGGCTGACTCGTCTCGCGCACGTCTGGTGCAACTCTCCCGCCTCGCCGTTCTGCTGGTGCTGGTGGTCATCATCCTGGGCGCCTGGACGCGCCTGCGTGATGCCGGACTGGGCTGCCCGGACTGGCCGACCTGCTACGGCCATTACACGGTGCCCACCACGCCCGAGGCTCTGGCGCGCGCCAGTGCCCTCTACCCCGGTCAGGTGGTTGATCCGGCCAAGGCCTGGCCGGAAACCATTCATCGTTTCTTCGCGGCCGGCATCGGCTTCGTCATCCTGGTCATGGCCGGCTGGCTGTGGACGCTGCGACGGAGTCGTCCGGACCTGCCCTGGCGCCACGCCCTGGCCCTGCTGCTGCTGGTTTCCTGCCAGGGCGGCTTCGGGGCCCTGACCGTCACCGAGAAGCTCTATCCGCCCGTGGTGACCACGCATCTGCTGCTCGGGTTCGCGACCTTGACCGGTCTGGTGCTGCTCAGCTTGCGACTGTCCTCGGCCTTTGCATCGGCGGCACTGAGCCGTTCACGTGCGGCCGACTTGCGTCCCCTGGTGACGGCGGCACTGGTGGTGCTGCTGGCGCAGATCTTTCTTGGCGGCTGGACGGCAGCCAATTACGCCGCGGCCGTCTGCACCGACCTGCCGATCTGCCAGCCTGGCTGGCAGCAGGCCTGGAGTCCGGCACAGGCCTTTGCGCTGTTTCATCCCGATGACCGCTCCTTCGAATTTGCGCCGCATCTCGATGCCTCCGCCAAGGTGACCATACATGCCGCTCATCGCATCGGCGCCATGATCACCACCGTGGTTCTGCTATTACTGGTCTGGCGCCTGTGGTCGCAGGCCGCTTCCGGACGCTATCGCGGTTTCGCCATGGCGGTCGCGGGGCTGCTGCTGCTGCAGCTGGTGCTCGGCGTGATCAACGTGAAGGCGGGTCTGCCGCTGTGGAACGCGGTGGCGCACAACCTGGTGGCGGCCCTGCTGCTGCAGGTGCTGGTGATGCTGGCATTCGCCCTGCATCGTGACATGAGAAGAGGGTGAGCACGGTATGGCAACGGTAATGATGGCGCAGGCTGCAGCTCCCTGGCGTGCCTACTGGGCGCTGACCAAGCCCCGGGTGGTGGCCATGCTCATGGTCACTGCCGGTGTCGGCATGATACTGGCGCCGCATGCCCTGATGTCGCCCGGGCGGTATCTGCTGGTGCTGGCCGGGCTCTGGGCCGGCATGGCCTCGGCGGCCGTGATCAACCAGTGGGTCGATCAGCGCATCGATGCGGTCATGGCGCGCACCCAGGGGCGTCCGCTGGTGGCTGGCACGGTATCTGGACCGGCGGCACTGCTCTGGGCCGGTTTTCTCGCGGCGCTCTCCATGCTCGTCCTGACGCTGTGGGCAAATCCGCTCACGGCCTGGCTGACCGCGCTGGGCATGGTTGGCTATGCCGGCATCTATACCCGCTATCTGAAGCGGGCCACACCGCAGAACATCGTCATTGGCGGTCTTTCCGGGGCGCTGCCGCCGCTGCTCGGCTGGGCCGCCGTCACCGGCGAGATGTCGGCACAGGCCTGGCTGCTGGTGCTCATCATCTTTGTCTGGACGCCGCCGCATTTCTGGGCCCTGGCGATCCACCGCCGCGACGAGTACGCGCGTGCCGGCATTCCCATGCTGCCGGTGACACATGGTGTCAGGCTGACCGCAGACTGTGTCTGGTACTACACCATTCTGCTGGCCATCGTGGCCGTGATGCCCTGGCTGATCGGCATGTCCGGCGAGCTTTACCTGGTGGTGTCCAGCCTGCTGTCGCTGCGTTTCATGCAGCAGGCCTGGCGCTTGCGACAGGGCGATGACCCTGCCCAGGCCATGCGTACTTTCGGGTTTTCCATCGTGCATCTGCTCGGATTGTTCGCGGCGCTGCTGGCTGATCATGGTCTGAACCAGCTGATGGGCTGAACGGCTTGACAAGATGCGTTTTTATTGTTGCGTTGCCTGCCCAATCCGTGTCTAATCAAAAAGCCTGTGGGCACCTTCTCTACAAAACGCCATGTTCAATCATTTGCGCGCGTAGCGGATTGTGGGTCATGGGAATCCGATACAGTGTTTTTTGAGGTTGATTATGTCGCAGCGTGAGCAGGGCACCGTGAAGTGGTTCAACGATGCCAAGGGTTTCGGTTTCATTCAGCGCCAAGCTGGTGAAGACGTGTTTGTCCACTTCCGTGCCATTCGTGGCGATGGCCACCGCTCCCTGCGGGACGGCCAGAAGGTCGAATTCAGCGTGGTGAAGGGCCAGAAGGGCTTCCAGGCTGAAGACGTCCTGCCCCTGGACTGATGCACCGGTCAGGGCAGACCGTTCCGGTCTGTCCTGACACCCTCATCGGCTTTCTTCCAGCCGATTTCTCCTTTATTACCGCATCGGGAGCCGGGCTTTTCCCCCTGTCTTTCTCGGCCTCAGGTATTGGTATCGTGTTGGCCCGATGCCCAACCGAGTGTTTTCGAGTTTGACTATGCGCAGCAAACAACGCGTTGCCCTGCTGTATTCAGTGCTTGGCATGGCGTACGTTCTCAATGGCTTGTTCATGTTGGCCATTCCAGCCGTCTGGCTGTCCTTTTTCCCGTTGGCGTTTTCCGCTCCTGCATCTCTCGATGCCCTGCATGCCGTGCGTCTTCTCGGTACCGTGGACCTGTCACTGGCCCCGCTGTTCTTCTGGTGTGCCCGCAATCTCAAGCGTTGCCGCTCGGTTCGTCTGGTTCTGACGCTGCAATCCGCCGGCTTTGCCCTCATGGTCGCCGTTTCCTTGCTGGCCCAGCCCCAGGTATCGACCCAGGCCTGGCTGTCACTGGCCATCCTCGCCATTCCGGCCCTGCTGCTGCTGCTGCTTGGCATTCCGCCGCGCACGGTGCGCGTGAAGGGACCGCGCGAGTCCGGCGAGGTCAAGTGGTTCAACGCCAACAAGGGTTTCGGCTTCATTACCCGCGACAATGGCGACGATATTTTCGTGCATTACCGGGCCATTCGCGGCGAGGGCCATCGCACCCTGCGTGAAGGCCAGCGCGTTGATTTCTTCCTCAAGCGTGGTGACAAGGGCCTTCAGGCCGATGACGTGCAGGCACTGTGATGACGACACAGATGAATGACGAGATGGATGCACCCGCTGATGCCCAGACCTCGGCTTCGGTGCCGGAGGTTCTGCCCGAGGCGGCGCCTCGCGTGCGTTTCGCCGAGCTGCCGTTGCCGCCCGAGATCCTGCGTGCCGTGGATGACCTCGGCTTCGAGTTCTGCACCCCCATCCAGGGTCGTGTGCTGCGCTTCACGCTGGCGGGGCACGATGCCATCGGTCGGGCGCAGACAGGTACCGGCAAGACCGCGGCCTTTCTCATCACGGTGATTGCCGACCTGCTGAAGAACCCCATTCGCGAGGAGCGCTATGTCGGCGAGCCGCGTGCGCTGGTGCTGGCACCGACGCGCGAGCTGGCATTGCAGATCGCCAAGGACGCCGAGGGACTGGCCAAGTATGCCGACCTCAATGTCGTCACCCTCGTTGGCGGCATGGATTACGAGAAGCAGCGCCGTCAGCTCAATGACAAGCCGGTGGACATCGTGGTGGCGACACCGGGCCGTCTGATCGATTTCGCCAACAAGCAGGAAGTCCATCTCGACCAGGTCGAGCTGCTGGTGATCGACGAGGCTGACCGCATGCTGGACATGGGCTTCATCCCCGACGTCAAGCGCATCGTGCGCCTGACGCCGCCGAAGTCGCATCGCCAGACCCTGCTGTTCTCCGCCACGTTCACGCGCGATGTGCTCAACCTGTCGGCGCAGTGGACATTCTGCCCGGTCACCGTGGAGATCGAGCAGGACCAGGCGACAACGGAGACCGTCGACCAGAAGGTCTACATCGTCACCACCGATGAAAAGATTCCGCTGCTCTACAACCTGATCACCCAGCACAAGCTGGAGCGCGTCATGGTGTTCGCCAACCGCCGTGACCAGACTCGTCGCCTCACCGACGTGCTGAAGGCGCACAACCTGTCGTGTGCGCTGCTGTCGGGTGACGTGCCGCAGGAAAAGCGCGTGAAGACCCTGGACAACTTCAAGGCCGGCAAGATCAGCGTGCTGGTTGCCACCGATGTGGCCGGTCGCGGCATTCACGTCGATGGCGTCAGCCATGTCGTCAACTTCACGTTGCCGGAGCAGACGGATGACTACGTGCACCGCATCGGTCGTACCGGCCGTGCCGGCGCCAGCGGTACCAGCATCAGCTTTGCCTGCGAGGATGACGGTCATCTGATTCCCGAGCTGGAAGCCGCCATCGGCCGCAAACTGGACTGCGTGCATCCGCCTGCCGAACTGCTGGCACCCATCCCTGAGGTGACGGTGATTCACGGGGCCTCCGGTGCCGAGCCGGCACCGCGTCGTCCGGGTGGTGGTGGCGGCGGGGGCGGGCGTCGCCCCGGCGGCCCGCGTCGCCGCTGATCCTGTTGCTCGCGAAGCCCGGCCCCGTGCCGGGCTTCCTGTTTCCGGGCGTCGCGTCTACTCCGAAAGTCGCGTAGCGATATCCTGCCGATTCCGTAGTCTCGATGAAGTGGGATAGAGCCGCATGTGCAGCGTCTCGCAACCCGGACCAAGGAGTTGAAAATGACAAGACAAAGAAACTGGGAGGCCATAGCGGCCAGCCCGAAATTCCAGGCGCTGGTGGCGCGCAAACGCCGCGTGCTGACCGGATTGATGCTGTTCTCGATCCTCTATTACTTCCTGCTGCCGCTGGGCGCGGCCTATCAGCAGGACCTGTTCAAGCAGCAGGTCTGGGGTCCGCTGAACGTTGGCCTGGTGTTCGCGCTGTCCGAGTTCATCGTGGCCTGGGGCGTCGCGATCATCTACTCGCGCATTGCCAACCGCGAGTTCGATGCCATGGCGGCCGAGATCGTCGCCGATGCGGAGGGGCGCTGACATGGGCAGAAAACTCTGGTTGGGCGGCCTGCTTGGTCTGGGCATTCCCGCCGTGGCACTGGCTGCAGAAGGGGCGGTAGCGCTGGAATACCGCTTCCTGACCTTCATGGTGTTCGGCGCCATCATCATGCTGACCATGTTCGTGACCTATGTCGCCTCCAAGAAGGTGCATTCGGCCTCGGACTTCTACACGGCGGGTGGCGGCATCTCCGGCCTGCAGAACGGCTGGGCCATCGCGGGTGACTACCTGTCGGCAGCCTCCTTCCTGGGCATCGCCGGCCTGATCTCGCTGTACGGCTATGACGGCTTCATGTATTCCGTGGGCTGGCTGGTGGCCTACATCACGGTGCTGCTGGTGATTGCCGAGCCCTGTCGCAACATCGGCAAGTACACGCTGTCCGACATCCTGGCCTATCGCAATGACCCGAAGAAGACCCGCATCGTCGGGGCCCTGTCGGTGATCACCGTGTCGACCTTCTACCTGACCGCGCAGATGGTCGGTGGCGGCGTGCTGGTGAAGACGCTGATCGGCATCGATTACGAGATCTCCGTGATGGCGGTCGGCGTGCTCATGCTGGCCTACGTGCTGTTCGGCGGCATGGTGGCAACCACCTATGTGCAGATCATCAAGGCCATTCTTCTGGTGGCGGCATCCATCATCCTGGTGATGATGGTGTGGGCGCCCTACGGCTTCAGCCTGCCCGGTTTCCTGGAAGCGGTGGTTGGTGATGCCAAGGTGCAGGCCCAGGTGGCCAAGCTGCTGGGCGACTCCGCTGGCAACATGACCGCCGCCGAGCTGGGGCAGCGCTTCCTCGAGCCGGGCCTGTATCTGAAGGATCCGCTCGATCAGCTCTCGCTGGGCATGGCGCTGGTCTTCGGTACGGCCGGTCTGCCGCACATCCTGATGCGTTTCTTCACCGTGCCGAATGCGCAGGAAGCGCGCAAGTCGGTGGTCTGGGCCATGGCCATCATCGGCGGCTTCTATGTCCTGACCATCTTCCTGGGCATGGGAGCGGCCATTCATGTCGGCTCGGCAGACATCGCCCTGATCGACAAGGGTGGCAACATGGCAGCACCGCTGCTGGCCCAGTTCCTGGGTGGCGGTGCTGACTCCATGCTGGGCAACTTCATGCTCGCCTTCGTCGCTGCCGTGGCCTTCGCCACCATCGTGGCGGTGGTGGCCGGTCTGGTGCTGGCCTCTGCATCGGCCATGGCGCATGACCTGTATGTCGGCGTCATCCGTGGCGAGCACGCCACCTCCGAGGAGCAGGTGCGTGCCGCCCGCATCTCGACGGTGATCGTCGGCGCCATCGCCATCGTCATCGGCATCGCTGCCAAGGGCCAGAACGTGGCACATCTGGTGGCCCTGGCCTTTGCGGTCGCCGCCTCCGCCAATCTGCCCTGCGTGCTGCTGACCCTGTACTGGAAGCGTTGCAACACCGGCGGCATCATCGCCGGCATGCTGATCGGCACCACGGCGGCCATCTCGCTGGTGCTGGTGTCGCCTAACATGACCTATCCGCTCAAGGTCAAGGCGGACGCCGCCAAGATAATTGCCGAGGCGCCGGAGAAGCGCGCCGGTCTGGAGGCCAAGCTGGCGGACGCCACGCTGTCCGAGCAGGCTCGCGGCACGACGACCAAGGCCCTGGCCAAGCTCGACAAGGATGTCATCAAGGCTGAAGAGGATCTGGTCAAGTACGCCAACGAAACGACCTCGCTGGTCGGTCTCGAGAAGCCCCTGATCGAGCTCAAGAACCCGGGACTGATCTCGATTCCGCTGGGCTTCCTGGCGGTGGTCCTGGGCTCCCTGCTCTATGGTCGTGACCGTCGTGCCGAGGAGAAGTGGACCGAGCTCTACGTGCGTCAGAACACCGGCATCGGTGCCAGCAAGGCCCAGGCCCACTGACCACGTCAGCAGGTGACTGAATGCAGAAGGGCGACCCGCGGGTCGCCCTTCTGCATTTGCGGCGGTGCTGGAGGTGTCAGCTAGCTGTTGTTGCCGGTGGCCAGAAGAAGTCGCGCGGATGGCGCCACAGGTGCTGTCCGATTAGGCGCAGCAGGGGCAGCCAGAGCCTGAACTTCACGCCGCGTGATTTCAGGGCCAGCATGAGTGCCAGCGTGAAGCTGACGCCGAGATTGGTGAGGCCGATGGCGGCGATGCCTGCGATGGTGAACAGCGCGGTCTGCCAGGTGATCATGAAGTCCAGCGCGGCCAGTGCGTAGGCGAAGTTGGCGGCCGCGAACGCGATATGGCGGATGTCCAGGGGCAGGCCGAGGATGTAGCCGATGGTCGCGGTGCTGCCCAGCATGATGCCGAAATAGAAGTTGCCGGCCAGTGCCCCCAGGTTCAGGCGCAGATAGTGCGCCAGTCGCCTGCGCCCTGACTCGGACAGCCAGCGCATCCACGGTGCTGCCGCGATGCGTTCAGGAATCTGCGCGTAGATGGCCTTGTTGTCGTAGTAGCCGGCAATAAGGCCGGACAGGAACAGGAAGAAGCCCGCGATGGCGGCATGGAACAGTGACAGGCTGTGCAGCGGATCGAGCTCGTGCAGCATGTGCAGGGCCTTGGCCTCGCTGGCCGGGCTGCTGCCCTGAACACCGGCCCAGAGCAGCGCGATGGACAGTGCCACCGGAAACGCGATGCCGATGTTGCCGAGGATGGCGATGAACTGGCTGCGAAACACGCTGATGCACAGCAGGGCCAGTTCGCCCAGGTGTTTTTCGGCCTGGCGCCGGGGCAGGCCCTCCACGCTGGCGGCCAGATGCGAGGCGGTCATCGCTGGCTGCTTGGTGGCGACCGTGCCATGCACCATGTGGATGAGCATGAATCCGAGCGAGTAGTTCATGCTGTGCAGGAAGGCCTGGGTGAAGGGGGCCATCACCAGACGGGCGCTGAGCACCTTGAGCAGTGCCATGACAGCGATGATCACGCCGCCCTTGGCCGCGGACAGGCCGAGCTGGCGGAAGTCCTCGCGCCCGGTGGTGATGTAGTGGTCACCGGTCTCGCTGGCATGCTCGGTGATGTTGCGTGCCAGCAGCTGCGTGTTGTGCGACAGCAGGGCGCGTATGCTGTGACTTTGCAGTTCGCCAGCGGCCAGGGTTTGCCAGCACTGGGCCAGCAGCAGCGGGGCGTTGCTGTCATCGGCGTCGAGCAGCGCGAGAATGAGCTCGAGTCTGTCCAGCGACTGCTCAAGGCGCACCAGCACGGTGGTCAGACTGACGCTGACGCCTTGGCTGCCGGCGAGCTTGCGTACCCGGCGTATGACCTCGCGGCATTGCGCCATCAGCACGTCGATCTGGCGGGCATCGATGGCGTCAAGGCATTGTTCCAGGAGGAGCCTGTTCTGCTCGCGCACATAGCGCTCGGTCTCGGCATTGAGCGCCAGAAACGGCGACTCCAGTGCTTCCACCACCGGGTAGCTGCGTACCAGCTCCGGTTCCAGCCCCAGTGCGCTGATGCGGTGTGCCAGCACGCGCAGCGCCTCCAGCTGTTGCTGACGGGCATGGCTGGCATGTGCGGGCGTGTCGTGGCAGTGGCGCAACAGGGCAAACAGGCTGCCCCAGAGCTCGCCGGGAATGTCGCCTATCCAGTGGCTGTCCTTGCCTCGGCGGGTCAGGCGCGAGAACAGGTCGCTGAGCGAGCTGTCATCCTGCAGCGGCGGGATGAGGCGCTCGCCAAGGCGGCGCCAGATGCCGCTGGTCACGGTTTCGTTGCCGAGCAGGCCGATGTCGGTATAGAGCCTGATCTGGCGATGGCGTCCCATGATGGCGCCCAGGTAATGGCAGAGCGCATCGCGATAGATGGCGTGCTGCGACAGCGTCCCGATCAGGATCTGCAGGCGCAGCATCGCGGCGTCGCTGTTTTCCCGTGCGGACGGACGCAGGTAGTCCATGAGTTCGTGCAACGGCTCCAGCGAGCTGGCGGTGGGGTCGGCGATGAAGCGGTCAAGGCAATTCAGCAGCATGTACGAGGTCTCGGACAACAGGCATGTCCAAGGCTAACCGATGCGGCGTGCAAGAGGGCAGTGATGGTGTTGCGGATCGATCCGTATGGGGCGGATCTTGAAGGAAGTGACTGACCACGCTGAGACCAGCTGAAGTGGTCGGGATAGCAGGATTCGAACCTACGACCTCTACGTCCCGAACGTAGCGCTCTACCAGACTGAGCTATACCCCGTGCTTTCCGACAGTGGCCTGTCTTCAAGTGGCGCGCATTCTAGCACGTGAAACGGATTTGAAAAGAGGAATCAGTGTGTTCTTGCCAGTGCCAGACGCGCCAGATGCATCAGCGCATTCCGGTAGGGGCTGGCCGGCAGGGCGTCGAGTGCCGCGATCGCCGCATCGGACTCGCGCGCTGCGCAGGCGTGGCTGTATTCCAGCGCGTCGCAACGCTGCACCAGGGCGATGATGGTGTCGAGCTGGTCGAGGCCGCCATCACGGATGGCATGACGGATAAGGTCGGCATCCGCCGGCGCCAGCACCTGCATGGCACGGATCAGCGGCAGGGTGGGCTTGCCCTCGGCGAGGTCATCGCCGACGTTCTTGCCCATGACATCGGCGCTGCTGGTGTAGTCCAGCACGTCATCGACGATCTGGAAGGCGGCACCCAGGTGCTGGGCATAGGCGGCCATGGCCTGGCGGTATTCGGGCGTGGCCAGGGCGGCGGAGCATTCGGCGGCGGCCTCGAACATCTTTGCGGTCTTGCCGCGAATGACCTCCAGATAGCGTGCCTCGGAGGTGTCCGGGTCATGCTGGTTGATCAGCTGCAGCACCTCGCCTTCGGCGATCACGCAGGTGCCGTCCGACATGATGTCGAAGATGGCCTGGTTGCGCAGGCTGGCGATCATCTGGAAGGCCTTGGACACCAGGTAGTCGCCGACCAGCACGGCGGTCGGGTTGCCCCAGCGCGCATTCACCGTGGGGCGTCCGCGACGCAGGTCAGACATGTCGACGACATCGTCATGCAGCAGGGTGGCGGTGTGCAGCATCTCGATCAGTGCGGCCACCACGACATGGTCGCGACCCTCGTAGCCGCAGGCACGTGCCACCAGCAGGGAGACCAGCGGACGCAGGCGCTTGCCGCCGCTCTGCACGATGTATTCGCCCACTTCGCTGACCAGCGGCACGCGCGACTTCAGTTGCGCGGAGATGCAGGCATCGACGGCCTGGAAGTCGTCATGCACGAGGGTCAGGATGTCTTTGAAGTCCATGGGCGAACGCGAGGCGAGGTCAGCTTGAGATGGCCGCGAGTCTAGCACAGCCGGCCTGCCTGTCGCCCCGTGACGGCTCAAAAGGTCAGGGTGGCGCTGTAGCTGCCGCCGTCTGGCTGGTTTGACGTCACTTGCGCTGACGTCGAAATTTGCCTAGAATCCCGCCCCTCGAATTTCTCGGAAGCGGGTGCGCACCACGGCGCACGAACGCGAGCCTGCCGGATCACCGGTATTGAGGCCCGGACCCGTCCCGATAGATGCTTTAGGAGCAGGGTATGTACGCGGTAATCAAGAGCGGTGGCAAGCAGCACCGTGTGGTCGAAGGCGAGCGCCTCAAGGTCGAACTGCTGGCTGTCGAGCCGGGCCAGACCATCACCTTTGAAGACGTCCTGATGGTCGTCAACGGTGACAACATCCAGATCGGCACCCCGGTTGTCGCCGGCGCCAAGGTCACTGCCGAAGTGCTGGACCACGGCCGTCACGACAAGGTCCGCATCGTCAAGTTCCGTCGCCGCAAGCACTACCGCAAGCAGGCGGGTCACCGTCAGTACTACACCGAACTGAAGATCACGGGCATCAGCGCCTGATTGGCGTGATCGCTCTTAGCGAGAGGTAATTCGACATGGCACACAAAAAAGCAGGCGGTTCCACCCGCAACGGTCGCGACTCAGAAGCCAAACGTCTTGGCGTCAAGGTCTACGGCGGCCAGCAGATCCAGGCTGGCGGCATCATCATTCGTCAGCGCGGCACCCAGTTCTGGGCTGGCGAAAACGTCGGCATGGGCCGTGACCACACCCTGTTCGCCACGGCGAACGGCGTGGTCAAGTTCGTGACCAAGGGCGAATTCAACCGCAAGTACGTCGTCGTCGAAACGGCGGCCTGAGCGGTCAGCGCCCGAAGAGCCCCGCCTGTGCGGGGCTTTTTCATTTGCGGAGTGAAGTCAGATGCGGTTTGTCGATGAGGCGGTAATCAAGGTGGTGGCGGGCGATGGCGGCAATGGCTGCATGAGCTTCCGTCGCGAGAAGTTCATCCCCTTCGGCGGCCCCGACGGCGGTGATGGCGGCCATGGCGGCTCGGTCTGGGCCGAGGCTGACATCGGCGTCAACACCCTGGTGGATTACCGCTATACCCGTCAGTTCCGTGCCCAGCGCGGCGGCAATGGTCGTGGCGCCAATTGCACCGGCAAGTCCGGCGACGACGTCACGCTCAAGGTGCCGGTCGGTACCACGCTGCTCGATGACAGCACCGGCGAGGTGCTCGGCGACCTGACCCAGGACGGCCAGCGCATCCTGCTGGCGCGCGGTGGTCGCGGCGGTCTTGGCAACATCAACTTCAAGAGTTCGACCAACCGCTCGCCGCGCAAGACCACCGATGGCACCACCGGCGAGCATCGCGAACTGCGTCTCGAGCTCAAGGTGCTGGCCGATGTCGGTCTGCTCGGCATGCCCAATGCCGGCAAGTCCACCTTCATCCGCGCGGTGTCGGCAGCCAAGCCCAAGGTCGCCGACTACCCCTTCACCACGCTGGTACCCAACCTCGGCGTGGTCGATGTCGATCGCACGCGCTCCTTCGTGATGGCCGACATTCCCGGGCTCATCGAGGGGGCGGCAGAGGGCGCCGGTCTCGGCATACGCTTCCTCAAGCACCTGGCGCGTACCCGCTTCCTGCTGCATCTGGTCGACATCTCGCCCTATGACGGCAGCGACCCGGTGCATGCGGTGCAGGCCATTGCCGGCGAGCTGGAAAAGTTCTCGCCGACGCTGGCTACGCTGCCGCGCTGGCTGATCCTCAACAAGACCGACCTGCTCGAGTCGCCCGAGGCGGTGGACGAGCGCTGCACCGACATCATCGCTCGCCTGGGCTGGACCGGTCCGGTATTCCGTACCTCCGGCCTGACCCGGGATGGCGCCATGACCGTGTGCTATCGCCTGATGGAGGCCATCGAGGCGCAGCGCGAGGCCGAGGCGCTGGATCCGGCGCTGGCCGAGGCCGAGCAGGCCAAGCGTGCCCAGCTGGTGCAGGAAGGTCGCGACAAGATCCGTGAACTGGATGTCCGTCGCGCTGCCGAGCGCCGCGCCCTGCGCCTTGGCATCGATCCGTCACAGCTCAACGATGACGACGACGATGACTGGAGCGAGGACGACGAGGACGCGCCAGAGATCATCTACCGGCCATGAGGCCGGCTGTCCCCGCCGTCAGTGCTTGAGCTGGCGGCGGGGAGTGCGCACAATCCCCGCAATTCTTTCGCAGGTGTCCGATCAGCATGTCTTCGCATCGTCTCCGTCTTTCGCAGGCCCGGCGCTGGGTGGTCAAGATCGGCTCCGCCCTGCTCACCGACGATGGTCAGGGTCTGGACCAGCAGGCCATGGCCGGCTGGGTGGCGCAGATGGTCGCGCTCAAGGCGCGCGGCATCGAACTCATCCTGGTGTCTTCCGGGGCGGTTGCGGAAGGCATGGTGCGCATGGGGCTGCGTCAGCGTCCCGAGGACGTTCCGGCCCTGCAGGCCTGCGCCGCCATCGGCCAGATGGGCCTGGTCCAGGCCTACGAGTCGCATTTTCGCGAGCATGGCGTGCGTACCGCACAGGTCCTGCTCACGCACGACGACCTCGCTGACCGGCAGCGCTACCTCAACGCGCGCAGCACCTTGCGCACGCTGATGGACTGGGGCGTGATCGCCGTGATCAACGAGAACGACACGGTTGCCACGGACGAGATCCGCTTTGGTGACAACGATACCCTCGGCGCCCTGGTCGCCAACCTGGTTGAAGCCGAGGCGCTGATCATTCTCACCGACCAGGACGGCATGTTCGATCGTGATCCGCGCAACGACCCCGATGCCGTGCTGCTGCCCGAAGTGCAGGCCATGGACGAGCGTCTGCTGGCGATGGCCGGTGGTGGCGGCAAGCTCGGGCGTGGCGGCATGATCACCAAGGTGCGCGCCGCCAGGCTGGCTTCGCGCTCCGGCTGCGCCACCGTGATTGCCAGCGGACGCGGCGAGCGCATTCTCGAGCGTCTGCAGCAGGGCGAGGTGCTGGGCACCTTGCTGCTGCCCGAGCAGGACCGCCTGGTGGCGCGCAAGCAGTGGCTGGCAGGCCACCTGCAGCATGCCGGGCGTCTGGTGCTGGATGCGGGAGCCGTGCGCGCGCTGCGCGAAGGCGGCCGCAGCCTGCTGCCGGTGGGCGTGCGTCAGGTCGAGGGCAGCTTCCAGCGTGGCGAGGTGGTGGCCTGCGTCGACGAGCAGGGCCAGCAGGTCGCTGTCGGTTTGGTCAACTACGGTGCCGACGAGGCGGCGCGCATTGCCCGTCTGCCCTCCGAGCGCATCGAGTCGGTGCTGGGCTATGTCGATGCGCCCGAGCTGATTCATCGCGACAACATGGTGCTGGTCTGACGCCCGTGCCATTGCCCGCCCCCCGGGTTCTGCTGGCCTTGCTGGCCGTCTACCTGATCTGGGGCTCCACCTACCTCGCCATGCGCTGGACCATCGAAGGACTGCCGGCCCTGTTCAGTGCCGGCTTCCGCTATCTGGTGGCGGGCTTTCTTCTCTTTCTGCTGCTGCGCTGGCGTCACCATGACCTGCCGACCCGGCGGCAGTGGTGTCATGCCGGTCTGGTTGGCGTGCTCCTGCTGCTGGGTGGCAACGGCGCCGTCGCCGTGGCCATGTCGCTGGGCGTGAATTCGGCGCTGTCTGCCACCGTGGTCGCCATCACGCCGCTCTGTGCCACGGTGTTTGCCGGGTTCTGGGGCTATCGTGCCGGTCGGCTGGAGTGGCTGGGCCTGCTTCTGGGGCTGGCCGGGGTCTGGCTGCTGGCGCAGGGGCAGGGACTGTCGGGGTCGCCGGCGGGGCTGGCACTGCTGATCTTCGCGGCATTGAGCTGGTCATTCGGCTCGATGTGGGGCAAGCGTCTCGACCAGCCCGGCGTGTGGATGGCCTGCGCCGTGCAGATGCTGGTGGGCGGGCTGGCACTGTTGCTGACCAGCCTGCTGGCGGGTGAACACTGGCGTTTGCCGGACAGCATCGCCAGTGCCTGGGCGCTGGCCTATCTGATCTTCATCGGTGCCCTGGTCGGTTTCTCGTCCTACGTGTATCTGCTGGCCACGGTGCGTCCGGCGCTGGCCACCAGCTATGCCTATGTCAATCCGCTGGTCGCGGTGCTGCTGGGTGTCTGGCTGGGAGGCGAGCAGGTTGATCGTCATGAGCTGGCCGGTCTGGTCGTCATTGTTGCTGGTGTCGTGCTGGTGTGCTGGCCGCGCAAGGATCCAACGAAAGTTGGTTGACTGACTGGTCACGTCTCGGGTATCACGGGTCACGTCCGATGCCCGTGCGAGAACCCACATGGCTCATTCCCTGCCGCTGATGCGTGCTCTTCCTGATGCCGGCGGCCTGCCCGGCATAGGCCATCTGCCTGCCATGCTCAGTGATCCGCTGACCACCCTGAACCGGCTGGAGTCCCGGCTTGGCCCGGTGTTTCGCACCCGCCTGCTGCGTGATGCCGTGGTTCTGCTCGGGCCTGACGCCAACGCGCGCGTGCTGCAGAACCGCGATGGCGAGTTTTCCAGTGCCGGTGGCTGGGGCTGGTTCATCGACCCGGTGTTTCCCGGCGCGGTCATGTCCATGGATGATCCTGCCCACCGCTTCCAGCGTCGCATCATGCAGGCCGCTTTCAAGAAGCAGGCGCTGGTGCGCTATCTCGACCACATGGGGCCGGAGATCGGGCGCGTGCTCGGGCGCTGGCAGACCGGGGATGCCGTACCGGTGTTTCCCGCCATCAAGCAGCTGACCCTGGATCTGGCCACGCGCGTGTTCATGGGGGTCGAACCCGGGCCGGAGTCGGCGCACGTCGATCATGCCTTCATTGATGCCGTCGAAGCGCCGATTGCCCTGATCCGTTCGCCGATGCCGCCGTTCAAGATGTGGCGTGGCGTGAAGGGGCGGGAGTATCTGGTCCGGCATTTCCGCGAGCTGATGCCGCGCAAGCGCGACAGCGATGCCCCGGACTTCTTCAGCCAGTTCTGCCAGGCGCGCGACGAGCAGGGGCGGCGCTTCAGCGATCAGGAGATCATCGATCACATGATCTTCCTGATGATGGCCGCGCATGACACCACGACCTCGACACTGACCACGCTGTTTCATGCCCTCGGCCGGCATCCGCAGTGGCAGGAGCGCCTGCGCGAGCGCAGCCTGGCCATGCCGGACGACACGCTCGCGTTCGATGACCTGGAGTCGCTGCAGGAAATCGACTGGTGCATGAAAGAGGCCTTGCGCCTGTATCCGCCTCTGACCTCGATTCCCCGCCGCACCACGCGTGAGGTCGAGTTTGCCGGTCATCGTCTTCCGGCCGACACCCTGGTCGGCGTGTTTCCCTTGCACACGCATTACATGCCGGCCTGGTGGAGCGAGCCTTACCGCTTTGATCCGGAGCGCTTTGCGCCGGCACGGGCAGAGCATCGCGGACATGCCTTCCAGTGGATTCCGTTCGGAGGAGGGGCGCACCGCTGCATCGGTCAGCATTTTGCCGAGCTGCAGGTCAAGGCCATCCTGCATCAGGTGTTGCGCCGTTTCCGCTGGCAGGTGCCGGCGAGCTATCGTCTGCCCTGGCAGGCCATGCCGATCTCCAAGCCGCGCGATGGGCTGCCGCTTCGGCTTCAGCGTTTGCGCTGACACGGCGGTCTCGCCAGCCAATTTGATCCGGATCAAGGTTTTTCCGGCGCCTTCGTGATGTCATGCAGTCATCAAGACATGGCAAGCAAGGAGCGGAAAATGGAACTGCTGATGGAGCTGGGTGATTTTGGCGGCATGCTGTCGCTGGTGGTGATTCTGCTGAGTGCCCTGGCCATTCCCGGTGGCGTGATCTGGGCGTTGCTGCATCAGGTCAAGGGGCCGATCGAGCGCGCTCGCGAACCTGCCCCGCAGGCGCCTGAGCACCATTCCGAATGGCGTGACCAGCGTTACGCCGGCCACTGAGTCAGAGGGCGGTCTGGCCGGTGCGGCTCACGCACACTGGCTGCCACCCAGCCTGGCCAGACTGTTCTCGTCCACAATGTCGACATGCCGGCCGCTGACCTGAACGATGCCGCGTTGCTGCAGCGCGCCCAGGGTCCGGCTGACGGTTTCCAGTGCCAGGCCGAGGTGATTGCCGAGATCACCCCGGCTCATGGGCAGGCGCAGATGCAGCGGATCCAGCCGGCGCTTGCGATGGCGCTCCATCAGGCTGAGCAGAAAGCTGGCGACACGGCTTTCCGCGCTGTGCTGGGTCAGCAGGTGCATGCGCTGGTAGTCGGCGCTCATGGCCGAGCTCATGATCTGGAACAGATGCTGCTGCAACGCCGGCAGCTGGCGTGACAGCTGACTCATCGACATGATCGGCAGGGCGCAGAGCATGCTGCGTTCCAGTGCCACGGCCGTGGTGATGCACTGCGCCTGGCCCAGATGCTCCAGTCCCACCACCTCGCCGGGCAGGTAGAAACCGGTCACCTGTTCCTCGCCCTGGGCATCGACAATGATCGTCTTCACGGCACCCGAGCGCACGGCATAAAGCGCGCTCGCGGCATCGCCACGCGCGTAGACAACCCCTCCCTTCGGCAGCACCGGAATCTGTCCGACCGCATGCGCGACCTCCTCCAGCATCTGCTGATCGAAGGAGGGCGGAAAGCACAGCTTGCTCAGTCCGCAGTCCTGACAATGGACGGGTGTGGCGCTTGGTGATGCATTCATCTTGTTGTTCGTCCGAATTAGGCGCCTCGCAACGGATATCCGGTGTGTTGCCCATGGTGTGCTGTTATGTTTCGGCCTGTTACAGGCGACCGGCCGCCAGGCTGGCCGTCGTGTCATTCCCTTGCGGTGATAAACGCGCGCAGCCTGATAACAATAACCAATTCTGTGAACGAGGGAACTGTTCGTGATCGAAGCAGCCATTGCCGATTTTCAAGCCAACATGTGGCTTTATATCTCAATTCCATTCGTCAGCGGTCTCATCGGCTACGTCACCAAGGTGGTAGCCGTGCAGATGATGTTCCTGCCACTCGAGTTCATCGGCATCAAGCCGTTCCTGGGCTGGCAAGGCATCGTGCCTCGCAAGGCCGAGAAAATGGCAACCACGGCCGTCGACCTGATGACTCAGCGCCTGATCAAGCCGGAAGAGCTGTTTGCCCGACTTGATCCATTGCGTGTCGCCAGCGAGATCGAAGTGCCGATGACTGCCGCCGCCGAAGACATCGTGCGTGCCGTGGCTACCGAATACCAGCCCGGCCTCTGGGAGGGCATGCCCGAGTTTGCCCGCCAGAAGATCATTCGCAAGGTCCAGGCCGAAGCGCCGGCGGTGGCCTCGGAAATCATGCGTGCCATCCAGGGCAACCTGAGCCATTACTTCGACCTGAGACACATGGTCATTTCCAACCTGATGAAGGACAAGCGCCTGCTCAACGAGATCTTCCGCAAGGTCGGTCGCAACGAGTTCAAGTTCTTCAGCACCGCCGGCTTCTACTTCGGTTTCGGCATCGGCCTGATCCAGATGGTGTGCTGGGCGCTGTTCCGCGAGCCGTGGCTGCTGCCGCTGTTCGGCGGCTTCGTGGGTCTGTTCAGCGACTACGTCGCCCTGCAGATGCTGTTTCGCCCGATGCATCCGAAGAAGATCCTGGGCTACACCTGGCAGGGGCTGTTCCTGAAGCGTCAGCAGGAGGTCGCCGCTGACTACGCCGCCCTGATCTCCAAGCAGCTGCTGACGCCGTCGAACATGATCGAGGAACTGTTTCGCGGTCCGATGTCCGACCACATCATGGAGCTGGTGCAGCGCCATGTGCGCGTGCTCATCGACGAGCAGTCCGGCATTGCCCGTCCGCTGGTGGTCTACGCCGTCGGCAGCCAGCGCTACATCGAGATGAAGGCTGTCGTTGCCGAGCGCATTCTCGCCAAGCTGCCGGAAACCATGAAGCACATGGAGAGCTATGCCGAAGAAGCCATGGATGTGCGCAACACCCTGGTCACCCGCATGCAGAGACTGACCCCGGAAGAGTTCGAGGGCTTGCTGCGTCCGGCATTCAAGGAAGACGAGTGGATTCTCATCACCGTGGGCGCCGTGCTCGGCTTCGTGGTGGGTGAGCTGCAAGTCCAGATCATGATCTGATCCGGACATGAAGGGAACGAAGTCACAGGGAATGGGCGGTGAGATGAACAGCAGCAAGCGTGGGGTGCCGGTGCTGGCGCTGATTCTCGGCGGGTCGGTGCTGGGGGGGTACTGGCAGGGGTCTGGGTGGTCGGCAACATCGATGCCAACCTGTTCCTGCGCGATCAGCAGGCTACGGTGCGCATTCCCGGTGTGGTGCCGGTCACGGCCGACATTCTCAACAATCTCGACATCGAGCTGAAGGGAGACATCACCACCACGGTGCCGGTCGACCAGATGGTGACGCTGCCGATCCGCGACACCCTGAACGTCATGGCCACGGTCGACCATGACATTCCGATCAAGATGAATGTGGCCATTCGTGACACCATCCGTCTTGATCAGGTCATCAAGGTCAACTCCAAGGTCGAGGTCGACGTGCTCGGCACCACCTTGCGCCTGCCCGTGCGGGGCGACATTCCCATCAAGGCGGACGTGCCGGTCACCATGAACGTGCCAGTCAACCAGCCGGTGCGCATGAAGTTCACGGCACCGGTGGCGGTGGACATGCAGCAGGCGTTGCGGGTGCCGCTGCGCACCAACATCGCCACCACCATTCCGATCAGCAGCCGGCTTGACGTACCCGTGCGTTCCGCACTGAACGCCAACGTGACCATTCCCGGACCGGTCGACACGGTCATCACCAAGGCGGATCTGAATCTGCCATTGCGCACGCTGGGCTTCTCCCGCAATCGCGATGAGCAGTCTGCTGTCGAAGCCGGGCCCTCCAGCGGCGTGGCGCAAGCGGGCACGCTGCCGGCCAGGACGGTGGCTGCCGAGGGGGCAGCGCAGTGACCGGGCGACGCTTGCTGCTGATCGGCGTGCTGGCGTTTGCCGGCAGCTTCATCGGATTCCTGGCCTACGCCCACCTGGCCTTGTCAATGTCCCTCCAGAAGCAGACCGGCGTGCTTCGCCTGCCGTCACAGCTTGACGTGGTGGCAGAGGCGACGCGCCCGGTGAAGATCGAGCTCAAGGGCATGATCAATGCCACCGTGCCCATTGACCAGGATATCAAGGTGCCCCTGACCGGTACCTATGACGTGCTGGCTGAGTCCCGCTCCAAGGTGCCGGTCGATTTCGTCATCAAGTACAACGGCATGGTTCCGATTCGCGGCGAGGCCTTCATCGAAGGCAGCACCGACCTGATCGTCAACAGCCGTTTCCTGCCATCGTTCCCGCTGCGCATCAAGCTGCCGCTGGACTTCGAAGCGCCGGTCGCGTTGAGCGTGCCGGTCAGGACAGTGCTGGACGTGCACTACAAGGGGCCGGTCAAGGTGGTGTTCAATCAGGACGTGACATCGCGCCTGAAGACCACGTTTGTCGCCAGCTTCCCGGTGGATCGCGTGCTCGACACGCCCCTGAAGGCGGTCTTTGGCATGCGCCTGAAGCCACGCGTGGAAACTGTTCCGCTGGAGTTGATCAGGGCTGATCTGCGTATTCCGCTGAGTGCCATCGGCCTGGCACGCAAGACGGCTGACGCCAACTGAGGTGTTGTCGAGGCGACATTGCCGTGATGCAGACATGAAAAAACCGGCTCAAGGCCGGTTTTTTCATGTCCACGCGGAACGCGCTGGCGCAACCCGGGGGTCGCGCCGGCAGATCAGGCGAGGGCCTTGATCTGGGCGTTCAGGCGGCTCTTGTGACGAGCAGCCTTGTTCTTGTGGATGATGCCCTTGTCGGCAATGCGGTCGATGACCGGCACGGCGACGGTGTAGGCGGCCTGGGCAACAGCCTTGTCGCCGGTGGCGATGGCGTTGACCACTTTCTTGATGTAGGTACGCACCATGGAGCGCAGGCTCGCATTGTGCAGGCGCTGCTTGTCGTTCTGACGCGCGCGCTTCTTGGCTTGTGCAGAGTTGGCCACGGGGCGACTCCTGAAAAAACGGTTTAAGAGGGTTCCGGACCGGCGCTAGCCATATCCAAAATCAGGCGCGTAATGATGCCGAGCATCCTCAAGCAAGTCAACTGCGAACTGGTCATGGAACCGCGCTCAGGCTAAGATTCCGGCGCGATCAAGGAGTCGTCATGTCCAGCACCCCCCCCGTCAGCCCCCCACGCGGGCAGAATCTGTGGCGCTCCACCGCGATCGTCAGCGTGATGACCCTGCTGTCACGCATTGCCGGCCTGGTCCGCGACATGGTGTTCATGAACCTGTTCGGTGCCGGCAAGCTCATGGACGCCTTCCTGGTGGCGTTCAAGATTCCCAACTTCCTGCGCCGCCTGTTCGCCGAGGGCGCGTTCTCGCAGGCCTTCGTGCCGGTGCTGGCCGAGGTGCGCACCCAGCGTGGCGATGCCGAGGTGCGTCGCCTGATTGATCACGTGGCCGGTTCGCTGGGGGTGATCGTCGGCGGCCTGAGCGTGGTCGCCATCGTGTTCTCGCCGGCCATCATCTTTGTCTTCGCGCCCGGCTTTCGCGGCGACGAGATCAAGTTCGACATGGCAGCGGACATGCTGCGCATCACCTTTCCCTATCTGCTGCTGATTTCGCTGACCGCATTTGCCGGCGGCATCCTCAACACCTACGGCCGTTTCGGCGCCTCCAGCTTCACCCCGGTGCTGATGAACCTGTGCATGATCGCCTGCGCGATCTGGATGGCACCGCTGCTCAGCGAACCCATCATGGCGCTGGCCTGGGGCGTGCTGATCTCCGGCATCGTGCAGCTCGGCTTCCAGTGGTGGCCGTTGCGCCAGATCAACCTGGTGCCGCGCTTCCGCCCTGATTTCAAGGATCCGGACGTCAAGCGCATCCTGACCCTGATGCTGCCGGCCATGTTCGGCGTCTCGGTCAGCCAGATCAACCTGCTGCTGGATACCGTGCTGGCCTCCTTCCTGGTCGAGGGCTCGGTGTCCTGGCTGTATACCGCCGAGCGACTCACCGAGCTGCCACTGGGACTGATCGGCATTGCCGTTGCCACGGTGATCCTGCCCACGCTTTCCGCCAAGCATGCCCAGAAGTCCGATGCCGAGTTTCGCGCCACCATCGACTGGGCGCTCAAGGTCATTGTCATGGTCGGCGTGCCGGCCTCGCTGGCGATGGGGGTGCTGGCCGAGCCGCTGATGGCCTCGCTGTTCCATCATGGCCGTTTCGATGACACTGACGTGGTGAAGTCGGCCATGGCGCTGCAGGCGCTGTCGGGCGGCATTCTCGCCTTCATGCTGATCAAGGTGTTTGCGCCGGCCTTCTATGCCCGTCAGGACATCAAGACGCCGGTGCGCATCGGCATCATTGCCATGGTCGCCAACATGGTCTTCAACCTGATGCTGGTCTGGCATCTGGAGCATGTCGGCCTGTCGCTGGCCAGCACGCTGTCGGCCTTCGTCAATGCCGGTCTGCTCTACAAGGGGCTGCATCAGCGCGACATCTATCGTCTGGGCCCGGCCTGGTGGTTGCTGGCAGCGCGGTTTGCCGCCGCCAATGCGGTCATGCTGGCCGTGCTCTGGCTGATCACGCCGGAGTCATCCTGGTGGCTGGCGGAGCAGGGCTGGGGCCGGCTTGGCTGGGTGCTGCTGATCTGCGCTGCCGGCGCCGCCGCCTATGGCGTGGCGTTGCTGGCGGTCGGCTTCCGTCCGCGTGAGCTGCGACACCCATGAGCCTGCGTCCGGTCTGCCCAGCCTGTCCCGACCTGACCGGGCTTGCCGTATACTCGCCTGTTGCTGTGCTTACACGATGAGCGGCCCATGGAACTGATTCGCGGTCTACACAATCTGCGCGCACGTCACGTTGGCAATGCGGTCACCATCGGCAATTTCGACGGCGTGCACTGCGGCCATCAGGCCATGCTGGCGCAGTTGCGTGCCGAGGGGGAAGTGCTGCAGGTTCCGACCCTGGTCATGTGCTTCGAGCCTCAGCCCCAGGAGTTCTTTGCCGGCGACGCGGCACCGGCGCGCCTGATGACCGGTCGTGACAAGCTCGAGGCGCTGGCCGCCTGCGGTGTCGATCGCGTGCTGATGGTGCGTTTCAATGCCGCGTTCCGTTCCTACACCGCGCAAGGCTTCATTGACGCGTTGCTGGTGCGTGCGCTGGGCGCGCGTCATGTGCTCGTCGGCGATGACTTCCGCTTCGGGTGTGACCGCAGTGGTGATCACGAGTTGCTGGTGCAGGCGGGCAGTCGCCACGACTTTGCGGTGGGCCGCATGCCGACCGTGCTCTGGCAGGGTGAGCGGGTCAGTAGTACGCGTCTGCGCACGGCGGTGGCGGCGGCAGACTTCGCGCTCGCGGCCGAGCTGGCAGGACGTCCGTTTGCGGTGCAGGGGCATGTCGTGCACGGCGACAAGCTGGGGCGCACGCTCGGGCTGCCCACGGCCAATCTGCTGATGCGTCGCCAGGTACTGCCGTTGCGCGGCGTGTTCGCGGTCGAGGTCGATGTGCTCGGGCAGGATGGCCTGGTCCAGACCGGCCTGCCGGCGGTCGCCAATGTCGGTTCGCGCCCGACCGTGCAGGGGGTGCAGGCGCGCTGCGAAGTGCATCTGCTGAAATTCAGCGGCGACCTCTATGGTCGTCGCATCCGCGTCCGCTTCCTGAAGAAGCTGCGCGACGAGCAGCGTTTTCCGTCACTGGATGCGCTGAAGGCAGCCATCGAGGCGGATGTTGCTGCTGCCCATCATCATTTTGCGGTGTGAAGAGCGATACATGGATTACAAGACGACGCTGAACCTGCCGGAAACCGGTTTCGCCATGAAGGCCAGCCTGGCCACGCGCGAACCGGCCCGTGTCGAGGCCTGGAAGCAGCAGGGCCTGTACGCGAAGATTCGCGCCGCGCGTGCCGGCCGTCCGCAGTTCATCCTGCATGACGGCCCGCCCTATGCCAATGGCGACATCCACATCGGGCATGCCGTCAACAAGATCCTCAAGGACATCATCGTCAAGGCCAAGACCCTGGGCGGCTTCGATGCGCCCTATGTGCCGGGCTGGGACTGCCATGGTCTGCCCATCGAGCTCAATGTCGAGAAGCAGGTCGGCAAGCCGGGCGTGAAGGTCAGCGCGAAGGAGTTCCGCGAGAAGTGCCGCGAGTACGCAGCCTCGCAGGTGGCGCGCCAGTCTGTCGATTTCCAGCGTCTGGGCGTGCTCGGCGACTGGGACCAGCCCTACCTGACCATGAACTACACCCAGGAAGCGGACATCATCCGCGTGCTCGGGCAGATCGTCGGCAACGGGCACCTGCTCAAGGGACTGAAGCCGGTGCACTGGTGCATGGACTGTGCCTCGGCGCTGGCCGAAGCTGAAGTGGAGTACCAGGACAAGACCTCGCCGGCCATCGATGTCGGCTTTGCCGTGGATGATGCCGCCGACTTCTCGGCACGTGCCGGGCTGACTGCCGCTGGCAAGGCAGTCCCGACCGCCGAGCTGGTGATCTGGACCACCACGCCGTGGACGCTGCCGGCCAACCAGGCGGTCTCCGTTCACCCCGAGCTGAGCTATGTGCTGGTGCGCGTCAGCGTGGCGGGCGTGGCACGCCACCTGGTGCTGGCCGAGTCGCTGTGGGAGGGCGCTGTCGCGCGCTACGAGGGCAGCGATGCCGAGGTGCTGGCCACATTCGCCGGCCAGGCGCTTGAAGGCCTGCAGCTGCAGCATCCGTTCCTGGCGCGCGTGGTGCCGGTGATTGTCGGTGATCATGTCACCGCCGATGCCGGTACCGGCGCCGTGCACACCGCACCCGGCCATGGCCAGGACGACTACGTTGTCGGCCGCCGCTACGGTCTGCCGGTCGACAACCCGGTGGACGGCAACGGCGTGTTCCTGGCCTCGACCCCGGTCATGCGCTCGGGTGCCGTGCTTGCCGGCCTGCACGTGAACAAGGCCAACGAGCCGATTCTCGACGAGCTGCGCCTGCCGCGTGGCGATGGTGCCGCGCCGCTGCTCTGCTTCAGGAAGCTCAATCACAGCTACCCGCACTGCTGGCGCCACAAGACGCCGATCATCTTCCGCGCCACCCCGCAGTGGTTCATCAGCATGTCGCAGAACGGCCTGCGCGATGCCGCGCTGGATGCCATCAAGCAGGTGCAGTGGCTGCCCGACTGGGGCCAGGCCCGCATCGAGGGCATGGTCGCCGGACGTCCGGACTGGTGCATCTCGCGTCAGCGCACCTGGGGCGTGCCGATCACGCTGTTCGTGCACAAGGAGACTGGCGAGCTGCATCCGCGCACGGCCGAGCTCATCGAGCAGGTCGCGCTCAAGGTCGAGCAGGCCGGCATCGAGGCCTGGTTCGAGCTGGCCCCCGCCGAGCTGCTGGGCGACGAGGCTGGCCAGTATGACAAGGTCACCGATACCCTCGACGTCTGGTTCGACTCCGGCGTCACCCACACCTGCGTGCTCAAGCGCTTCAAGGGCCTGAGCTATCCGGCCGATCTCTATCTCGAAGGCTCCGACCAGCATCGCGGCTGGTTCCAGTCCTCGCTGCTGGCCGCCATCGGTGCCAACGGCAGCGCACCCTACAAGACCGTGCTCACGCATGGCTTCACGGTGGATGGCCAGGGCCGCAAGATGTCCAAGTCGGTCGGCAACGTGGTCGCGCCGCAGAAGGTCATGCAGACCCTGGGTGCCGACATCATCCGTCTCTGGGTGTCGGCCACCGACTACCGCGGCGAGATGTCGGTCAGCGACGAGATCCTGACCCGCATGTCGGACAGCTACCGCCGCATCCGCAACACGCTGCGCTTCCTGCTGTCCAACCTGAACGGCTTCGAGCCCGCGCGCGATGCCGTGCCGGCCGACCAGATGCTGGCGCTCGACCGCTGGGTGGTGGATGCCGCCGCCAGCCTGCAGGACGACATCATCGCGGCCTATGACGAGCTGGCCTTCCACCAGATCTATCACAAGCTGCACAACTTCTGTGTCGCCGAGCTGGGCGGCTTCTACCTCGACATCATCAAGGATCGCCAGTACACCACGCAGGCCGATTCGCTGGCGCGGCGTTCGGCGCAGACCGCGCTCTGGCACATCGCCGAGGCCTTCGTGCGCTGGGCTGCGCCCATCCTCAGCTTCACCGCCGAGGAGATCTGGGAAGTGCTGCCGGGCGAGCATGCCGACAGCGTGTTCCTGGCCGAGTGGCACACCGGTCTGGCCCGTCTGCCCGAAGACAAGCCGTTGCTGACGCGCGCCTACTGGGATCGCGTGCTGGCCGTGAAGTCGGCAGTCAACAAGCAGATCGAGGAGGCACGCAATCGCAAGGAGATCGGCTCCGGCCTGTCCGCCGAGGTCGAGCTGTTCGTGTCGGATGACCTGCGTGACCTGCTGGCCCAGCTCGAAGACGAGCTGCGCTTCGTGCTCATCACCTCGGCCGCGCGCCTGCGTCCGCTGGCGGAGCAGGGCGGTGTTGCCACCGACGTCGACGGCTTGCGCGTGGCGGTGATTCCGTCCACCTACGTGAAGTGTTCACGCTGCTGGCACTACCGCGCCGATGTCGGCAGCGACCCGGCGCATCCCGAGATCTGTGCGCGCTGCGTGGCCAACGTGGCTGGCAGCGGCGAGGTGCGTCACCATGCTTAAGACGCTTTTTCGCCAGCCCGGCAGCTGGCTCTGGCTGGCGCTTGCCGTCTATGCCCTGGATTACCTGACCAAGGTCTGGGCCAGCGAGAACCTGGTCTACGGCTGGAGCCGGGAGATCCTGCCGTTCATGAACTGGACGCTGGCGCACAACACCGGCGCCGCCTTCAGCATGCTCAGCGAGGCGGGCGGCTGGCAGCGCTGGTTCTTCGTGGGTCTGGCGCTGGTGGTCAGCATCGGTCTGCTGATCTGGCTGTTCCGCCTGCCGGCAACGGCACGCTGGCTGCCGGTGGCGATTGCCCTGTTGCTGGGTGGTGCGATCGGCAACCTGCATGACCGGCTCGTGCAGGGTTACGTCGTCGACTTCATTCATGTCTACTACGGCAGTTGGCACTTTCCGGCCTTCAACATTGCCGATTGCGGCATCACCGTCGGAGCCATCATGCTGATCATCGACAGCCTTTTTCTGGAGCAGCGACGGGAGCGCAGCCAATGAACCGCATCGGACCCGGCAAGCGTGTCAGCTTGCATTTCACCGTGTCGCTGGGCTCCGGCGAGGTGCTCGACAGCACCCGCGAGCGTGAGCAGCCACCGACGTTCGTGTTTGGTGACGGCAGCCTGCTGCCCGGCTTCGAGCGCGCCATCGAGGGCCTGCAGGCCGGCGACCAGGGCCGCTTCACGATTGCCGCCGCCGACGGCTTCGGCCTCTGGCAGGAAGACAACGTCCAGCACTTTCCGCGTCACCAGTTCGGCGAACAGCTGCTCGAGCCCGGCATGGTGATGAACTTCGCCGATGCCAGCGGTGCCGAGCTGCCCGGCGTCATCAAGGACCTGCCCGACGGCGTGGTCGTGGTCGATTTCAACCACCCGCTGTCCGGGCGCGATCTGGTGTTCGAGGTCGACATCCTGCGCGTTGTCGATGCCGACGCCAGCCCCGTGACGCTGAACTGAGGCCATCATGATGCAGATCAAGCTCGCCAACCCGCGTGGATTCTGTGCCGGCGTTGATCGCGCCATCGAGATCGTGAACCGCGCGCTGGAGGTTTTCGGTCCCCCCATCTACGTGCGTCACGAGGTCGTGCACAACAAGTTCGTGGTGGATGACCTGCGCAACCGCGGTGCGGTGTTCGTCGACGAGCTCGACCAGGTGCCGGATGACGCCATCGTCATCTTCTCGGCACATGGCGTCTCGCAGGCGGTGCAGGCCGAGGCGGCCCGTCGCGGCCTCAAGGTCTTCGATGCCACCTGCCCGCTGGTCACCAAGGTGCACATCGAGGTTTCGCGTTATGCCCGTTCCGGCACCGAAGCCATCCTCATCGGGCACGCCGGCCATCCCGAGGTCGAGGGCACCATGGGCCAGTACGAGACGGCGCATGGCGGCAGCATCTACCTGGTCGAGGACGAGGACGATGTCGCCCGCTTGCAGGTGCGCCATCCCGACCAGCTCGCCTTCGTGACCCAGACCACGCTCTCGGTGGATGACACCGCCCGCGTCATCGATGCCCTGCGCGCACGCTTCCCGGCCATCCAGGGGCCGCGCAAGGACGACATCTGCTACGCCACCCAGAACCGCCAGGACGCGGTCAAGACACTGGCCGGCCAGTGCCAGCTGGTGCTGGTGGTGGGCTCGCCGAACTCCTCCAATTCCAACCGGCTGCGCGAGCTGGCCGAGCGCATCGGTGCGCGCGCCTACCTGATCGACAACGCCGACCAGATCGAGAAGGCCTGGCTGGATGGTGTCGAGGCCGTGGGCGTCACCGCCGGGGCGTCGGCGCCGGAGGTGCTGATCACCCAGGTCATCGAGCGTCTGGAGAGCTGGGGTGGCCAGGCCCCGGAAGAGCTGGCCGGGCGTCCCGAGAACATCACCTTCTCCATGCCGCGCGAGTTGCGCATCCCCGTCAAGCTGGTCTGAGTGGCGGCACTGCGGTCCCGGGTCTAGCCTTTGAGATGACCAGGCTGGATTGCGGGGCCGCATCATGTCGAGACTGCAGGTATCCGCCGCTGCGCGTCCGGGCTGTGCCGGATTCTCCCTCGTTGAGTCACTGCTGGCACTGACCCTGCTGATGACGGCCATGACCGGTCTCATGCAGGCCCAGGCCGGCGCACTGATCAGCAGCCGCATCGCCTTGCAGCAGCAGGAGGCGGCGCTGCTCCTGCGCGATCTGCTCGGACGCTGGCAGCTCAACCGCGACGCTGCCAGCACCTACCTGAGCGCCTTGCAGGCCCCCCTGGAGGCGGTGGCGGCAGCCGATCCCTGTCTGACGGCCGCCTGCGCTCCCGAACCGCGCGCCAGTGCCGATGTCGCCGCGCTGGCCGAGTCCCTGCGCCAGCGCCTGCCGCAGCCCCGCTGGCTGCTCGAACCCTGTCTGGATCATCCCGGTCACTGCCTGCTGGTGGCCTGGGGCGGAACCGAGGCCAGCAGCGGCCCGGATGGTGCCTGTCTGGATGCTGCCGGCCAGCGTCATGCCAGCGCGCGCTGCCTGGTGGTGGTGTTGCCATGAGGCGTTTCGGCGAGCGCGGTTTCAGTCTCGCCGAGTGGCTGCTGGCGGTGTTGATCGGCAGCCTCATCCTGGCGTCGGCGTTGCTCTTGCTGCAGGTGCAGCTGCAGCACCTGACCCGGCTGCGCGTGCCTCAGTCTCTGCAGCAGGAGGCGGTCTGGCTGCTGACTCGCTGGCAGCACGGCGTCCTGCTTGCCGGGCAGGGCGGGGTGGCGGCGCTGGGCTGGCCGGAGCCCGGGCTGCGCGCCTGGTGGCCGGCCGATGGCCGGGGTGCTGGCACACCCCGCAGTGACCAGCTGCTGCTGCAGCGTGTGCTGGCGCAGGCGGCCAGTGATTGCGAGGGTACCCTGGTCGCGGCGGGCCGCGTGCTCGTCGAGCGCTATCACGTGCGGGCCGACAGCAGCTCCTCCCAGCTGGTGCTGGCCTGCGATGGCGGCAGCTGCGGCGACGGCCTGTGCCAGCGCCTGGGCGATGCCGGCGTCGCGCTGGCCTCCGGCATTCGCAGCCTGCAGGTGCTCTATGCCGTGCCTGCCGCCGGAGAGGCTCCTGGCTCATTGCGCTGGGTCGATGCGACCACCTTGCAGGCCCAGAACGAGACTGGCGTGCGCGGCATCCGCATCGGCCTGCTGCTGAGCGCGCCGGAGTCCGCGGGTGGGCAGCGTGTCTCCGGCGAGTGGTTCGGGCATGTGCTGGAGGCCGGACCGGAGCATGCCGGTCACTGGCAGATGACCTGGGAGCTGCCGCATGGCTAGCCGGCAACGCGGCCAGGTGCTGCTTGCGGTGCTGCTGCTGACCGGGCTGCTCGCGGCACTGGGTCGGCAGGCGTTGCAGGCGGTCTGGCTGCAGCAGCATCAGGCCGCCGGCGAGCGCCATCAGCTGCTGCATGACAGCCGTCTCCTGGCCCGCGTGGCCTGGCTGGAAGCCTTGCCGATTCCGGGCCTGGGCAGCATCGACAGCGGCCAGCCCTGGCATCCGTTGCGCACCTCCGATGCCGTGCAGCTGCGCTGCGGCCACTGGCAGGATGCCGTTGGCGCGGTCTGCCCCGGCGAGCTGGCGGATGCGCCGGCTGACTGGCAATGGCGCCTGCAGCGTCTGCCGGATACGGCGGAGTCGGCTGCCGAGGCCGCGACTGACACCACCGTCTTTGCCGCAGCCGGGCCGCAGCACTGGCAGCTGGAGTTGCTTGGGCGTGACGACGGCCGCCGCCTCAGCGGCTGGCAGCTGCGCTACCGCCAGCTGGCGGCCCCGTGATGATCCGTCCGGGCGGTCGTCCGGCGTCTGCCATGCGACTCAGGCAGCGCGGCGTGAGCCTGGTCGAGTTGCTGGTAGTGACCGCGCTGCTGGCCCTGACCTGTGCCGCCACCCTGGTGGACTGGCCCTACTGGCTGCGTCCACAGCAGGGCCGGCAATGGCTGCTGCAGACACAGCAGGCACTGGTCCAGCTGCGCCTGCAGGCCATGCGCGAGCGCGAGGACATCACGGTCTGTGCCGCGTCCGGAGCAGCGGCCTGCACGGCGCGCTGGCAGGGCGGCTGGCAGGTCTTTGCCGATGCCAATCTCGACCAGCGCTGGCAGCCCGGCGAGCGGCGCTACCCGCTGGTGCCGGAACTGCCGGCCGGCTGGCATCTGCACTGGCAGAGCTTTCGCCGCGATCCGGTGCTGATCTGGCGCCATTCCGGTGATGCCGGGTTCAGCAATGGCACCTTGACCCTGTGCCCGCCCAGACCGCAGGATGCGGCCCTCATGCAGCTGGTGATCAGCCGCAGCGGCCGGCTGCGGATGGTGGTGCCGCTGCAGCTCGATGCGGCAGCCGTGCAGTCAGCCCGTTCGCGTTGCGGCTGGGGTGCGGGCCAGGGGGAGTGAGCATGCGTGTGATCGTGGTGGGGGGCGGCATCAACGGCCTGCTGGTCAGCCGGCGTCTGGTGCAGGAAGGCGTGTCGGTGCAGCTGCTGGAGCGAGGCGAGCCGGGGCAGGAGTCGTCCTGGGCCGGTGGCGGCATCGTCTCGCCGCTTTACCCGTGGCGCTATGCCGAGCCGGTGACCGCCCTCGCCAGCCATGCCCAGCAGGCCTATCCGGCACTGGTGGCGGCCTTGCGGGACGAGACTGGCATCGACAGCGAGCTGGAGCGCTGCGGCCTGCTTTTCGTCAACACCCCGGATGCCGAGCGCGCGCTGGCGTGGGCCGCCGGCCGCCAGATGCCGGTGCAGACGCTGACACGCGCCGAGCTGCATGCCGGCTGGTCAGGCCTGGCAGCGGATGCCGACACCGGACTCTTCTTTCCGACCCTGGCGCATGTCCGCAACCCGCGCCTGCTGCAGGCGCTGCAGGCCATGCTGGGACGTCACCCGCTGGCTCAGGTGCTCACCGATGCCGAGGTCGTGGCGGTGCTGCCGGCTGCGGCCGGCCACGCTGCCGGGGTGCGCCTGCGCTCAGGGCAGCTGCTGCATGCCGATGCGGTGGTGGTGTGTGCCGGGGCCTGGACCGCGCAGCTGCTCGCCGGTGCCGGCGTGACGCTGCCGATCCGCCCGGTGCGCGGCCAGATGCAGCTCTACAAGACCGCACCCGGCTCCTTGCCGGGCATGATCCTGCGTGACGGGCACTACCTGATTCCGCGTCGTGACGGTCATGTGCTGTGCGGGTCGACGCTGGAGGATGCCGGTTTCGACAAGCACACTACCGAGGTCGCCGGGCAGGAGCTGGCGGCTGCCGTGCGCGCGATCTGGCCGGCCCTGGCGAAGCAGCCGCTGCTGCGGCAGTGGGCGGGATTGCGTCCCTTCGCGCCCAACGGGGTGCCCTTCATCGGGCCGCTGCCAGGACAGCAGGGGATATGGATCAATGCCGGCCAGTTCCGCAATGGTCTGGTGCTGGCACCGGCCTCGGCCGAGGTGCTCACGGATCAGCTGCTGGGGCGCCAGGGCCGGATCGATCCGGCGCCCTACCAGCCGGGCAGGGCGAGTCAGTCGCCGGAGGGGTGATCGCGGAACCAGGCGTCGCGATGCGCCTCGCTGCAGAACACCTTGCCGCGCGACTGCGTGCTTTCGCCGGCCGGCACGTGCACGTCGCAGTAGGCGCAGCGCTGCATGACCTGGGGCGGGGTGTCGGCAGGCGGCAGCTGTGCCGGTGGCGTGATCAGCTTGCGCACCAGCTTGTAGCCCAGCCACACGAACAGGGCGATCAACAGCAAACGCAGGATCAGGGCCATCATGCTTCCTTCTGCTGGCAGTCGTAGTCGACTATCCTAAGGGACTTCCAGCCCACTGCCTACACCGTGACCATGGCCGACTCCCTGTTGCGCATCGCCGTTGCCCAGCTCAACCTGCTGGTTGGCGACATTCCCGGAAACACCGATCAGCTCATTGCCGCTGCCGTCACCGCGCGCGATGACCATGGCGCCGACCTCATCGTGTTTCCCGAGCTCAGCCTGACCGGCTACCCGCCGGAGGACCTGCTGCTGCGTCCCAGCCTGGCCGGGCGTGTCGAGGCTGCCGTGCAGCGCCTGCTGGCCGTGTCCGGCATCACCCTCGTGGTCGGTCTGCCCGACACCACGCCGGATGGCCTGTTCAACGCCACCTGGGTGCTGCGCGATGGCCAGGTGCTGGCGCGCTATGCCAAGCAGGCCCTGCCCAACGAATCCGTCTTCGACGAGCGCCGCTACTTCCGCAACGGTGACCAGCCGGTGGTGTTCGAGCATCTCGGGGTGCGCCTCGGCCTGCTTATCTGCGAGGACCTCTGGCAGCCCGAACCCTGCCGTCGCGTGCGCGAGGCCGGCGCCGAGCTGGTGCTCAATCTGAACGCCTCGCCCTATCACCGCGGCAAGGCCGAGGAGCGACTGGCGCTGGCCGCCTCGCGCTGCCGCGAACACGGTCTGCCCATGGTCTACTGCAACCTCGTCGGCGGCCAGGACGAGCTGATTTTCGACGGCGGCTCCTTCGCCACCCAGGCCTCGGGCGAGGTGGCCCTGCAGGCGCCCTGGTTCGAGGCCGGTCTGCATATCGTCGACTACGACATCACGACACGCCGCTTCCTGCCGGCGAGCCGTGCCGAGCCCCCCACCGATGAAGCGGCCGTGTACCGGGCGCTGGTGCTGGCGGTGCGCGACTACGTCAACAAGAGCGGCTTCAAGGGCATCGTGCTGGGCCTGTCCGGAGGCATCGACTCGGCGCTGACCCTGGCCATCGCCGTCGACGCCCTCGGGGCCGAACGCGTGCGTGCGGTCATGATGCCCTACCGCTATACCGCCGAGATCAGCCTGGAGGACGCCGAGGCCGAGGCGCGCACCCTGGGCGTGCACTACAGCGTGCTGTCCATCGCGCCCATGGTCGAGGCCTTCAGTGCCACGCTGGCCGACACCTTCGCCGGTCTCGGCAAGGACAAGACCGAAGAGAACCTGCAGGCGCGCTCGCGCGGCACCCTGCTCATGGCCATCTCCAACAAGCTCGGCTACCTGGTGCTGACCACCGGCAACAAGTCCGAGATGTCCGTGGGCTACGCCACCCTCTACGGCGACATGGCCGGCGGCTTCGACGTGCTCAAGGACGTGCCCAAGACGCTGGTGTTCCGCCTCAGCGAGTGGCGCAACAAGCAGAGTCCGGAAGCGCCGCCCATCCCGCAGCGTGTCATCGATCGCCCGCCTTCCGCCGAGCTTGCGCCTGACCAGAAGGACGAGGATTCACTGCCGCCGTACCCGGTGCTGGACGAGATCCTGCGCCGCTACATCGAGTGTGACGAGAGTGCCGCTGCCATCGTCGCGGCCGGCTTCAATGCCGACACCGTGCAGCGCGTGCTGCGTCTGGTCGACATCAACGAATACAAGCGCCGCCAGGCTGCGGTCGGCCCGCGCATCACCCCGCGTGCCTTCGGCAAGGACAGGCGCTACCCCATCGTCAACGGCTGGCGCATCGGCGACTGATTCGTCCCCGCGCGCTGGCGAACCTCGCCTGGCGTGACTAGCCTTCCCTGGCCGCGATTTCACGCCGGCCGGGGGAGGCCTCATGACGCTTGCCAGATCCATCGCCCTCGGCCTGTGGCTGATCAGTGCCAATGCCGCCGCCCAGCTGCTGCCACCCGCGCTGCCCTGGCTGTCTCCGCGCTCGCCGGCGCTCTGGCTGGGGCTGGATGCCGGCGTGGAGCCAGCTGCGTCTGCCGATGCGGCTGTCGACAACCCTCACGCCGTCATCGCGGCCGCCCTGACAGCCTGGTTGCAGGCGCCTTCGACCAGTGCCCGTTCCTGGCCCGCTGATGGCGTGCGCATCGGTGTGCTGGCCGTGCTGCCGGACGACACCGGCCATCTGCAGCCGCTGGTTGTGCACCCTCCAGAACCGCTGGATGTCACCCGGCACTGGCCCGAGCAGCCGGATCGGCGGCATTTCCGCCTGGCGGGCAGCTATCAGCTGCTGGATGCGTCAGGGCAGGTGCTGTCCTGGGGTGCTGACTGGCAGCCCGGCCAGCGGCTGCAGTTCGAGATGCCCTGGTTGCTGCCCGCAGACGTTCTGCCAGCCTCGGATGGCGTTGCCGGCATCCGCCTGCAGCTGCCGGCGCGTCTGCCGTCCGAGCACCGGCCCCGACTGCTGCTCGACAACATGACGGCGCCGGGAGAGCCCGCGACATTCTCGGCCGAGCTGACCCTGCGTGCCGACACGGGTAGTGCACTGGTTGCGGACATGACGGCGTGGTGGCAGCAGTGGCGGCAGCAGCAGGGGCAGGGCGCTCTGCCTGCGCGCTGGTGGCGACTGCACCTGGTTGCTGACGGTGACACGCTGCCGGCCGGCGGCTGGCGTGAACCCGGCAGCGGCATGATGCCGACGCTGGATCTGTCCTGGCGCTGGCCATCGGGCATGGGTACGGCGCGCGCTCGTCTGCTGCGACTGCTGCCCACGCTGCTGCCGGACGCGGCCCTGCAGGCGCCGGCAGATGCCTCCGCCATGCTGGCGGCGTTGCAGCGTCTGCATCACGGCCAGCCGGTAGCGACGCTGGCCGCTGACTGGGCGACAGCGGTGGCCGTGCCGGCGGGCTGCGGTCACACCGGCACGCTGCTGCTGCAGGCTGCCATGCCTGACCCGGCAGCGGCTGACCTGCAGGCAGCAGCCAGACAATCCTCGCAACTGCCTGATCTGCCCGTGCACGGGCTGGTGCTGAGTGCGCAGCCGCAGCTGTGGCCGGGACTCCTGGCCTGGCAGCAGGCAGCGGCCGGACAGTGGCCAGAATTGCTGACACGCTGGGTCGACCGCCATTTGGCACCGGGCAGTCCCGGCCTCGTCGCCGATGTCCAGCCACTGTCACCGGGACGCTCGGCGCTGCTGCTGACGACGGCCAGCCCGGTGCCCGGCCGTTCCAGGCTGCAGGCCGCACAGGGCTGGCTGGCCTGTGCCGAGCTCGCTCCCTGCAGCTGGCCGGCGCCCTGGCCCGATCCGCTGCCCGGCAGCGATGCCGTGGCTGCTGCCAGCAGCGCATCGCCACGCTGGCTGGCGGATGATGGCGTGGCCTCGGGTGCCCTGTTGCCGCCCATGACGCCGGCAGCGTGGCCTGCCGCTGAACTCGACGCCCTGCTGACAGCGCTTGCACTGCCCGTCACACCCTCGATGCAGGCAGCGCTGCGCCATGCCCTGCAGGCCGTGACAACGCAGCCGCCGCCCTGGCTGGGCACGGATCTCCTGCTGCCGGCAGCCTTGCCATCCGCTGCCGCGACGCCTTCCGGTCATCGCCTGCGCATGGGGCAGGATGGTCTGGTGCGCCTGCTTCGGCCATCCGGGGAATCGGCCTGGCTGTGGCTGCCAGCATCATTGCGCAGCCACTGGGCGCGACTGCAGCAGGATGCGGCACAGGCCGGTGAGTTTCCGCTGCCGGCACGCTGGCAGCTGATGACGCGCCCGAGACCGGACGGACTGGCTGACACGCATGCCTTCAACGTGCACGGCGGGGTCATGCTGGCGCTGCACTGGCATGACCCGGAACAGCCGCGTCTGGCCTGGCGGCATGTGCCTGATGCGCTGGGACCGGTGCGCCATCTCAGCCTGTTCACCACCGTCAGTGCCGACGGCCCCAGGCCCTGGCTGCTGGCCGCTCACGACAGTGGCGCAGTGTCGCTGCGTGACGGCCTTGACGGGCGTCTGCAGTGGTCAGCCATGGCGGAGCCGACGCTGGCACCCTGGCAGGTGCTGATGCACGACGCCCTCGGCTTTCTCGCCTATGCGCCGGCGCGTTCTGGCAGTGTCTGGCGCCTGCAGGGGCGACCCGCAGAGCCGGGAGGTCTGCATCTGCAGGTGGCGGCACGGCTGGCGCCGGCAGCGGCAGCTACGGCGGACTGGCTTGATCAGGCGCGCCTGTCACTGGCCTGGCAGCGCCTCGGCGTGCAACGCCTGCCGCGACTGGCGCTGGTGGCGAGCCGCCTGGATATGTCTACCGAGGCTGGCCTCGGGGAGGGCATCTGGGCCTGGCATGACCACAGCTGGCCGCAGGGTGACGCCGTGCGGGCTGAGTCGTTGTCGCACTGGTCACCGGACCAGGCTCTGGCGCCGGCGACAGCCATCGGCTGGCACCGACCCTGGGCAGTGGCTGGAACCCGCGTTGTCAGCGCGCCGGGCTGGCTGCAGGGGTCACTGGTCGTGACCACGGCAAGCCCGCGTCAAGGCAGCAGCGAGTGTGCGCCACCGGTCTGGCAGCAACAGGCGCATCATCTGCCCTGGCTGATGACGGGGGTGACGGGAGAGGCGGGGATGGCGCGGGTTCAGACCCTGGCGGAGCCGGTGGCAGAGACTGCCACGGCGTTTGCGCATCTGGCGCCACAGCTGGCTGCCGACGGCAGCCTGTCATGGCAGGGCCCGGCGGCTGACTATCGCATCAGCCTGCCGGTGCCGGCGGCATGGCGCCAGCGCATCAGTCGCCAGCCCCTGCCGTTGCGGCCTTAGCTGTCCTTGCTGGTGGCCGCTGCCGGCATCAGCGCGGCGGCCTGGTCGGCGAGGTCCTTCATGCCCAGGGCGCGGTAGCCACGCACCAGCAGCGTCAGCGCTTCCGGCACGGCGGCGCTTTCCGGGTAGTTTTCCACCACCCAGCGCGCGCGATTGACGGCGGCGACGGTGGCACCGCGGCTTTCGTAGTAGCGCGCGACATGCAGCTCGGCTTCGGCGAACTGGTTGTTGAGGTGAATCATGCGCTGGCGGGCATCCGCGCCATAGGCGCTGTTCGGGTAGCGCTGCAGCATCTGGCGGAAGTCATCGAAGGCGACCCGGGCCTGGCCGAAGTCACGGTGGGCCAGGTTGATGGGCATGCGGCGCAGCAGGCTGTCCTGGTCGATGCTGAAGTTGGACAGGCCGCGCAGGTAGAGCACGTAGTCCAGGCGCGGGGAGTCGGGGTGCAGACGCAGATAGCGGTCAGCCGCGGTGATGGCGCCCAGGTAGTCGGCCTGCATGTAGCGGCCGTAGATCACTTCCAGCTGGGCCTGCTCGGTGTAGGAGCCGACCGGGTACTGCGACTCCAGGGCTTCGTAGCCGCTGACGGCCAGGCTGTAGTTGCCGGCCTTGAGGGCTTCGTTGGCCTCCTTGTAGTAGGAGGCTTCGGTCTTCACGGCCATGGGGCCGGTCGAGGCACAGGCAGCAAGGGCCAGCGGCAGGCTGACAATCATGACGCGACGCAACAGCTTGTTCATGGATTCGTCCAATGGTGAGCACCAGGGCGGGTGCACAGGTACAATGGGGCTATTAAACACCAGCTCGCCGAGCCCGCCAAACCATGTCGCACGCAATTTCCCTGAATGCCGTCGTCCCCCCCGAACTGGCAGGGGCACGTTTCGACCAGGCGGCCGCCCAGCTGTTCGCCGAGTATTCCCGCGAGCGCCTGAAACAGTGGATCCAGGACGGCACGCTGACGCTTGACGGCCGCGCCGCCAAGCCCAAGGACAAGGTCATGGGCGGCGAGTGCCTGCGCGCAGAGGTCGAGCTGGCCGACGAGACCCGTGCCGGCGCCGAGGACATCCCGCTCGAGATCCTGCACGAGGACGAGGATCTGCTGATCATCAACAAGCCGGTGGGGCTGGTGGTGCATCCGGGTGCCGGCAACGCCAGCGGCACCCTGATGAACGCGCTGCTGCATCATGATCCCGAGCTGGCCAAGCTGCCCCGCGCCGGCATCGTGCATCGTCTCGACCGTGACACCAGCGGCCTGATGGTGGTGGCGCGCAACCTGATCGCGCACGCCAGCCTGGCCGAGCAGCTTGCCGACAAGCGCGTCTATCGCGAATACGAGGCGGTGGTCTACGGCAACATGACGGGCGGCGGCCAGGTCGATGCCCCGATTGACCGTCACCCGCACGACCGCGTGCGCATGGCCGTGGTGCCCGGCGGTCGTCCGGCCGTGACCCATTACCGCATCCTGCAGCGCTTTCCCAACCATACCCATGTGCGTTTGCAGCTGGAGACTGGTCGCACCCACCAGATCCGTGTACACATGGCGCACATCGGTTACCCGCTGGTGGGCGATCCGGTCTATGCCCGTCTGCGCTTCCCCAAGGGGGCCAGCGAGACCCTGCTCTCCTGCCTGAAGACGTTCCAGCGCCAGGCCCTGCATGCCCGTCGCCTCGGCCTCGTGCATCCGCGCAGCGGCGAGCAGTGCCTGTGGGAATGTGAACTGCCCGATGATTTCCTGCGCCTGCTCGACGTGCTCAAGCAGGACGCCCAGCCAGCCACTGCCTGAGCGACACCCGTCATGAGTGATGACCTTCTGCGCCATGCCCTGAGACCGGACTGGCCGGCTCCGGCCAACGTCCACGCCCTGGTGACCACCCGTCTTGGCGGCGTCAGCACGTCGCCGTACGACACCCTCAACCTCGGTGATCACGTCGAGGATGACCCGGCTGCCGTGGCCAGCAATCGTGCCCTGCTCGAGCAGGCGCTGCAGGCCGTCGCGCCCGCGCAGGCGCCGCAGTGGCTGAAGCAGGTGCATGGCATCCGCGTGTTCCATCCCGATGCCGAGGCGGCGGTGCGTCGCGCGCAGATTCCCGAGGCCGATGCGGCCTGCACCACGCTGGCCGGCGTGCCGCTGACGGTCATGACCGCCGACTGCCTGCCGGCCTTTTTCACCGATCGTGCCGGCTCCCGGGTGGCCGTGGCCCATGCCGGCTGGCGCGGGCTCTGCGATGGCGTGCTGGAGGCCACCGCAGCCGAATTTGCCGATCCTGGCGAGGTGCTGGTCTGGCTGGGCCCGGCCATCGGTCCCGAGGCCTTCGAGGTCGGCGGCGAGGTGCGTGCGGCATTCATGGCGCATGATCCGGCGGCGGCCGATGCCTTCCGGGCGGTGCCGGGCACTGCCGACACCTGGCTGGGCGATCTCTATCTGCTCGCGCGTCAGCGCCTGGCGCGGGTTGGCGTCACCGCCGTTCATGGTGGCGGTCTCTGCACGGTCAGCGATGCGCAGCGTTTCTATTCCTTCCGTCGCGACCGGGTTACCGGCCGCATGGCCAGTGTCATCTGGCGAGTCGAGGAGACAACATGACCCGGGTCGTGGTGGTCTACCACAGTGGCTACGGCCATACCGCCGTGGTGGCACAGTGTGTTGCCGAGGGCGCTCGCCGGGTTGACGACGTCTGTGTCTCGGTGATGCCGGTGTCTGCCCTGGACTGGGATCTGCTGGATTGCGCCGATGCCCTGGTGTTTGGCGCACCGACCTACATGGGCAGCGTCTCGGCCGCCTTCAAGCAGTTCATGGACGACACCTCGCGCATCTGGTTCCGCCAGGGCTGGCGCGACAAGCTGGCGGCCGGCTTCGTCAACTCCGGGGCACTCAGCGGTGACAAGCAGGTCGCGCTGCAGCAGCTGCAGACCTTCGCCGCCCAGCACGGCATGCACTGGCTGAGCTTTCCCCTGCAGACCACCGGCACCGGGCCGGACGACCTCAACCGCCTGGGCTGCAACAGCGGCCTGATGACCCAGTCCGACAACGCCGATCCGGCGCTGACGCCACCGGCCGGCGATCGCGAGACCGCCGCCTGCTTCGGCGAGCACATCGCGCGCTGCGCGCAGCGCTGGCGACGAGGGGCAGATCACCTTCCGCGCTGAGCGTGCTACGTTTCTGATACAGAGTGGGGCCTTTTCTGTCTTGAAATGACAGATGGTCATCCACATCTCTTGAACAGGCGCAGCCCCTTCTGAAGTCTGCGCACGGATTTTCAGGAGACCATCATGCGTCCGGAACGATTTACCGCCAGGCTGCAGACCGCCTTGTCCGATGCCCAGTCGCTGGCACTCGGGCAGGACCACAGCAGCATCGAATCCCTGCACTTGCTCATCGCGCTGCTGCAACAGGGCGATGCCACCCTCATGGGGCTGCTCGCCCGCGCCGGTGCCGACACCCGTCAGGCCCTGACCCTGGCGCGCCAGCAGCTCGCCGATCTGCCCCGACTCACCACCGCCACCGGCGAGATCGGCGCCGGTCAGGACCTCATGCGCGTGCTCAACCTGGCCGACCGCCAGGCGCAGCAGCGCAAGGACAGCGTCATCACCACCGAGCTGGCCGTGCTGGCCATGCTGGAAGGCAACAGCCAGGCCGGCCAGGTGCTGCGCAAGGCCGGTGCCCTGCCGGAAAACCTGAAGCGGGAGATAGACCAGATGCGTCAAGGCGATTCCGTACACGATGCCGGTGCCGAGGATCAGCGCCAGGCGCTGGCCAAGTACACCATCGACCTCACCGAGCGCGCCGCAGCCGGCAAGCTCGATCCGGTCATCGGCCGCGACGACGAGATCCGTCGCACCGTGCAGGTGCTGTCGCGCCGCACCAAGAACAACCCGGTGCTGATCGGCGAGCCGGGCGTGGGCAAGACCGCCATCGTCGAAGGCCTGGCGCAGCGCATCGTCAACGGCGAGGTGCCCGAGAGCCTGAAGTCCAAGA
>VFQO010000271.1_pt1 | contig 63443 bp, 57 predicted proteins | sample 3512331 | NCBI WGS metagenome assembly VFQO01 (sample SAMN10412371, study PRJNA504923) | tailings metagenome | isolation source: Replicate 3 from Balatoc abandoned mine | place: Philippines: Itogon, Benguet | collected 2017-08-28 | reverse complement strand
GGCCATGGCGGCCTAAGCTCTACTTTCGAACCCCGTTAAAAATGGGGGTATTACCGCCCCTCTCCCCGGTATTATCTAATAACAACCACAATCAGGGTCTACCTATGCAGTTGCGTTTTGTAATTCAAAGCAGTTTATTCATGCTGCTTGCCATGTTCTCGACCATTTCTTGGTCGGCTGATCGTTGGGTAATCCAGTTCAAGGACAGTGCTGATCGCAGTGAATCTGTTATTCAATCATTCTCATTGGAATCACGAAAATCAGAATTGCGAGCCAAGCTTGCCGAGTTGTCCAAAGTTCACAAACGTACATTTCAGCTTGTCAGGCCGTTTGGTGAACGTGGTGCCGTGATCACAACTTCAAATATCAGTGATGCCGAACAAACCCGTCTTCGTTTATTGTCGGACCCGTTGATTGAGTCGGTAGAGCTGGATCGTCGAATCCGGCTTCGAGCACAGTCTCCCCTGATTGGTTTGTTGAACGCACTTGATTTGTCCAGACGCAGTCGGTCTTGGTTTCATCAAGATGTGAGTACTCAACCGGCTTCCATCAACACTGGTGCAATGTGGGCGAATTTTCACGGAACTGCGCCCACTGTGGTAGCTGTGTTGGATACAGGTGTTTTGCCAAGCCACCCAATGCTTCAGGGTCATTTGCTGCCGGGCTATGATTTCGTTGCAGACCCTTCCATTGGAGCTGATGGGCAAGGTTCCGCAGGTTCAGACCGTGATTCCGATCCAACTGATCCCGGTGACGGTGTGGGTCCGGCAGACCTTTTGGCTGACCCAGTGTGCGGTGGTCTTAGTCAGTCAAGCTGGCACGGCACCTTTGTATCCGCCCTGCTTGCCGGAAACCCGGTTCCGGCTGAAGGTGTTTTCTCGGTCAACTGGAATGCGGTGGTATTGCCGGTTCGGGTGTTGGGCAAATGCGGTGGATTTTCCAGCGACCTTGCTGACGGAATTCGTTGGGCTGCAGGCCTGAGTGTGCCCGGCGTGCCCAATAACCCCTTCCCTGCCAAGGTAATTAATTTAAGTTTGGGTGCGGAGGGAGCTTGCGTGCCTTCCATTGAGGGCGCCGCAATTTCCGCTGCACGGCAGGCTGGCTCTTTGGTGGTGGTTGCTGCGGGCAATGATGGGAGCACTGTAGATTCTCCGGCAAATTGTCCTGGCGCTTTCGGTGTGGCTGCAATCGATCAAGAAGGCTTGAAGGCCAATTACAGCAACTTTGGTCCCACTATTCAACTTGCTGCGCCGGGTGGTGATGCGGCTTTCCCAATCTGGAGTGCCAGCAATACGGGTTTTGCGGGACCGTTAACCAACACCTACAACACCAAGATCGGAACCAGTTTTTCCTCACCGATGGTTGCGGGTGCAGCTTCTTTGTATTGGTCCCTAAATCCATCTGCATCGGTGGCAACTGTAGAGAACCTGTTAAAGACTTCTGCTCGACCTTTCCTATCCTTGGGGGGCAGGCCAACCTGCACCGTGGATACGGTCGGTATTGAATGCAACTGTACCCGCGCACTGTGCGGTGCAGGTATGCTGGATGTAGCCAATTTGATTAATACTCAGGCTGCAGGTGGTCTGACCAATCTGTTTTCCAACACCGGCAATGTGATTCCTCCGGGTCAAACGCGTACTTTTTCTGCAACCGGCACCTTAAATGCTTCTGGGCAAGAAGTGAGCGCGGTGAGTTTTGATGTAATCAATGTATTGAAATCGTCTGCAGATGCACCTGATCCAGTCCTTTCAATCAATGGGTTGAATGTGGACGTTACCGCACCAGCCGGTGTTGCAGGGTTCGACCTTCGTGCCCAGGTGTCCAATGGTCGAGCTGCAATTGCCTCGGTGGTTGTGGCCAATCAGGGTGCCACGTCCCCTACTTTGCTGGCCAGTCTGCTTTCACCATTGATCAATGGCGCTTCAGCCGGTGTGGGTGCGCCCTCTTCGGCCGTGGGCGATGGGGTGGTAGGCGATTCTGGCAGTGGTTCTGCCGCGGGCGGTTCCGGTGGCGGAGGGGGTGGTGGCGCTTTGAATTTGCTGGGTTTGTTGACTTGTTTGTTTCTATTTCATTGTTTTAAAAGGAAAAACGTAATTTAACCTGCGATGCTTTGGTTAAATACAACGTTAGAAGTAGCGCTCCAATCTATGACATCGCTCGATGGTAAAGTTCATTTGTTGACCCGTTGGTCAGCAATTGATGCAGTAAATTTTGAGAGGTGTCGTATGAAAGCTCTTCGTTCTTACCCAGGTGTGTTGGTCTTGTTGCTGATTGCCTCAGCCATGCTGGTGCATGGTCTGGTCGATTACATCAACTATGAAGTAGCAAGCCCGAGTATTCTGGCGGCCCTGGGCTGTCTATTCTCCGCAATTTTGCTGGTGGGTGTGTATGAGTTCAAATCCTTCAAAGCCAACCGCAAAGTAATACGTGACAGCAATGTTTAATTGCGTTTGACACTTTCTGAAAGGCCTGTTTTCGCCGCATTTTGAGCGGCGATCACGGCCTGCAGGTTCTTTTGTGTACTCAATGTCAATGGGTCTTCGTTGCCCAAGGCATCCGCCCGAATAATGTAGGCGCGGCTGAGCGCTACTTCGGCACGCTTCAAGTCCCCTGCCCTGTAAAGTACAACCCCCAAGTTGTTTAAAGATTGGCTGGTTCGAATGTCGTTAGGACCGAATGCTGCTTGTCGCACTTCAAATGCAGTCTGATAATTTCTGGCGGCTTCTTGCAGTTGATCGTTACGCATTTGCAGCGTGCCTAAAAAAGTGAGTATTTCTGCACGAATTGGTTCGTCCTTGTAGTTGGGTGTGGAGTTGATAATCTCTGCAAGAATCTGGAAACTTTCCAGCGCCTCTTGCTCCTTCTCCATGTCCAGCAAGCCCACCGCGTGATTCATTCGGGTTTCTAGTGTTCGGGCATTGGTTTTCCCCAAACGTATTTCATAAACAATTCGCGATCTTTTGAATGCGGCTTCAGACTCTGCTGCCTTGTTCTGCAGCGCGTAGTAAGTGCCGAGCGCGTCTTGAACCATACCTGCAGGCAAGGAATAACGCCCGATGGATTGCTCAACCGTACCGAGCGTTTTCTGAAAGTGTGCTTCGGCGCGTTCCATTTGATCGGCTTGTGCATAAGTTTGGCCAATGAGCACCTGCAAACGTGTCCAGGCTTCGGCCGCCGCTTGGTCTTCTCGGTTGAGCGGACTGTATTGGCTGGCTTCATTCCAGGTTGAAATGGCCAAGTCAGCTTCGTTTTGAGCCAGATAGGCTTTGCCCAGGGTTTCAAGAATTTTGACGCGTTTGGCCTGCGTGATCGGACCAGTCAACTCCAGGCGGCAAGTTTCAACAGTGATGCCTACCGCGTCCTTGCCGAAGCTGCTTTCACAACGGGTTAAATTTGAACTTGCTTCCTGAGCAGTGGCGTTAGGCACGTAAGCCAGTGCAAACAAACCCAGGAAAAAAGAAAAAGTCCAAGCGCGTTTCATAAACACCATTGTTGTGGTCATTCGATTGTTGTTACTGAAGAGTATTACTAAAACCGATTGCTGTGTTTGGCAGTACAAAGGTTAATAGCAACATTACTAGTCATCATGGGCCATCATTCAAGCGTTGAAGTAAACCGGGTAGAAAGTTTGGGAAAGAAATTTGAAACTCTCGCACTGGTTGACAGACTCATGGAAGAGAACGAAGCTCTTAGACGTGAGCTTAACCTAAAAACTGCTCGGTTAAGAACTCTGCAAAAAGCAGTGCATGCGTTTTTGATGGGAACCGAAGATCAAGACAGCAACAAAGCCAAGCTCATTGAGCAAAGCAAGGAGCAGCCATGACACACTTTGATTTCAAGGAATGGGCCGACTTGTACCAGGTAGACCCTGTTGCCTTCGAGCAGCGCCGCGAGGCAGTGCTGGAAGGTTATGTAGCCAGTGTCGATCCCGAACACCGATTGGCGCTTGAGCAAACGTTGTTCAAGATCCGTATGATTCGCCAGCGCTCGAAAAGCCCATTGCAGTCGGCCATGGAATCGTCAAAGCTGATGTGGGAATCGTTTGGCAAATTGCGTGAGCAGGTACAAAAACTGGAACAGGAACTGAGCCCTGCCCCATTGAAGCAGAATGGTTTGCGTTTGATCGATCAGAATTACGCTGGCGACATTGAAAAGGTCACAGACGTTTCCAATGATCCACTAGAGCCAGTTGCCAACCTGGCCCGTGTTATTCCTTTTACGGCTTCAGGCAAACGCGCCCATTAACCGAAACACTGACCCGGCTTGAACCAGCGGCCGGGGCCACTTCCATGCCTTTGCTCATCATGTCAGCCGATGCGGCATACATTCGTGGATAGGAAGGTGGACCTTGATTCTCATCATTGATTGACACTTCACCTAAGGTATAGCCAGTTTTGCCAAAACCTTTTGCAGCAACACTGGCTTTATTCTGAAACTCTCTCATTGCACTTTGCAGCAGTTTTTCACGACTTTGCTCGATACGGCCTTCGCTGGGAAAATATTCCAGATTGCTGAGTGTCAGGCCATCCGCCACATTCAAATTCTTCTGGGTTTTTAATGCCTGAACCGGCATTTCAAAAGTGAGCGAGCCCACACCTTGCCAGGTTTGGATGACATTGTTTTTGCCGTATTGCGGATAGGTTTGAATGTTGTTCTTCAGTTTGCTGATGTCTTTGTTCTTCGATAAATTGTTGATTGATTTTTCGAGCACGGTGTTGACGGCACTCATGGCCTCGTTGGCTGTACCTGCCTGAATTTGCACCTGCCAATTCAAACGCACCATGTCATTGTCCACCTCTTCGCTGCTAATGGCATTCAAGTTCACGGCGGGTGTTTTCTCGCACAGGTCCGCCAAGGCGGTCGACGGTGCCAACAAACCAATTGATGAACTGAATAGAGCGATTCTCAAAGTGTTGGATAATTTCATGTGTGTTCTCGTGAAAGTGAAATAACAGTCAATTTGCAATTCAGGCGTTGCTACAATGATTGAACCACAAACAAGCATTCCAATAACGCGTAATCCGCACGACTGGCTGACATGGCAGAACACCTGAGACAACCGAAGTCCCTGATCAGCACGCTGTTTACTGTGTTGATACTGGTTGGTGCTGCCATTGTATTGTCGCCATTCCTGTTGGCAATTTTGTGGGCGGGAATTATTGCCACCGCGTTTTGGCCACTTCACTGTCGCATTCGCGCACGATTTCCCGGAAAGCCCAATGGCGCCGCATTTCTGACCACCCTGGTTGTTGCATTCCTGTTGGTTGGACCAATGATCGGCCTGATCGTGTTTATGGTTCAAGACATTCTTGAAATTACCACCTTCTTGCGACAGGCCGATGACTCCGGCGTTGCTGTGCCCAACTGGCTGCCTCAAATTCCGGTGCTTGGCGAAATGCTCGTGGCCAGCTGGACAGAATATTTGAGTGTGCCCAAACAAATTTCCGGACTGTTGCGCGAAACACTTACCCAACGTTTGGGCGATGTGCAGGGCACCGCATCGGCCATTTTGCTTGAACTGCTGGGTCGTGTTGCCACCCTGTTTTTTGCTTTGTGGGTGCTGTTCTTTTTTTACCGCGACGGCTCAAGCATCAGCATCCGCATGAACCGAATTGGCACTGACTGGCTGGGCCAACGCTGGAAACCTTATGTTTCACATATGCCACCTGCGCTGCGAGCTGCGGTTAACGGGTTGGTGATTGTCAGTTTTGCAGAGGCAGTCATCCTTTCTGTGCTGTTTGCTGCGTGTGGCGTCTATGCACCGGTGCTATTGGGCACTATCACTGCCCTGATTGCCTTTATTCCCATGGCTGCACCAGGCTTGCTCGCTATTTTGGGTATGATCCTGTTTTTAAGTGGCAACGGCGCGGAAGCAATTGTATTGATCTCCGTGGGCATGTTGGTGGTGTTGATTGCCGATTACCTGGTTCGCCCTTTGTTGATACAAGGCGGAACCCACTTGCCGTTTTTGGCCGTCTTGTTCGGTGTGTTTGGCGGCGTCATTACCATGGGTATTGTGGGCTTGATTATTGGCCCGGTGCTGCTGGTGTTGTTGGTGGTGTTTTTTGACGAAGCATCGCATGCACACCACCACGACACCCCCGAATCCATCAATTAATCAGTGATTTAATCAAGCGAGTTTGAGCATGACAACAGCGATTCAATTTCCAACACAGATCGGTACACCTTTGGCTGCAAACGCCGTCAAAGTGATGTTGCTGGGCAGTGGTGAGCTGGGCAAAGAAGTGATCATCGCCTTTCAGCGTCTGGGTGTTGAGGTTATTGCAGTGGACCGCTACCCCAATGCGCCAGGGCACCAGGTTGCGCATCGCTTTCATGTAATCGACATGACCAATGCCAACGCATTGAAGGCCTTGATTGCACAAGAGCGTCCCCACATTGTGGTGCCGGAAATTGAAGCAATTGCGACCCCTGCCCTGAAAGAACTTGAGGCTGAAGGCGTGGTGCGTGTGGTGCCTACAGCCAATGCGGCTTGGCTGACCATGAACCGTGAAGGAATTCGTCGCCTGGCTGCTGAGGAATTGAATTTAAGTTGCTCGCACTATGCTTTTGCGGATGATTTTGAAACCCTGAAGATGGCTGTAGAAAAAGGCATTCATGGCAAAAAGCCGGTGGGCTACCCCTGCATCATCAAGCCTGTGATGTCATCCTCCGGAAAAGGGCAATCCAAGGTGGATAATGCAAGCCAACTTGAAGCAGCGTGGGATTATGCAGGTAGCGCCGGGCGTGTCAACTCAGGGCGGGTTATAGCCGAGTCGCTGATCGAATTCGAGTATGAAATCACTCTGTTGACTGTGCGTGCCCGCAACTCCAAAAGTGGCGCAATTGAAACCAGTTATTGTGAGCCAGTGGGTCATATTCAGGTAAGCGGCGATTATGTTGAAAGCTGGCAACCCCAAACCATGAACGCAAAGGCTTTGGATGAGGCCCGTAAAATGGCAGACCAGGTAACCACCGCTTTGGGTGGCACCGGTTTGTTTGGCGTTGAAATGTTTGTAAAAGGCGATCAGGTTTGGTTTTCTGAGGTGAGCCCTCGCCCTCACGACACCGGCATGGTCACCATGATTACGCAGTGGCAAAATGAATTTGAATTGCATGCACGTGCCATTCTGGGTTTGCCTGTTGACACCAGCTTGAAAACACCGGGCGCCAGTGCAGTGATTTATGGCGGTTTAGACAAAGTGGGCATCGCATTTGAAGGCGTGGCCGATGCCTTGGCCGAGCCCGGCACGGATGTGCGTTTGTTTGGTAAACCCGAGTCGTTTGTGAAACGACGAATGGGTGTTGCCTTGGCGCGTGATACAGATGTAGAAGAAGCCCGTGCGAAGGCCAAGCGGGTTGCTGCGAAGGTGAAGCCAGTTGGTTAACTTGCTCGGCGTTTCGGGAATGCGCATGGCGTTGTTGATTACGCTGGTCTGATGGGGCTGCACATGGTATTGCCCGTCTGCCTTGATCAAGTCGAATTACCCTGTTCGAAACTGGCTCGGGGCATGCGAAACGCGAGCGCGTCTTCGCATCGACCTTGCAGGTCGCCCCTTGCTGCGTTCCAAACCGGGCGACTTGATCTTGAATCGGCAGACTGAGCAAAACCATAAGCATCCCCGCCAATTCAGTATCTCTGCCAGCAGCACTGTTCTATCAATTTAGCCCCAAACTCTCCCGGTATTCTTCGTAGGTACCGCGGTAATCGGTAATGCCGTCTTCACGCATTTCAAAAATTCTCGTGGCAATGCCAGAAACAAACTGGCGGTCATGTGACACCACAAACACTGTGCCTTCGTATTTCTCCAGTGCATATTGAAGCGACTCGATCGACTCCATGTCCAGGTGGTTCGTAGGCTCGTCCAGCAGCAACACATTGTGACGCCCCAGCATCAGGCGACCAAACACCAGTCGGTTTTTCTCACCACCTGAACACACTTTCACCTGCTTGGAAATTTCGTCATTCGAGAACAGCAAGCGCCCCAGAATGCCGCGAATGGCTTGATCGTCGTCGCCGTCCTGGGCAAAGCGCTCGGTCCATTCACGCAAATTCAAAGGCACATTGAATTCATCGCTTACGTCTTGTGCCATGTAACCCAGGTCTGCATTCTCTGACCACTTTACTTCACCATAAGTTGGCTCCAAAGCCTTGGCCAGCAGCTTCAGTAGTGTGGTTTTACCCATGCCGTTGGCACCCACGATACCCACTTTGTCGCCAGCTTCCACCATGATGGAAAAATCGCGAATCACTTTGTTATCGCCGTAAGCCAAACTGACGTTGTCGAGTTCAACAGCCAAACGATGCATCTTCTTTTTTTGTTCAAAGCGAATGAAGGGGTTTTGACGTGACGATGGCTTAAGCACCACTGTTTCCTGTTTGATTTTCTCGATCTGCTTTTGACGTGATGTCGCCTGACGCGCCTTCGATTTGTTGGCTGCAAAACGGCGTACAAAGTCTTGCAGATCGGAAATACGTTCTTTGGCACGCGCATTGGATGCTTGTGCTCGTTCGCGTGCCTGGGCTGCAGCCAGCATGTAATCGTCGTAATTACCGGGTACTACTTGCAATGTACCGTAATCCAGATCAGCCATGTGGGTGCACACTTCATTGAGAAAGTGGCGGTCATGGCTGATGATGATCATGGTGCTCTCATACTGGTTTAGTACGTTTTCCAGCCAGGCAATCGTATTGATATCCAGGTTGTTGGTGGGTTCATCCAGCAACAGCACATCAGGTTTCGAGAACAGGGCTTGTGCCAGAAGCACCCGCAGCTTCCAGCCTGGGGCAATTTCACTCATTGGGCCATTGTGGTTTTCAAGCGGAATACCCGCACCCAGCAGCAACTCACCTGCCCGGGCCTCGGCTTCGTAGCCGCCGAATTCGGCATACACCGCTTCAAGGTCAGCTGCGCGCATGTAGTCGTCGTCGGTGGCTTCGGGGTTCGCATACAAGGCATCGCGTTCCGTCATTGCAGCCCACATTTCCTTGTGGCCCATCATGACCACATCCAGCACGCGGTGTTCTTCAAACGCAAATTGATCCTGGCTTAACTTTCCCAGCCGCACATTGGGCTCGATCACCACAGTGCCGCTGCTGGGCTCCAGGTCGCCACCCAGAATTTTCATGAAAGTGGATTTGCCGCAGCCGTTTGCGCCAATCAAACCATAGCGGTTGCCATCGCCAAATTTGGCATTGATATTTTCAAAAAGCGGCTTGGCGCCGAACTGCATGGTGATATTGGCTGCGGTGAGCATAAGTATTGGAAAATTCAGTGATTTTTAACGAAGGGGGCATTATACATGCCCGGGCTTTGAGTGCGTTGAATGTGGGCTCGGAGGTTGCGACTAGCGAACGGTTTGAACCAGGCGTGCGTTGAATTCCTTGTGCCCGCCAGTCATGGTCAAGGTGCCCTGCCCGCCCTGAAACCAGCAAGCCTTGGGGGTGCAGTGACCAAATGGAAAATTCAACAATACGGGTACATGTGTCAGTTGGCTTTGAACAAATTCAGCGGCGCTGCGCAAGTTGTAGCCATTGTCGTGTGCGCCAGGTTTGGGTTCACAAAAATTACCCAACACAATGGCCTTTTGTTGGGTCAACACGCCGGCGTGCAGCAACTGAAGCAGCATGCGCTCAATTTTGTAGGTTGGCTCGTTCACATCTTCAAGCACCAAGATGCCGCCAGACACACTGGGTAACCAAGGGGTTCCCAAAAGACTGCACAGCAAGGTGAGGTTGCCACCCCATACCGGACCTTCAATTGCACTGCTTTGTTGTTCTGCGCTCAGTCCGATGCATTCAGCAGGCCATTCAATATGTACTGCCTGTTTTTCTACGGCACGCAAAAAGTGTTCAAGCGTGAGTGGGTCGGCACCCTGCTCTGCTCCAAAATCGAAGCAAGCCATGGGTCCGTGCAACAAGGTGGCAGGTTGTGCGCCAACTTTCAGCAACGCCAATTGCAGGCTGGTAATGTCGCTGTGGCCGCACAACACATGCGCATTTGCATTCAGCAATGCAGCAAGTTCCGGAAAATTCAACAGTGGCATCAATCGGCTTAAGCCGTAACCCCCTCGGGTGGCCATCAGCAGGCTGGGGGTATTCATGGCAAATGCATTTTCAATGCTGGCCATACGCGTGGCTTCGTCACCTGCAAAGCGCTGTGTGCGCCGGCGTGATTCAGGCATTTCAATCACATTGAACCCATGTTGACTGCTCAAATGGTTGCAGGCCCGGTCGAGCAAGGTTTCATCAACCAGCGCGCCACTGGGCGAAAACATGACCAGCTGGTTCAGGGCCTGGTTTGTCGAGATGGGCGGTTTGCTGTTCAATTCAATTCCGGTTTAAAAAGTAAGCTCACAGATACTGTTTCCACGAACGCACGGGTTCTCCGTTGAAATAATCGCACAAACTGGCCAGAATGGCGGCCTGCTGGGTGTGCTGCCCTGCTTTCAACACGCGGCTATGTTCAGCCAATCTTTCACTGGCTTGCTGCAGTCCTGTCTGTAAAAAATCATGCGGAGTGTGAAAGCCAAGTTGCGCAAGTACGTCAATTGTTTGTTTGTTGGCATTGGGCAGGTGCATCAGACTGGCCAATTCAGCAACAGTTTCTTCTCGCTGCTTGCGGCGCGCTTTGAAAAAATTGCCCAGCAATTCTTCACTTTCCTGTCCCATACAACCAGTTTCAAAAACACAGGGGTGCCAGGCTTGCGCTTGCTCGAACACTGACAAGGACTGTTTCAAATCCCCGTTGTAGCGTGACTGTGCACAACCCACCACCACGCGACCCAGCCGCGCATGCAAAATTGCACCAATGCACATGAGGCAGGGTTGTAGTGTGACGTATAGGGTGGCTTGTGCACCCAGGCGGTAATTGCCAACCGCCTGACAGGCTTGGCGAATGGCCTGAATTTCAGCGTGTGCGCAGGCATCGTTCAATGAAACTGGTGCGTTGTGTGCTCTGGCAACGGCTTTGCCATCGATTACCACGACTGCGCCAATCGGTACTTCGCCAGCCTGTGCAGCAAGCCTCGCCTGCTGCAATGCAAGTTCCATCCATGGCGTGTCCTCTGGCTGGCCTTGGTGGGCCAGTATCGAAAATTTGTCGGACAGCTTGCGGGTTTGCATTGTTTTCAAAGTAAGCCGAATAAAGTGTTCTCAGTTTGACATAAAAAAACCCGGCACCAGGCCGGGTTCTTGGTCAGTGGGCAGCTTCAGTTTACTGACCCGCTTTGAGCAGCCTGCGTTGGTTCCATGCAAGAATTTCTCCAACAATTCCACGCCGGAAGGCCAGCACCACCACAATGAAAATGAAACCAGTCACGATCGTGACTTGTTCCCCCAATGAGCGGAACCAGGCAATGTCGGTGGTCACTGCCATCCAGGTGCCAAATTCACCAATTCGATTTTCCAGGGCGATGATCACAATCGCACCCACAATGGGGCCCGCGAGAGTGCCCAGGCCGCCCACCAAGGTCATTAGCACCACCAGGCCAGACATCGTCCAGTGCACATCCGTCAATGTTTCAAAGCCAAGCACCGAGGCTTTGGTTGCACCGGCCAAACCCGACAACGCCGCTGACAGAACAAAGACCAGCAACTTGTATTTGTCCACGTCATAACCCAGTGATATGGCGCGTGGTTCATTTTCCTTGATGGCCTTGAGAACCTGCCCGAATGGAGAATGCACAGTGCGAACAATCAGGGCGTAGCCTGCGATGCAAATGGCCAGTACGACGAAGTAAAGTGTCAAGTCGTTGCTGAGGTCGACAACACCAAACAAGGTGCCGCGCGGTATGCCTTGTAAACCATCTTCACCGCCAGTAAATGGCGCCTGTAAAAAAATGAAATACAGCATTTGTGCCAAGGCCAGTGTAATCATGGTGAAGTAAATGCCTTGCCGCCGAATGGCCAGAGCACCCATGACTAAACCAATGAGCGCTGCGAATGCTACACCTGCCAACAGGCCAAGCTCAAACGGCATGCCAAGGTCTCGAATGACATAGCCCGCGATGTAGCCTGCACCACCCAGGAAGGCTGCATGACCGAAGGAAAGTAAACCGGTGTAGCCAATCAACAAGTTGAATGCACACGCAAACAGCGCGAAACACAGCAGTTTCATGAGCAGCACCGGGTACATAAAGAACGGCGCCGCTAGGGCGAGAATAATTGCAGCAATCGAGATAATTGTATTTTTGTTCATCATGTCAAACCCTTTATTTCTCGCGACCGAACAGACCGGCCGGGCGAATCATGAGCACAATCGCCATGATGATGAACACTACTGTGGCTGACAATTCCGGATAAAACACACGGGTCAATCCTTCCACAATGCCCAAGGTGAGCCCGGTAATGATTGAACCCAGAATAGATCCCATTCCACCAATCACAACAACCGCAAACACGGTGATGATGAGGTTGGAGCCCATCAACGGCGAGATCTGAATGACTGGTGCAGCCAGCACGCCCGCGAATGCGGCCAGTGCCACACCAAAGCCGTAGGTCAGCGTCACCATCAAGGGCACATTGATACCGAAGGCCTCCACCAGTCGCGGATTCTCAGTACCGGCGCGAAGCAAGGCTCCAAGTTTTGTTTTTTCAATCATGATCCACGTGGCAAAACAAACTACCAGCGAGGCCACCACGACCCAGGCGCGATAGTTCGGCAAAATCATGAAGCCTAGGTTGGTCGCACCCTGCAAGGCCTCTGGCACTGAATAGGGTTGGCCGGATACACCATAAATCGAGCGGAATATTCCTTCCAGCATTAAGGTAATGCCGAAGGTCAGCAACAAGCCATACAAGTGGTCAAGCTTGTAAAGCCAGCGCAACATTGTTTTTTCAATCAGTATCCCGAAGGCGCCCACCAGAAGCGGCGCAAGCAACAACATCACCCAATAATTCAGGTTGAAATAGGCCATGCCCATCCAGGCGAAAAATGCACCCATCATGTACAGCGCGCCGTGGGCAAAATTGATCACGTTGAGCAAGCCAAAAATAACAGCAAGACCCAGTGACAACATGGCATAAAACGAGCCATTCACCAAACCAAGCAGTAACTGCCCAAGAAAGGCCTGCAAGGGAATTCCAAAAATTTCCATGAGTACGTGTCCTGCAAAGCCCCTGGGTCGTTAAACCTCAGGGGCATTGGTATTGTGTTGGTTTTAATGCATCACTTCCACAACGCACACTTGGTCTCAGCTTTGGTGGTAAACGCCTGTTCGCCTGGAATGGCTTGAACAACCTTCAGATAGTCCCACGGCTTTTTGGATTCCTTGGGGTCTTTTACCTGCATCAGGAACATGTCGTGAATCATGCTGCCATCGGCACGGTAGTATCCGTTCTTGGCATACATGTCGTTCACCTTTTGCTTGCGCAGCGTTTCCATTACTTTGGCGCCATCATCCGTACCTGCTGTTTTCACTGCATTCAAATATTGCAAAGTCGCAGAGTAATCGGCCGCTTGCAAGCTACTGGGCATTTTTTTCATTTTGTCGAAGAAGCGCTTGGACCACTTGCGGGTTTCGTCGTTTTGATCCCAATACCAGCTGTCGGTGAGATACATCCCCTTGGTTTGTCCCAAGCCCAATGCATGCACGTCGTTAATGAACATCAGCAAACCGGCGAGCTTCATGCTGCCTGTGACACCAAATTCATTGGCGGCCTTGATGGAGTTGACTGTATCTCCGCCAGCATTGGCCAAGCCCAGAATTTGAGCGCCGGACGCCTGTGCCTGAAGCATGAAGCTGGAGAAATCCGACGCTGACAGTGGATGGCGGATAGCCCCTTTCACCGTGCCACCGTTGGCCTTAACGACTGCGGTGGTGTCGGTTTCCAGCGAGGTGCCAAAAGCATAGTCCGCGGTCAGGAAATACCAGCTTTTTCCGCCTTGTTTGACCACTGCCGAGCCGGTGCCTTTGGCCATCGCTACTGTGTCATAGGCGTAGTGGATGCTGTATGGGTTGCATTCTTCATTGGTGATGCGGGCGGTACCAGCACCAATTACAAAGTTGGGCTTTTTCTTTTCATCCGCTACTTTGGCCATTGCCAAAGCCGTTCCGGAGTTGGTACCTGAAATCAGCATGTCGACACCTTCAGTGTCAAACCACTCGCGTGCCTTGCTGGCTGCAATATCGGCTTTGTTTTGGTGGTCAGCAAACACCAACTCAATTTTTTTGCCATTCAATGTGCCACCGAAGTCGGCAATCGCCATTTTAACGGCTTCTACACCACCAGGCCCATCAATGTCGGCATATAGGCCAGACATGTCAGTGATGATTCCAATCTTGATCGTGTCATTGGAAATTTGTGCCTGAGCTGAGCCGACAGCGAATGCAAAAAGCGTGGCCAGTCCGGTTGCGATTGGTTTTAATTTCATCATCATCTCCTTTGGTTTAAGTCCAATCCCTTGAAAGGTTGGTTTTTATACGCCCAGCAGCGAATGCAGAACGGGCATTTTTTCATCGAGTTCCGAGGAAGCAAAAGCCTCCACAATTTGGCCGTGTTCCACCACGTAAAACCGGTCAGCCAGGGGGGCTGCAAAACGAAAATTCTGTTCTACCATCACAATGGTGTAACCCTTCGATTTCAGGGTGGTGATCATTTTGGCCAGAGCTTGAACAATCACCGGTGCAAGCCCCTCAGAAATTTCATCCAGCAGCAAGAGTTTGGCGCCAGTTCTCAGAATGCGTGCGACGGCCAGCATTTGCTGTTCACCGCCAGACAAACGCGTGCCCTGGCTTTTCTTGCGTTCGGCCAGGTTGGGGAACATCTCATATATTTCTGCAACACTCATACCCCGGTCGGTTTTTGAAACATAGGGGGGGAGCATCAGGTTCTCTTCAGCAGACAGCGAGGAAAATATGCCACGTTCTTCCGGGCAGTAACCTACACCCAAGTGGGCAATTTTGTGGGTGGGCATATTGATTGCCTCGGTGCCGTTGATCTTGATCGATCCTTTCCGTGAACCTGTCAATCCCATGATTGCGCGCAGGGTACTGGTGCGCCCCGCTCCATTTCGCCCAAGCAGTGTGACCACCTCCCCGGTTTTAACGGTCAGGTTCAGGTTGTGCAAAATGTGTGATTCGCCATACCAAGCGTTAAGCCCGGCGATTTCAAGTGCAGTGCTTGTCGATGATGCATTACTCATCAGTGCGCACCCTCAAGTACGCCGGTGCTTGAGCCCATGTAGGCCTCCATCACCTCGGGGTTACGTGAAACCTCGGCATAACTGCCTTCAGCCAGCACTGCACCGCGTTGAAGCACGGAGATGCGATCGCTAATACCCGCCACCACATTCATATTGTGTTCAACCATCAATATGGTTCTGCCGACGGATACTTTCTTGATCAATTGGGTTACGCGGTCCACATCCTCGTGGCCCATGCCCTGGGTGGGTTCATCCAGCAGCATCAATTCAGGTTCCATGCCCAATGTGGTTGCAATTTCAAGCGCACGTTTTCTACCGTACGGCAGGTCCACGGTCAGAGTGTCTGCGAAGCTTTCCAGGTCAACCAGCGCGAGCAAAGCCATGGCCTTGTCATTGAGCACCGAGAGTTTTTTCTCACTTTTCCAGAAATGAAACGAATTACCCAATGGACGCTGCAGGCCAATACGTACATTTTCAAGCACAGTGAGGTGTGGGAATACTGCGGAAATTTGAAACGACCGAATAATGCCTTGCCTGGCGATTTGGGCTGGCTTTGCACTGGTGATGTCTTTGCCGTTGAACAGAATTTGGCCCGAAGTGGGCGTTAAAAATTTAGTCAACAAATTGAAGCAGGTCGTTTTACCCGCACCGTTGGGGCCGATCAGCGCGTGTATGTGTCCCCGCTGTACCTTTAAATTCACATCGCTGACCGCAGTGAATCCTTTGAATTCCTTGGTCAGCGCCCTTGTCTCCAACACTACTTCTGCCATGGGTTCTCCATGTTGTCATTGTCGTTGTGCCAACCGGTGCCGGGCTGCGCCGATGGTTAAATATTGTCAACGATGGTGGCATGTGTGTTTTCATTCGGGAATTAGGGCAAACCTCACCCCCTGAATGGAAAAAAGCCCGCATTTGCGGGCTCTTCTGTAAGGCTGGGGTAAGTGATGGGATGTGCTTTATTGGCTTATTCCCACTCAATGGTCGCAGGTGGTTTGCCCGATACGTCGTAGACCACCCGGTTTACACCTTTTACTTCATTGATGATGCGATTGGAGATACGGCCCAACAACGCATAAGGCAGGTGAGCCCAGTGTGCTGTCATGAAGTCTTGGGTTTGTACTGCGCGAATGGCCACCACGTATTCGTAGGTGCGACCATCGCCCATCACACCCACCGATTTCACTGGCAAGAACACTGCAAAGGCCTGGCTGGTCAGGTCATACCAGCTTTTTCCGATTTGTTCCTCGGTGCACAATTCAGCCGCGGCGTCTTTGGCTGTGGCTTTGGTATTTCGCAATTCTTCAATGAATACGGCATCGGCACGCTGCAAAATTTCCGCGTATTCGGCTTTTACTTCACCCAAAATACGAACACCAAGACCAGGCCCGGGGAATGGGTGGCGGTAAACCATTTCAGGGTCAAGGCCAAGTTCAACGCCAAGCTTACGCACTTCGTCCTTGAACAAATCGCGCAAGGGTTCAAGCAATTTCAGGTTCAGCGTATCCGGCAAGCCGCCCACGTTGTGGTGGCTCTTGATGCTGGTGGCTTTGCCTGTTTTTGCGCCTGCTGATTCAATGACGTCCGGGTAAATGGTGCCCTGTGCAAGCCACTTGGCGTTGGCTCGCATGCCAGCCTCGCGCTGGAATACATCCACGAATGCTTTACCAATAATTTTGCGTTTGGCCTCGGGGTCGGTAACGCCTTTCAGCTGTCCCATGAATTCCTCCGTGGCGTTGACATGCACAACACGCACACCCAAATGTTTGGCAAAGGTTTCCATGACCTGTTCGCCTTCTTTAAAACGAAGCAAGCCGTGGTCTACAAATACGCAGGTTAGTTGGTCGCCAATTGCCTTGTGAATCAATGCGGCTGCCACTGAAGAATCTACGCCACCGGAAAGGCCCAGAATCACTTCATCGGTGCCGACTTGGGCACGAATCTTTTCAACCGCTTCATCCACAAAACCGGGCATGGACCAATCACCTTTACAGCCGCAAATATCGCGAACAAAGCGAGCCAGTATCTCCTTGCCCTTCTTGGTGTGTGTCACTTCGGGGTGAAACTGCACGGCATAAAACCCGCGTGTTTCATCCGCCATGCCGGCGATTGGGCATGAGGGTGTAGAAGCCATCAACTTGAAGTTTGGGGGAAGCTCGGTCACCTTGTCACCGTGGCTCATCCACACATTCAACAGACCATGGCCTTGCTCGTTGGTCTCGTCTTGAATGCCATCAAACAGTTTTGTGTGGCCGTGAGCCCGAATTTGGGCATGGCCAAATTCCCGAACCGTACCCGCTTCAACTTTGCCGCCGAGTTGCATGGCCATGGTCTGCATGCCGTAGCAAATACCCAGCACAGGTACGCCAAGATTAAACACCAACTCGGGCGCCCGGTCGGTGCTTTCTTCATAAGCAGACTGGTGGCTACCTGACAACACAATGCCAGATGCTCCGTATTCCCTGATGCGTTCCGGGTCTACGTCGCAGGGCAAAATTTCGCAGAAAACCCCACATTCACGCACGCGTCGAGCAATAAGTTGTGTGACCTGTGACCCGAAGTCGAGTACCAAAATTTTCTGATGATTCATGAAGCGTTCTTTGAATGTATTAAAGGTAATTGGCCCAAGGCAACGTTGTACCTGGTTTAGCTAAGGCTGAGTATGCGATCCACTGCCTGCACGGCCGTACACCGTAGGTCCTCGCCGGACAGGGTGAGAAAATTGATTTCCACGTCAACCAGTGCTTTTACGCCATGTGTTTCCAGAGTTGTTTCAGCAAAGCTTGTTTTGAGTTGCTCCAGTAAACGAGCCACCTCTGAACTGGTCATGCCCGAGCAAACTGCTACAAAAGCATCCGCCCCCAAAGAGCCAACGCTCGATCCATTTGGCAAAGCATCCCGAATGATGGCCGCGGTGAATTTGGTGAAGTCAATGATTCGATCATGACCAAACCTGTTCAAAATCAAGTCAAATGAACTGAGTTTGACATGCAACAGGGAAAGATCTTCTCCCTTTCGCGAAGCATGCTCCAGCTCTTTGTCCAGAAGTGCCTCAAAGCCGCGTCGGTTCCAAGAACCCACAATTGGGTCAATCAGCAAGGACCGTTGGTGCTCGTTGAGTGAGCGAACGAACCGCGTGACGATGTTATCGTCCACAGGTTTCGCAATTTCCGCCTCAACCAGGCGTGCAAAATCTCGCAAATCCTGCCGGTCTTCCTGAGAAAAAGCCCGTGGCACGCTGTCAATCACGCAAAGTGTACCAATGGTAATACCGAATGCATCCCGGATGGGCTGACCTGCATAAAACCGGATTCTAGGTCCGTCAACGACCAATGGATTGTCCATGAACCGGGGGTCCAGTAGCGCATTTTCCACAATCAGTGGTTCATCGCTGAGAATGGCGTGTCCACAGAAAGATACCTCCCTGTCAGTGGAGCAGGCATTCAGGCCCTGCAGGGATTTGAACCATTGAATTTCCTTGTACACAATGGTGACCAGCGCCGTGTCGATATCAAAATGCCGACAAACCAAACGCGTGATGCGATCAAACCGGGCTTCAGAGGGCGAGTAAATCATCCCCAAGTTCTGGATAGCCCGTGTTCTTTCTTCTTCGTTGTGCGGAATGTCAGGTTTTTGCATGGTTGCTTCGCTGTGCTCAGGCCTTGTCAATCGACATGATAGTTCGGTGCTTCTTTGGTAATTTGAACGTCATGCACATGTGATTCTCGAATGCCAGCTGAAGAAATTTCAACAAACTCAGCCTTCTCATGCATTTCCGAGATCGAGCGACAACCGACATAACCCATAGATGACCGAACGCCACCGACCAACTGGAAAATAATGGACAGCACAGAGCCTTTGTAAGGCACTCGACCTTCAATTCCCTCGGGTACCAGTTTGTCGGCATTGTTGGCTGGGTCTTGGAAGTAGCGGTCTGCAGACCCCTGTGTCATGGCGCCCAAGGACCCCATGCCGCGGTAGGCCTTGTAGCTGCGGCCCTGGAACAAAACCACTTCACCTGGCGCTTCTTCAGTACCGGCGAACATACCACCCATCATGGCGGCACTTGCACCTGCTGCCAGAGCCTTGGAAATGTCACCAGAGTAACGAATGCCGCCATCTGCAATCACGGGCACGCCGGTGCCCTTTAGGGCCTTGGCCACATTGGCGATTGCGCTGATTTGGGGAACACCCACGCCAGCCACAATGCGGGTGGTACAAATTGAACCTGGGCCAATACCCACTTTCACGCCGTCTGCACCATGTTCCATCAAGGCCAACGCAGCACTGGCTGTGGCGATGTTGCCGCCAATTACGTCCACCTGTGGGTAGTTTTGTTTTACCCAGCGAACCCGGTCTAACACGCCTTTGCTGTGACCGTGGGCTGTATCAACAACGATGACGTCCACGCCAGCAGCCACCAGCTTTTCAACACGTTCTTCAGTGCCATCACCCACACCAACCGCTGCGCCTACACGCAATTTACCGTGGATATCCTTGCTGGCCCATGGGTGCTCAGTCGCTTTTTGAATGTCTTTAACTGTGATCAAGCCTTTCAGCGTGTTGTCCGCGTCCATCACCAGTACCCGCTCCAGGCGGTGCTTGTGCATCAGCGCTTTGGCCTGCTCCAGGCTGTCGTCTTCCGACACGGTGACCAAGCGCTCACGTGGTGTCATGACATTGGAAACGGGTTGGTCCAGTTTGGTTTCAAAACGCAAATCGCGATTCGTTACAATACCAACCACTTTGCCGTTTTTAACGACTGGCAAACCTGAAATTTTGTGTTGCTGTGTCAGGGCAATTACCTGTCGGACGGTGAGTTCAGGCTCGATCGTGATCGGGTCGCGAAGCACGCCAGACTCGTGGCGTTTTACTTTGGCTACCTCAGCGGCTTGCTGCGTTGCAGTCAGGTTCTTGTGAACAATACCAATACCACCTTCCTGCGCCATTGCAATTGCCAGCCTTGCCTCAGTGACTGTGTCCATGGCGGCAGACACCAAAGGAATGTTCAGGCTGATGTTTCGGGTCAGTTGGGTAGACAGGGATGTGTCTTTGGGAAGAACGTCTGAGTACGCAGGAACCAGCAATACATCATCAAACGTTAACGCTTTCTGCGTGACACGCATGCAATTTCTCCTTGCGCAAAAGCGAATTATAAAGGATACCCGGCGTGCCTGTTTTGGTTTGCAAACAGAAAAACCGGGGAATTTAAGTTTTAGAGAGCCGTTTTCGATTGCTTGCGGCTTCGGCGCTCGTATTTGGCCAATTCTTTCTGGCGTTTTGTCAGCACCTTGTGCTGGGCACGCCTACGGCGACTTTCCATTGGGTCAAAACTCAGGCCATCCAAAATTTCGATGCGATCGCCTGAGTGAAGCACCATACCTTCCGTGGCGTAAAGGCCATACACTGCGACCGCTCGCTCTCTGAGTAAATGTTGAATTCGGTCGTTGCTTAAGCCAATTGCTTGAAGTGCATGCTCCACAGTGGCTTTTTCTGGCAAATTCAGTGGTGAGGGCCTCGACGTGAGCACGCCGCCATCGCCAGAGCCAAGTTCAAGCCAGTGCACAAGCATTATCGCCCTGCTCCCGTGCTGTGTAGTGATTCAGCACGTTTAATGAATGAATCCACAAAACTGTTGGCCAAGCTGGTAAAAACAGGTCCTACGAGTTGCTCGAGCACTTTGCTTGAAAACTCATACTCCAGTTTGAAATGTACTTTGCAGGCCTCAGGCGTGAGTTCAATGAACTGCCAGATACCTTCCAGATGCGTGAACGGACCCTCTACCAAGGTCATGTGAATTTCCGTGCCGGGGTTGAGCCGATTCATGGTGCAAAAGCTTTGCTTGACACCTTTGAATGCAATTTCTACGGTCGCTTTTTCAATGTTGGCGCCAACAGGCTCAACACTTCCGGCACCGCACCACGGCAAAAACTGGGGATAATCGGCCACCGCCCGCACCAAATCGAACATTTGTTGCGTGGAAAAATGAACCAACACGGACTTTTCTACAATGGCCATGAATGCTGAAGGGTTTGTTTCCCGCTCGGAGAAAGGATTAAACTCTCTATTTTAGCGTTTTTCACGCTGCGCCGCACCCAAAGGACGTTTTCACCGAATTCATGAGCATTATTGACAACAAAAAAGCAGGTTTTGATTACTTCATTGAAGAGAAGTATGAGGCGGGTATTGTGCTGGAAGGCTGGGAGGTCAAATCCATTCGCGATGGCCGCGTTCAAATCAAGGAAAGCCACATTGTGGTTCGCAATGGTGAGTTGTGGTTACTGAACTGCCATATTTCGCCACTGACCAGTGCGTCAACTCACGTCAATCCCGTCAATACCCGTACACGCAAGTTATTGATGCACAAAAAGGAAATTAACCGGCTAATTGGTAAGGTCGAACAAAGGGGTTATTCACTGGTACCCCTGAACCTGCATTTCAAAAATGGCCGGGTGAAAGTAGACATGGCTCTTGCTAAGGGCAAAAAGCAGCATGACAAACGGGATACCCTGAAGGACAAGGATTGGAAGCGAGAGCAGGAACGGTTGATGAAGATTCACCGCACCTGAACTCGCTGCAGGAGAATTATTTCCCCTGCTTCACCACCTGCATCGCTGCCGCCACCATGGAACCCATGTTGGAAAGGTCGCCCGGCAGTATCAAGGTATTGCCAGCCTTGGCCACTCCAGAAAAGGCCTCGATGTACTGCTCTGCCACCTTCAGGTTCACTGCTTCCATACCCCCAGGTTCCGCCACCGCTGCGGCCACTTTTCGCAATGCATCGGCAGTGGCTTCGGCAATTTCCCGAATCGCGCCCGCTTCACCCTGGGCGCGGTTGATGGCAGCAATTCGGTCACCTTCGGAGCGGGCAATTGCAGATTCCCGTTCACCGTTGGCAATATTGATTTGCTCCTGCTTGCGCCCTTCTGAAGCGGCAATCAGGGCGCGCTTTTCACGCTCCGCCGTAATTTGCGCCTGCATTGAAAGTAAAATCTCACGTGGTGGCGTCAAGTCTTTGATTTCATATCGCAATACCTTAACGCCCCAGTTCAGTGCCGCTTCATCCAAAGCATTTACAATCGCCGCGTTGATCATGTCGCGCTCTTCAAAGGTTTTGTCCAACTCCATGCGACCAATAATCGATCGCAAGGTGGTTTGCGCCAGTTGGGTGATCGCACTGATGTAGTCGCTTGAGCCGTAGCTGGCCCGCATCGCGTCAGTCACCTGAAAATACAAAATGCCATCAACCTGAAGCTGAGTGTTGTCCTTGGTAATACACACCTGGCTGGGTACATCCAAGGGAATTTCTTTTAACGAATGTTTGTAGGAAACACGCTCGATGAATGGCACTAAAAAGTTCAGACCAGCCTGCAAGGTGCGGTCGTATTTGCCCAAACGCTCAACCACCCATGCACTTTGCTGAGGCACAATACGCAGCGCCTGGCTGACGAACACAATCGCCAATATCAATATGACAATTGAAACTTCCATGAATTTTCTCCTTTGATTGGCGGACCCGGGGACAAGGGTTGGCCGATTACGCGTGTGTCGATACGCTTTTAACTTTCAGGACATTGCCCTGAACATCGACAATTTGATGCAGGCCAGTTACAGGCGTGCTGTCGGTGCTCTCTGCTGCCCAAGTGGCACCACGGTATTGAACATTGGTACGTCCACCCGTATTCCAGCTAGGAATTTCAAGTTTGTTGCCAATGTCGAGCACATCGTGTTGTTTGTCAGTGGTGCTTCGTTTGACTGAACGGTTACGAAGAAGAAGGCTGCCAGCCACTGCAAACACAGCGGCTGCGCCAATTTGAATTTCAAGACCGTAGCCTAGATAGGCCATCAATGCACCAATGGCCGCTCCCAAGGACACCATGAGCAGATAAAACGTGCCTGTGGTCATTTCGGCAATCAACAAAATACCCGCCAATACCAACCACAGTGACAAATTGCTCAATGGTGTAACTCCTGTTTACTTTTTGTTGAACTTGTCAGCCAATTTCTGCCAAGTGTCAATCACGGTATCGGGGTTCAAGGAAATCGATTCAATTCCCTCGCCCGCCAGCCACAACGCAAAATCCGGATGATCGGAAGGTCCTTGCCCGCAAATACCCACGTATTTGCCTTTGGATTTGCAAGCCTCGATGGCCTTGCTCAACAGGGCGCGCACGGCAGGGTCTCGTTCGTCGAAATCAGCAGCCAAAATATCCAGCCCTGAATCCCGGTCCAGGCCCAGGGTAAGCTGGGTCAGGTCGTTGGAACCCACCGAGAAACCATCGAAATATTCGAGGAACTGGTCGGCCAGCACTGCATTGGAAGGTACTTCGCACATCATGACCACTTTCAACCCGTTATCGCCGCGCTTCAAACCGTTTCGTGCCAACAGGTCAACCACCCGTGCGGCCTGATTCAAGGTACGAACAAATGGAATCATGATTTGCACATTGTCCAGGCCCATTTGCTCACGAACTCGCTTGAGGGCCAAACATTCCATTTCGAAACACTCTGCGAATTCCTCAGAGATGTATCTGGCCGCGCCGCGGAAGCCGAGCATCGGGTTTTCTTCTTCAGGTTCGTAGCGACTGCCGCCGATCAGCTTGCGGTATTCATTGGACTTGAAATCGGACATGCGAACAATAACCGGCTTTGGGTAGAACGCAGCGGCGATTGTGGCCACGCCCTCCGCCAATTTATCCACAAAAAATGCAACCGGGCTGGCATGGCCACGCGCCACACTTTCCACGGCTTTCTTCAAGTCGGCATCCACGTTCGGATAATCAAGAATTGCTTTCGGGTGAATGCCGATGGCGTTGTTAATAATAAATTCCAAGCGTGCCAAACCAACGCCCTTGTTGGGCAATTGGCAAAACTCAAAGGCCAACTGAGGGTTGCCCACGTTCATCATGATCTTCACAGGAATTTCAGGCAATGCGCCGCGCTTGACTTCACTGACTTCGGTTTCCAGAAGACCTTCGTAAATATAGCCGGTGTCACCTTCGGAGCAGCTAACCGTCACCAGCATGCCTTCCGTGAGTTTCTCGGTGGCATCGCCACAACCTACAACCGCGGGAATACCAAGTTCACGGGCGATAATTGCGGCGTGGCAGGTGCGGCCACCTCGGTTGGTCACAATGGCTGCCGCGCGCTTCATGACTGGTTCCCAGTTGGGGTCGGTCATGTCGGTCACCAAAATGTCGCCGGCCTGTACACGGTCCATTTCCGAAGAATCATTGATCACCCGCACTGAGCCCGCGCCAATCTTCTGACCGATGGCGCGGCCAGAGCTCAGAATCGCAGAGTTGCCTTTGAGTTTGTAGCGCAGCTGCACATCATTGTCTTTTTGGGAATTTACGGTTTCAGGACGAGCTTGCAAAATATAGAGCTTGCCATCGATCCCGTCTTTGCCCCACTCAATATCCATTGGACGGCCATAATGCTTCTCGATGATCATGGCGTACTTGGCCAGTTCGATGACGTCATCGTCATTCAGCGAATAACGGTTACGCTGTTCGGCAGGCACGTCCACGGTGCGAACACTCTTGCCGCTTTCCTTCAACGCATCAAATTCCATCTTGATCAATTTAGATCCAATTTGACGGCGAATGATGGGGTATTTTCCCGCAGCCAATGTGGGCTTGAATACGTAGAACTCATCGGGGTTCACTGCGCCTTGCACCACGGTTTCACCCAATCCGTAGCTGGAAGTGATGAACACCACTTGATCAAATCCGCTTTCAGTGTCCATGGTAAACATGACACCAGAGGCAGCTTTGTCAGAGCGAACCATGCGCTGCACACCTGCACTCAAAGCCACGTCCGCGTGCGCAAATCCTTTGTGTACGCGGTAAGAAATGGCGCGATCGTTGTACAACGAAGCGAACACTTCCTTGATTTTTTCCAGAACATCATCGATGCCCGTCACGTTCAGGAAAGATTCTTGCTGACCGGCAAAAGAAGCATCCGGCAAATCTTCAGCGGTGGCGGAGGAGCGAACAGCCACCGAAATGTCACCGCCGCTTTGAGCCATCATCGTGGCGTAGGCGCTGCGAATTTCCTGTTCGAGATCCGCTGGCAAGGGAGCCTCGACAACCCATTGGCGAATCTCGGCACCTGCTTGGGTCAGTGCGCGAACATCGTCTACGTTCAGGGCGTCCAGCTTGGCGTTGATACGCTCAACCAGGTTGTTGGCTTTCAGGAATTCGCGGAAGGCATGGGCTGTGGTGGCAAAGCCGCCAGGCACTCGCACGCCAGTTTCGGCCAATTGGGAGATCATTTCTCCCAAAGACGAGTTTTTACCGCCGACAGTTTCTACATCTTCCATTCGAAGCTTTTCGAATGGCGCAACAAGAGCTGTTGGGCTAACTCCTTGATTTGTTGACATTGATTCACCTTATAGTTCAAAAGAAATAGTGAATGCGGCGATTTGGGAGCACGCGCATCGACTATTTCCCCTGATTTCTTTTTATGATTGTAACTGTAACCCGATCTTTTGCCACCGATACACACAGGATTGATTCATGTCAGAAAATGTAAGCCAGGAGCGCACCGTGGTTTTTGTGTCAGACGGCACTGGCATTACGGCGGAAACCCTCGGCCACTCGGTGTTATCACAGTTTGAGGGCATACGTTTCAAGCAAATTCGAATTCCCTTTATTGATTCAGAAGTGAAGGCAATTTCAGCTCGACAAAAGATCAATGACATTGCGAAATACGATGGTCAGAAACCCATTGTGTTCAGCACGTTGGTGAACACCGTCATCAACGATGTCGTGAAACAGGCTGATGGTGTGTTCATGGATTTGTTCCTCACCTTTGTGGAACCCTTGGAAAAAGAACTGGACATCAAGAGCACACATCGGATTGGCAGATCGCACACAATTGCAGACAATGAGCAGTACAAAAACCGCATTGAAGCGATTAACTACACACTGGCGCATGACGATGGTCAAACTCACAAGGACCTACAGGCAGCCGATGTCATTTTGGTGGGTGTTTCCCGGTCTGGTAAAACACCAACCAGCCTTTATCTGGCAATGCAATATGGCATCAAGGCCGCCAATTACCCGTTGATTCCAGAGGACTTCGAGCGTGGAGAGTTGCCAGCGGCCCTACCCCCGTTCAAGGACAAGATTTTTGGACTTTCAATATCACCAGAACGCTTGAGCGAGATACGCAACGAGCGACGTCCAGGCAGCAAGTATGCGTCGCTTGAAAATTGCAGGCAAGAAATCCGGGCAGCCGAGTTCATGATGCGCCGAGAGGGAATCAGCTGGCTTAGCTCGACCAGCAAATCCATTGAAGAAATCTCGACCACGATTCTGCAACAATTGAATTTGGGCTCCCCAATTTACTGAGTTTGCGCCTTCATCAATCTGGTTCAAAATAGACTTTGCTGTTTATCGGTCTCGATCATTGACTCGTCGGATCGTTTCTTCTGGCTGCGCCGTTTAGGGGTGACACTGCCATTGCGGTTGGGGTTTCTGGAGCCGTGTTTTTCATAAACACGCTGTGATTCCTCCACAAAACCTTTGCGGTGCCTGAATTCGGTAATTTTGGACCGCGCTTTCGAAATGGCTGAGTCGGGATCCACTACAGGCCACGGGTAGTCCACCCCAATCACGCATCCGCACTCTTGCTGAATGAGTTGTGGCGTATTCCAGGGCTCCCCTATCCATGGATCGGGGATGTTTTTCAGCTCTGGTATCCAGCGCCTGATGAACACTCCTTTGGGATCATGATCTTTGGCTTGTTTCACCGGGTTGTAAATGCGCAAGGTGTTAATACCTGTGACGCCCGACTGCATTTGAAATTGCGGGTAGTGAATGCCAGGCTCGTAGTCGAGAAATTCACGCGCCAACATGGGCGCCGTGTGTCGCCAATCCAGCCAGAGTTGGTAAGACGCAAATGCCACAAGCATGGCACGCATGCGGAAGTTAACCCAACCCGTGGCGCGCAACATTCGCATGCAGGCATCCACCATGGGAAAACCGGTACGCCCTTCTATCCAGGCTAGTGCTTTTTGATTTTCTTCCGGGCCAAGCTCGGCGAAATTGCGCATGGCATTCAAACCACGATGGGCTGATCGAAATTCAAGCTCGGGTTCGCTTTCCAGTTTTTGAATGAAGTGGCAATGCCAATGCAAACGGCTCTCGAACGATTTCAGGGATTGCTTCCACTGTGTTTGTGCTTTGGGTGACAATCCGCTTTCTGCCAGTTGCTGACGGGCCAAGCCCAATGCCTCCAGCACTTCCCGAATGGAAATGACACCAAAAGCAAGGTAAGGCGACAGGCGTGAGCAGGCTGACTCAGCGCTCAAGGGGCTGGACATCTCAAAACGGTAGTTCATACCGCGCTCATTCAAAAACTCCTTCAAACAGGCCTGTGCCTGTTGGCGCCCACCACGTTGACGTAAAGCCTTGTCAGTTAAATGTTTCGGGTAAAAATGTACAAATTGTGCCCATTGCGGCCAAAGTGAACGGTTTAGCTGCACACAAGGCAATCCGTTGACTTCCAGCTTTTCTTGCAATTGTTGGGGAAAGTCAAACCAGGTGACTTGGGGTAATTCTGAAAAATCCGGTACCGGCAGCAGGGCTTTACGCATGGTGTCCAGCCACAACTTACCCCATTCATCGCGATTTTTTAGCCTGCGTATCACTGCATTGTTTTGGAATTCAAACCAAGGTATCGACTCGCGTTCACACCAGACCCTCACTTCCTTGTCACGCTCATAGCTGGCCCAATTACCTGTTTCCTCATGGCTGTAAATGGTGATTCGCTCGTAGCACAAGGTCAGTGTTTGCAAGGCCACAGTGGCATTGGCTTTGGCCAGCAGCAAAGGCACGTGCTCTGGCATTTGCTCCGCCAATTCCTGTAGACACTCACGGGCAAACTCAAAATGTTGTGGGGCACTGTCGGGCTGCTTGATCAGTTTGGGTTCAAGGCAATACAAGGCGGCGACGCAACCCTGATTGTCCCTGGCGGATGCGATCGCCGCATGCCAGGGAGCATGGTCGCTCAGGCGTAGGTCTTTTTTCAGCCAAACAAGGTGCAAGTGCATGCAGCGAAATCCAGATACCACTGTTTAAGTGTACAGTGTATTTGATTTTACCGCCTTTGCCTGAATTGTTCAAACAAACACACTGCGCTGCTGCTGCCTACATTCAGGCTTTCAATGGTCTGGCTTTGTGGAATTCGAATGTGTTCGCTGGCGCGGTCCAGCCAGGCTTGACTAACGCCCTGCCCCTCGCTGCCGAATACCCACACACCCGCAGGCCTTAAATTGGCGTTGAACAGGTCAACGCTTTTGGGATGCAGGCTGGTCACGCGCACCGGTGTTTTTAGTGCGGCTGCTGAAAGTGCCTTCAGCAAGTCATCCTCAGCATACAGCTGCAAGCCGAACTGGGCACCCATGCCTGCTCGCAGCACCTTGTCACTCCATACCCACGCGCTGTGGTTGCTCAAAGCCACTTGGTGAACCCCTGCTGCTGCACAATTTCGCAACATGGTGCCCACATTGCCTGGATCTTGAATGCCATCCAGTAAGGCGATATCCCGATTTAAGTCAATGGCAGCGCTGGCGTCCACAGGCTTAAAAAAGATCATTGGCCCGGTGGGAGTGCTCAGTTTGCTAAGCTTTGAATAAAGTGCATCGCTAAGCACCAAACAGCGCACCTCCCCGTTGTTCAGCACATCGCTCAGGGCCGACATGGTTAACCATTCAGGCTTGTTCAACAAACTTTGAGGAATCCAGACCGATTCGATGTGCACACCCGGCAGGTGCAGAAGTATTTCAGCGAGGTGTAATCCCTCGGCAGCGGCCAGGCCGCTGTTGCGTAGCGTGTGGTTTGAATTCAGCAATTTGATGGCTGTTTTTAGCCGCTCATTCTGTGCCGATTCAATGAGCATGAAGTTGCGTTCGTAACTCATGATTTTCCTTAGAACGACAAGTTCTGCTGCGTCCGCTCCAAGGCTTCTCTCACAGGACGGAACGATTTTCGGTGAATCTGGGTTGCTCCGTGTTTTGCCAGCAAAGCCATGTGGCGTGCGGTGGGGTAGCCCATGTGCACATCCAGTTCATACTGTGGGTATTGCAGCGCATGGGTTTTACACCATTCGTCGCGAGCTACTTTGGCCAGAATTGAAGCGGCTGAAATGGCAGGAACTTTGGTATCCCCTTTTACTACAGCCACCGCTCGGTAGGGCCATTTTGGTAATTTGTTGCCGTCCACCGCAATCAAACACTGCTCTGGCCTCAGGGCGGCTTGCTGAACTACCAAATCAACCGCTCGCCACATGGCCAACAAACTGGCTTGAAGTATATTCAACTGATCAATTTCCTCTACAGAGCCCTGAGCCACAGCGCATGCCCTGGCATGTGCGTGAATTGCGCTCGCAAGCGCGTCTCGCTTCTTGGCGGTGAGTGTTTTTGAACAGGCCAACCCTTCGATGGTATTGGGCTGCTCCAGTAATGCTGCACCGGCAACTACTGGTCCACACAATGGGCCGCGACCCGCTTCATCTACACCAATGACCAGCAAACCATGTTGTGAAGCATAGGCCTGTATTTCAAGCCAATCCTGAAATTCAACCATTCATCACCTGCTGAATAACACGGCTGGCAATTTCTCCAGAAGGTTTTAACAAACGTTGGTGTTGTTCTGCAAAGGCCGTCTGAAGCCGATCACGATTGGCATCATTGTCGAGTTGGAACAATGCTTCATTGGCCAGCGCAGTGGGCGTCGCACGATCCTGCAGTAGTTCAGGCACCGCAAATTCATTCAGCAAAATGTTGGGCAATCCGACATAAGGCTGATAACCCTTGCCTTTCATCATTTGGTAGCTTAGCCAGGGCATTTTGTAGGCAATGACCATGGGTTTGCGGTACATCATCGCTTCGAGCGTGGCGGTGCCGCTGGCCAACATCACCGCATCGGCTGCGGCCATGCATTCATGAGACTTGCCTTCGATCAATGTCCAGCGATCCAGTAGCTGTACAGGGATCATGGTTCTGAACATGTCGAGCAATTTACTGGCCGGTGGCATGGGTGTTACAAAACGCAAGTCTGGCTTTTGTTTGAGTAATTCAATGCAGGCTTGAACAAATGCGGGGCCAATGTGTTTGACTTCGGCACCACGGCTACCGGGCAACACAGCCAGTAATTGCCCCTCGCGTTGCAAACCCAGGCCAGCGCGATACGCAATCGGGTCGATTGTGTCGGGTACCAGTGCAGCCATGGGGTGGCCAATATAGGTGGCTGAAATTCCCTCCTTGGCTAAAATTTCAGGCTCAAATGGGAAAATGCACAACACATGGCTGCAGGCAGCTTTTATCTTGTGAATTCGCTCCATGCGCCACGCCCAAATAGATGGGCACACCACATGGACCGTGGGCACACCGGTCTCCCGCAAGGCCAATTCTAGGTTTAAATTGAAATCGGGAGCGTCTACACCCACAAATACCTTAGGGCGATTGGCCGTTGACCAATGCTGAATGAGATTTCTGCGCATTTTCAGTAAACGCGGCAAATGGCGCAACACCTCGACATAGCCCCGCACCGACAACTCCTCTGAACCGTGCAAGGGTTTCACACCCAAATCACGAAGCTTGGGGCCTGCAATGCCTTCCATTGACAGCGTTTGGGTTTGGATCAAATGCTCAATGGCCAAGGCGCCTATCCAGTCTCCTGAGGTCTCGCCCACGGCAATCGCCAGGTCCACAGGCTGAGTGCTGTAGGGTGTACGGGTGTACGCCATGGCTTAACGAATGATGCCGCGAGTGGCTTCGTCAAGAAATGCTTTCATTTGAACAAGGTGTGGCTTTGCGTCGTCGGGTGCGGCAGTGGCCAGGGAATCAATGGCTTCTTTTGCCTCCGCGATGCTTAGCCCCTGACGATAAATCGCCTTGTAGGCACGTTTGATATTCAAAATCGCGTCCGGTGAAAAGCCTCTTCGTTTCAACCCTTCCGAATTGATTCCAGCGGGCGCAGCCGGGTAACCAGCGGCCATCACGAAGGGAGGAACGTCTTGCATCAGCTTGGTTTGAAATGCTGTCATGGCATGGTCGCCCACGCGAATGAATTGGTGTACGCCGCTCATGCCACCGAGAATAACCCAGTCACCAATAATGACGTGGCCTGCCAGTTGTACGCTGTTGGCGATGATGGTGTTGCTTCCAATGTGGCAGTCGTGCGCAATGTGCACATACGCCATAATCCAGTTGTCGTTGGCCATGGTGGTTTTGCCACCATCCTGCACGGTGCCCGTATTAAAAGTGCAGTATTCCCGAACCGTATTTCGGTCGCCAATAATCAGTTCAGTGGGTTCCCCTTTGTATTTTTTGTCTTGTGGGTCTCCGCCAATGGTGGCCGAGCCATGAAATACATTGTCCTCACCAATGGTGGTGTGGCCACTGATAATCATGTGGGGCCCCACTTTGGTACGCGCACCGATTTTGACATGGGGGCCAATGACCGAAAACGGACCAACCTCCACTGTACTATCGAGCTCAGCCTTCGAATCAACTATTGCAGATGCATGTATGGGCATTTAAACGTGTTCCTTACACTTCGCGGGCCGTGCACATCAAGTCAGCAAGCGCGACCACATTGCCATCCACCAGCGCTTTCGCGGCGTACTTCCAGATACCACGCGAAACACGCTCCACCTGAACATCCAGCATCAACACATCACCAGGCACCACGGGCTTTTTAAAGCGGCAATTGTCGATCCCCACAAAGTAATACACCAGGTTCTTGTCGGGCGCGGCTTCCATGGATTTAAACGACAGCAGCCCAGCGGCCTGCGCCAAGGCTTCCATGATCAACACGCCAGGCATGACCGGATGAATCGGAAAGTGCCCGGGAAAGAATGGCTCGTTGTAGGTCACGTTTTTCTGGGCAAGAATTCGAACATTGGGTTCAAGCTCGAGCACTCGATCCACAAGCACAAAAGGGTAGCGGTGCGGCAAATTTTCCAAAATGCCTTTGATGTCCATAACTGGCGTATTCATAGCTTCTGAGTTCACACTTTTAATTTGGGTTTATTGTTATTTCAGCTTATTCTTCAATTCACGCACTTCGCCGCGCAACTTGAGTAATTGTTTGAGAGTTACCGCAGTTTTCTCCCAATCCTTGTGCTCTTGCAAGGGGAATATTCCGGTGAAAGCACCCGGTTCCTTAATACTGCTCATGACCACCGACGCCCCGGACACATGGGTTCCATCCGGAATATTGAGGTGGCCGAACACCATGGCGGCACCGCCCACCGTGCAACGCGCGCCAATACTAGTACTGCCTGCAATGCCGACGCAGCCGGCCATGGCGGAGTGCTCTCCCACCGTCACATTGTGAGCGATCTGGATTTGATTATCCAGCTTCACGCCGAAACCGATTAGGGTGTCATCCAGAGCACCACGATCAATGGTGGTGTTGGCACCAATTTCCACATGGTCTGCAATCAGCACACGACCCACCTGCGGTATTTTGACCCAGGCCCCCTTTTCATTGGCAAAGCCAAAACCGTCCGCACCGATCACCACGCCAGCGTGCACAACACAATTCGATCCTATCTTGCATTCGTCGTACACCGTTACATTGGGATAGATACGAGTGTTTGCACCCACTTCAACATGGTTGCCAAGAACAACACCTGCTTCAATCCGGCTACCCTCACCCACCTTGGTATTAGCGCCAATCACGCAATTGGCCGCAATCGTCGCACTGGATGCAACTGTGGCTGATGGATCTACAACCGCTCTCGGATGAATGCCTGGGGCAGGTTTGAACTCACTATTGGCTACCCACCACTGTTGTACCTTGGCATAGTACAAATACGGGTCATTGACCAGCCATGCCAATGTGGTGGTGACGGAACCGGTGCTGTCTTTGAGATATTGGCAAAGCGACTCAAACTGGGATTCCCGAACAAGAACCACAGCCGCTTTGCTTGAAAGCAATTGATCGCGAAATTTGGGGTTGGCCAGGAAGCCGAGGTGTGTCGCCCCTGCATTCTCCAGAGGCTGGATTCCTGCCAGGCGAATGTCGCCTGGGAGCGCTGGTTCACCACCAAACGAAGCCAGACGACCGCCAAACTGTTCAAGTAGCGCACTGAGCTTCGTTTCAATAAAATTCATTGACGCAGTCTACTTCGCGTTATCCAAGCTGCTGAGAACTTGGTCAGTAATGTCAATGCGCTTGTTGGCATAAACTGCTTCCTGGAAAATGATGTCGTAATTTTCCTTTTCTGCAATTTGACGAATTACGCGATTGGCGCGTTCGACCAACTCACCCACAACCTGATTCTTGCGTTGTGCCAGGTCCTCTTCAAACTCGCGGCGCTTGCGCTGAAAATCTCGATCCATTTCGGCCAGATCACGCTGACGACGTACCTTCTCTGCTTCCGGCAAAGTAATTGCATCTTTGTCCAGCTTGGTGGCCTCGGCTTTCACCTTGGTGGCCAGGTCTTCCAGTTCTTTCTGACGCTTGGAAAAATCACGTTCCAGTTTCTTTTGTGATTCAACAGCAAACTTGGAATCACGCAGAATGCGCTCTGTATTTACAAATCCAATCTTTGTTGCTGCCTGAGCGTGGGACATAGTCGGCAGTACAACCGCCAACGACAAAGCACTACCAATCAACAATTTTTTCACACTATTCAAAACCATTCTCCAATATTTGTTCGAATTTAGAAGCCAGTACCAATCGTGAACTGAACACGTTGGGTTTCGTCTTGTGGCTCCCGGTTCAGCGGCACGCCCAAACTGAACTTCAAAGGCCCAACTGGCGACAGCCAGGAAATACCCACACCGGTTGAGTAACGCAGTTCACCAAACTTGATTTTTTCATTGGTTTGGAACACGTTACCTGCATCAAGGAAGGTAAACGCCCTGAAGGTACGGTCTTTTGACATACCTGGGATCGGGAAGAAAAACTCTGCATTCGCAATAACGCGCTTAGAGCCACCAATGGGTACATTGTCAGCATCGCGTGGCCCCAGTGTGGACGCGCGATAGCCTCTGACAGTACCAATACCACCTGCATACACATTGCGGAAAATCGGGTAAGGCGAGTCGCCCAAACCAAAACCACCTGTTACCTCACCATTCAAGGCCAGGGTGTACAGCTTGCCAATCGGGAAATAAAACTGTTCCTGGTAAGTGGTGCGAATAAACTCTTGATCGCCAAGGGGGGTTGCGTATTCAGCGGTCAATCGGGTTACACGACCGCGTGTCGGGGCAATGGCCGAGTCGCGTGAGTCAAATGAGTATCCAGCGTTGAGCAAAACGGCATAACTCGAATTGCCAAAGTCGTTCACATAGCGCTGAAAGCGATCTGGGCTGAATGGGCCCACTTCAAGATCTGTACCTTCGTAACCCGCTCCGAACGAAATACGCTCAAATTCGCTAATTGGATAACCAAAGCGCAGGCCTGCACCTGTGGTTTCAATGATGTAGTCACCCAGATTCAACTCGCTGGGGTCTGTGCGGCGGTTGTATACCTCGAAGCTGCGGGAAACCCCGTCAATCGTGAAGTATGGGTCTGTCTGGGAAAACGATATTGTGCGGTTGACCTTGCTCGTGTTTAACTCCAGGCCGACTGTTTTACCGGTTCCAAACAGGTTTTGCTGCTGAATGGCTGCCGACAGCACCAAGCTATCGGTACTTGAGATACCTGCACCCAGCAAGAGGTTGCCAGTCGGTTTTTCCTCAACTTGCATGTTTACATCGATTTGATCCGATGTGCCAGGTACCGGTTGGGTTTCGATATCCACGTTGGAGAAATAACCCAAACGATCCACGCGCTCCTTGGACAGCTGAATTTTTCTGGAGTCGTACCAGGACGATTCGAACTGACGGAATTCACGGCGAATCACTTCATCCTTGGTGCGGGTGTTGCCGCCCACATTCATGCGGCGAACATACACCCGTTTGCCGGTGTCCACTGCCATGTTGATGTTCACTACCCGTTTTTCACGATCGATGTCGGGAATCACATTGGCATTGGCAAATGCGTAGCCATAATTACCCAAGCGGTCCTGAATGGCTTTGGAGCTGTCCGTCAACAATTCGCCATTGAAGGTCTCGCCTTTCTTCATCTTGATCAGCGAACGCAACTCATCGTCGCGCCCCAGTAATTGACCAGAGAGCTCAATGTCGCCGAAGGTGAATTTCTCGCCTTCCTTGACGGTGATGGTAATGAAGATGTCTTGCTTGTTGGGCGCAATTTGAACCTGGGTGTTCTCGATGCTGAAATCGGCATAACCGCGGTTCAAGTAAAAGGAGCGTAGCTTTTCAATGTCTCCACTCAACTTTTGCCGGGAATACTGATCATTCTTGCTGTACCACGACATCCAGCCGCCAGTGCTCAGCTCGAACTCCTCCAGCAGTTCCTCTTCCTCGAAGTCTTTTGCCCCCAGAATCTTCAACTGCTTGATTGAGGCTGATTCGCCCTCATCGACGTTAAACGTAATGCCAACGCGATTACGGGCCAGTTGGTCAACACGGGTTTGGACCTGCGCGCCATATTTGCTTCGGGACAGGTATTGGCGCTTCAATTCCTGCTCCGCCTTGTCAAGAAGCGATCTGTCAAAAATCAGGGATTCACCAATACCGACGCCCTTCAGCGCCTCTTTGAGGGTTTCTTTGTCGAATTCTTTGGTCCCGTTGATTTCGACGGAGGCAATTGCCGGTCTCTCAACCACGGTAACTACCAGTACGTCACCTTTGGCAGAAATCTTGACATCTTCAAAAAATCCGGTTGCAAAAAGTGAACGGATAGCCTGTAAGGCTTTTTCGTCGGTGAAGGTGTCACCCACGCGAATGGGCAGGTAACTGAATACCGTGCCCGCCTCAGTGCGGCGAAGGCCCTCAACCTCGATGTCTTTCACCACAAACTGGGTTGCCTGGGCGTGCACAACGCCCACCGACAAAGCACAGGTGGCCACGACTGGGTAAACCAAGCGCGCTGGAAACAGAGTACTTCTTATTGTCATTCAGATCGTTCCTACCAGCCCCGTCAGGCTGGAACCAATATGTGAAGGCCCTTAGAAAATTAGCCTTTGTATATCATTAAAAAAAGCAACACTGGTTAATATGCCAATCAGCAAAATACCCAGTTTTTGACCTCGAATCTGCCAAACTTCATCAACTGGCTTGCCTCTGACGATTTCGGCCAAATAATACATCAAGTGTCCGCCGTCCAAGAGAGGGATTGGCAAAAGATTCAAAATGCCTAGGCTAACAGAAACCATGGCAAGAAAACCGAAAAAAGGAAGAATCCCGAGGCTCGATGATTCACCTGCAGCCGATGCAATGGACACCGGTCCACTCAGGTGGTTCCAGGACAAATCGCCGGTCACCATTTTACCCAAGGCGGCCAGCGAAAATACGCTGACTTCAATCATTCTACCGGTGCCCTCAATGATCGATTCAATCGGATTCAGGGGATGACTCACAACCACTGACTCGCCACCAATGGACAGACCAAGCCGGCCGATGATCTCGCCGTTGTCAAGTCGAGTTCGCTCAGGCACAGCCATTAAGCTGATGTCCTGTTCATTGCGACGAATGCGCACCGTGGTCTCCAATGCTGCGCGTTCTTTGATCAAGGTGGTAAATTGGGCGGAGGTTTCAACAGGAATACCATCTACGCTTAGTATTTGATCCTTGACTAAAAAACCGGCGCCTGCTGCCGCACTACCCTCGCTCACGGCCCGGACGATTACACTTTTCTCGATTGGGGAAAAACCGAGTTCACGTGTCAACGATGGCCCTAACTCCGCTTCAATTGCCGACGATTGAATGGGTTCGAGAAATAATTCATATCCGCCGCGATTGACTTTAATCGTCACATCATCTCGGAAAAGACGAGCCTTGATCAGTGCCCACGACACCTCATTCCAATTCTTGGTCCGATCACCATTGACCTCGGTGATTTCATCACCACTCATCAAACCCGCACTTGCAGCAACTGTATTGAGGGGCGGCTGAGAGACCTGCGTGGCCAGCCCCATAGGTTGCATGTAAGCCAAAAAGCCGTAGATGAGCGCCGCAAGAATGAGGTTGGCCAAAGGGCCGGCCAGTACAATGGCGATGCGCTGACCAACGGGTTTGCGGTTGAATGATTCAGAGAGATCGATGTCATGACCCTTTAAACTATCCGGGTCACGCTCATCCAGCATTCGCACGTAGCCACCCAAAGGAATCCAGGAAACCGTCCATTCCACCTTGGTTTTCCTGTTAATCCACCGAAATATTGGTTTGCCAAAGCCCACGGAAAACCGAATGACCCTCACCCCATAGAAGCGGGCAACCGAATAGTGGCCATACTCATGGATGAAAACCAGAATACCGAGGGCAATCAGGAATGAAACAATTGAATTCAGCATTTAAATCCTGTGTTTAAAACTTTTCGGCGCATTCGGTTGCAAATGCGCGCACCTCAACGTCCAGTGCAAAGGCATCATCGAGGTTTGTAATCGAGGTTGACGCGAAACGGGACATACACATTTGGGTCAACTTCACAATGTCCATATAAGCAATCTTTTCGTTCAAAAACAAGTCCACAGCTATTTCATTGGCTGCATTGAACACTGGCGCCATGGTGTCAGGTTTTTCCAATACATCAAACGCAAGTTTCAGCATCGGGAAGCGACTCAAATCGGGTTCTTCGAAGTCGAGTTTTCCCAAGGTGGCCAAATTCAAACGTGGTGAACCGGATTCAATTCGATCCGGCAGACCCAAAACATGGGCAATCGGCGTTCGCATGTCAGGACAACCCAATTGCGCCAGCATGCTGCCGTCGCGGTACTCCACCAATGAGTGAACGATTGATTGTGGATGAACCAACACAGAGAGTTGCCTGGCGGGCAATCCGAACAACCACAAAGCTTCGATCAACTCCAGTCCTTTGTTCGCCATGGTGGCGCTGTCCACTGAAATTTTTCTTCCCATGACCCAATTTGGATGCGCTATCGCTTGGGCAGGACTGACTTGAGAAAGTTCCGCGAGGCTTTTGCTCCTGAAAGGGCCCCCAGATGCGGTTAAGATCAACCTTTCTACACCGTATTCGGATGCCTTGCTCAAATCATAATCCGCGGGCAAACACTGATAAATCGCATTGTGTTCGGAATCGACGGGCAATATTGTCGCGCCGGAGCGCAAACAGGCTTGAATCATGAACTGCCCGGCAAGAACAAGCGACTCTTTGTTGGCCAACAGCACCCGCTTGCCGGCCTGTAGCGCGCTGAGCGTTGGTTTTAGCCCCGCAGAGCCCACGATTGCAGCCACAACAACATCAACTTGCTGGCTTTGACAAAGTGATTCCAGTTCTCCCTGACCACCGATTTCGGGAAGATAGCCGAGTTGTTCGCGAAGCTTCGCGCTGAAACCTGAGGCGTGCCACTGATCCAGTGCCTTGCTGTCGCAAATAATCAATGCTTTGGGGCGATGAGTGCAGGCCTGTGAATACAACAACTCAATGTTTTTCCCCGCAGCCAGGCCATACACTTGAAAGCGATCAGGATGCCTTGCGATCACATCAAGAGTATTGACACCAATGGTGCCCGTGGCGCCCAAAATTAGTAAATTCTGCAAATCCATTGTTCAACTCAAGCCACAATTGCACTAACCAGCAAAATTGCAAGGGGCAACACCGGCAATTGCGCATCAATCCTGTCGAGAACGCCTCCATGACCGGGCAACAGTTGACTGCTGTCCTTCAACCCTGCCCTTCGTTTGAGCATGGATTCAAACAGGTCACCCACCACACTGTACGCACTTAATACAATCAACCAGAAAGTGAACACCATGGGGTGCCACCGATCATAGGCCATGGCCTGCCAGGTGTTTTCCAACTCCGGATAAGTCGCCGACAACGAAACAATCAACCAACTCAGTGCCACAACACTGAGCGCCCCGCCAATTGCCCCCTCCCAGCTTTTTCCTGGAGAAATACGCGGTGCAAGTTTCCGTTTGCCAAAGGTTTTCCCAAAGAAATAGGCAAAGATGTCAGCAGCAAAACAAATGGCGATGGTGCTGAGCAGAAAAACAATGCCGTAGGTCTTTGTGATGACCAGTGCCAGACCCGCCGCAGCAATGAGAACAAACCCGACCAGACCGTACAAACCCTTGTGGGCCAACACCCCAACTGATACGTTTCGAAGGCACCACGGTGCAAACGCAACCCAAAACACACTGGCCACAGCCAGTAGAGGAAAAGCCTGAGTTTGCAAGTCGAGCAAACGTTCGAGAAGAACACAGAGCAAGCCCCCCGCAACTGCATAGGCCACGGCTTGGGTGGATCCAAAAAGACCGAGGCGTGCCCATTCCCAGAATGCACCCACCAACACCGTCAATATGAACAGGTTCCAGCCGATTTCGCCGCCATACATCAGAACTACTAGCAACACGATCAGCAGGATCACAGCGGTGATCACACGCGTTCTAAGCATGATATGTCTCGATTGAGAACCGAATCACTTGGCAGATTGCCGAACATTGGCCGCAGGTGGCTGAATTTGCTCGGAGGTTCGACCAAAGCGTCGTTCTCTGTTGTTATAGGAATCGATGGCATCAAGCAGCATCGGCTTGCCGAAATCGGGCCAAAACTTATCTGTGAAATAAAATTCAGTGTACGCCAACTGCCATAACAGGAAATTGGATACTCGTTGTTCACCACCTGTGCGTATAAAAAGGTCTGGCTCAGGGCTACCTTGAAGACACAAATGCCTGGAAAGATCTGTTTCTGAAATTTGATCCGGGTTGTTGATCAGCTCGGGATTGCTTTTCAGCATGTTTTTTGTCGCCTGAAGAATATCCCAGCGACCACCATAATTGGCAGCAATATTAAGGTACAGCCGGGTATTGTTCTTGGTCAGATCCTGCGCTGAAGCAATAGCAGCCTGCAATTCGGGCTCGAAGGCGGTAGTGTCGCCAATAATTCGAAGGCAAATGTTCTCACGGTGCATGGCCTCGACATCCTTGCGCAGCACACGTATGAACAGGCGCATCAGCAGGCTGACTTCCTCGGGCGGCCGGCGCCAATTCTCGGAAGAAAAAGCAAACAGCGTGAGGTGCTCCACTCCCAATTCACAACAAGCCTGAACGGTTCGTCTTACCGCATCCACCCCTCGCTTATGCCCGGCGAATCGGGGCATCAGTCGGCTTTTGGCCCAACGGCCGTTTCCATCCATCACGATTGCAACGTGCTTTGGAATGTTGGATGTGCTAGGCACATCCAGGGTCGAGCTGGTGTAGACGGTCATGAACAACTTAAACCGTCATGATTTCAGCTTCTTTGGACTGCAAAACCTGATCGACTTCAGACACAAACTTGTCGGTCAATTTTTGAATATCCGCCTGAGCGCGGCGCTCGTCGTCCTCAGAAATCTCCTTGTCGCTAACCAAGCGTTTCAGTGCTTCATTGGCGTCGCGACGGAGGTTGCGAATCGCCACCTTGGTTTGCTCGCCTTCCCCTTTGATGAATTTGGTGAGTTCCCTGCGTCGCTCTTCGGTCAGTGCGGGCATGGGAACGCGAATGGTTTCACCCATCGATGCCGGGTTCAAACCGAGATCCGATTCACGAATTGCCTTTTCGACGGCGTTGGCCATATTTTTTTCCCAAGGCTGAACCACGATGGTCCTGGCATCGGCCAGGCTCAGGTTGGCAACCTGTGATATGGGCACCATGGAACCATAGTAATCAACTTGAACATGATCCAGAATACCGGTATGGGCGCGCCCAGTGCGTACTTTCTGCAAATCGGTTTTCAGGGATTCAATGGATTTCACCATTTTTTCTTCAGTCGTTTTACGAATGTTTGCAACGCTCATGATTGAATTCTCACTGCCTTAGTGGATTAATTAGAAGATTAATCAGTCGATTGAGTGGTCAGTTAGTTACATGTGCACCAAGGTGCCCTCGTTTTCACCTGCAACCGCGCGGTGCAACGCACCCGGTTTGTTGATGGAAAATACCCGAATCGGGAGTTTTTGGTCTCGACACAGGGCGAAAGCCGTTGCATCCATGACCTCGAGGTTTTTTGAAATGGCTTCATTGAACGAAATTCTTTCATACCGGGTGGCCGTTGGATCTTTGTTGGGATCCGCGGTATAGATTCCGTCCACTTTGGTGGCCTTTAGCACCACCTCTGCACCAATTTCAGAACCTCTCAATGCCGCTGCCGTGTCGGTTGTAAAAAATGGGTTTCCGGTTCCCGCTGCGAATATGACGACCTTGCCTTCTTCGAGATAGCGAATTGCCTTGGGACGAATGTAGGGTTCAACAACCTGCTCAATGTTGAGCGCTGACTGCACCCTTGCTTCAACTCCAGCACGCCGGAACGCGTCCTGCAATGCCAATGCATTCATCACGGTGGCCATCATGCCCATGTAATCCGCCGTAGCCCTGTCCATGCCCGCGGCACCAGGGGCAATTCCTCGGAAAATATTGCCACCACCGATAACAACTGCCAATTCCACTCCTGATGCGGAGACTTCTGCAACTTCAGCAACCATTCTTTCAATGGTTTGACGGTTGATGCCGTAGGAGTCTTCGCCCATCAGGGCTTCGCCTGACAATTTGAGTAACACACGTTTGTATGCTGTCATTCAAGCCTCTTATTGGATCACTGTCAGGATTCTATAACGTAAAGTACAAAACTTCGTAGGCGTGTAAATAAAAAGGGGTTTCCCGTATCGAGAAACCCCTCTTCACGCAAAGGAATTAACGGCCAGCGGCAGCGGCAGCAGCTTGTGCGGCAACTTCAGCGGCGAAATCGTTGACCTTCTTTTCAATGCCTTCACCGACGATGAACAGATCAAAGCCGTTGACTTCGCTACCCTTGCTCTTCAGCATGGCTTCAACAGTCAGCTTGTCGTCTTTCACAAAAGGCTGAGACAACAGTGCGACTTCCTTCAAGAACTTCTTGATAGAACCCTCAACCATCTTCTCGGCGATATCGGCCGGCTTGCCGGATTCTTCCGCTTTGGCCTTGGCCACAGAGCGCTCACGGTCGATGTCTTCCTGAGGTACGCCACTTTCATGCAAGGCCTTGGGCTTTGTCGCCGCAATGTGCAGGGCGACGTCTTTGCCCACGTTTTCATCGGAGCCGGTGTAATCAACCAGCACGCCAATTTTGCCGCCGTGGATGTATGAACTCAGGCTGCCTTTGGCTTCCACGCGCTTGAATCGGCGCACAGACATGTTTTCGCCGATCTTGCCGATCAAAGCGGAGCGAACGGTTTCAACAGTACCGTCACCCAAAGGCAAGGCAGATAGTGCTTCAACATTGGCTGGGTTGTGGTCAGCAATCAACTTGGCTACATTGGCCACGAAGGCCAAGAAGTCATCGTTCTTGGCCACGAAGTCAGTTTCACAGTTAACTTCTACAATTGTTCCCAACTTATTGGAATCATTAATATAAATACCGATCAGGCCTTCAGCTGTTACGCGGGTTGCTGCCTTGCTGGCTTTGCTGCCCAGCTTGACGCGCAAAATTTCTTCGGCCTTGTCCATGTCGCCGGCGGCTTCAGTCAGTGCTTTCTTGCATTCCATCATGGGCGCGTCTGTTTTCTCGCGCAGTACTTTAACCATTGCTGCTGTAATTTCAGCCATTGAATTTCTCCTTAAGTCGAATTCTGAATTAGACAAAAAAAAGGGGCGATTGATCGCCCCATCGGAAGGCAAAGGCCAAATTAGCCTTCGGCTCCCTCTTCAGACACTTCAACGAAGTCGTCGCCGCCTTTAATGGCTTCAACCACATCATTTACAGCCTGGTCGCGGCCTGCCAATACGGCATCAGCTACGGAACGGGCGTACAAACGAATGGCGCGGGCAGAGTCATCGTTGCCGGGAACAATGTAGCTAACGCCTGCTGGTGAGTGGTTGGTGTCCACAACACCCACTACCGGAATGCCAAGCTTTTCGGCTTCGGTAATTGCAATCTTGTGATATCCGACGTCGCACACGAAAATTGCGTCAGGCAAAGTTGGCATGTCTTTGATGCCACCGATTGACTGGTTCAGCTTTTCGAGTTCACGGGCGAACATCAGCGCTTCTTTTTTGGACATGCGCTCTGTGCCACCGTCAGCGATGATCGCTTCCATGTCTTTCAGGCGCTTGATCGATGTTTTTACGGTTTTGAAGTTGGTCAACATACCGCCCAGCCAACGCTGGTCAACATAGGGCATGCCACAACGCTGTGCTTCTTCAGCGATGATTTCTTTGGCTTGACGCTTGGTGCATACAAACAGGATGTTGCCGCGATTGGCTGACAGGCGCTTCACGAATTTCAGCGCATCGTCGAGCATTACGACGGTTTTTTCCAGGTTGATAATGTGGATTTTGTTACGATGGCCGTAAATGTATGGGGCCATTTTTGGGTTCCAGAAGCGAGTTTGGTGGCCAAAGTGGCAACCAGCTTCCAGCATTTCGCGCATTGATGCTGCCATGAATTTCTCCAGTATAGACAGGGTTGAGTGGGTTTGTACTGGGCCAGCACTGGGTTTAAAAACCAACAAAAACTAGCACCCTGTCGCACAAACCATTAAATTTACTCTTGAGCGTCAACTAACCAAGCCAGTTAGCCATAGCGCCAGAGCAGCCCGAGATTATACTCGGTTAAAATACGTTAGCTCAAGCAGGAATTAAACAAAACCATGGATATTGTGATTAAAAACGAGCACGACATTGAAAAAATGCGTGTTGCTGGCCGATTGGCCTCAGAAGTGCTGGATTTTATCGGTCCACACGTGGTGGCAGGCATTACCACCGAAGAACTCGATAGGCTTTGCCACGATTACATGGTCAATGTACAGGGGACCATACCCGCCCCGTTGAATTATGCGCCACCGGGCTATACGCCCTACCCCAAATCAATTTGTACATCGGTCAACCATCAAATTTGTCACGGAGTACCCGGCCCTAAAAAGCTGAAGAACGGCGACATTATCAATATCGATATCACAGTCATCAAAGACGGTTATCACGGTGACACCAGTCGCATGTTTATCGTGGGCGAAGGCTCGCTTGCCGCGAGAAGATTGTGTGAAATTACCTTCGAAGCCATGTGGATTGGTATTGAACAAGTGCGACCAGGCGCAACCTTGGGTGACGTTGGCGCTGCGATCCAGAAATTTGCGGAGGGCTTCGGCTACTCGGTAGTTCGGGAATTTTGTGGCCATGGCATTGGCACCAAGTTTCATGAAGAACCACAGGTGCTGCACTATGGCAAGCCTGGCACGGGAGTGAGGTTGCAAGAAGGCATGATTTTCACCATCGAACCCATGCTGAATGCGGGCCGCCGGGAGATCAAGGAAATGCCGGATGGCTGGACCATTGTGACCAAAGACCACAGTTTGTCGGCACAGTGGGAGCACACGGTGCTGGTCACAGCGGATGGCTATGAGATTCTGACTCAGTCGGCAGGCACTCCGGCAAACCCTCGTTTGAAAACACAGGCAGCTTGATTTGAGCAACAAACCAGTGATTGCGGCCAATGATTCAGCCGCGCCCGACCTCAAGGAGGTACGGATCCGCATTAAAACCCAATTAAAAAGCCAGGCACATCACTGGCTTACTCCGTTTGACCAAAATACACCCGCCTCTGCTGTTGAATCAGTGCTGAAAAAACGCTGTATTTCTGTGGATGAGGCTTTGGTGTCTTTGTGGCAGTCGCTTGAAATGCCAGAGGAATACAGCTTGGTCGCTGTGGGTGGCTACGGCCGAGGTGAACTGTTTCCCTTCTCAGATGTGGACGTGTTGATCCTGATTGATCAGGAGCCCAACGAGGTGAACACGGAAAAGCTGGAGACTTTTTGTGGCTCTGGTTGGGATATTGGTCTTGAAATTGGACATAGCGTTAGAACACCCGACCAATGTATCGAAGAGGCCAGCAAGGACATTACGGTTCAAACAGCACTGGTTGAATCTCGACTGCTCGTAGGAAACAGGCAGAATTTCAAATCACTATCCGCTAGTCTTAAGAGGTTACTTGAGGTAAAAACCTTTTTCCGCAAGAAAACCCTGGAACTCAGGCAGCGCCATGCCAAATACCAGGAAACCCCCTACAGCCTGGAACCCAACTGCAAAGAAAGCCCGGGAGGCCTTCGAGACCTTCACGTCATATTTTGGGTATGTCGGGCGGCCAATCTGGGCAACAGCTGGGCTGAAATGGCCCAGAAGGGCTTGATCACTCCATTTGAAGCGGCGAAGCTGAGAAACAACGAGAGAACGCTCAAGAAAATCCGATATCAGTTACATGTCACCACTGGTCGCCGGGAAGACAGGCTTGTCTATGATGTGCAAACCCAGTTGGCCGAGTCTTTGGGTTACCGCCCTACTGCTGCGAAACGTTCAAGTGAACAACTAATGCAACAGTATTATTTGGCTGCCAAGGCAGTCATGCAACTCAACACTATATTGCTTCAAAACATCGAGTTGTCGATTTTCGGAGCCAACGCTGAGCCTGTGGTAATCGACGATGAGTTCCAGGAAACAGATTCCTTGCTGGACATCAGAAATGACGACGTGTTTGCCAATAACCCGTCGGCGATGCTTCGCGCCTTCATCGTGATGCAGCAGAACCCCAGGTTAAAGGGTATGAGTGCAAGAATGTTGCGCCAGTTGTGGCACAGCAGAGTCAAAATCAACAGCGATTTCAGAAAAAACCCGGTCAACAAAGCGTTGTTTATCGAGTTTTTCAAGCAACCACAGGGCATCGTTCACGAATTGCGGCGTATGAACGAGACCAGCGTGCTGGGTAGATATCTACCCGTGTTCCGGAAAATTGTGGGGCAAATGCAGCATGACTTGTTTCACGTCTACACGGTAGACCAGCATATTTTGACAGTCGTGCGTAATTTGCGCCGATTTACGATGGCTGAACATGCCCACGAGTACCCGTATTGCAGTCAATTGATGGCCAATTTCGATGATCATTGGCTTTTGTACATTGCTGCTTTGTTTCATGATGTGGCCAAAGGCCGGGGCGGCGATCACAGTGTTTTGGGTGAGGTGGATGCTCGCAAGTTTTGTAAAGACCATGGATTGAATCAGGAGAACACAGACCTGGTTGCTTTTCTGGTGAAGCATCATTTGACGATGTCAAACACCGCCCAGAAAAAAGACCTTTCGGATGTGGAAGTACTGAAAGAGTTTGCAGCGCTGGTGAAAACTCCACGCAATTTGACGGCCCTGTACTTGCTGACAGTGGCCGATATCCGCGGCACCAGTCCAAAGGTTTGGAATGCATGGAAGGGTAAACTTCTGGAGGACCTTTACCGTCTGACATTGAAGTATTTGGGAGGTGAGGCACCCAATCATCGACAAATGCTCGCAGAACAACAGGCGGAGGCACGCCGAATCCTTCGGTTGTACGCACTCTCAGATGACGTTCAGGACAAACTGTGGGCGCAGCTCGATGTGTCGTATTTTCTTCGGCAAGGACCCAGCGACATTGCCTGGCACACAAGGCATTTGTATTGGCGAGTGGATGCAGAGCAGCCCATCGTCAAGGCTCGCCTGTCGCCTATTGGGGAAGGCTTGGAGTTGATGGTTTATACCCGGGACGAGATGGACTTGTTTGCACGCATTTGCGGATACTTTGATTCCAAAAATCTCAGTATTCTGGATGCAAAAATTCATACCACTTCTCATGGCTATGCTTTGGATTCTTTTCTGATTCAACACGACAGCCATAATGAGTTTTACCGTGAAACCCTGTCGCTGTTGGAGGCGGAACTTCAAGACAGGCTGATCAAGCGTCAACCACTTGAACCACCGGTCTTCGGAAGAATGTCCAGGCAATCCCGACATTTTCCGGTACGCCCCTCGGTGGACCTAAAGCCGGATGAAAAAGGCAATCAATATTTGTTGACAGTATCAGCCACAGACCGCACTGGCCTGCTTTACTCCATTACGCGCCTGCTGGCCCAATACAAGGTCAATGTACAAACTGCCAAAATCATGACATTGGGTGAACGCGCTGAAGATACTTTCTTGTTGTATGGGCAGTCTCTGAGTTCGGGAAAACTTCAAATTCAATTGGAAGCAGATCTCCTGGAATTACTTTCAATTTGAGACTGATGAAGGGGTAGACAGAACACCCTGCCCCTTTATTCATCGTGCAGTTGTACCATCGATTTGATGATTCCCATGACCCGGCCCATCCCCTCGTGTACCGTCTTGCTGATTTGGGCATGGGAAATCTCTTGTGCACTTTCACCTACGCCTGCAGCCTGGTTAACCACCAAAGCGAGATGTGCATAAGGTATTTCAAGTTCACGGGCCAGACTGGCCTCAGGCATGCCGGTCATGCCCACAATGTCCGCGCCATCGCGCGCCAAACGCCTTACTTCCGCTGCAGTTTCAAGGCGAGGGCCTTGGGTACAGGCGTAACAACCGCCCTGCACCACTTGCTCGCCTACAGAGTCAGCAGCAAGACACAAGGATGTTCGCAGCGCCTGATCGTACGGCCACGTAAAGTCGATGTGTTGAACAGCTTGATTGTCGCCTTCGAAAAAAGTAGAGCTACGCCCGTGCGTATAGTCGAGGATTTGATCAGGGACCACCAACTGCCCAGGTTTTAAATCTGGGCGAATACCACCCACCGAAGCCACTGACAAAATACCGTCAATATTCAACTGGGACAAAGCCCAAATATTGGCTCTGTAGTTGATTTGATGCGGAGCGATGGTGTGCCCATAACCGTGGCGTGCGAGAAACACAATTTCATGACCGGCCAGAATACCGATCGTAAGCGCACCGGATGGTTCGCCATAAGGTGTGCGCTGAACCTTTCGCATGGTGATTTCAAAACCAGGCAATTGGCTTAAGCCACTTCCACCCAACACTGCGTACATGTTTTATTTCCTGTCTTTAAGGTATTGAGCGAACTCTGCCGCGACTTCATGATGCTTGAGGCCAAGTTCCACAGTCGCCTTCAGGTAACCCATTTTTGAACCACAATCGAAACGTGTTCCCGTGAATCGATAGGCCAATACCGGTTGGTCTTCAAGCAGTGAGGCGATACCGTCCGTCAACTGTATTTCTCCGCCAGCACCTTTACCCGTTTTTCGAATGTGATCAAAAATTTGAGAATTCAGCACATAGCGACCTACCACAGCGAGATTGGTTGGTGCATCTTTGGGGTCTGGCTTTTCCACAATTGCATTCACCCGTTCGGAACGATTGTTCCAGGGGGTGCTTGACACAATGCCGTAGGACTTGGTTTCAGCAGGATCCACTTCTTGAACGGCCAATACACTGGCGTGTTCGCGCTCGAAGACTTTCACCATTTGGTGAGTCACCGAGGGGGTGCCTTTGTCCACATCCATCAGGTCGTCAGCCAACAGCACAGCAAAGGGTTCAGTGCCCACTACGGGCTCTGCACAAAGCACCGCGTGACCAAGTCCCAAAGGCTCCATTTGACGAATGTAAATGCAATTTACATGGCTAGGTACGATATTTTTTACAATTTCAAGCAACGCCGTTTTGCCACGAGCTTGCAATTCTGCTTCGAGTTCATAGGCCTTGTCGAAATGATCCTCAATCGAGCGCTTGCTTCGACCTGTGATGAACACAAGCTCGCTCAAACCTGCCTCAAGTGCTTCTTCGACTGCGTATTGAATCAGCGGTTTGTCGACCACCGGCATCATTTCTTTGGGGCTTGCTTTGGTGGCAGGCAGAAATCGGGTACCCATACCCGCAACAGGAAACACAGCTTTTCTAACTCGGGTCATGGCCAGTCACTCCATAGTCTTCGAAAGGAAAATAATACAAATAAACGCGATAGTTTCAGTTCAGTTCCACAGCTCAAAGCATACCTTGAAATGTGTTTTCATCAAGTACGGTCACTCCCAGGGCCGCAGCCTTGTCCAATTTGCTGCCAGCAGCTTCCCCGGCCAACAAATAGTCCGTTTTCTTGGATACGGAGCCGGTCACTTTGCCGCCCCGTGCCAAGATTAAGGCACCAGCTTCATCCCGACTGTACTGACTAAGCGTGCCTGTAAGCACAAATGTTTTTCCAAAGAACGGATGTGATTCATCCGTTAACTTGATTTCCTCCGTCGGCCAACTCACTCCGAGTGAGACCAAATCTCGTACAACCTGCTGGTTGGCTGGTTCATCAAAGAACTGACGAATAGACTCAGCCACCACCGGGCCGACATCGTTGACTTCAAGCAGTTCCTCTTCAGTAGCCTTCATCAGTCGGTCAACATCAGCAAAGTGCACCGCCAAATCGCGGGCAGTGGCCTCGCCCACATGCCTAATTCCCAAACCGAACAGAAATCTGCCAAAGGTGGTTTGTTTGGCTTTTTCAATGCTGTCGAGTAAGTTGCGTGCGGATTTTTCGCCCATGCGCTCAAGCTGAACCAGAGCATCAAATTCCAGCCGGAACAGATCGGCCGGGGTTTTAACCCATTCTTTATCGACCAATACTTCAACCAGCTTGCTGCCCAGCCCTTCAATATCGATTGCTCGGCGATGCGCAAAATGAATAATGGATTGGGTGAGCTGGGCTTTACACACCAGGCCACCAGTGCACCTGAAGGCGGCCTCTCCCTCTTCTTTTCGCACCAGTGAGTTGCAAATCGGGCAGTGTGTTGGCATTACAAAGGCCGAGCTGCCCGGGTTGCGCTGATTGCCCGAAAAGGGAAGAACCTCTGGAATAACATCACCCGCACGACGCACCAACACCTGGTCGCCCACACGCAAATCTTTGCGTTGAATTTCATCGAGGTTATGCAGAGTGGCGGATGACACAACCACACCACCCACTTTCACGGGTTCGAGTTTTGCGACAGGAGTAATAGAGCCTGTTCGGCCGACCTGCACCTCGATGTTCAAGAGGCGACTGAGCACCTCATCGGGCGGAAACTTGTGAGCCACCGCAAAGCGCGGTGCTTTGGCAACGTATCCAAGTTGATCCTGAAGATCAAAAGAATCGACCTTGTAAACCACACCGTCAATTTCAAAAGGCAAGGCACCACGACGGTCACCCACTGTTCGATAGAACGTTAACAGTCCCTGTGCACCCAAGGCAGTCTGACTGAGTTCTGAAACAGGCAATCCCATTTCAGAAAGCCATCGCATCATCGATGATTGGGTTTTGAGTTCTCGCAGCTGTTCCCGTTCAAGGGCTGCACCATAGCAATAAAATCGCAAAGGTCGGCTCGCTGCTACTTTGGGATCGAGTTGCCGAATGGTTCCCGCCGCGGCATTGCGCGGGTTCGCAAAGACTTTTAGTCCGAGTTCGGCCTGCCGCTGATTCATGAGCAGAAAATCTTTCTTGGTCATGAAGATTTCGCCACGAATTTCAAGGTGCTCTGGTATCGCGGTTCCCCTTAACTTCAGGGGCAAGCTTCGGATTGTTTTTACGTTGGCAGATACATCTTCGCCAACAGTCCCATCGCCACGCGTGATCGCCTGCTCGAAGACCCCGTTCTTGTAATGGATGGATATCGCCAAACCGTCAAACTTTGGATCAACTGCATAAGCAATCGTGGTGTCGGTCGGCAGGTCTGCCAGCTCTTTGACTCGGCGATCAAACGCGATCACGTCGCTGTCTTCAAAAGCATTGCCCAAAGACAACATCGGTACGCGGTGCCGAACCTGTTCAAACCCATCTGCAGGCTTGCCGCCGACACGCTGGGTGGGAGAATCTATCTGGATTAGATCGGGATGGCGAAGCTCGAGCTGTTGAAGTGCCAAGTAAACTTTGTCGTATTCAGAGTCAGGTACTTCGGGCGCATCCAGCACATAGTAAGCATGTTCCCAGCGGTTCAGCAAATCAATCAGTCGCCGCATGGCCGTGATTGGAGACTCATCCGATGAACCGGAATTGTCATCGGTGCAACCGCTTTCAAACAAGTCCAGATTGCTCATGAAAACAAAATGCGAGCCACAGGAGCGCCAGGCTTGAACCCAGAATCATTCAGATTGCGAACCCGTTCAATCAGCTGGTTGTAGATACCCTCTATGGCCTGTGTGCTCAGGGTTCTACCGGAGTCATCCATCAGCGGCGCACCAAACTTTTCATTCATGCCGTGGCATACGGTGACAATGTCACCCAGTGCTTTGATTGGCTCGGAAGAATTGGGCACATCAATGCTAAAACTCAACAGGCGTTTGCCTGGAGCATTGTGAATCACCATGCTTGCCAATGTGCCCGACTCGTCGTTAAGAAACCATTGATGACCCTTTTGAACCCAGCCAGCAACAGCCAGAATATCTACAGCTGTACTTTCCTGGACAGTCTCTGGCAAAAGGCAGTGCAATCCGAGCAAGGTATCCAGAGCTGCGGCGGCTTGATCCAGCGTTTCCGCCTTGGCCACAACTTCTTTCATTTCCGGAAACTCAATGTCGGCATTTTGATCTTCGGCAAACCGCCTGAATTTTCCAAGTACTTCAGAGAACTCGATCGAGGTTAACGGTCCCTTGCGATTGGCAATTTGTACACTGGCTTTCAAAGACCTTGCCGTACCCACGTAGGGCGTTGCTTTAAACCACAAAGTATCCGCGCTGTCTGCTGTGTCGGGACTGGCCGAATAGATAATGCGTTTGCGGTTAATTTGCTCCAGACCATCGATCAGCATTTTCCAAGTGTTCGCGTCCTTGTCTTCGTCGAAACGAATAATGAAATCTGCAAACAAACGTTTATCTATCGCCATTTGCGGTTCATTTTGCAAATGGCTGTCGTCTCCTGATGCATCTAAACCGGCTTCAATGCCTGATTCGTCAAATTCCTTGACCGAATCCTTATCCTGAAATCCAGAAAATCCAGGCTCGGTGCGATCAAATCCGGATTTCATTAAGGTTGTATTCAGCAGCGGATCCTGGTCGGTTTCACCAAAGCGCTCGCTGGCTTGTTTACGAAGCCGATAATCTTGCCACCAGTTGTAAGCAATCATGGCAGCAATGCCACCGCCCCCAACAATGAGCAGGGTGAGTTGTAAGTCGTTCATACGGTTTCCGTTGCCATTTTTTCTGCAGCCGCTAGATCCACAGCCACAATGCGGGAAACTCCTTTCTCCTGCATTGTGACGCCAATCAACTGCTGCGCCATTTCCATGGCGATTTTATTGTGGGAAATGAACAAAAACTGAGTTTGTTCAGACATTTGTTTGACCAAGCGAGTGAAGCGCTCGGTGTTTGCATCGTCCAGCGGAGCATCTACCTCGTCGAGCAGGCAGAACGGTGCGGGGTTGAGTTCAAAGATCGCGAAAACGAGCGCAGTGGCCGTCAGGGCCTTTTCGCCGCCGGATAACAGGTGAATAGTGCCGTTTTTCTTGCCTGGAGGTTGGGCGAATACTTGCACGCCAGCATCAAGAATTTCATCGCCAGTCATGACCAGTCGAGCCTCACCCCCACCAAATAGTTTGGGGAACAGGCGTGAGAAGTGTCCGTTAACCACACCGAAGGTTTCAGAAAGAAGATCACGCGTTTCCTTGTCAATTTTGCGAATTGCATCCTCAAGGGTTTCCATCGCCTCCATCAGGTCGGCAGCCTGTTGATCAAGGAATGACTTTCTCTCTGTTGCCGCCGCCAATTCGTCCAACGCAGCCAGGTTAACTGCCCCCAACTCTTGCATGCCATTGGTAAGACGGGTGACCTCAGCCTGGAGAACCGATGCTTTGGGAGGCACCTCCATGGCAACGAACTGGTGGGCCAATTCGTTTACATCAGCCTGTACTTCATCCATCAAATTTTTGTACTGTTCAATGGTGAGTTCTGCAGCCTGAATTTTCAATGCAAGATCTTGGACCGCGTCACGCAGAGGATCTGCCAGCTTGTCACTCTCTTTCTCGGCACGCTCAAGCTCGGAAACCTTGGCCATAATCTGTTCGAGTGCGTCGCGGGAGACTGCTACCTTTTCTTCAGCGATTACCCGTTCTTCCAGGGCGGCTTGCAGCGCTTCTTGGCCTTCAGTTTCGGAAAGTCCCTCAAGTTCCGCCAGTGCCAGTTGTTTGCGTTGTTGAATTTGCTGAATTTGACTGCTGGCAAAAGCGATGTCTCGCTCACATTCACGTTGGCGTGATTCCTGGTTGCGAATGTTGAATTCAGCGTCCTGCTTTCTGCGCAGCGCATTTTGCACTTGCGCCTGTTTGTCACGAAGCGCTTGCTCCGCCTCGGTTACTTTGTCTTTTCGGCTTTCCAGCGCATCACTGGCCACCGCAAGCTGCTCATCCAACTCTGCATATTTGTCCTCTGACTCCAGCAAAATGGCCCGTTGTTCCTCAAGTTCACTCTGCAACAACGCCAAGTCCAGCCCAATTTGTTCTCGGCGACTGTCCGCTCTACTTTGCTGTTCCTGCAGGCGAATCAGTTGTACTTGCGCTTCGTGCTGTCTCTTGGTCAAACTTTCAACGAGATTTCTCGCCTGAACCACATTGGCTTTGATCTCCCCGGTCCGTAATTGCAACTGGTCCCGCTTGGCCATCGATTCATTCTTTAGCATATCGAGTGCACGAACTTCAGTACGCAAGGCTTCGATTTGCTGTTGTCGCTCAAGCCGTCCGCTTTGAGCATTGTCGGCGGCGTAGAAAGACACACCTGTTGCACTGACACAATGTCCTTGAGGGGTGAATACCTTTTGTCCTGGCTTCAGGTTTTTCCTTTTTGCCAGCGCAGCTTGTAAATCGGGCGCCAGTAGGTAACCGGCCAATGATTGGATCAAGGACTGCTGGATGGCCGAGTCTGGACTGCGCACCAAACTGGCCAGGTCTTCGGGCCCAACAGAAAGGTGCGAGTTGCCACCCTGACTCATTGATTCCATGAAAGCGACGCGCGCAGGAGGTGGTTGTTTGGCAAAGCCCTCAACCATGTCAAGAGTTCGCACCTGAAAACTGTCCAACGATTCACGTAACGCCGATTCAAGTGCTCTTTCCCAGCCGCGTTCGACCTGAAGCTTTCCCAAAAGACGAGGGGTGTCGCTGAGTCCACTGCTTTCAATCCAAGGCTTTAACTCTGCACTTTCTGCAAGTTGCTCATTCAATTTTTCCAAGGCTTGCAATTGGGCCTGTGCGTTGGCGTGTTTGTCCCGTTCGTTATTGAACGCGGCTTGAACATGGTCAAGTTCAGCACTTCCCGCTGCCAATTTATTCTCAAGTTCATTCAGATTTCCCGCAGCATCGCCAAGTTCGCGCTCAAGTGACCGAACTCGGGATTGAACCTCATCCATTTCATGTGCAGAGGGCGCTGCGATTTGTAGTTTTTCACTTTCAAGCCTGTCCAGCTTCACTTGAATGGCGCTTTCAGCACGGCTCGCCGATTCTTGTTGAGAAGACACCTGACTCAGTGCCTGCTGAATCTGCATGACACCAGCGCGCTCTTGGTCCACTGCGGAGCGGGCAGCCTGCAGGGCTTGCTCGACCGGTTCCACTGCGAGCTCAGCCTCTTCGAGGGCTATGATCCGCTCTTCAAGGTCGGCTTGCATTTCCTCAGTGGATCCGCTGAGCTCTTCCAACCGAGCCTTGGCATCTTCCTGTCGTACAGTCCAATTTTGAATTTCAAGTTCAAGCTCGGCCACTCTGGCACCCAAACGGGCACGCGATTCAGCCATGACACGCAAATCTGCTTCGAGACGGCTAACCTGGCGGTTGGCTTCTATCCATTGTGTTTGGTCGTTCTCCAGCTGTTGCTGGGCATCCACCTGCCTTTCACGCACCGCAAAAAGCTCTGTTTGTGTGCTGATGGACCTGCTTTGAATGGCTTCAAGGTCGGCCTTGGCGCGTTCAAGTTTGGCCTGACCGGTATTTTTCTGCTCCAGTGCCTCCGAATACCGGATGTACCACAGCAGACGCTGCTTGGTGTTTTTAGCCTCTTCAAGTTCTTTGAATTGGCGGGCAACCGTAGCCTGCTGCTCCAATCGCTCAATCTGACTGGTCAATTCGCGAAGAATGTCTTCGATACGGGTGAGGTTGTCGCGCGTATCTGCCAAGCGATTGCCTGTTTCCCTGCGTCGTTCCTTGTACTTGGACACCCCCGCAGCTTCTTCCAGAAAAATTCGCAGTTCTTCCGGGCGCGCTTCAATAATTCGGGCAATCATGCCTTGTCCAATAATCGCGTAAGCACGTGGCCCTAAACCGGTACCCAGGAAAATATCCTGAACATCGCGGCGGCGAACGGCCTGCTGATTAATGTAGTAAGTTGAGGCGCCATCGCGTGTCAACACGCGTTTCACTGATATTTCCGAATATTGGTTCCAGCTGCCACCGGCCCGCCCTTCAGTGTTGTCGAACACCAATTCGACGCTGGCGCGTGAGGCTGCTTTGCGGTTGGTCGAACCATTGAAGATCACGTCTTGCATTGACTCACCACGCAACTCCGATGCCTTGGATTCACCAAGCACCCAGCGCACGGCGTCGATAATGTTGGATTTGCCACAGCCGTTTGGCCCCACCACGCCCACCAGATTACTGGGCACGGCAAAGGACGTTGGTTCAACAAATGACTTAAAGCCAGCTAAACGTATGTGAGTTAATCGCACGATGAAGTGGAAATGAGACCAATAGAACGAATAAAAACTTCAACCCACGGGAACTTGAAAACCCGCTGACCTTATAATAGCAAAGCCTTTGCGCTTTACGCCGGCCCACCGCCCTTAGTTGGCATGATGATTGAGTTGTTTAACGCCACAAGGCCAAAGGCCTTGACGGCCCGAGAGAGAAGCATGAGTAACAAACCCAGCCGTGATTTGCAGACTTTCCCGAATCCAAACCCGGATCGGCCCTACCACGTTCACATCGAAGTACCTGAATTTACTTGTCTTTGTCCATTGACGGGGCAGCCTGACTTTGCCACCTTGGTGATTGACTACTTGCCCAATCAAAAGAATGTAGAGCTGAAAAGCCTGAAAATGTACATGTGGAGTTACCGCGAGGAAGGTGCCTTCCACGAGGCAGTAACCAACAAGATTCTGGATGATCTGGTGGCGGCAACAGACCCACGCTACATGAAATTAACCGCAAAATGGTATGTTCGGGGCGGCGTATACACCACGGTTGTGGCTGAACATCGTCACGCTGGCTTTCAGCCTCTGCCAAAAGTTGAACTGGACTCCATTTCGACCATGAATCCGACTCGTGGTTAAACAGCAATTCCGGTGAACCGATTGAAAAATCTCGACAAACTTCAGCCTTATCCTTTTGAACGCCTCAGGGCACTGTTCATGGACGCCCAGCACACGGGCGGCTTGACACACATCAACCTATCCATCGGTGAACCAAAGCATCCTACACCCGAATTGATCAAACAAGCCTTGATCGACAATCTTGATGGCCTGGCGGTTTACCCGGGCACGCAAGGTCTGCCTGTGTTGAGAAAAGCGATATCAGACTGGATACTGCGCCGTTTTGACGCGTTAATCGACCCAGATACTCAGGTTTTGCCAATCCTGGGCTCTCGCGAGGCCTTGTTCTCTTTCGCGCAGGTCGTGTTGGACGGCTGTGAGGTTGGTAGCCACGTTGTTTTTCCCAATCCTTTCTATCAAATATACGAGGGAGCCACTTTTCTAGGTGGTGCAGAACCAGTATTCGTCAATATTGACCCCACCAGCGGGCTTTCTGATTTTCATGCGCTCAGTCCCGACGTTTTGGCCAAAACGAAGCTGATGTACGTATGTTCACCCAACAACCCTACAGGTTCGGTGTATTCGCTGGAGGATTGGCAAAAACTCTTCGATTTGGCGGACGAATACAATATCGTGATTGCCTCGGATGAGTGCTATTCAGAAATTTACCTCGATGGAACCGCTGCGCCCATTGGTGGGCTTGAGGCAGCGAGCCGTTTGGGAAGGTCGGATTACAATAATCTGATTGTATTCTCCAGTTTATCCAAGCGATCCAATGCGCCGGGGCTTCGCTCTGGCTATGTGGCTGGCGATGCCGAACTGATCAAATCATTTCTTCGCTACCGCACCTACCACGGCTCAGCCATGTCGACCACCATTCAAATGGCAAGCTTGGCTGCCTGGAACGACGAAGCACATGTGGCAGAAAACAGGCGCTTGTACTCCGAGAAGTTCAAATCCTTTAGCGCTATTCTTGAAGGCAAACTCAAGCTACATATTCCGCCCGCAGGCTTTTATTTTTGGGCTGATGTGAATCAAAGCGACACCGCATTTGCCAAAAGGCTGTTTGAGCAGGCGCATGTTACCCTGTTGCCCGGAAGTTATCTGGGCCGCGAGGTAAATGGCCTCAACCCGGGCAGTAACCATGTGCGAATCGCCCTGGTGGCCAGCCTTGCTGAATGCAACGAAGCAGCAAACCGAATCAAAAATATTCTCTGACACAGGAAATCACCATGACAACAAATCATCAATCCATTATCGAAGCCGCTTGGGAAAACCGTGCAGACATTTCCCCTTCATCTGCCCCCGCTGACGTTCGCGCCGCCGTGGGCGACGTTCTTGAAAAGCTGAACAGCGGTGAATTGCGTGTTTGTTCCAAGGACAATGGCGAATGGGTCACACACCAATGGATCAAGAAAGCCGTGCTGCTTTCCTTCCGCCTTGAAGACAACAAGCCGATGGCAGCTGGTGGATTTACCCAGTTTTACGACAAGGTGCCTACCAAGTTTGTGGATTACACCGAGGAGGACTTCAAGAAAGGTGGCTTCCGTGTAGTACCGCCTGCCGTGGCCCGCCGAGGAAGCTTTATTGCCAAAAACGTGGTGCTAATGCCCAGCTACGTCAACATTGGAGCCTATGTGGACGAAGGCACCATGGTCGACACGTGGGCTACTGTGGGCTCGTGCGCGCAAATCGGAAAAAACGTTCACCTCAGCGGTGGCGTGGGTATTGGTGGTGTGTTGGAACCCCTGCAGGCCAACCCCACTATCATCGAAGACAATTGCTTCATTGGCGCACGTTCCGAGGTTGTTGAAGGGGTGATTGTTGAAGAAAACTCGGTCATTTCTATGGGTGTGTACATCGGCCAGAGCACCAAAATTTACAACCGCGAAACGGGTGAGGTGACGTACGGACGAATTCCCGCCGGGTCAGTGGTGGTGAGTGGTTCATTGCCCAGCGCCTGCGGAAAGTACAGTTTGTACTGCGCAGTCATCGTCAAGCGCGTGGATGCGAAAACACGCGCCAAAACTGGTATCAATGAACTGCTGCGCAATGCAGAGTAAGGGGAAGCCGACAGGATGACAGCCAAAGTATATGGAATTCCAAATTGCGACAGCGTGAAAAAAGCCATCGCTTCGCTGAAGAGCAACGACATTGAAATTGTTTTTCACGACTTCAAGAAGCATGGCGTACCCGCGCAATTGCTCGATGAATGGATAAGTGCCTTTGGACTGGACAAAGTCGTCAACCGAAAGGGCACCACTTGGCGCAGCCTGGATGAAAGCCTGCAAGGCAAAGCCAAGTCGACCGAGGGCGCCAAGGCTCTTCTGTTGGAATACCCCAGCATTATTAAACGCCCGGTCGTCGAGTTAAATGGCGTCCTTAGTATTGGGCAAACCGATTTCAGCAAAGGCAATTCATGAATCAGGAACACACCGCACACATGGCAGTCGACCCCAAAGAACTTCATACGGTTCGCGACTGGGTGCGGTTTTACGTCAGTGAAATGCGCCGTGGACAAGTGTATTTTGGTCACGGGTCAAGCAATGCATTTGACGAAGCGATTTACATGGTGCAGTCCGCGCTTAGTTTACCGATTGGCGACATTGGACCGTTTTGGGATGCACGGGTTACCAGCCACGAAACCAACCGGTTGACCCGTTTCATTACACAACGTGTAGTCGATCGCAAACCCGCCAGTTACATCACAGGCGAAGCATGGCTGCAAGGCCATTCATTCAAGGTTGACGAGCGGGTCATCATCCCACGCTCCTTTATTGCTGAACTGCTGGCAGACCAATTAACACCGTGGGTGAATGCCCCTGAAATGCCCTTCGATATTCTTGATATGTGTACAGGCTCTGGTTGTCTGGCTATTTTGGCAGCGTATATGTTCGAGAATGCGCAGGTCGATGCCGTCGACTTGTCTGCTGAAGCATTGAAGGTTGCACGAGAAAACATTCAACTTCACGACATGAATCAGCGAGTGCACGCCATTGAATCCGATTTATTTTCGAATTTGGATGGCAAACAATACGACTTCATCCTCACGAATCCGCCTTATGTCAACGAGGCTTCCATGAAAAAACTGCCGCCGGAGTACCTGCACGAACCGCGGATGGCTCTGGCTGGTGGCGACAGCGGCATGGACCTGATTCATGACATTCTTGAACAAGCCCCCCAACACCTGAAAGACGGTGGTTTTCTGGTGGTTGAACTTGGCAATGAGAAACTGCACTTCGAGGCTGCCTTCCCGCATTTAAATCCCATTTGGCTTGAAACCTCGGCAGGTGACGAACAAGTGTTTTTGCTCAACAAAGAAGACTTGGTCTAACCCTATTCAATGATTCAAATTAACAATCTCAGTATTGCGCGGGGCAGCAAACCCATTCTAACCAATGCTGAACTCACACTGTTTCCCGGAGAAAAAGTTGGTTTGATTGGTCACAATGGTGCCGGCAAGTCCAGTTTTCTTAGCGCCCTCCTCGGCGAACTTCACATTGACCAGGGCAGTATTGATCTACCCAAGGTTTGGCGTCTCTCCTGGATCGATCAAGAGGTCACAGCCAATCATCTCAGCGTGATCGATTTTGCACTCGAGGGTGACCGTGCTTTGCACGAAGTTCGTCAGAAAATACACGCCGTCGAAGAACATGGCGACATGGAACAACTTGGCCACCTGTACGAAGAACTAGAGAATCTGGACGGTTACACCGCAGAAGCCCGAGTAGCAACTATCCTTCACGGCTTGGGTTTTAAAACCGAAGACTTGCAACGCAAAGTCGGAGAATTTTCTGGTGGTTGGAAGATGCGCCTGAACCTGGCCAAAGTGCTGGGCTCGAGGGCCGATCTTATTTTGCTGGATGAGCCTACCAACCATCTCGACATCGAGGCTGTAGTGTGGTTGGAGCAGTGGATCAAGCAAGTCAACAGCACGGTAATTCTGGTTTCCCATGATCGAGACTTTCTCGATGAGGTATGCACCCACACAGTACACCTTAATAGCGAAAAACTGACCAAGTACACGGGTGGTTATTCTGCGTTTGAGCGAGCTTTTGCCGAGCGTGCAGATCAGGTTAGCCAGGCCAATAAAAAAGCCGCTGGTGAAATGGAAAAGCTGCAAAAATTTGTAGATCGTTTCAAAGCGAAGGCCAGCAAGGCCAAGCAGGCCCAGAGCCGTGTGAAAAGGTTAGAAAAAATCAAGATGATTGAAACCCTGCAAGTCGAACCACATGTCGCCATTCCGTTTATGGAACCGCACAAGAGCCCAGACCCATTGGTGGTGCTAAATCGAAGTGATTGTGGCTATGAAGGCGCAGCACCCATTCTAAAAAACATCAGTCTTGAACTTCGTCCCGGCGACCGAATCGGTCTGCTGGGTGCAAACGGCAATGGCAAAACCACCTTGGTTAAAACCTTGGTCGGCGAGTTGGAGATGTTGGGTGGAGATCGGGTTGAGGGCAAAGGGCTGGTGTACGGTTACTTTGCTCAAGATCAAATTGAATCATTGGACATGAATGCCACGCCATTGCAGCACATGTCTCGCCTCGAACGACAAATTTCGGAACAGAAGGCGCGGGAGTTCCTCGCACGCTATCACTTTAGAGACGATAAAGTGCGGCAATTGGTGGGCAGTTTTTCAGGTGGTGAAAAGTCTCGTCTGGCTTTGGCCCTTTTGGCTTACAAACGCCCCAACCTGCTCTTGCTGGATGAACCCACCAACCACTTGGACATAGCCACTCGCCAGGCCTTGGCTAGCAGCCTGCTTGAATTTGAGGGTGCTTTGGTCATGGTGTCTCACGACCGCCACTTGCTGGAATCAATCACCGACCGTTTTTGGCGCGTTCACCAAGGTGCAGTGACCGAGTTTGATGGAGACCTCGATGATTATGCCGAGCTGCTTCGCAAAGAGACCAGCACAGAAACCCGCAATGCAAAACTATCCAATCCGAACAACAAATCAGCCACGACGGTTTCAGCACCCATCGACAGGCAGGCTGTGAGCCAGCGAATCAAACAGTTGGGTAATCAGATTAAAAAACTAGAGAAGCAAATTGAAATTGATCGGCCCAAATTGATCAAACTGGATGAGGCTTTGGCCAAATGTGACTATAGCAAACCCGAAGATTCAAAAAAAGCGGCTGAATTCCACAATGAACGCAATTTGCTCGGCACCCGACTTGAAATCGCCGAGACTGAACTGTTGGAACTGATGCTTGAAATCGAACAGCTGGAGGAATCCCTTGGCGTTGCAAAAACAAACTAGTGATTGCTAATCCAGAATTCCCTCTTCGCTGAGAAATTCACGCCAGGCGTTTGAATTGAAGCAAAGTGATACATTAACAACCTGGGTGTTCAAATTCACCAGGTTATCGCGGAGTATCTGGCGCTTTTCAGCGCCCGCTATCTCACACATTTTTGCTCGAACATGACTCTTAACAACATCAGGCACGCACAAAATTGGCTTGAATTCCGTGTCACGCAAGCGATCTCCCAGAACTTGCTCCAGTAATTCCTGTGTGGCTTGTGCCGGGGTCAGCTGACCCTGTTTTGCATCCTGGAAAGCCAATTCAATCAGACCAATTTGACTTCGCAGCAACAAAGCGTCGAGCGTTCGATGCATTTCAAGTGATCTGTTTCTCGACTCCACCAGCCGCAAATAAGAGGCAGGCAGAGTCCAGCTTGGAATGTCTGCCCGGTTAATCAACTCGAGACTGACTTTGAGGGACGGGCGATAAGCAGGGTCGTGATCATCCGTGTGTGCATCGCGAACGGATGCTTGCAACTCTTCATCAAAGTTCTTGTCGTCATTTCCAATCAATGACTCCAAAACCCGATTGCTGCTAATTGACATTGCAGACGGCTCAGTTGAAAACGCCATGACATGCTCGCGGCTGATTGCAGCCACATCCTGAGGCTCCGAAATGACGGCCTGATCAACGTTGTGCACCTGCGCAGTTTGCCATGGTACAGCAGCCGTTTTTTTGCGAGAATGCCTCCAGTAGAAAAGTAAAGTCATCGTCAACAGAGCCAAAGACCCAAGCGCTACAGGTAACAACAAATCCTGTTGTAAATGATGAACCGCACTTTCACTGCTGTATTCCACCATGCCTAGCCCGCCGGAAGTATCACCGCTTTCTTTTCGGCTTTCTATTAATCCGGCGCCCAACAAACCAGTATCCAGCGATGCTACTTTCAACGCTTCATCATGACTGCTCACAGGTTCGGTCTGAGTTATAGGGACCGAATTGGTGACGTCAAGTCCCTCTTGCTTCATATGACTTGGAAATTCTTCGTCTTGATGCCACCAGGCTGGATTTGACTCGACCTTGGGTTGCGGTGGTTTCCTGGAACTGGCCAGCAACGCTGACATTCTTGGGTCGAAAGCAGACACTGAGCCAACTTCGTTCAAATCGGGTAAAGCGTTGTGATCTTCAGCACCTTGTCTCAGGATTAATGTCCATGTTGTCCTGAACACCAGCAAAGGACACTCCGACACCAACTCCATTTCAACCACAGCATCATTCACCGGTGCCACAGATTTGAACTCAAGAAGCCCTCCCCGACGAATCGTCGGTTCAAAGCTCACCAACACTTCACGAGATGACTGGGGCTCATGATTGCCCCGCATGCCTTCGAATGGATTCGTTCGCGCTTTCAAACAGGTCGATCGCAATTGTGTTTCAACACCTTCAGGCAGATTGCTGACCGTACTTTTCAGGTGAAGGGTTTGGCCGATTTCCTGTATTCCCTTGGGTGTCGATATTTCGAGACTCAAAACTGGCAGAGAGACAAGCGCCAACCAGGCACCGAGAACAGCAGGCACCGACCGGTACATTATTTGAGTGGCTTTGGTCCAGATAATCGGCATGTCAAAATCTCGGTTCAATTGTTCCAGTGAGCATTAGCATACGCATGGCAAGATTGAGTGAGGTATCCTTGAAATGACCTAACACGAAGGTGTTAGCCCAATTGCATGACAGGAGAGCGTCGATTGAACACTGCGCAGAATGAACCGATTCAGGTGTATACCTGGACAACTCCCAACGGCTACAAAATTCACATCGCTTGTGAGGAAATGGGCCTTGCGTGGAAACCTATCGCTGTGGATATCGGCAAGGGTGATCAATTCAAGCCCGATTTTCTGAAATTCAGTCCCAACAATAAAATACCTGGGTAATACCCCCATTTTTAACGGGGTTCGAAAGTAGAGCTTAGGCCGCCATGGCC
>VFQO010000270.1_pt1 | contig 63505 bp, 62 predicted proteins | sample 3512331 | NCBI WGS metagenome assembly VFQO01 (sample SAMN10412371, study PRJNA504923) | tailings metagenome | isolation source: Replicate 3 from Balatoc abandoned mine | place: Philippines: Itogon, Benguet | collected 2017-08-28 | reverse complement strand
GCGGGGGGATAAAAAGCCTGACTGGGGGCATAAGCAGAATGAACCACCGGCGCCGGGCGTCTGCTTTATGCTTGCCGCCAAAGGAGAAACCGCATGTCAGACCCGAACACCCCGGATAACGATGGTGAAGTCCGCGAAATCCGCATCAATCCCGTCGTGCCGAGCGAATCGGTGCTGGTCGCCACCGCGCGCAGCATGCGCCCGAAAAAAGCCGAGGAGCTGGCGCCGCGCGACACCCGCAAGCATGTCGAAACCTGCCCGTTCTGCCGCGGCAACGAACACAAGACGCCGCCGGTGATCCTGCGCTGGCCGCTCGAGGGCGACTGGCAGATTCGCATGGTGGAAAACCTCTATCCGGTGCTGGGCGACGACCGCGAGCAGGCCGGCTTCAACTTCGGCCTGCAGCAGACCATCGACGGCTACGGCCGCCACGAAGTCATCATCGATCACCACGAGCATGGCATCGCCGTGCACGACATGGCGGAATCGCACCTCGCCGCGCTGTTCGGCATCTATCAGACGCGCATGCGGCAGTTGTTCGCGTCCGACGAGCGGCTGAAATACGTCCTGATTTTCAAGAATTTCGGCCCGGCCGCCGGCGCCTCGATCCCGCACACGCACAGCCAGGTGATCGCCATGCCGGTGGTGCCGGAGAACGTCGACGCCGAGGTGAGGAACAGCGCCGCGCATTATGCCAAACACCACCACTGCATCTTCTGCGCGCTGATCGACGAGGCGCTGACTTTCGAGGCGACGATCTACGACCGCAGCTCGGGGGCGGTGCGGCGCAAGATCAACGTCGGCCAGTACGTGGTCGAGCGCGGCGAGAAGTTCATCGCCATCAAGCCCTTCGCCAGCCGCTACGAATGGGAAGTGCACATCCTGCCGCTGGCGCACCAGGCCGATTTTCTCGACGTGCGCGGCGAGGATCTGGCCGACCTGGCGCGGGTCATGCAGCGCACCATGGCGCGACTGGATGCCGTCATCGGCGGTGCGCAGTACAACTTCTTCCTGCATTCGGTTCCGCACGACAGCCGGCGGCAGGCGAATGCGCCGAGCTACCACTGGCACCTGGAAATCTGCCCGCGCACCTCCATCCCGACCGGCTTCGAACTGGGCTCGGGGCTGTTCGTCAACACCATCAATCCGGAACAGGCGGCCGAGCGTTTGCGTGCAGTGGATTTGTAACGGCCGCGACAAGGCTAGAATGGCGACCTGTTAACCAGCCTCAACGGCACTCATGCAGCGAGTCAACCAATCCAGTCCGCACGCGCCATCGGCGAGCCAGGGCGACACGCACGTCGATCGCCTGAATGCTTTGTGGAAGTTGTCGGTGCAGGGCGGCCTGGGCGACGCCGAGCGCATCCGCGCCATGCTGGCGATGGCGGCCGAAGTGCTGGACATGGATCTGGTGGTGCTGGGCGAGATTGGCGAGCACTGCACCGCGCGCTATGTCAGCGACCGCCTGGGCGTCTTCCCGGAAGGCAGCAGGCAGGCGGTGGACGTGTCGCTGTGCCATGCCGTCTACCATACCCGTGCGCCATCCCATATCGCCGATCTGGCCGCGCATCCCCGGTATGCGGGCAATCCGATGGTGACCGAGTTCGGCATGCGCACCTTCTCCGGGATTCCGGTGTCGGTCGGCGACGAGGCGCGCTGGGTGCTGGCCTTTTTGCGCCGGTGCAGCGAATCGCCGCCCGACGCGGTGGATGTCGCCTACATGAGCCTGATCGCCGACTGGCTCGGCAATGCCCTCCATCAGTCCGCACAGAAGGACTTGCTGCAGCGCATCGCGCTGACCGATCCGCTGACCGGGCTGCCCAACCGGCGGGCGGCGGAAGAGCGCCTGCAGAAGGAACGCGCGCGCACGCCGCGCGACGGCCACGGCTTCGCGCTGGCCCTGGTCGACCTCGACCATTTCAAGATGGTGAACGATCGCTACGGCCATGCCGTGGGAGACGAAGTGCTGAAAGCCGTGGCGCGCCGCTTCGAGAGCGGACTGCGCGAAGGCGACTGGGTGGCGCGCTGGGGCGGCGAGGAGTTTCTGTTCGTGCTGCATGGCGGCACCGTGGACGAAGCTGCCGGCATCATGGAACGGCTGGCCAGCCAGGCCCGTGCGGCGCCCATCCAGACCAGCGTGGGGGCCATTTCACTGAGTTTCTCGGCGGGCGTGGCGGCTTTTGGCGTGAACGACAGCGAAACCCTGCCAATGCTGGAAAAAATCGACCACGCCTTGTATCGGGCCAAGGCCGATGGCCGCGACCAGGTCAGGACGGCGGCGCCTGGGCGCCAGCCGTGGAACAGTACGCTGCTGCGCCAGGCGCTGGCGGAAAACCGGGTCAGGCTGGCCTCGCAGGCCATCGTCGATTTGCAGACCGGGCAGGCCTTCGCGGACGAAGCACTGGCGCGCATCGAGGCCGCGGCCGGCGAGATCGTCGAGGCCCAGGATTTCGTCGACATGGCGGAAGGACTCGGGCTTATGGCCGAAATCGACCGCCAGGTGATCCGCCAGGTGATGCAGCATTGCGTAGTGCGAATGAATGAAGGCGGTGCGGCCGATTTTGCCCATTTCGTGAATGTGTCGCCGCAATTCCTGGCGCGGCGCGATCTGGTCGAGGAAATGCTCGACAACGCCATGGGCTACTGTCAGACCTGCAACGCGATGCTGGGGCCGGTCAAGCCCATCGTGCTGGAACTGACCGAGCGCCAGCGCATCGTCAGCCTGGAGAAATTGCGTGCCGATTTGCAGCCCTTCATCGACTTCGGTTTCCGGCTGGCGCTGGACGATTTCGGCAGCGGCTATTCGTCCTATCTGTACCTGGCTCATCTGCCGGTCAGCTTCCTGAAAATCGAAGGCTGGCTGGTGTCGCATATGCGCCAGGACCGCAAGGTGGCGGGCATCGTCGAGAGCCTGGCGAATTTTGCGCGCAAGGAGGGCATGCATACCGTGGCCGAGCACGTCGAGGATGCGGAGACCGCACGCATCCTCGCAGACATGGGCGTGGACTACGGGCAGGGCTGGCATTTCGGCCGCCCGCAACTGGCTTGATCCCGGGTTGGAATCAAGCGCCGCAACCAACAGGAAATGAGAAGCTTGCAATGCATGCCAGGCCGCAATGTCTCCAGGATGCCTCTGTATCGATATGGCCCATTTCGTAGCACCGGCAGGCGAGCGTGCCCGGTGAGCGCACGTGGGCGGAGACGGGGAGAGCCCCTTTGATCGAGCGGCACGCGGGCGGGGAGCGCGTCATCCTGGTGGCGCTCGATTTCGGGACGCCGGATTTTGCCGAAAGCACAGCCGAGCTGCGTCTGCTGGCAGCTGGCGCCGGGCTCGATATCCGGGGCGAGGTCCAGGGCAAACGCAGCCGCCCGGATGCCGCGCTCTTCGTGGGCAGCGGCAAGGCCGACGAAATCGCTGCGCTGGTCGCCGCCACCGAAGCCGACGTTGTCATCTTCAATCACGAACTGTCGCCCGCGCAGGAGCGCAACCTGGAGCGCCGCCTGCAGTGCCGGGTGATCGACCGCACCAGCCTGATTCTGGATATCTTCGCCCGCCGGGCGCAGAGCGCCGAAGGCAAGCTGCAGGTCGAACTGGCCCAGCTGCAGCACCTGTCGACCCGCCTGGTGCGCGGCTGGACCCACCTCGAGCGCCAGCGCGGCGGTGTCGGCATGCGCGGCCCCGGCGAGAAGCAGCTGGAAACCGACCGTCGCCTGCTCGGCGTGCGGGTCAAGGCGCTGCGCGAGCGGCTCGCCAAACTGGGTAAGCAGCGCCGCACCCAGCGGCGTTCGCGTTCGCGCCAACACGTGCTGTCGGTGGCGCTGGTGGGCTACACCAATGCGGGCAAGTCCACCCTGTTCAATGCGCTGACGCGCGCCGGCGCCTATGCGGCCGACCAGCTGTTTGCCACGCTCGACACCACCACGCGCAAGATCTACTTGCCGCGCCTGGCTGAATCGGCCGGCGCCGAGCCGGCGAGCGGCGAAGTGGTGCTGGCCGATACCGTCGGCTTCATTACCCGTCTGCCGCACGACCTGGTGGCCGCTTTCCGCGCCACGCTGGAAGCCACCGCCGAAGCCGATTTGCTGCTGCATGTGATCGATTCGGCCAGCCCCGGGCGCGAACGGCAGATCGAGGCGGTCGAAAAGGTGCTGGGGGAAATCGGCGCGGATGCCGTGCCGCAACTGCGGGTTTACAACAAGCTCGATTTGACGGGCGTTGCGCCGGGGGTGGGGCGCGACGAATATGGTAAACTGCAGAGCGTATATATATCCGCGCAAACGGGTGCGGGGCTTGAACTTTTACGCGAGGCGCTGTCGGAAATCCTGCTGGCCGGCCGGCTTCGGAGTGAAGCCGGCAAACCAGACGACCTCCCTCCCCAAACCACAGTTTTCTCTACATAAACGATATGGCCTGGAACGACCCGCAATGGGGCAATAACGGTAACCGCAACAAAAACAGCGGGCCGCCCGATCTGGACGAGCTTTGGCGGCGCATCAACCAGCGTCTCAATGGCATGTTCGGCAACAAGAGCACTGGTGGCGGCAGCGGCGGCGACGGCTTTTCCTCCGGCGGACTGCCGGGAGGCGGCAATCTGGTCGGCTTGCTGATCGGCGCCCTGGTTGCGGTGTGGGTGGCGAGCGGGTTCTACATCATCGATACCGGCCAGCGCGGCGTGGTGCTGCGCTTTGGGCAATATGTCGAGACCACCGAGCCCGGCCCGCGCTGGCATCTGCCGTGGCCGATCGAGTCGCGCGAAGTGGTCAACGTCGACCAGGTGCGCACCGTCGAAATCGGCTACCGCAACAACGTCAAGAGCAAGGTGCTGAAAGAGTCCCTGATGCTGACCGACGACGAGAACATCATCGATCTGCAATTCGCGGTGCAGTACATCCTGAAGGACCCGAAGGAATTCCTGTTCGTCAACCGCGCGCCGGAAGATACGGTGTTGCAGGTGGCCGAAACCGCGATGCGCGAAATCGTCGGCAAGAACAAGATGGATTTCGTGCTGTATGAAGGCCGCGCCGATATCGCTGCACGCGCCAAGGTGCTGATGCAGCAGATTCTCGACCGCTACAAGACCGGCATCAGCATCAGCCAGGTGACCTTGCAGAATATCCAGCCGCCCGAACAGGTGCAGGCCGCGTTCGACGATGCGGTGAAGGCGGGGCAGGATCGCGAACGCCTGAAGAACGAAGCGGAGGCCTATTCCAACGACGTGGTGCCGCGTGCCCGCGGCCTGGCCTCGCGCCTGAAGGAAGAGGCCGAGGGCTACAAGCTGTCGGTGATTGCCAATGCCGAGGGCGAGGCCAGCCGCTTTGCGCAAATTTTTGCCGAATATCAGAAAGCGCCCCAGGTGACGCGCCAGCGTATGTATCTCGATACCATGCAGACCGTGATGAACAACACCAGTAAAGTGCTGGTAGACCAGAAGGGCGGCAACAGCCTCCTGTACCTGCCGCTCGACAAGTTGCAGCAGATCGTCAGCCAGCCCTACGGCGGCGCGCCCGAAGTGCTGTCGCAGCCGCCGGCCGCGGCGGCGCCCGCCCCCGTGGATGCGCGTTCGCGCGACGCTTTACGCAGCCGCGACCGGGAGGATCGGCCATGAGCAGGAATCTGGGTCCCGTACTGATCGGCCTGATCGTGCTGCTGGCGGTGCTGAGCGGCAGCATGTTTACCGTCGACCAGCGGCAGAACGCCATGGTGTTCCAGCTGGGCGAAGTGGTGTCGGTGAAGAAAACGCCGGGGCTGTATTTCAAGCTGCCGCTGGTGCAGAACGTGCGTTACTTCGATACCCGCATCCTGACGCTGGATGCGGCCGACCCGGAGCGCTTCATCACGTCGGAAAAGAAGAACGTGCTGGTCGATTCCTTCATCAAATGGCGCGTGATCGATGCGAAGCAGTTCTACGTGTCGGTGGGCGGCGACGAAATGCGGGCGCAGATCCGCCTGAACCAGACCGTCAACGACGGGCTGCGCGCCGAGTTCGGCAAGCGCACCGTCAACGAAGTGGTGTCGGGGCGCCGCGAGGAAATCATGAGCATCATCCGCAGCAAGGCCGACGCTGACGCGCGCAAGATCGGCGTGCAGGTGGTGGACGTGCGGATCAAGCGGGTCGACCTGCCGGAAACGGTATCGGAAAACGTCTACCGCCGGATGGAGGCCGAGCGCAAGCAGGTGGCCAACGAACTGCGTTCGACCGGCGCGGCCGAAGCCGAAAAGATCAAGGCCGATGCCGACAAGCAGAAGGACGTGATCGTCGCCGAGGCCTATCGCGATGCCCAGCGCGTCAAGGGCGAAGGCGATGCCAAGGCGGCGGCGGTGTATGCCGCGGCCTACGGCAAGAATGCCGAGTTCTATGCGTTCTATCGTTCGATGCAGGCGTATCGCGAAAGCTTCAAGAGCAAAAGCGACGTCATGGTGCTCGATCCCAGCGCCGACTTCTTCAAGTACATGAAGAACCCGCGTGCCGCCGGCGGTCAATGACCGGCCTCGACGGGCTTGCTGCAATTGGCTTGCTGCTGGTGATTGAAGGAATCCTGCCGTTCGCTGCGCCCGCCATATGGCGGGACGGTTTCCGCCGGATGCTGGAACTCAGCGACGGCCAATTGCGTTTTATCGGTGCCACCTCGATGCTGGGTGGCCTTTTTTTGTTGATGATGTTGAATTGATGTGGCAGAACTGAGATGACCGCCTGGTTGCTCCCTGAAAACGTCGAGGATGTATTGCCGCCGCAGGCCTGGCGCATGGAAGACATGCGCCGCGCGCTGCTCGACCTGTTCCGCAGCCGCGGCTACCAGCTGGTGATTCCGCCGCTGATGGAATACCTCGATTCGCTGCTGACCGGTGTCGGCGCGGACCTCGATCTCAAGACCTTCAAGCTGGTCGACCAGCTCTCCGGGCGGCTGATGGGCGTGCGCGCCGACATCACGCCGCAGGTGGCGCGCATCGATGCGCACCTGCTGGCCGCCAACGCGGTGAATCGCCTGTGCTATGCGGGCAGCGTGCTGCATACCCAGTCCGCCGGCTTCCATCGCTCGCGCGAACCGATCCAGATCGGCGCGGAGCTGTATGGCGAGGCCGGTGCCGAAGCGGATCTTGAAATCCTCACCCTGATGCTGCAGGGCTTGTCCGCGTGCGGCGTGAAAACGGTGCAGCTCGATATCGGCCACGTCGGCGTCTACCGTGCGCTGGCGCAGGAAGCCGGCTTGAGCGGCGATATCGAGCACCAGCTGTTCGGCGCGCTGCAGACCAAGGACGGCAGCGCCGTGGCGGTGCTGACCGCAGGCCTGCCTGTGGCGTTGCGCGATGCCTTTGCCGCGCTGCCGCAGCTGTATGGCGACCGCAGCATGCTGGCCGAGGCGCGTGCGCGCCTACCGCGGCTGGCGGCGGTCGATGCGGCGCTGGATATGCTGGCGGCGCTCGACCAGGGATTGAGCGGCGTCGAGGTGGCGTACGATCTGGCCGAACTGCGCGGCTACGGCTACCACAGCGGCGTCGTCTTCGCGGCGTATACCGGCGGACGCAGCCATGCGATTGCGCAGGGCGGACGCTACGATGAAGTGGGGCGGATATTCGGCCGGGCGCGTCCGGCCACCGGTTTTAGCCTGGACTTACGCGAACTGGTCATCGCCAGCTCGGGTGCACAATAAAGGGAGATCGCAGCATGGCAGCAAAAAACGTCGTCGTCATCGGCACCCAGTGGGGCGATGAGGGCAAGGGCAAAATCGTCGACTGGCTGACCGACCGCGCGCAGGGCGTGGTGCGTTTCCAGGGCGGACACAACGCCGGCCACACGCTGGTGGTGGCAGGCAAGAAAACCGTGCTGCACCTGATCCCGTCGGGGATTCTGCGCGACAGCGTCACCTGCTACATCGGCAACGGCGTGGTGCTGTCGCCGACCGCGCTGATCGAGGAAATGGACATGCTGCTGGCCGCCGGCGTCGACGTGGCGAGCCGCCTCAAGATCAGCGAAGCCTGCCCGCTGATCATGCCGCACCACGTCGCGCTCGACCGCGCCCGCGAGATCGCCAAGGGCGCCGGCAAGATCGGCACCACCGGGCGCGGCATCGGCCCCGCCTACGAGGACAAGGTGGCGCGCCGCGCGCTGCGCCTGCAGGACCTGTTCCACCGCGAGCGCTTTGCCGCCAAGCTGGGCGAAGTGCTCGACCACCACAACTTCATGCTGAAGAACTTCTACAAGGCCGATACCGTCGACTTCAACCAGTCGCTCGACGAAATGATGGGCCTGGCCGAGCGCCTCAAGCCGATGGTGGCCGACGTGCCGCGCAGCCTGTACGAGGCCAACAAGGCAGGCGAGAACCTGCTGTTCGAGGGCGCGCAGGGCACCCTGCTCGACATCGACCACGGCACCTACCCGTTCGTGACCTCGTCCAACTGCACCGCCGGCGGTGCCGCCACCGGCGCCGGCGTCGGCCCGAACACGCTGCATTACGTGCTGGGCATCACCAAGGCCTACACCACGCGCGTCGGTTCCGGCCCGTTCCCCACCGAACTGTTCGACGACGTCGGCCAGTATCTCGGCGAGAAGGGCCACGAATTCGGCGCCACCACCGGACGCGCGCGCCGCTGCGGCTGGTTCGACGCGGCCGCGCTCAAGCGCTCGATCCAGATCAACGGCGTGTCCGGCCTGTGCGTGACCAAGCTCGACGTGCTGGACGGCCTGGAAACCGTGCGTGTATGCGTCGGCTACAAGATCGACGGCGAGGTGTGCGACATCCTGCCGGTGGGAGCGGAATCGATTGCGAAGGTCGAGCCGATTTACGAAGATCTGCCGGGATGGAGCGAATCGACCGTCGGCGTGCAGGAATTCGACAAGCTGCCGCAGAAGGCGCAGACCTACCTGAAGCGGATGGAAGCCTTGTGCGAAGTGCCGGTGGACGTGGTGTCGACCGGGCCGGACCGGGTGGAGACGATCGTGCGTCGCCACCCCTACGAAGCGTGATGTCCGCAATAAACCGTACCAAAGCAAAAAGCCGACACGAGGTCGGCTTTTTGCTTACAGCGTTTGGTGCCCAGAAGAGGACTCGAACCTCCACAGTGTTGCCACCGCTAGGACCTGAACCTAGTGCGTCTACCAATTCCGCCATCTGGGCAGGTAAGGCGCGCATTCTAGAGAGCACCGAATAAATTGTCAACGAACATGACTTCAAAAAAATCGCGCAGTCGCGCAGGCAAGCACAAAATCCCGGCGATTCGCCTGGCCGACCCGTTCTACGAACGTGAAACCGAACGCTACGAGTCGCCGCTGCCGAGCCGCGAGTACATCCTGCAGCTGCTGACCGAGGCGGGCTGTCCGGTCGACGCCGACGCCTTCGCCGAGCAACTGCACATCACCGAGGCCGAGCACGACCTGTTCCAGCGCCGTCTCGGCGCGATGCAGCGCGACGGCCAGCTGATGCTCAACCGCAAGCGCCAGCTGTGCCTGCCGGACAAGCTCGACCTGATCAAGGGCCGCGTCGAGGGGCACCCCGACGGCTTCGGCTTCGTGGTGCCGGAAGAAGGCGGCGACGACCTCTACCTGTCGCCCAAGGAAATGCACCGCGTGCTGCACGGCGACCGCGTGCTGGTGCGCGTGGCCGGTTTCGACCGGCGCGGGCGGCGCGAGGCCAAGATCGTCGAGGTGCTGGAGCACGTCAACAAGTTCGTCGTCGGCCGCTACTACCTCGAGGGCGGCGTCGGCTTCCTGATCGCGGAAAACCGCCGCATCAACCAGGACATCCTCGTCCCCGCCGAGCATGCCGGCGCCGCGCAGCCGGGCCAGGTGGTGACGGTGGAAATCCTCATCCAGCCCGGCGCGCACAACGAGGCGGTGGGGCGGGTGTCGGAGGTGCTGGGCAGCTTTACCGGCCCCGGCATGGAAATCGAGATCGCGCTGAGGAAGCACGACCTGCCCTACGTGTTCCCGCCGGAGGTCGAGGCGCAGGCATCCAAGCTGCCAGGCAAGGTGCTGAAAAAGGATCTGGCCGGCCGCGAGGACATCCGCCACCTGCCGCTCGTCACCATCGACGGCGAGACCGCGCGCGACTTCGACGACGCGGTGTACTGCGAGTCGCTTGGCCGCAGCGGCTTTCGCCTGGTGGTGGCGATCGCCGACGTCAGCCATTACGTGCAGCCCCGCGACGCGCTCGACAGCGAAGGCTTCAACCGCGGCAACTCGGTATATTTCCCGCGCCGCGTCATTCCCATGCTGCCGGAGGCGCTGTCCAACGGCCTGTGCTCGCTCAACCCGGAAGTCGACCGCCTGTCGATGGTGTGCGACATGCGCATCACCACGGCGGGGTCGATCAAGGAATACCGCTTCTACCCGGCGGTGATCCATTCGCACGCGCGCCTTACCTACAATCAGGTGTGGGACTGGCTCTCCGGCGCCGCCAAGCCGGAGAAGAAGCAGGCCGCGCTGATGCCGCACCTGGAAGCGCTCGACAAGCTGTTCCGCACTCTGCTGAAGGCGCGCGCCAAGCGCGGCGCCATCGATTTCGGTTCGACCGAGACGCAGATCAATTTCGACGACCAGGGCAAGATCAAGGAGATCGTGCCGGTGATCCGCAACGACGCCCACCGCATCATCGAGGAATGCATGCTGGCGGCCAACGTCTGCGCGTCGAACTTCCTGCACGAGAACAGGCAGCCGGCGCTGTTCCGCGTTCACGAAGGCCCGACCGCGGAAAAGCTCGCGGCGCTGAGAGGTTTCCTCGCCGAGTTCGGCCTCGACCTCGGCGGCGGCGACAAGCCGCATGCCAAGGACTACGCCACGCTGCTGGACAAGATCAAGGACCGTCCCGACCACGGCCTGCTGCAGACCGTGATGCTGCGCTCGTTGAAGCAGGCGATCTACAGCCCCGACAACAAGGGGCATTTCGGCCTCGCCTACGAGGCCTACACCCACTTCACCTCGCCGATCCGCCGCTATCCCGACCTCTTGGTGCATCGCGGCATCAAGGCGGTGCTGAACGGCGAGAAGCTGCCCGCCAAGGGGCTGGCGGAAATCGGCCTGCACTGCTCGATGACCGAGCGCCGCGCCGACGATGCCACCCGCGACGTCGACGCCTGGCTGAAAACCTATTTCATGCGCGACCGCATCGGCGACGAGTACAACGGCACCGTCAGCGCGGTGACCAGCTTCGGCATGTTCGTCGCCATCGACGAGATCTTCATCGAGGGCCTGGTCCACGTCTCAGAGCTTGGCCAGGACTACTTCCACTACGACCAGGCCAAGCACATGATGCTCGGCGAGCGCACCGGGAAAAAATATCGCCTGGGCGACCGCGTGCGCATCAAGGTGATGCGCGCCGACATCGAGACCAGCAAGATCGACTTCGCCCTGGTCGAAGTAGTCGAGACGGCGGAAGAGATCGCCGCGCCGAAAAAGAGAACGGCCAAGGCCAAGGATAGCAAGCAGAAATGAACGACAAATCCGCCGACAGGCACGCTGCGGAAAAACTCATCTACGGCTTCCATCCCGTGCTGGCGCGCCTGCGCCAGGACCCCGCGGGCATCTTCGAAATCTACCTCGACCTGACCCGCCGCGACGCGCGCGCGCGCGACCTGGTGCATCAGGCCAGGGACAACGGGGTCAAACTGGCGCAGGTCGAGGCCGACCGGCTGACCCGCCTGGTCGGCAAGACCGCCAAGCACCAGGGCGTGGTCGCCCGCGTCAAGCCGGTCGCGCTGACGCACTCGCTCGACGAGGTGCTGGAAAACATCCAGGGCCCGCCGCTGCTGGTCGTCCTCGACGGCGTCACCGACCCGCACAACCTCGGCGCCATCCTGCGCTCGGCCGACGCCTTCGGCGCCCACGCCGTCATCGCGCCGAAGGACAACGCCGTCGGCATCAACGCCACGGTGGAAAAGGTCGCCTCGGGTGCGGCCGAAACCGTGCCCTACCTCATGGTCACCAACCTCGCGCGCACCATCGAGGATCTGAAGGAACACAACATCTGGGTCATCGCCGCCGACATGGACGGCGAGCAGCCGCTGTCCGGCATCGACGCCAAGACCGGTATCGCCTGGGTGCTCGGCGCCGAGGGCGCAGGCATCCGCCGTCTGGTCAAGCAGAGCTGCGACCAGGTCGCGCGCATCCCCATCGGCGGCACGGTGGAAAGCCTCAATGTCTCGGTGTCGGCGGCGTTGTGCTTGTATGAGACGGTGCGGCAGCGCGGGGCGTGACCTTGAGGCAACAACTCAATTGCCTTAGCGAAATAGCCAAGCCATGATTGAAGCCATCGCACAGTTCTTCGATAAGCTCCCCGCAACGTCCCAGGCCGCAATTGTTGCGTCATTGGTCACGCTTTGCGGTGCGATATTAGCGGCAACAATTGCGCTCATTGGCATCCTTATTACACATCGAGAAAATGAAGGAAGACTGTTAAAACAACTCGATCATGATCGGCAGCAAAAGCGTGTTGACCGAGAGATGGAATTGCGGAAAGAGGTATATCTCGGCGCCGCTGAGGCGATTGATGCCGGACTAGTTGTGTTAAGCAGCTATGCCAATCTCGACAAAACACCCGAAGAGTTGTTTCGGGATTTTTATGCAAAGCGCGGTGCGCTTTCTAAAGTTCATCTTATTGCGAAAGAGTCCACGGTGACTGCTGTTCTCGCATTTAGTATCGAATTTGGAGAAGAGATAAAACGCCTCTCACTGCTTCGCCATCCGCTAACTCAAGCTCGGGTGCGCCTTGAGTTTCTGGGCCACCAAATTCAGTTTCTTGGGAAAGAGCGTGACCGTATGGTCGACCTTATGAAGCAACTCAACTTTGAAGGGAATAATGATCCTCATCGGTGGGATTTTGTTCGCAACACATTTGAGTTCGAAAAAAAGAGGGTTGATGATGCTATCGCCGAACAATTGTCTCTCGATGCCAAGCTGAAAAATGATTGGGCGGTATTTGCTTCCGAATGTTTTTCCGCCACCAATCGGGTTAGTCGGCTTGTGGCTCCCGCTGTAAAAGCTGTACGGGATGAGCTTGAACTCCCCTTCGACTATGAGGTGTACAAGGTAACAATTGATGAAAGTTTACGGCGACAACAGGATTCGATGATTGTGTATTTGAATAGACTGCAACAACAAGTTAGCTGAACGTGGGCTGAACGCGTCAATTCCGACGCGATATTTACGCTTTAACCGAGAACCAAAAGGGTCAGCTTCGAATATCTCCCGAGCCCGCGTAGCTTGGGCTGAATGAGGAAGCCCAACGTATCTACGCACATAGGTGGGCAACCGCTAAAATTTGGGCTAGGCAGCCCAACCTACATGAGCTGAATCGTCCAATCATCACCATCCTGGTTTTGACTTTCCTCCCCTCACAGCCCCGCCGGAAATCGAGCCTGGCGGGCGGATCAGCGGCGAAGGTGTCTGAGTCCCGCCCACAAAAAATCAAATTAAAAACAGCAGGGCGGGGCGAGTTCTTCGCCGCCCGTCCGGCAGGCTCGATTTCCGGGGTTTCGGGGATGTCGGGGTCGCCTTCTTTTGGTCACTTTTCTTGGCGAGACAAGAAAAGTGACTAGCTGCCGGGCTACCCCCGGCCAACGATCAGCAGTCCTGCAAAGCACCCAACTATAACGACCAGCCCCCTCGACAAGCTCAGGGCGAACGGTGCGCGGGGCAGCGACTCACGCCCCCTCGCTGCAAAGCCAAAATGAACTATGTTGAATAGCTTGCTTGATTTCGCATTGGGATAAACCACGGATCAAGCCACTGCCCGCTGGGCGATTCAACTTAAAGGAGAAGGATGATGCGTACTCCATTGATGATTGCAGCGATGCTGACGGCGGCTCTGAGCGCACCGCTGGCTTTTGCACAAACACCCGCCAAAACCGGCAAAGCCGCGCCGCCAGCGGCGAGCGATGCCGAGATGGACAAGTACTACGCGGCGATGCAGGAGCGCTACAAGAAAATGCAGGATCAGATGGCGCGTTTGAGCAAAACCACCGACCCGAAAGAGCGCCAGAAAATTCTCGAGGAACACTGGAAGACCATGCATGAAGGCATGGATACGATGATGGGCCGCGGCGGCATGGGGCGCGGCATGATGATGGGTGGAATGGGAACGATGAGCCCCGGCGGCGGCGGGGGCATGGGGATGGGGCCGGGCGGCAGAATGGGCGCGGGTCCTGGCCCTGGCATGGGGCCGATGTCGCCAGAAATGCTGGAGCAGCGTCAGCGCCGCATGGAACAGCGGATGGACATGATGCAGATGATGATGGACCAGATGATGCAGCATCAGGGTAGGAGCGGGCCGATGCCCCCCGCCAAATAAGTCATGCCGAACCCCGCTACTCACGCCCCGGCAAATCGGGGCGTTTTCATTCAAGTCCGCGTAGCTTGGGCTGGATGAGGCGGTCCAAGGCCCGCGTACATAGGCGGACAACCTGCATGGGCATTAACTGGACGGGGGGTCACGCCAGTTCCTGCAAGCGCAACAGGCGCGCAGCCTCTTCGTCGCGCGCGTCATCGATTTCCCGCATCACCCCCTCCAGATCGACCGCCGGCATCTCGCATTCATACAGCCCTGTGAGTTCGGCCTCGGGATGCAGATTGCCGTGCTCGTACAGCGCCCAGATTTCCTCGGCGTACTGCGTCGCCAGCAGCGCCGGCGCGAACTGGCCGAAGTAGGTTCGCAGGTTGTTGACGTCGCGCGCCAGCATCGCCTGCGCGTGGTTGTTGCCGGCGGCGTCGACAGCTTGCGGCAGATCGATGATCACCGGGCCGTCGGCGCCGACGAGGATGTTGAATTCGGACAGGTCGCCGTGGACGACGCCGGCGCAGAGCATGCGCACCACCTCTCCGATCAATGAGCGATGGTGGGCAAGGGCTTCGACTTCGGTGAACGACACGTCGTTGAGGCGGGGCGCGGCATTGCCGTCCGCATCGGCCACCAGTTCCATCAGCAATACGCCTTCGTGGAAGTTGTACGGCGTGGGCACGCGCACACCGGCGGCGGCGAGCCGATACAGCGCATCGACTTCGGCGCTTTGCCAGGCGGCTTCCTGCATTTCGCGGCCGTATTTGCTGCCCTTGGCCATGGCGCGCGCCTGGCGGCTGTTCTTGGTCTTGCGGTTTTCGGTGTAGTCGACGGCCTGGCGGAAGCTGCGCTTGTTGGCTTCCTTGTAGATCTTGGCGCAGCGGATGTCGTCTCCGCAGCGCACGACGAAGACCATGGCTTCCTTGCCGCTCATGAGCTGGCGCACGACGCCGTCGATGAGGCCGTCTTCGAGCAGGGGTTCGAGGCGCTTGGGGATTTTCATCGGAGCGTGCTAGCCGCGTACCTTGCGATACGCCTCCAGCAGGCGCCGATGCATCGTGCTGCCCTCGAAGTTTTTTCCCAGCGTCGTCAACCCGAAAAAGCGTTCGTCCTGATTGAACAGAGCGAAGGCCTGCTCCAGCGTCTCGCGGCCGTACAGCAGGACCAGCGCGGGCTCGAAGTAGGTGGGCGCGTCGAGCTGAGCAAGGTCGGCGATGCAGCGGTAGACCTTGAGGCGCGCTTCGCTGCGTTGGCCGTACTGGGCGATCCAGGTGCAGCCTTCGAGGATCGCTTCGTCGTCGCCGAGGGCCAGCGCGAGCAGCAGCTTGAGTTCGCCGATGCGCAGATCGGTCCACGGCGAATCGGCATCCGGCGCCAGGCCGATCAGCACCGGCACCAGGCGGTCGTCGGCCAGCTCCAGTTCGGTTATCAAATCGAGCAGCTCGGCGCATTCGTCGTCGCTGAGTTCGGGCAGGCGCGCGAGCGCCGGGCGGATCAGGTTGCCGACGCTGTTGTTCTCGAATTCGAGCTCCTCGAACGGATAAATCTCGGACACGCCGGGTACCAGGATGCGGCAGGCGTAGACGCCGAGATGTTCGAAGTCGGCGATGTAGATCTCGTGCCCGTCGCCGTGCAGGGCATCGACCGACCACGCGTAATCCTCTTCGGTGGTGGTGCCGAAGTTCCAGTCGACGAAGTCGAAGTCCGGCGTGTCGCGCAGGAACTGCCAGGAAATCACGCCGCTGGAATCGACGAAGTGGATTTCCAGGTTCTGCGGGTCGGCGATTTCGGTCTGGTCGAAGCCGGGGGCGGGGAAGCCCGCCAGCGAGTCGAGCGCGCGGCCCTGCAATAATTCAGTGAGCGCGCGCTCCAGCGCCACTTCGAGGCGCGGGTGCGCACCGAAGCTGGCGAAGCAGCCCTGGTCCTTGGGATGCAGCAGGGTGACGTTCATCACCGGATAGCGGCCGCCGAGCGAGGCATCCTTCACCAGGATGCCGAAGCCGGCGCAGCGCAACGCGCGGATGCCGGCGGCGATGCGCGGATAGCGGTTGATCACGTCTTCCGGCACGTCGGGCAGGCACAGGCCTTCCTCGATGATGCGGTACTTGGTGTGGCGTTCGAAGATTTCCGACAGCGCCTGGGTGCGCGCCTCCATCAGCGTGTTGCCGGCCGACATGCCGTTGCTGACGTAGAGGTTGCCGATGAGGTTGACCGGGAAGTACACGGTTTCGCCGTCGGAAAGCCGCTGGTAGGGGATGGCGCAGATGCCGCGTTCGATGTTGCCGGAATTGAGGTCGATCAACTGATCGGCGCGCACGCTGGCTTCCGGGTTGTAGAGGCCGTGCAGCGCGGGCGTCAGCAGGCCGCTTGGCCAGGCATCGTCGCCGTCGTCGAGCGCGAACCAGCGCTCGGCGGGATTGTGGACGTAGGAGCGGTTGGCGATGGCGTCCCCCAGATAGAAATGGGTCCAGAAATAGTTGCTCGACAGCCGCTCGAAATATTCGCCCAGCGCGCTCGCCCGCGCCGCCAGTTCCGAAGCGCCCTTGCCGTTGGTGAACAGCAGCGGGCAGTCGCGGTCGCGGATGTGCACCGACCAGACGCCCTCCACCGGGTTGAGCCAGGAACGTTCCTCAATGTGGAAGCCGATCGCTTCGAGCCTGGATTGCAGGGTGGCGATCGACGCTTCGAGCGAGGCGTCCTTGCCGGGAATGAAGTGCTCGGTGGCGTGCATGAGATGACTCTTTTCTGAACAGCGAACAGCATAAGCGATGCGTCAAGCGCGGCGTAAAATGAATGCCGACGATCCGTCATCCTGCCGGCTGTCTCCTGCCCATGCCCAAGCGCCTCTCTTACTTGTTGTTGTTGCCCGGTCTTGCGTTTGCAGGCCCGGCGGCGGCTGCCGCCCAGACCTTCGGCCTGGACGGCGGCCAGGCCGCGCTGGCCGCCCGTCCGCAGGCCGAGTGGGTGCGGCAGGCGCAGACGCTGGAAAAACACGCCGACTGGCCGGGCCTGCTGGCGTGGGGGCAGGCCTGGGCGCAAGCCGATGCGGGAAATGCGCTGGCCTGGTTCGTTCAGGGGCGCGCGCTGGGCGAGCTGGGGCGGTTCGCCGAAGCGATCGCGGCGTATCGGCGGAATCTGCATCTCGACCCCGGCGATGTGCATGCGCGCAACAATCTGGGCAATGCCTACCGCGACAGCGGACGCCCGCGCGAGGCGATGCAGGCGTATCGTGCGGCGGTGGAGATCGACCCCGATTATGTCCAGGCCTGGCACAACCTGGGGCTGACGTTTTATCTGACCAAAGGGCAGGCGGGGGTGACGCAGGCACTGCACAAGCTGCAGGCCACCGACCCGGCGCTGGCCGAGGTCTGGCGCGCGCTGGCGGTCGAATATTCGATCACGCGCGACGCACGGGTGGCGCGCGCAGCGGTGCGGGTGCTGCGCGGCCTGAGCGCAGCCGAACGTGCGCGCATGTTCGGGATTCTGTTTGCCGAGGGCTGACAGTCACCCCGCGCTCTGCTCGAACTCCGCCACCGCCTGCCGCAACCGGCTGGCCTCCTGTTCCGGCCGCATCAGGCTGCGCCGGGCACGCGCGTGACCGAGCAGATCGGCATAGAAATCGGGGCTGGCCTCGGTCATGGCCATCAGCCGGGCCAGCCGCCTTGCGTCGCCCACCGGAAAATAGCCGGGGTAATCCTCGCCCAGCATGCCGACGTTGCCGGGCATGTGCGAAGCCAGCACCGGCACCTCCGCCGCCAGGGCCTCGCAGATCACGTTGGCGCCGCCTTCCATCACCGATGGGATGACCATGAGATGCGCGCGCGACAGGCGCTTCAGCACCGTCTTGTGCGGCACCTCGCCGAGCCAGTGCCAGCGCGGCAGCTTGCTTTGCGCCAGCGTCGCGGTGTCGGCCATTTCCTTGCTCAAGGCGCTGCCCAGATGCGTCACTTGGATGTGCGATCGCGCGGGCAGGTAGGCGGTCGCCAGCGCCGGCCGAAACGGATCTTTTTCCGCACGCAGGTGGCCGATCACCAGCACCTCGAAAGTGTGGGCAGGCGAGGGCAGCCGGGCAATGTCGGGCGACGACTGGTAAATCACCCGCGTCTTGGCGGCCAGATGCGGGGCCAGCTCGTCGACTCCGCGATCCTGCAGCACGATCAGCCGGTGCGCGAGCTCCAGCGCCTGCCGGGCGTCGCTGTCTTCGTGGATGTCGCGATACAGATCGGTGCCGGTCAGCGCCAGCAGCAGGGGGCGGCTCGGAAAGCGCCCGGCAAAGGCGCGGATCGAGGCGAAGCTGCGCCGCGCATGCAGCGCCAGCATCAGGTCGGCCGCGCGCCCATCCCATTCCACCTGCACCTGCACGGTATGCCCCGCCTCGCGCAGGAAACGCGCCCAGCGTGCGGCGGTGTGCCAGTTGCCGTTGCGGTGTTCGCGGCCATACGGCGTGATGAGGGCGATGCGCATCGTGTGAGTGTAGCTTGCCGGACGGATCGCGGATAATCGGCGCATGACCGAAACACCCATTATTTCGCGCGACAACGCCATTTTCAAGCGGCTGAAGAAGCTCGCCGAGTCCGCCCGCGCGCGACGCGAGGCGCAGATGACGCTGCTCGACGGCGAGCACCTGCTGGCGGCCTACCTTGACGCCGGCGGCCAGCCGCACACGCTGGCACGCGCCGCCTCGTTCGGCCGGGAGCGCTTCGCGCAGCTGGCTGCACGCTGTTCCCGCGCCAAGGCCATCGTCTTGCCCGACGCGCTGTTTGCCGAGCTCGCGCCGGTTGCCACGCCGACCGGCTTGCTCGCCGAAGCGGCCTGGCTCGCGCCGGCGCCGCCGGGCGGCATTCCGCTCGTCATCGTGCTGGACAACATCCAGGACCCCGGCAATCTCGGCGCCATGCTGCGTACCGGCGCAGCGGCGGGGGCGACGCTGGCGGTGCTGTCGAAGGGCTGCCACGATCCCTGGTCGCCCAAGGCGCTGCGCGGCGGGCAGGGCGCGCAGTTCGTGCTGCCGATGCGGCTGGGGGCGGATCTGGTGGCGTGGCTGCAAGGCTTTGCCGGCCAGAGCGTCGCGCTCGCCCCGGCCGAGGACAGCGATTTCTATGCGCTCGACCTCGGCGGGCCGCTTGCCCTCGTCGCCGGCAACGAAGGCGCGGGGCTGTCCGCCGCGGTGCGCGGCGCGGCGCGGCAGAGCGCGCAGATTCCGATGGCGGGCAGGATCGAGTCGCTGAATGCGTCGGCCGCGCTGGCGGTGGCGGCATTCGAGGCCGCCCGGCAGCGCAGGCGATAGGCGGTCTGCGCTGCCGGTCTGCGCGCCTCAAGCCCGGCCGAACTCCTGCAGCCAGTCGCGGCCCAGCAGTGCGATGATCTGCTCTGCCGCAACCGGCCGGCTGATGAAATAGCCCTGCACGATGTTGCAGCCGAGTTTGCGCAGCGATTCGAGCTGCTCCCTGTTCTCCACCCCTTCGGCGACGGTGCCGAGATCCAGCCCCTTGCACAGGGCGAGAATCGAACCGATGAGCGCTTCGTTGACCGGGGCGTGCTGAATGTCCTTGACGAAATAGCGGTCGATTTTCAGGACGTCGAGCGGGAAGCGCTTCAAGTGGGCCAACGACGAATAGCCGGTGCCGAAATCGTCGACGGCCACGGCGACTCCCAGCGCCTTCAAGGCGTGGATTCTCTCCACGGCTGCGTCGACGTCTTCCATGAAAATGCCTTCGGTCAGCTCGAGCTGCAGCGAGTGCGCAGGCAGGCCGGATTGCGCCAGCGCGTCGCGCACATTCGCGAGCAGCGATGGGTGCCAGAATTCCTTGCTGGAGACGTTGACGGCAACGCCCAGGTCGGCGAACCCGGCGGCGTGCCAGCTGGCGGTCTGACGGCAGGCCGCAAGCAAAAGCGACCGCCCGATGCCGACGATCCCGCCGGACTCTTCCAGCAGCTCCAGAAAAACGGCAGGGCCGAGCAGGCCCTTGTGCGGGTTGTTCCAGCGGATCAGCGCCTCGACGCCGTGGATGCGCCCGGTTTCCAGGTCGAGCTGGGGCTGGTAATGAAACACGAATTCGTCGCGCTCCAGCGCATAGTGCAGCTCGGTTTCCAGTTGCAGCCTTTCTTCCGCCATGGCGTTCATCGCCGTGTCGTAAAGCTGGAAGCGGTTTCTGCCGCCGTTCTTGGCGGTGTACATCGCCGTGTCGGCATTCTTCAGCAGGCTGCCGGAGTCGGCGCCGTCATTCGGATAGACGCTGACCCCGATGCTGCAGCTGCCAAAAATCTCGCGCCCGGCGATCTGGTAGGGCTTGCCTACCACGGCCAGGATTTTTTCCACGACCTGCAGGATATGCTTGACCTTGGCGGCATCGATGACCACGACGAACTCGTCGCCGCCCAGCCGCGCCACGATGTCCTCGGCGCGCGTGGCGGCCAGCAGGCGCCCGGCCACCTCGCTGATGAGCGTGTCGCCCATGGCATGGCCGAGGGTGTCGTTGACGCGCTTGAAGCGGTCCAGATCGATGAACATGACGCCCACCAGCGTTTTGCGCCGCTGCGCACGCACCAGTGCCTGCTCCAGACGGTCCATGAACAGCATGCGGTTGGGCAGGCCGGTCAAGGTGTCGTGGGTGGCGAGATGTTCGCGTTCGCGGCTGGTGCGATGGGTGTAATGAATGACGGCCGCAGCGACGAAGATCCCCAGCAGCAGGGCGACGCCGGACAACAGATACATCCAGAAACGCGCCACCCCGTGCGCCTCGTGCGCCTCGCGGCTGGCCGCCAGCGCGATTTTCTGGGTTTCGGCGTCGAGTTGCGCGAGCACGTCCAGAACATTGTTCTGTGCCGGAATGGCATCGGCGAGGATCCGTTCTTCGGCTTTTCGGCCGACGTCGTTGCGGAACGTGTCGGCAACCTGGTTGTGAATCTGCTGGGCAATGCCGGTCAACCGTCCCTGCAGGGCGATCAGCTCGCGTTCGCGGCTGCTCAGGGGCATGTTCAGCAGCGCGATCCGCGCATTGGCAAAGGCCGAAGCGCCCGCGTCGAACTGCATGATAAACCCGTCCCGCTCGAACGGGTCGTCGCTCTGGGCCAGCCTGAGCATGCTGAGCGTGCGCTCGCGGGCGGCGGTCATCATGGTCTTGGTGAGGCTCAGCTTGCGCATGTGGACATCGACAACCGTGCCGAGATTGTCGGCGGTCATCCTGAGCTGCTGCAGGCCGATGGCGGTAACGAACAGAATCAGCAGCAACTGGCTGACGAAACCCGCGAACAGCGCGCGCTGCCAGGCCGAGGGACGGGCCGGACGCCGCCCGGCCTGCGCAGGGGCGGCGATCTCGGTGTGCATGTTGCTCAAACTGTGATTTCTCGGGCGAAATTCCCTGTGCTTGCGATCGTCAAGCCGCCCGCAAACCTGCTGCGGCGGCGCGTGAACGGGGGTTCGAAAAATGGCCGGACATCTGAAAACTCCTGGTGTTTGAACAAAGGCAGGGATGCGTACCGCAGGCTGCATCGACGCCAAGACGACTGTTCAAACGGTCGGAGGGCGGAAAACTTGAGAGGGGGCGGACCGGCAGCCGGCCGGCGCCGTTCAGGGGTAGCGCAGGCGCGCCGCGATCTCCTCCACCGACATGCGGGTGGTATCGAGGACGGGCAGGGCATGGCGCCTGAAGAGCGCCTCGGCGGCAGCCAGCTCTTCGCGGCATTGTTGCGGACTGGCGTAGCGGCTGCCGGGGTAGCGCACCTGGCGGATGGCGGCGAGGCGCTCGGCCGACAGGGTGAGGGCGCGCAGCCGCGGCAGGTGGGCGAGCAGAACGCCAGGCAGCGCGGGATGGACAAGGTCGTCCGGAGTGAGCGGATAGTTGGCGACGCGCAGGCCGTATTGCAGGGCGAGATAGAGCGCGCTGGGGGTTTTGCCGACGCGCGAGACGCCGACCAGGATGAGGTCGGCCTGGCCGAGGCGTTCGGGGCTGAGGCCGTCGTCCAAGGTGAGCGCAAAGTTGACGGCGTCCATGCGCGCCTCGTAGTCGGGCGCCATGCCGTGGGTGCGGCCGCCGCTGGGGGTGGCGCTCTGGCCGAGCGCCGCCTCGACGGCGGGAGCGAGCTGTTCGAACACGTCGAACAGGCCCGCGCCTGCGCTGCGCAAGACGCCGCGCAGCGCAGGGTCGGTCAGCGTGGAAAACACCAGGGCGCGCGGCGCGGCGGCAATGCGCGCGGCGGCGGCCTGGGCTTTCCCGGCGCTGTCGACGAAGGGCAGTGTAATCAGGCTAAACTCAAGACGCGGGAACTGCGCCAGCACGCTTTTGGCGACGGCTTCGACCGTCACGCCGGTGTGGTCGGACACGCAAAATACGCTGCAATCATTCATGGAGCCCACCTATGTCTGCTGACTATATTGTGCCGCTGGATGCCTTGTCGATCGCGGATGTGCCGCGCGTGGGCGGCAAGAATGCCTCGCTCGGCGAAATGATCCACCATCTGGCGGGAGCGGGGGTCAAGGTGCCGGGCGGCTTTGCCAGCACGGCCCAGGCATTCTGGGATTTTCTCGATCATAACGATTTGCGCGCGCGCATCCATGCGCGGCTGGCGGCGCTCGACGTGGCGGACGTGACGGCGCTGGCTGCGGCCGGCGCGGAGATCCGCGCCTGGGTGGAGGCGGCCAGCCTGCAACCGGCGCTGGAAAGCGGCCTGCGCGCCGCCTATGCGGCGCTCGGCGATGCGGTGTCGGTGGCGGTGCGCTCGTCGGCCACCGCCGAGGACCTGCCCGACGCCTCGTTCGCCGGCCAGCAGGAAACCTATCTGCACGTGCGCGGCGAAGACGCGCTGCTGGCGCACGTGAAAAAGGTGTTCGCCTCGCTCTACAACGACCGCGCCATCGCCTACCGCGTGCATCACGGCTTCGACCATGCCGAGGTGGCGCTGTCGGCCGGGGTGCAGCGCATGGTGCGCTCGGATCTCGCCGCGGCCGGGGTGCTGTTCACGCTGGACACCGAATCCGGGTTTCGCGACGTGGTGTTCATCACCGCCGCCTACGGGCTGGGCGAAACCGTGGTGCAGGGCTCGGTCAACCCGGACGAGTTCTACGTGCACAAGCCGATGCTGGCGCAGGGTTTTCCCGCCGTGGTGCGGCGCGAACTGGGCGAAAAGGCCATCCGCATGGTGTGGCGCGACGGCGCCACCGCGGTCGAGGAGACCCCGCCGGGACTGCGCCGGCAGTTCGCGCTGAGCGACGCCGAAGTGCTGGAACTGGCGCGCCAGGCGATGCAGATCGAACGCCACTACGCCCGGCCGATGGACGTGGAGTGGGCCAAGGATGGCGAGACCGGCGAGCTCTTCATCGTGCAGGCGCGGCCGGAGACGGTGAAGGCGCGCGAGAAAAGCGGCGGCGAGCGCTATGCGCTGGAAGCCGCCGGCGAGGTGCGCATCAGCGGCCGCGCCATCGGCCAGAAAATCGGCGCCGGCGTGGTGCGGGTGATCGCCAGCCCGGCGGAAATGGACCGCGTGCAGCCGGGCGACGTGCTGGTGAGCGACATGACCGATCCCGACTGGGAGCCGGTGATGAAGCGCGCCGCGGCGATCGTCACCAACCGCGGCGGCCGCACCTGCCATGCCGCGATCGTGGCGCGCGAACTGGGCATCCCCGCGGTGGTGGGCAGCGGCGAGGCGACCGCGGTGCTGCAGGATGGCGAGACGGTGACGGTGTCGTGCGCCGAGGGCGACACCGGTTACGTGTACGCCGGCAGGCTGCCGTTCACGGTCGAGGCGCTGGCGAACGAGGCGCTGCCCGAGCCGCCGGTGAAGCTGATGATGAACGTCGGCAACCCGGAGCGCGCCTTCGAATTCGCGCAGATCCCGAACCACGGCATCGGTCTCGCGCGCCTGGAGTTCATCATCGCGCGCACCATCGGCGTGCACCCGCTGGCCCTGCTCGACCCTGCCGGCCAGGCGCCGGCGGTGCGCGACGAGATCGAGCGGCGCACCGCGGGCTACGCCGACCCGGTGTCGTTCTACGTCGACAAGCTGGCCGAGGGCGTCGCCACGCTGGCGGCGGCGTTCTGGCCGCAGCCGGTGATCGTGCGCTTGAGCGACTTCAAGTCCAACGAGTATGCGAATCTCGTCGGCGGCGAGCGTTACGAGCCGAAGGAGGAGAATCCCATGCTCGGGCTGCGCGGCGCGGCGCGCTACGTGTCGGCGTTGTTCCGCCCGGCGTTCGAGCTGGAATGCCGCGCGCTGAAGAAGGTGCGCGAGACGCTCGGCTTCGCCAACGTCGAGGCGATGATTCCTTTCGTGCGCACCGTCGAGGAATGCGCGGCGGTGGTCGACCTGCTGGCGGCCAACGGCCTTGCGCGCGGCGACAACGGCCTGCGCCTGATCATGATGTGCGAGATTCCCTCCAACGTGCTGCTGGCCGACGATTTCCTGCGCTACGTCGACGGCTTTTCCATCGGCAGCAACGACCTCACCCAGCTCACGCTCGGCATCGACCGCGATTCCGGGCTGGTGGCCGAAGGCTTCGACGAACGCAACCCGGCGGTGAAAAAGCTGCTGGCCGAGGCCATTGCCGCCTGCAAGCGCCACGGCAAATACATCGGCATCTGCGGCCAGGGCCCGAGCGATCACCCCGACCTCGCCGACTGGCTGGTGGCCGCCGGGATCGGCTCGATTTCGCTCAACCCGGATACGCTGGTGGCGACCTGGCGGCGGCTGGCCGCCTGACCTCCCGCGCCTCGAGCGATTGCGCGGATCGGCCGGTCGCCCATCGAGGCGCGCCAACCCGGCCATAGGCCGGAGAGGGGCCGGATTGCGCTGAAGGCGCCCCGTCCGCCATGGGCGGAAACCGGGAGGCGTATGCCGCCTCGCTGCGCCACGGCCATCGCGGCGAGGCGTCGCTCTACAGGGGGACGCCGTTGGGCCCGCACATCCACGCTGCTGCGGGAGGCCCGCCTCGGGCCGATGCCGTGGAGCCTTCGAAGGCACGGCAATGGCCTGTTGCAAAAGACACCCGTGCCAAACCTGAAAACCGGTGTCGTTGCATTTTTCATTGACCCGAAAATCGCTGATTGGGGCAACGCTATGTTTACAAAGGAAAAATCTATTTGGCACGCGACGTGCTTAATACTGCGTGTCGCCAAGCGGAGGATGGGTGTGCACGTTGCCAGTTTGCTCGATCTGTTTCATGACCGGCCAGCCGGCACGAGCAGCCCGGTCGTCAAGGACGTCGATATTCCCGGCTTGGGGTGCGTGCATGTGGTGCATGTGGTCGATTGCCTGGGGGCCATGTGCCCGCGGCCGCAGTTGCTGACCATGAAGGTGTTGAGCGAAGTCGGGCCGGGGGAAATCGTCGAAGTGGTGCTTGACAACCCCACGGCAGTCGAGGGGTTCCCTGCGTTGGCGCAGACGCTTGGCTGTGTGCATCTGGCCGCGGTGCGGGAGCCCGATTGCTGGCGGGTTTACCTGCGCAAGGGGTGATGGGCATTGTGGAGCGGCCTGCCGGGGCCGCCGGTTTGACTGAGGAGAATGTAGTGAACGTAGCGTCGACGAGTATCGCAACCGAAACGCACTGGCTGCTGCGCAAGAGCAGCGTGCAGGCGATGGGGGTTTTCCTGTTCGTTGCCTTGGGCTCGCTGTGGGCGCTGGCGCAGGACACGCGCTTCGCCTACCTGCTGGTTTATGTCTGGTTCGGCCTCGCCTACGGCGCGCTGCTGCAATACGGCCGCTTCTGCATGGCGTCGGCGGTGCGCGACCTGTTCGCGGTGAAAGTGCCGCGCATGGCGGTCGGCGTGATGATCGCGGTGGCGCTGTATGCGGTCGTGGCCGCCATCGTTTCCCTGGCCGGCTTTAGCACCTTCCATCCCAACGCGATGGGCTGGCACATCGTCATCGGCGCCGCGATCTTCGGCTTCGGCATCGTCTTCACCGGCGGCTGCGCGTCCGGCTCGCTCTACAAGGCGGGCGAGGGCAACATGAACTCGATGCTGGTGATCCTCGCCATCTCCTTCTCGCAGGCCGTCGTCGTCAGCGCCAGCGGCTGGTGGGATGCGCTGGTGCCGCAGTCGTGGCTCGATGCTGCCGCGGCCCAGGACATGCCGGCCGAGCTGACGATCACGCAGGGCTGGTTCGACATCTTCACCGCCGGCTACATCTGGGGTCTCAAGGGCACCACCATGGCCGAGGTGCTGGGCATGGCCGAGACCGCTCGCGGCATCATCCTGGCCAACACGCTGCTGACCGCGATCCTGCCGGTCATGATCATCCTGGTCGCGCTGTATGTCCTCTACTACCGCAAGGGCTACCTGCGCCGTTCCGGCAAGGCCAGCCCGTCGCTGCGCGACGAGCTGGCGGGCATGTGGGCCATGTGCACGTCGTCCAAGAACACCGCCCTGGCCGGCATTGGCCTCGGCATCCTCGCCGGCCTGCACATGTACGTGACCGGCGCGCTGCGCGAGCACTACGGCATCTTCAACTTCGGCGAACTGCTGGTGGCGATGGGCTACACCAGCGGCCTGTCGATCCAGGACACCGTGTTCGATCCGGGCTACTGGTACATCACCACCCAGGAAGCGCAGTGGGGCGGCTGGATCATGCAGAAGCTCGGCATCGACAGCATGGACAGCATCTTCTTCGGCCTCGACAACGGCTTGCCGAACCCGCTCTTGAACGCGCCCGGCTTCATGTCGATCGGCATCATTCTCGGCGCCGCCATCATGGCGCTCTCCCGCCGCGAATTCAAATGGAAGCTGCCGAGCTGGGAAACCGCCTTCTTCGCCATCGTCGGCGGCACGCTGATGGGCATCGGCGCGCGCCTGGCCATGGGCTGCAACATCGGCGCCTTCTTCGCCACCGTGACCAACGGCGACCCCAGCGGCTGGGTCTTCCTGATCGGCATGACGATCGGCGCCTACATCGGCGTCAAGGTGTTCACCTGGTGGATGGACTGGAGCACCGCCCGCAAGGGATCGGAGTGCGGCCTGTAAGGGCGCACCCGCGGATTTTCGACACACTGGATTAAGGAGCAAACCCCATGGCCATGAGTTTCAACAAGACCGGCGACCACGAATGGGAGCTGAACGTGTGCGGCTACACCTGCCCGCATCCGCAGATGTACACCAAGAAGGCGCTGCAGAAGATCGAGAGCGGCGACGTGCTGTCGCTGATATTCGACAACCCCTCGTCGGGCGAGTCGATCATGGCGATGTGCGAAGCGGAGGGCAGCGACCTCATCGACCGGCAGGACGCCGGCGGTTCCTTCGTCTGGAAGATCAGGAAGGCCTGAGCGATGCAGCTGGGCATAGTCATCACTGACGAGCGCTACCTCGCGCACGCCAACGGCCTGCTCGACGCCGCGATCGCGCGCGGCTGGGATCCGCAGTGCTTCCTCACCGACACCGGCGTCAATCTGCTCGCCGACGTCGGCTTCGTCGGGCGCGCCCGGGCGCGCCCGAACAGCGTCGCGCTGTGCGAACACAGCGCCGAGCGCTATGCCGATGGACGCTTCGACCTGAATTCGCTCGCCGACTTCGTCGTCGTCGGCGGCCAGTACCAGGATGCCGAACTGGTGAAGAAGTGCGACAAGGTTCTGGTTTTCTGAGGACGCGACATGGCAGATCAAAAACGCATTCTGATGGTGGCCGTGCAGAAGCCGGCCGAGGCGCTGCGCATGGCCAGCGGGCTGACCCTGCTGGACGATGCGGTCGCCATCGCCGCCTGGGGCAAGCTCCCGGGGGGGGCTGAGGTGGCCGAACAGATGGAGGCGCTCGAGTTCGCCGACGTGCCGGTGACCGAGCTCGAGCGCGGAGAGGACGCGCTGGCGACGCTGGCGCGGCAGATCATCGACAACGACGTGGTGTATTGCGTATGAGCACGGGAAAACGGGTTTTGCTGGTCAATCCCGCGGCGGCGCCGGCGATGCCGGGCCTGGCCGAAGCCTTGCGTGCCGCCGGCGCGCAAGTGCGGGAAATGAACGTGGACGATTACGGCGCATTGCTCGATGCGCTGCAACAGGACTGGATGCCGGTGGTGCTGAAAGCGCCGCTGGATTGAAAGTGTTTTGCCCGCGGCCATGGTCGCGGTAGAGGTCGTGCATGGCTGGGGCCGGGTTTTCGCTTTGCTCCAGCGGGCCGGCCGCTATGGGTGCGTCGCCTCGCCAACCGGCAAGGCTGGCGCGGGCTTGAAAATGGATGGAGGATTTGGGATGAACAAGCAGATGAATAGGGGATGGACCGGCCTGGCGGCGCTGACCTTGGTGTTGAGCCTGCAGGGTTGCGGCGGGGGCGGCGGCGAGGACACGACCGCCCCGGTGAAGAATATCCCGGTCAATACGCCGGCGACGATCGCCCAGGTGTCGGACGATAATTACGACAACAACGTCAACGGCCTGATCACCGCGGCGACGCTCAAAAGCTGGAAGGACGACTGGCTCGCCAATCGGCCGGCGGGGGTTACCGGCAAGCTGGTCATCCTGCAGGCTTCGGCCGGCCCGGCGGGCGCCGAATACATCAAGCCGAACGGCACCAACGTGTTCACCTATCTGTCACCGTCGAGTGACTGGATCCAGACGCGCAGCAACGGCGTCATCGAAACCCCCAGCATGGTGCCGGACGGCGCGGCCATGGATGCGCTGCTGAAGAAATTCAACATCGACCCGAAGAACGACATGATCGTCGCCGCCATGGGCACCGGCAGCACCAGCAATGCGATGGCACAGGGCCGCATCTGGTATGCCTTGCGCTACTGGGGCGTGGACAAGAAGAACCTGGCGATCCTCAACGGCGGCAACCAGTGGATCAACGGCAACGGCATGGCGGCTGGCGACTTCCAGGCAGCCGCGAGCACGGCACCCAACAATGGCCACGCCTCGGTCAAGGACCTGCTGATCGACAATACCGCGCTGCAGGCCACGGTGCAGGATATGCTGGCTGCGGTGGTTCCGTCGGGCGACAGCAACGTGAAGAACGACGGCGTCTTCATCTGGGATGCGCGCAGCCTCGGCCAGTACAGCGCCGGCGAAATGGTTGAACTCGGCGAGGACACCAATTCCGATCTCGCCGGCACTCAGGCGTGTGCGACCGCATACTGCGTGCCGCTCAACACGGCCAACTACATGTGGACCTTCCAGAACAGCGGTTCGCGCCAGGGGCACCCGTGGGGCACGCTGCAGCTCCAGTACACGCACATGCTCGACTCCACCAAGGGCTTCGCCTATCGGCCCAAGGCAGAACTGGCCGCGCTGCTGGCAGGCGGCACCAACGCCCAGGGCGTTGGATTCGTCGGCGCCGACTATGCGCTGGTCGGGGCGGGTAACGCCTACCAGGAAGGCGACACCGTCTACGCCTATTGCGAGACGACTTTCCGCGCGATGATCACGGGCGTGGTCAGCGGGGTCATTCTCGGCAAGCCGACCCGTTTCTACGACGGCGCGATGGTGGAATGGAACTCGCTGACCGGCGGAAGCGTCATGACCGATGCGACGGGCAACGCGATCCTGCCGGACAATTCCCCGTGGCGCACCGACGTGAAGTCCTTCTACCGCGCCGCAACCAGCAACACGCTGGTGGCCCAGCGCTACATCACCGACGCATACGCCAATTCGGCCAATGCCATCGTCAACGCCGACAAGGCCTACAAGTACGGCGAGACCATCCCGACCGCCGGAACGCGCGCGCCCGCAGCGAACCCGTGCGGCGGCTGACAAGCGTCTGAACTATTGCTACTCCTCCTCTAGCCCACGATACTCTCGTGGGCTTTTTTCATGGAGTCAGGGATGTTGAAGTTCATTTCGCCTGCCGGTCCGCTGCGGCTGCTGGCGGCTTGCGCGCTCGCGCTCCTGGCGGGCTGCGGCGACAAGCCGGAGGCTGCGGCCGAAGCTTTTCTGGAACGCCACTGGGCCGAGCCGATGCCGCCGCAGGGCGACCCGCCGGCCGCCTTCACGGCGCTGGAAGCCTCGCTGGATCCTGCTGCGTGCGGGCAATGCCACGCCGAGCAGTACGCGGCCTGGCGCACCAGCCTGCACAGCAAGGCGATGGGCCCCGGCCTGCGCTGGCAGCTGATGCTGATGAACCAGGAGCAGGGCAACCGCTGCCTGCGCTGCCATACGCCGCTGGCCGAACAGAAAGCGCTGCTGGCGCTGGAGCATGGCTGGCCGAACGCGCCGAAGCAGCCGCCGCCGGATTTCGTCCCCTCCGACCTGGGACATCGGGGCCTGGTGTGCGCGGCCTGCCACGTGCGCGGGCACCGGCGTTTCGGGCCGCCGCCGCGCGGCGAGGCGGTCAAGGACGGTCCGCATGGCGGCTTCGTCGTGGCCGAGGCCTTCCAGGACAGCCGCTTCTGCGCGCATTGCCACCAGTTTCCGGACAACGGCCCGCGCATCGCCGGCAAATTGCTGGAAGACACCTACCGGCAATGGCTTGCCGGCCCGTACGCCAGGGAGGGGGCCGGCAAGCAGACCTGCCAGTCCTGCCACATGCCGGATCGCCAGCATCGCTGGCGCGGCATTCACGACCCCGAAATGACGCGGCGCGCGATCGAGGTGTCGCTGAAACTGCAAGCGCTTGGCGGCGGCCGCTACGAGGCGCGGGCGAACGTTCGCAACCGCGGCGCCGGCCACCATTTCCCGACTTACATGGTGCCCAAGGTCGAGCTTGCGTTTTACCGCCGCGATGCCGATGGCGGCAGCGTCGAACTGGGGCGCCATGTCATCGGCTGGAACGTCGACACGCCGATCACGCGGGAGCTGTCCGATACCCGCATCGCCGCCGGGGAAGCGCGCGATTTCCGGCAGCCCTTCAACGCGGCGGGCGGCGACTGGCGCGTGGAGCTGGTCATGCGGGTGCTGCCGGCCGAGCATTACGAGCGCATCTACCGCGACGCGCTGGGACACGCCGACCAGTTGCCGGCGGCGGCGCTGCCGCTGTTGCGGCGCGCGCTCGACGAGGCCGTGGCAGCGCGCTATGAGCTGTTGCGCATCGAGGCCGGGGCGGAGCCCTGAGCATGGCCCTTGCATTCTTGTTCGCTGCGGTTGCCAGTCGTGGCAACGGGGCAGGCGGGGGCCGGCTGCGGTTCGGCGCTTGCCCCGTACGATTGCAATTTGAAAGATTGCGGTTTGTTCCGCTTGTTGTGCAATCGGGGCGGCCGGGCGTTTTTTTGTAAGATGCTGTTCTAAAAGAATAATCAACACAGGCACGATACCTGCTTAAGTTTGGGTGTCGATATGACGAAAGGGGACCGGAAACCCATGCGACCAACTGGCGTAGTCACTGCGATGGCCCTTGCCCTGCTGCTGGCGGCACCGGCCATCGATGCGGCCGAGCCGGGGCAGCCCAGGCTCAAGTACCGCGGCAAGGCGCTGGCGTGCACGTGTGCCACGGGCACGAGCGAGGCGGAGATCAGCAAGGCATGGGACGCCCGGTTTAAGCAGTCGGAAGGTGTCCGTCTGGATGGGCTGGACGGGCTTCCTGCAACGCGTGACGAGCAAAGGAGAAGGGAAGATGAAGCGCAACCAAGGTAGGGGTGGTCTGGTGGGGAAAATCTGGCGCGGCGGTGTCATGCTCTCGCTGCTGGGTCTGGGGGTCGCAATGCTCGCCAGCCTGGCCGGCCGGCACGTCGAGGATTCGGCCGGGCAAGCGGCCGCGGGCTGGGGCGGCGAGGCAACGGTGGCGCTGGCGGAAGGGGTGGCGCAACTGTCGCCGATCGCGCTCGCCAATGCCTGCGGCCTGGGGGCGTCGAGCTGCTTCAAGTGCCATAACGGCAAGCGCGCCGCTGCGCCGGAGATGGATGCCGCCAAGGCGCCCTGGCATGCGCAGCATTCCAAGGTGAACAACTCGTGCGTTGGCTGTCACAAGGGGAACTCGCGCATCATGAAGGAGGAGGTGGCGCACGCGAAGATGCTCGCCAAGCCTCGCGACAACACGGCTGACGCCTGCGGCAGCTGCCACAAGGGCGATCTTGCCAAGGTGCAGGGCGCTTACCACACCATTCCTGGAGCGAAATAATATGAAACTTTCATTGTCCCGCGCCCGTGCGCTTGGCCTCCTCGCCGGTTTGCTGCCGCTGAGCGCGGTCGCCGGCCCCACTATCGAGTTCGGCGAGCAGGGTTCGCTTACCTTTACCTACGCCCTGCAAGGCTGGCTGCAGCACAAGGGGTTCACCTCGGCAACCGATAACGGCTCGTCGAACGACGCCTTTTTGCGCCGTAACCGCCTGACCTTCTCCGGCCAGTACAACGACTTCGTGGGGTTTTATGCCCAGATCGAGGCCGGCAACGACAGCAAGCTCGGCAACGACGACAAGAGCGTCTATTACCGCGATGCGTATGTGACGCTGGACTACCGCGACGACCTGCGCTTCATTGTCGGCCGTTTCAAGAACACCTTCTCGCGGGAGAACCTGGAGGCGTGCCTTGAGCCGCTGACGCTGGACCGTGCGGAAGCGCTTGCCTACACGCCGTTCGGCGGCAGCCGCGACACCGGCCTGGCGATCTGGGGCAACCTGATGGATGCCAAGTTCCAGTATCGCTTCATGATCGCCGACGGCCGCGAAGGCAACGACGTGGCCAAGGACAATCCCCGTCTGACGGGCCGCGTGCATTACAGCTTCTGGGAGCCGGAATTCAGCTACGGCTACCTGGGAACCTATCTGGGAACGAAAAAGGTGCTGACCATCGGCGCCGGCTACGACATGCAGAAAGACGTTGTCTACGGCAACTATCTGGCGCGCAGCGACATCAAGGATTACAAGGCCTGGACGGTGGACGCCTTCATGGAATATCCGACCACGAGCGGGGTCTATACGCTGTCCGGCGCGAGCTTCAAATACGACACCGGCGGCGCCACCAATACCGCGTCGCCCGACCCGGGCCTGCCGATCGGCGCCGATCTCAAGGGCTATTACGTCAAGGCCGGCTACATGCTGCCCAGCAAGGTCGGCACTGGCCGCCTGCAGTTCTTCGCGCGCCACGAAAAGTCCGATTACGGCATCACGACCGGCGGCGCCGAGTACTACGACCAGAAATGGAACAGCGTGGGCGCGAACTACTATCTCGACGGACAGAGATTGAAGATCAGCTTCGAATACGCTGACATCGCCTTCGATACCCAGCATCCGACCAACCCGGCGCTGCAGGATTACAATCAGGCTACACTCGGCCTGCAGTTCATTTTCTGATCGGTCCCTTGCAGTCGTGATGTGCGGCCGCCGGGTGACTGGCGGCCGTGCTTTTTTGTGATGCGTCGATCAAACAGCCGAGAGGTGTCGCCATCAAATCGCTGAGCTTGCGGGGGACGGCCAACCGGCGCCCCTCGATCCCGTTCTTTCCCGGCTACCCGCTGCCGGCCGCGATTGCGTTGTCGCTCGGCGCGCTGTATGCCTTGCTCGGCCCGTTCCGGGACGAGCCGCACCTGCTCTGGTTGTCCGGTGCCGTGCTCGCCTATCTGGCGGTGCGCCTGCGCGGCGAACGGGCCGCGCTGAGGCGGCTCGAGCTTGGCATTCTGCGCGCGCGCGAAGGCCTGCTGGAGCCGACGCCGGTCGAGCCTCACGCATGGACCAGCGTTGGCCATCTCATCCCGGAATACAACACCACGATCGCCACCTTGCGCCTGATGTTTCAGACCGTGGAGGAATGCCAGGGGCGCTTTCTCAACGAGCGCAACCGCAGCAACACCATTCTGCAGAGCCTGCCGGGTGCCTTGCTGAGCCTGGCCGACGATTTGCGCGTCACCATCGCCAACCGCCAGGCGGACGCGCTGTTCGGCGTGCGGCCGGGTGGATTGATCGACGCGAACCTGTTCGAGCTTCTCGACATCAACGAGCGCGACCGCGAACTGCTGCGCGATGCATTCCTTTACAAGCATGCCATCCGCAATCAGGAAATCGCGCTCAACGTCGGCGGCGGCAAGCGCTTCTTCTCGCTCAACCTCGCCTTCTACAGCGACGAGGAAAACGACATGGGCGGCGTACTGATCCTGCAGGACATCACCGAGTACCGGCAGCTGATGGAGAGCGTCGCGACGCGCGAAAAGCTGGTGGCGATGGGACAGCTGGCGGCGGGCGTCGCGCACGAATTGAACACCCCTCTCGGCAATATCCTCGGCTATGCGCAACTGCTCGACCGGGGCGCGGCCGAGCATCCGAAGCTGGCGGGATATGCCCGCATCATCGCCGACGAGACGCAGCGCTGCTCGCATGTGGTGCAGGAATTGCTCGACTACGCGCGCAAGGACAAGTGCAGCGGCGAGACCTGCGACCTGAACCAACTGGCGCAGGAGCTGATCGAGACATTCATCAACTGCAGGCTTAAACGCTACCGCATCGAAATCGTGCTGGAGCTGTGCCCGCAGCCCCTGGTTGTCGAGGGCGGGTGCGGCCAGCTCGATATCGTGTTGAGCAATCTGCTGGTCAACGCCATCGACGCGCTCGACAAAACGCCGTCGCCGCGCATCGCCGTGCGCACCTGGATGGAGGACACCTATGCCGCCATCTCCATTGCGGACAACGGCCCGGGTGTGCCGCTGGATATCCGCAACCGCTTGTTCGACCCGTTCTTTTCCACCAAGGAAGTGGGGCAGGGGTCCGGGCTCGGCTTGTCCATCAGCCAGGCAATCGTCACGAAACGCGGCGGCTTTATCGCTTACGATGCCGCGCACGGCGAAGGTGCCTGCTTCACCGTCAGGATTCCGGCAGTCGATCTGGAGCGTGCAAAATCATGAAACAGGATGCCTCCGCCCTTCGCGACGACGGCAAGGATGCCGGCATGAGCGACGCCATGCCGACCATTCTCGTCACCGAAGACGACCGCAACATGCGCGAGCTGATCCTGGCCGTGCTGGCAGAATCGTCGATGGCCTTCAGGGTGGCCAGCGCCGAGAATGCGCACGAGGCGATGGATTTTCTCGAGAACAACGACGCCGCGGTCGTTCTCACCGATCTCCGCATGCCGGGCGCCGATGGCCTTGAACTGCTCAAGTTCGTGAAATCACGGAATCCGCAGACCCAGGTCGTGCTGGTTACCGGCTACGCCACGGTCGAGTCGGCCGTCGACGCCCTCAAGGAGGGAGCCTACGATTACGTCCAGAAACCGTTCGACACCATCAAGCTGCGCTCCGTGGTGGAAAAGGCGCTCGATTACTTCCTGATCTCGACCGAGAATCAGCGCCTGCGCCGGCAGACGCGCGCCTATGAGGAAAGCGGCGAAATCATCGGCCAATCCCAGGCGAAGGAGCGCGTCGACCGCCTGATCGACGCCGCCGCCGCTTACGATTCCAGCGTGCTGATCTTCGGCGAAAGTGGCTGCGGCAAGGAGCTGGTGGCGCGCCAGATCCATCAGCGCGGCAAGCGCAGCGGCAAGCCCTTTGTCGCCATCAACTGCGCGGCGATCCCGGAAAACCTGATTGAAAGCGAGCTGTTCGGCTTCCGCAAGGGCTCGTTTACCGGCGCCGAGCGCAACAAGCCCGGCCTGTTCGAGGTCGCCGACGGCGGCACCCTGTTCCTCGACGAGATCAACAATGCGCCGATGGCCCTGCAGGCCAAGCTGCTGCGTGTGCTGCAGGATGGCAGCTTCTATCCGACCGGCGCCACCGAACCGGTTCATGTCGACGTCCGCGTGATCGCCGCCAGCAACCGGCAGATTCCCGAGCTGGTGGAAGCCGGCCAGTTCCGCGAAGACCTGTTCTATCGCCTGTCGGTCATGGAGATCAGCGTCCCGCCGCTGCGCGAGCGGCGCGAGGACATCGCGCTGCTGACCTACTACTTGCTGAACAAGCATACGCTGCGCCTCGGCAAGCACATCGGCGGCGTCAGCACCGCCGTGCTCGGCGCGCTGATGCGCTATGACTGGCCCGGCAATGTGCGCGAACTGGAAAACATCGTTCAGCGCATGATCATTCTCGCCGAAGCGGATCATATCGACACCGCCGTGCTGCCGTCGCGACTGACCGAACAGAAGGATCCGCGCGGCCGCGCCCTCGACTATCTGCCGCCGCAAAGCCTCGACGAGGTGGAGGCCTATTTCATCCGCAAGACCCTGCGCGAGACGCACGGCGACCGCGCCCTGGCGGCGGAAATCCTCGGCATCGACAAATCGACCCTGTGGCGCAAGGTCAAGCGCTATGGCATTGAGGAGTAGGGCAGTGAAAGATTTCCTGCGTCATGTCAGGCCCCGCGGTGTTTCCGGCGCGCGCCCCTGCGACGGCGCGAACATCGCGGCGAGGGCGCCGCTCCTCCGGGTGGGCAGCCGGTGCAGAAACCTGAACCCTGTAGGAGGGCCGTCCTCGGCCCGATGCTGTGGTCGTTGCGACGGCACGACAATCGCGGCGAGGGCGCCGCTCCTACATGTAGGGGCCCGATACCGTGTAGGCGGGCCGCTCCCGGCCCGCTGCCGAGGTTTGCAGGTTGAACGCGATGCCGCTTGACGCCCTGGCAAACGCGTTGCGCCGCATTCCCTGGCTCGGCGCGCCGCTGAATCTGCTGCTGCTGCTGGGGCTGGCCGCCTCGCTGGCGCACTGGACCTGGCGTTTTGCCGCGCCGCTGCCGCCGCTGCCGGCAAACAGTGCGGGCGCCGACGTCAAGCTGGACACGCCGCTGGCGTCGCTGCATGCGGCGCAGCTGTTCGGCGCGGCGCAGGGACGGACGGATGCGCCTGGCGAGCAGGCGACCGCGCTTGACCTGAAGCTGCGCGGGGTGTTTGCCGCATTGGGCGGCAAGGCGATGGCGATCGTCGGCGGGGACGGGCCGGATCGGGCGGTCGCGCTCGGCGATGAGGTCGTGCCGGGCGTGGTGCTGGAAGCGATCGCGCCCGACCACCTGATTCTGCTCAACCGCGGGGTGCGCGAACGCCTCGAGCTGGACGCGGTGGGGCGGCCGCTCACGCCGGGCGATGGCGATACGCCGGTCTCGCGCCAGGAGTTCGAGCAGGCATTGGCCGACCCGGGCAGCCTCGGGGTGCAGGCGCGCACCGAGAGCGGCCCGCTGTCCGGCCTGCTGCTGACCTCGGTGGCCGGCGACGGGCTGGCGGCGCGGCTGGGCCTGCAGAGCGGCGACACGCTGCGCATGGTCAATGGCATGCCGGTTGCCGGCATGCAGGATTTCGCGCGGCAATTGTCCGGCACGGCAGGCGTGCAGCGCCTCACCGTGGTGGGCGAGCGTCAGGGCAAGCCGCTTATTCTTTCTTACAGGCTGCAGTGAAACGATGAACGACATGAATAAAACACGATCGGGCTTGTCTCGCCGTCTGACCCTGGGCGTGCTGCTGGTCGCGCTGGCCTGGCCCTCCATGCAGGCCCAGGCCCAGGCCCCGCGCGATCCGGTGGTGCTCAATTTCGTCAATGCCGACATTCCCTCGGTGATCAAGGCGGTGGGCGAACTGACCGGAAAGAACTTTGTCATCGATCCGCGCGTCAAGGGCACGGTGATCATCACCTCGGCCAGGCCGGTGCCGCGCGCCCAGGTATACCCGATCCTGCTGTCGGCGCTGCGCATGCAGGGATTCACCGCGATCGAGAGCCACGGCATGGTGAAAATCGTGCCGGAGGGAGACGCCAAGCAGGATTTCAGCGTGACCCGGGGCAAGCAGATCAACGAGAGCGGCGACCGCATCGTCACGCAGGTGTATCCGCTGCAGTACGAATCCGCCGCCCAGCTGACGGCGGCCCTGCGGCCGCTGATCAGCCCCAACAATGCCGTCGCGGCACTCGCCAACAGCAATACCCTGGTGATCACCGACTACGCCGACAACGTGCGGCGCCTGAACGCGATCATCGCGGCGGTCGACCAGCCGGGCGCGAACGACACCGCCTTGATCCGGCTGAACCACGTGTCGGCGGTGGACGTGGCGCAGTCGCTGGGACGGCTGATGAACGACGGCGCAGCGGCGGCGGGGCAGCCGGGCAGCGCGCGGCTGCTGATCGTTCCGGACGTGCGCTCGAATTCGCTGCTGGTGCGCAGCGACAACCCCGCGCGCATCCAGACGCTGCGCGGCCTGGTTGCCGGGCTCGACGTGGCGGGTGCGGCGGGCGGCAACATCCATGTGGTGTACCTGCGCAATGCGGAGGCGACGAAGCTGGCCGAGACGCTGCGCGGCATTCTGGCGGGCGAGGCGCCGGCCGCGCTGGAGCGCGTCGGCTCGGCGGCCACCGCGCCGGCCGCCACGCCCTCCGCCAGCCCGGCGCTGGCCATCGCGCCGGTTTCCGGCGCCGCCGGCGGCAGCATGATCCTCGCCGACGCGGCCACCAACTCGCTCGTCATCAGCGCGCCGGACGTGACCTACAATGCCCTGCGCGCGGTGATCGACAAGCTCGATGCGCGCCGCGCACAGGTGTTCGTCGAGGCGCTGGTGGTGGAAATCACGGCCGAGAAGGCGGCCGAGTTCGGCATCCAGTGGCAGGATCTGAGCAACATCCGAAAAAATGGCACCAACTTCATCGGCGGCACTAACCTCGGCGGCCGCAACACCGGCAGCAACATCATCGACGCCGCGGCCAACCTCGGCACCGTGGGGCAGGGGCTGAACATCGGCGTCGTCAGCGGGACGATCAACATCCCCGGCCTTGGCGAGGTGCTCAATCTCGGCGTGCTGGCGCGCGCGCTCGAGTCAGATGCCAACGCCAACATCCTGTCGACGCCCAATCTGCTGACCATGGACAACGAGGAGGCGAAAATCGTCGTCGGCCAGAACGTGCCGTTCATCACCGGCCAGTATGCGCAGACCGGTTCCACCACGACGCCCAGCCCGTTCCAGACCATCGAACGCCGCGACGTGGGGCTGACGCTCAAGGTGCGCCCGCAGGTGTCGGAAGGCGGATCGATCAAGATGCAGATCTACCAGGAGATTTCCAGCCTGCGTCCGACCACCACGGCGACCGACGTGATCACCGATATGCGCTCGATCGATTCCACGGTGCTGGTCGACGACGGCCGCATCATCGTGCTCGGCGGCCTGATCCAGGACAGCATGCAGGATGGCGTCGACAAGGTTCCGGTGCTGGGCGATATCCCGCTGCTCGGCCATCTGTTCAAGTCGGAAAAGCGCAAGCGCATGAAAACCAACCTGATGGTGTTCCTGCGGCCGCACGTGCTGCGCGACACGGCGAGCGCCGATGCGACGACCGGCGAACGCTACGACTTCATCCGCCAGAAACAGGCCGAGTTCCGCATGCAGCCGCATTTTGTTCTGCCCGACATGCAGATGAGCCCGTTGCCCGAACTGACCAATCCGCCGCTGCCCGCGCCCGCTGGCCAGCCGCAATCGCCGGTGCCCCGATGAACGCCATGGACACATCCGCGCTCCCCGTTCCGGATCCGCAGCTCGCCACGCTGCTGCCCTACGGTTTTGCCCGGATGCGCGGGGTGGTGGCGGGGCGGCGCGTCGGCGATGAAATGGAGATATGGCTGCGCGAGGGGGCCGAGTCGACGACGCTGGCCGAGGTGCGGCGCATCCTGAAGTGCCCGTTGCAGCCGCAGGTGCTGACGCCGGAGCAGTTCGAGCAGGTCCTGGCCCGGGCCTATGCGCGCGGCGAAAACCAGGCGGCCGATCTGGTCGACGACATGGAGCAGGGGATGGATCTGCGGCAGCTGGCGCAGGACATCCCCGAGGTGGCCGACCTGCTGGAAAGCGAGGACGATGCGCCGATCATCCGCCTGATCAATGCGCTGCTGACGCAGGCGCTGCGCGAGAACGCGTCCGACATCCACATCGAGCCGTTCGAGACGCGCTCGGTGGTGCGCTTCCGCATGGACGGCGCGCTGCGCGACGTGATCGAGCCGAAGCGCGCGCTGCATGCGGCGATCGTGTCGCGCATCAAGGTGATGGCGCAGCTCGACATTGCCGAAAAGCGCCTGCCGCAGGACGGCCGCATCACCCTGCGCCTGGCCGGCCGGCCGGTCGACGTGCGGGTGTCGACGCTGCCTACCGGCCACGGCGAGCGCGCGGTGCTGCGCCTGCTCGACAAGCAGGCGGGGCGGCTGGAACTGGGACGGCTCGGCATGAGCGAACCCACGCTCGCCGGGCTCGACGAACTGATCCACCGGCCGCATGGCATCGTGCTGGTGACCGGGCCGACCGGCTCGGGCAAGACCACCACGCTGTATGCGGCGCTGTCGCGGCTCGACGCCGGGGCGCTCAACATCATGACGGTGGAGGATCCGATCGAGTACGACCTCGACGGCATCGGCCAGACCCAGGCCAATCCGCGCATCGACCTGACTTTCGCGCGCGCGCTGCGCGCCATCCTGCGGCAGGATCCGGACGTCATCATGATCGGCGAGATCCGCGACCTGGAGACCGCGCAGATCGCGGTGCAGGCCTCGCTCACCGGCCATCTGGTGCTGGCGACGCTGCACACCAACGACGCCGCCAGCTCGGTGACGCGACTGATCGACATGGGGATCGAGCCTTTCCTGCTGGCGTCGAGCCTGCTCGGCGTGCTCGGCCAGCGCCTGGTGCGCAGGCTGTGCCCGCTGTGCCGCCAGCCGCACGAAGCGGGCGACAAGGAAATTGCGGCGCTGGGGCAGCCCGCCCTGAATGGGCCGCTGTACCGGGCAGTGGGCTGCCCCAACTGCAATTCGACGGGCTACCGGGGCCGCACCGGGATATACGAGCTGCTCGCCGTCGACGAAACGCTGCGCCGCATGATTCACGACGGCGCCGCCGAACAGGACCTGCGTGCCCATGCGACGGCGCACGGCATGGTCAACCTGCGTCAGGACGGCATGCGCTGGGTGCGTGCCGGCGACACCGCGCTGGAAGAAGTGCTGCGCGTGACGCGCGAGAGCTGAGGAAGGCGGGCGCATGGCTGCATTTCGCTACGAGGCCTACGATGCCGCCGGCCGCCTGCACAAGGGCGTGCTGGAAGCCGACACCGCGCGCCAGTTGCGCGCCCGGCTGCGCGAGCGGGGCTGGCTGGCAGCCGAGGTGGCGGGCGTGTCCGCAGAGTCGATGGGGCGCGGCGGCAGCCGCTGGCGCTGGCGGCGCGGCTTGTCCGGCACGCAGCTCTCCCTGGTCACGCGGCAGTTCGCCACCCTGCTGGCCGCCGGCCTGCCGGTGGAGCAGACGCTCAACGCCCTGATCGAGCAGGCCGATACCGATTATCAGCGCCAGGTGCTGGCCGGCGTGCGCGGCGAGGTGCTGGCGGGACATTCGCTGGCGCGCGCGCTGCAGAAATATCCGCGCGTGTTCCCCGAGCTGTACGCCACCCTGGTCGCAGCAGGCGAGCAGTCGGGGCGGCTGGGCGAGGTGATGGAGCGGCTGGCCGACTACACCGAATCGCAGCAGGCGCTGCGGCAAAAGGTCGGGCTGGCCTTCGTCTATCCGGCGATCGTCACGCTGGTGGCGGGCACGGTGGTGCTCGGCCTGCTGACTTACGTGGTGCCGCAGGTGGTGAACGTGTTCCAGAACACGCAGCAGACCCTGCCGTGGCTCACCCGCGCGCTGATCGGGCTGAGCGATTTTCTGCGCGCCAGCTGGTGGCTGTGGCTGGCCGCGATCGGCGCAGCGGTGTGGGCGGCGCGGCGCGCGCTCGCCCGGCCGCAGCCGCGCCTGCGCTTTCATCGCTGGCTGCTGCGGCTGCCGTTGGCGGGGGCGCTGGTGCGCGGCGTCAACAGCGCGCAGCTGGCGAGTACGCTGGCCATCCTGGTCGGCAGCGGGGTGCCGTTGCTGGCGGCGCTGCAGGCCGGCGCCGGGGTGGTGAACAACCTACCGATGCGGCAGGCGGTGGAGGAGGCGGCGCGCAAGGTGCGCGAAGGCGGCAGCCTCTCCCGCGCGCTCGCCGCGGCCAAACTGTTTCCGCCGATGCTGGTGCACATGATCGCCAGCGGCGAGGCGAGCGGCCGCCTGGTGCACATGCTGGAGCGCGCCGCCGCGCAGCAGAGCCAGGAAATAGAAAACCGCGTGATGGGGCTGACCAGCCTGCTGGAGCCTTTGCTGATCGTGGCGATGGGGGCGGTGGTGCTGGTGATCGTGCTGGCGATCCTGCTGCCGATTTTCGAGATGAATCAGCTGGTGCATTGATGCGCCAGCCAGCACGTACTTAAGGATATGGCATGAAATTCAGACTCACTCATCCGCGTCGTCCCGCGCGCGGCTTCACCCTGATCGAGATCATGGTGGTGGTCGCGATTCTCGGCATTCTTGCCGCACTGGTGGTGCCGAAGATCATGGGCCGCCCGGACGAGGCGCGCATCGTCGCCGCCAAGCAGGACATCGCCGCGATCAAGCAGGCGTTGAATCTGTACCGCCTCGACAATGTGCGCTATCCGACCACCGAGCAGGGGCTGCAGGCGCTGGTGGAAAAACCGGCCTCGGGCCCGATCCCCGGCAACTGGAAACGCGGCGGCTATCTGGAACGCCTGCCCAACGATCCCTGGGGGGCGCCGTACCAGTACCTCAACCCCGGATTGCGCGGCGAAATCGACGTCTTCAGCCTCGGCGCGGATAGCGCGGCGGGCGGCGAGGGCAACAACAAGGACATCGGTTCGTGGGAGCTGTAGGCCAGCGCGGCTTCACCCTGATCGAGATTCTCGTGGTGCTGGCGATCATCGGCATCATGGCGGGCCTGGCGGGGGTGCGCATGATGCCGGACGACGATCGCACGGTGCACGGCGAGGCGCAGCGGCTGGCGCTGCTGCTCGAGCAGGCGCGCGACCAGGCGGTGGCGTCGGGCGAGCCGATCGCGTTTTCGGTCGAACAGCGTGGTTACCGCTTCTGGTCGCTCGACGCCGACAACCAGTGGGTGCCGCACGGCGGCGACGAATTGTTGCGGGATCGCCCGCTGGCGGACGACGTGCGGCTGGCGGCGCTGCGGGTGAACCAGGCCAGTCTGGCGGCAGGCGAGCGCCTGCTGTTCCTGCCGTCCGGCGGCAACGCGCCGTTCACCGCCGATCTGGCGCTCAATGCGGCGCATGCACGCATCCGCGGCGACAGCCTCGGCCGGGTGCGGATCGAAACCCGCGAGGCGGCGCCCGAATGAACCGGCGGCAGCGCGGCTTCACTCTGATCGAGGTGCTGGTGGCGCTGGCCATTCTGGCGGTCGCGCTTGCCGCCGCCAGCCGGGCATCGGCCATGATGGCGGCCAGTTCGGCCGATCTGCGCGAACGCCTGCTGGCCAGCTGGGTGGCGCAGAACCGTCTGGCCGAGCTGCAGGCGCGGCGCGCCTGGCCCGATGCCGGCATCCGCGAAGGCGAGGTGGAGCAGGCGGGGGTGAGGATGGTCTGGCGCGAGGCCGTCAGCGCCACACAGAACCGGGCGTTTCGCCGCGTCGAGATCAGCGTTGCCGCAGCCGGGCGCGACGCCCGCGCGCTGGCCCGGCTGACCGGCTATCTGGCCCGCGCCGAGGACAAATGAGACAGCGCGGCTTCACCCTGGTGGAAATGCTGGTGGCGCTGACGATCTTCGCGCTGATGTCGGTGCTGGCCTACCGCGGGCTGAACGCGGCATTGCAGACGCGCGCGCATCTGACCGAGGACAACCGGCGCTGGCGCGACATTGCCCTGACGCTGGCGCAGCTGGAGCAGGACATGGGGCTGGCGGTGAATCGCCCGGTGCGCGGCAGCGGCGGCCTGCCCTTGCCCGCACTGGTCGGCAACGCGCAGGCCTTCGGCACCAACGACGCCCAGTTGAGCTTCAGCCGCATGGGAATGGCATGGCAGAGCGGCGTGCTGGCCGACGTGCAGCGCCACGGCTACCGGCTCAACAAGGGCACGCTCGAACAACTGGTGTGGCCGGTGCTGGACCAGGCGCCGCGCAGCGAGCCCGCGGTGCATCCGCTGCTGGAACGGGTGCGCCGCTTCGAGCTGCGCTACCTGGACGGTAGCGGCAACTGGCAGTCGCGCTGGCCGCTGCCCGGGATGGCCGCGCTGCCGGCGGCGCTGGAGGTGGTGCTCGAACTCGACGGTGGTGTCGCGGTGACGCGGGTGTTTGCCCTGCCATGAGGCGCCAGCGCGGCATGGCCGTCATCACCGCCATCCTGGTGGTCGCGCTGGTGGCGAGCGCGGCTTCGTTCATGGCGTGGCAGCAGCAGCTGTGGCTGCGCCAGGTGGAAAATCTCGCCGCGCAGGCGCAGAGCCGGGCGGTGGCGCTGGCGGCGCTGCAGTGGGCGCGCTCGGTGCTGGCGCAGGACGCGCGCAGCAGCAGCGTGGACCACCTGGACGAGGGCTGGGCGCAGGCGCTGTCGCCGCTGCCGGTGGAAGGGGGCGAACTGAGCGGCGGACTGAGCGATCAGCAGGGGCTGTTCAACCTCAACAGCCTGGTGCGCGAGGGCAAGGCCAGCGCGGCCGATCTGGCGGCGTTCCAGAAGCTGCTGGAACTGCTGCAGTTGCCGCCCGGCCTCGCCGGCGCGGTGGCCGACTGGATCGACCCCGACGCCGAGGCAACGTATCCGGGCGGCGCCGAAGACATGGATTATCTGGCGCTGGATCCGCCTTACCGCGCCGCCAACCGGGCGCTGACGACGGTGGACGGGCTGTATCGCATCAAGGGCTTCGACGCGGCGCGGGTGGCGCGCCTGCGCGCCTTTGTGGCCGCGCTGCCGCAAGCGACGCCGGTCAACGTCAACACCGCGCCGGCGGAAGTGCTGGCGGCGGTCGCCGGCCTCCCGCTCGACCAGGCGCGGGCGCTGGTGGCGTCGCGCAAGGCGCGGCATTTCACGGATCTCGCCGATTTCCGCGCGCGGCTGCCGCAGCCGGCGGCGCCGCTGAACGAGACGCTGTTGAGCGTCGGCAGCCGTTATTTTCTGGTGACCGGCCACGCCCGTTTCGGCCGCGCGAAAGCGGGCTGCCAGGCCCTGCTGGAACGCGGGGCGAGCGCCTGGCCGAAGCTGGTGTGGCAAAAGAACATCTGACCCGATCGAACCCCGACCATGAGCCTGCTGCGCATCCACATTCCCTCTTCCTGGCCCGACACCGAGCCGGACGCCCCGCTGCCCTGGTGCAGGCTTGGCGCACGCGGAGAGCCGCTCGGCGCCGGCCTCGCCCCGCTCGCCGAGCTGCCGCGCAGCGAAGCCTGCGAACTGGTGCTGCCGGCGGATGCCGTGCTGCTGACCCGTGCCAGCCTGCCGCGCGGCGGCAAGCAGAAACTGCGGCCGTTGCTGGCTTACGCGATCGAAGACCGGCTGGTGGCCGAACCCGATGCGGTGCATGCGGCCGCCGGCCCGGCGCCGGTCGCCGGCCAGACTGCGCTGGCGGTGGTCGACAAGGCCTGGCTGGCGCGGCTGCTGGCGTGCTTCAACGGGGCCGGCCTGCGTCCGCACAGCGCCTGGCCGGAAACCCTGCTGCCCGCGTTGCCGGCCGAGGGCTGGGTGATGGTGTGGGACGGCCATGGCGGCTTTCTGCGCAGCGGCGAGCATGCGGGCATGAGCCTGGACGGCGGCTCGCCCACAGAGCCCCCCCGCCGCGCTTGCGCTGCGCGTGGCGGAAGCGCGTGCGGCGGCAACCCTGCCGCATCGCCTGTTGCTGCGTCTGCGCGAGGGCACGCCGCCGCCCGACGTCGCAGCCTGGAGCCGCGCGCTGGGCGTGGCGGTCGAGCTGGGGACGGAATGGGCGCCGTTGCGGCGCCCGGACGTCATCCGCGGCGGCATCGATCTGCTGCAGGGGGCATTCGCGCCAGCGGGCGCGGCGCGCGGCGGCTGGCCCGGCTTGCGGCTGCCGCTGATTCTGGCCGGGCTGATCGCCTTGCTGCAGATCGGGGCGACGGCGACCGAGTGGTGGCTGTTGAGCCGTGAAAAGCAAACCCTCCAGGCGGCGATGGAACAGCGCTTCCGCGAGGCCTTCCCCGACGCGCGCGTGGTCGTCGATGCGCCGCTGCAGATGCGGCGCAAGCTGGCCGAACTGCGCAGCGCTGCCGGCCAGGCGTCGCCGGCCGATTTTCTGCCCCTGCTGGCGCGCACGGCCGCCGCGCTCGACGCCGGCAGCCGCGGCGGCCTGCGCGCGATCCACTACGAAGCCGGCCAGCTCCGTCTCGACGTGCCGGTGGCCGACCGGGCGGCGGCGGAGCGGCTGCTGCAGCGGCTGACCGATGCCGGTTTGAGCAGCCGGCTGCAAAGCGTCAGCGGCGCCGCGCCGCAATCCGTGGCGCGTATCGCGGTTACGGGGGGGCGGCCATGAAAGACGCGCTGATTCAATTCTGGCGCGCGCGCGCGCCGCGCGAGCGCCGGGTCCTTGCCGGCGCGGCGCTGCTGGTGCCGGTCCTGGGATTCGCCTACGGCTGGCTGCCGATGCAGCGCGAGGTGGCGCAACTGCGGCAGACGCTGCTGCAGTTGCGCGCGCAGGCCGCGCAACTGCAGCAGGAGGCGCAGGAAGCCGCCCGCCTCAAGGCGCGGCCCGCGGCGAAGCCGGAGGCGGGCAGCCTCGCCTCCGCCGTCGAACGGCGCGCGCTGGAAATGGGGCTGCGCGGACATATCGAGTCCATCGCGCCGCAGGATGCGGGCCGCGTCCGCGTCGTGTTGCCGCAGGTGGGGTTCGACGCGTGGCTCGGCTGGCTCGGCGAACTGCAGGCGCGCCATGGGGTGCGGGTCGAGTCGGCGCGCATCGAGGCGGGCGAGGTCGCCGGGACGGTGCGGGTCGATGCGGTGCTGGCGGGCGGATGATGGCGGATCGTGCGCCCTTCCGTTTGCGCTGGCACCACTGCCTGCTGGCGCTGCTGGCGTATCTGGCTCTGCTGCTGGCATGGGCGCCGGCCAGCCTGCTGGCGTGGGCGCTGCCGCACTTCACCCGGCAGGCGGTGTCGCTCGAACAGGCGACGGGGAGCGTGTGGCGCGGCGAGGCTGCGGGGCTGCGGGTGCGCGCTGCGGGTTTGTCCGGCGACCTGCAGCTCGGCCGCGTGAGCTGGAGCGTGCGGCCGCTCGACCTGTTCGCCGCCCGTCTCGGCTATCGGCTGCACCTGGCCGGCGCGGGCATCCATGCGCAGGGCGTGTTGCGCGCAGGCGCGAACAGCGCGGAATTGCTTGAAGCGCGGATCGAAATGCCGGCCGGGCGGCTGGCGCAGCTGGCGCCCGACTTCGCATGGTGGCAACCGGACGGCCGGCTGGTTTTGACGGCCGACCGCATGGCCTTCAGCCCGACGGAAGCCCGGGGCGCAGCCGTGCTGCGCTGGCTGGATGCCGCCTCGGGCCGGTCGCAATCGCGGCTCGGCAGCTACCGTGCGGATATCGCAGGCGCGGAACGCGGCTTGAGGTTCACGCTGTCGACCGAGTCGGGCCCCCTGTCCCTGCAGGGACAGGGCAATTGGGACCGCACGCGCGGCGTGGCTTTCAATGGCGTGGCCCGTGCCGCAGCGGACAGCAGGGCGGAACTGGGCGGGCTTTTGAACCTGATCGGTCCGGCCCGGCCCGACGGCGACCGCGCGATCCGCATCGGGAGTTGAGACATGGCCTGTGTGTTCCGCAACCAAGCCGCGCCGGTGCGGCGCATGCGGCAGCAGCGCCCCGAAATCGCCATGCTCAATGGCGCATGTTTGTGATAAGCTCCGGACGACATTTGACGAGCCATGATGCCAAGTATGTTTTCTGCCAATGAACTGGTTTGCGAGCGCGGCGAACGCCTGCTGTTCAGGAATCTGGGCTTCGAGCTGGGGAGGGGCGAGGCTTTGCTGGTGGGTGGGGGTAACGGCCGCGGCAAGACCAGCCTGTTGCGCATCCTGTGCGGCCTGTCTGCGCCTGCCGCCGGCACCGTGCGCTGGCGCGGCGAAGCCATCGGCAGGACGCGTGAACGCTATGCCCGGGAGATGGCCTACCTCGGCCATGCCAACGGCATCAAGGACGATCTCTCACCAATGGAAAACCTGCGCATCGCGGCGGCGCTGAACGGGCGTGCGCTGGATGTCGCGGCGGCGACGGCTGCGCTGGAGCGGATCGGCCTGTCGCGTTGCATGGATCTGCCCGCCCGCGTGCTGTCCTTCGGCCAGCGCCGGCGCGTCGCGCTGGCTGGGCTGATGACGGCCGGCGCGCTGCTGTGGATTCTCGACGAACCCCTGACCGGGCTCGACGTCGAGGGGGTCGCACTGGTGGAACGGATGATCCGCGATCACGTCGTGGCGGGCGGCCTGGCGGTCATGACGACGCATCAGCCGCTGACGCTCGACGGCCTGGCGCCGAAAACCCTTTCGGTCGGGACATGAGCAGGATCGTTGACGCTGCGGCGGCTTTACGGGCATGGCCGCTTTCGCGCGAGCCCCGATGCTGACATTCCTGTTCACCGTCGTTCGCCGCGACGTGTTGCTGGCGGCGCGGCGGCGCGGCGACTGGCTGACCGCGCAATTTTTCTTCGTCATCGTGGTGAGCATGTTTCCGCTCGGCATCGGGCCGGAGCCGGGTATGCTGCGCAGCATCGGGCCGGGAGTGGTGTGGGTCGCCGCCTTGCTGGCCTCGCTGCTGTCGCTGGACCGGCTGTTCGCCGACGATTATCGCGACGGCAGCCTGGAACAAGCGATGCTGTCGCCCTGTCCCATTGCACTGCTGACCCTGGGAAAGGCCATCGCGCACTGGGTCATCAACGGGGTTCCGCTGCTGCTGATCGCGCCGCTGCTCGGGGTTCAGTTCAATCTGCCGGCCGAGGCGCTGTGGATTCTGGTCGCGTCGCTTGCCATCGGCACGCCCATCCTGTCGCTGCTCGGCAGCATCGGCGCCGCGCTGACGCTGGGCTTGCGCGGCGGCGGCGCGCTGGTCACCCTGCTGATCATGCCGCTTTATGTGCCGGCCCTGATTTTCGGTACCGGCGCGGTGGAAGGCGTGCTCTCCGGCAGCGGCTCGGAAGCGCATCTTTCGCTGCTGGGGGCGTTTCTGATGTTGTCGCTGTTGCTGGCCCCCTGGGTGAGCGCAATGGCCCTTAGGGTTTCTGTGGAGTAGCTTTTGAATTTATATCACTATGCTTCGCCGTCGACTTTTTATCCCCTGGCCGGGAAGCTGATCCCGTGGTTCGCGGCGTCGGCGTTCGTCCTGGCGATAGCGGGGCTCTACCTCGGCTTCTTCGTTGCGCCGACCGACTTCCAGCAGGGCGAAGGCTATCGCATCATTTTCATCCATGTGCCGGCGGCCTGGATGTCGATGCTCATCTACGTCGTCATGGCCTTCTGGTCGGCCATCGGTCTGGCCTTCAACACCCGCCAGTCCTTCGTCATGGCGCGCGCGCTGGCGCCCACCGGCGCCATGTTCACCTTCGTTGCGCTGTGGACCGGCGCGTTATGGGGCAAGCCGATGTGGGGCGCGTGGTGGGTGTGGGATGCCCGGCTCACCTCGGAGCTGATCCTGCTGTTTCTCTATGTCGGCGTCATGGCCCTGCAGGCCGCGATCGACGACCCGCGCCGCGCCGACCGCGCCGGCGCGCTGCTCAACCTGGTCGGCGTCATCAACGTGCCGATCATCTACTTTTCGGTCAAATGGTGGAACACGCTGCACCAGGGCTCTTCGGTCAGCCTCACGCGTGCGCCCTCGATGGCGCAGACCATGCTCTGGGGCATGCTGATCATGGCGCTCGCCGCCTGGATGTACACCATCGCCGTCGCCCTCGCCCGCGCACGCACCCTGACCCTCGAACGCGAGCGGCAGAGCGAATGGGTGCGTGCGCGGCTGGAGGGGCAGCCATGAACTGGGAAAGCTGGCAGGCCTTCTGGGCCATGGGCGGCTACGGCCTCTATGTCTGGGGCTCGTTCGGCATGACGCTGCTCTGCCTCGCGGCCGAGATCGGGCTGCTGCGCCGCCATCGCCTGCAGGTCTGGCGGCGGCTCAGGCGCATGCAAACATGGGACTCGCAATGATTTTTCATCCGGAAACAGCATGGCAATGAAACCACGTCACAGAAAGCTCGCCCTGATATTCCTGGTCGTCGCCGCGCTTGGGGTCGCGCTGGCGCTGGTGCTCAATGCCTTCAACAGCAATCTGGTGTTCTTTTTCTCGCCGACCCAGGTCGCCAATGGCGAGGCGCCGACCGGCCGCGCTTTCCGCATCGGCGGCCTGGTCGAGGCGGGGAGCGTCCGGCGCGAGGCGGATGGACTCACCACGCGTTTCGTCGTCACCGATACCGCACAGTCGATACCGGTGGCCTACACCGGCATCCTGCCCGACCTGTTCAAGGAGGGCAAAGGCGTGGTGGCCGAAGGCAGGCTGGGAACCGACGGACTGTTCGCCGCCACCCAGGTGCTGGCCAAGCACGACGAGAACTACATGCCGCCGGAAGCCGCCAGCGCCATCGAGCAGGCGCAGAAGGCGCAGCGCACGATCGCGGAGTGAGTGCGGTCCGGCGCTTCATGCACAACGTTCCTGCTGCGGCAGGAGCCCCATGGTTTAACTTGAGGTAGGCACCATGATCCCCGAACTCGGTCATTTCGCCCTGATTGTCGCGCTGCTGCTGGCGTTGATCCAGGCCATCCTGCCGCTGTACGGCGCGCAGCGCGGCAATTTCACGCTGATGGCGGTGGCGCGGCCCGCCGCGCGGGGCCAGTTCGTGTTCGTCGGCGTCGCCTTTGCCTGTCTGGCCTATTCGTTTCTGACCAACGATTTCTCGGTCGAGAACGTGGCGCGCAACTCGTTCTCGCAGTTGCCCGAGGTCTATCGCCTGACCGCCACCTGGGGCTCGCACGAAGGTTCCTTGCTGCTGTGGGTGCTGATCCTCGGCTTCTGGAGCACCGCGGTGTCGGTGTTCTCGCGCCACCTGCCGGAAGACATGGCGGCGCGCGTGATCGGCGTCATGGGGCTGATCTCGGTCGGCTTCCTCGCCTTCCTGCTCACCACCTCCAACCCGTTCGAGCGGCTGCTGCCTGCCGCCATCGACGGCAACGACATGAATCCGCTGCTGCAGGACTGGGGCATGATCATTCACCCGCCCATGCTGTACATGGGCTACGTCGGTTTCGCGGTGGCCTTCGCCTTCGCCATCGCCGCGCTGCTTTCCGGCAAGCTCGACGTCGCCTGGGCACGCTGGTCGCGGCCGTGGACCACCGTGGCGTGGGCCTTCCTCACCCTCGGCATCGTGCTCGGCAGCTGGTGGGCCTACCGCGAACTGGGCTGGGGCGGCTGGTGGTTCTGGGATCCCACCGAGAACGCCTCGTTCATGCCGTGGATCGCCGGTACTGCCCTGATGCACTCGCTCGCCGTCACCGAAAAGCGCGGCGCCTTCAAGGCCTGGACCGTGCTGCTGGCGCTGACCGCGTTCGCGCTGTCGCTGCTCGGCACCTTCCTGGTGCGTTCCGGCGTGCTGTCGTCGGTGCACGCCTTCGCCACCGACCCGGCGCGCGGCGCCTTCATTCTCGGCTTCCTCGCCGTCGTCATCGGCGGCTCGCTCGCGCTGTATGCCTGGCGCGCGCCGAAAATGATCAGCGGCGGCGGCTTCACCTGGTTCTCGCGCGAGTCGCTGCTGCTGGCCAACAACGTGATCCTGGTCGCGGCGCTGGGCGCGGTGCTGCTCGGCACGCTGTACCCGCTGTTCATGGACGCCATGGGGCTGGGCAAGATCTCCGTCGGGCCGCCGTATTTCAATGCGGTGTTCGTGCCGCTGATGGCGCCGGCGCTGTTTCTCATGGGCATCGGCCCGCTGGCGCGCTGGAAGGAAGCCAGCCTGCCGGACCTCGCCACCCGCCTGAAGTGGGCGTTCGGCGTGGCGCTCGCCGCCGGCCTGCTGCTGCCGCTGACGCTGGACGGTTTCAATCCCTGGGCGAGCCTGGGCTTTTTCCTCGCCGCCTGGATCGCGCTGACGGTGCTGGCGGCATTCGGCGAGCGGCTCAGGCACGGCCAGGGCGGCGCGATGCGGAAGCTGGCCGGCTTGCCGCGCAGCTTCTGGGGCATGCAGCTGGCGCACCTGGGCATCGCCGTCGGCGTCGCCGGCATCGCTGCGGTCGCCAACTACTCGGCCGAGCGCGACGTGCGCATGGAGGTGGGAAGCGCGGCCGAGCTCGCCGGCTACACCTTCACCTTCCGCGGCGCCGCCGCGCACGAGGGGCCCAATTACCGCGCCGCCCGCGGCACCGTGGAGGTCAGCCGCAACGGCAGGCCGGTGGCCACGCTGCACCCCGAAAAGCGCATCTACAACGCCTCGGGCATGGGAATGACCGAGGCCTCGGTGCATCCGAACCTCTTCCGCGATATCTATGTCGCCATGGGCGAACCGCTCGACGGGTCGGACGGCGCCTGGACCGTGCGCCTGTTCTACAAGCCGTTCATCAACTGGCTCTGGTTCGGCGCCCTGTTGATGGTGGCCGGCGGATTCATGGCGGCCGCCGACAGGCGCTACCGCATCGCGCCGCGGCGCAGCGAAGTGCCGAAGCATCTCGCGGCGCAGGGAGCCTGAATCATGAAGCGCTGGCTGCCGCTCGTCCTTTTCCTCGTCCTCGTCGGCTTTTTCGCCAAAGGCCTGTTCCTCAATCCGCGCGAGGTGCCTTCGCCGTTTATCGGCCGTGCGGCGCCCGCCTTCACGCTGCCATTGGTGGGGGATGCCGGCGCGTCCTTCAGCCCGGCCGACATGCAGGGCAAGGTCTGGATGCTCAATATCTGGGCGCCCTGGTGCGTGTCGTGCCGCCAGGAGCACGGCTTCCTGATGCAGCTTGCACGGAGCGGCCGCATCCCCATCGTCGGCCTCAACTGGAAGGACGCGGATCGCGAGGCGCAGGCGTTGCTGGCGCGCACCGGCAGCCCCTATGTCGCCGTGCCGGACGATCTCGACGGCCGCGTCGGCATCGATTACGGCGTCACCGGTACGCCCGAGACCTACATCATCGACCGCGAGGGCATCGTGCGGCTGAAGCACGTCGGCCCGATCGGCCCCGACGTATGGCAAACCAGGTTCGAACCGAAACTCAAGGAGCTGGGCGCATGAAACCTGGCTGCATCAAACCCGCCCTGCTGGCCGTCCTGCTGGCGGTTTCGCTGCCGGCGCAGGCCGCCGAAGCGGCGCCGAAGGCGGCGCTGTCCGGCGCGGACGACCCCGTCATCGAACAGCGCCTGGTCAACCTGGCGGAAGACCTGCGCTGTCTGGTCTGCCAGAACGAGTCTCTGGCCGGCTCGCAAGCCGCGCTGGCGGAGGACCTGCGGCGCGAGATCCGCGCGCAGATGAAGGCCGGCAAAAACGACCGCGAGGTCGTCGCCTACCTCACCGAGCGCTACGGCGATTTCGTGCTGTATCGTCCGCCGTTCAAGCCGGTGACCTGGCTGCTCTGGCTTGGCCCCGTGCTGTTCCTGGGCATCGGCTGCGGCGCCTGGTACCTGGCCCTGCGGCGCCGCCGCGACGTGCAGGCCGCCCCGCTGGACGAGAAAAAACGCGCCGCTGCCGCCCAACTTCTGGAAGAAAAATGAACCCGCTCTGGACCGTGTCCCTGTTCTGGATTGCCGCCGCCGTCTGCGTCGTCGTTGCCCTGGCCTTCGTGCTGCCGCCCTTGTTGCGTGCGCGGGGCGGGGCAGGCAAGGCTGTCCGGCGCGACGTCAATATCGCCGTTTACCGGGACCAGATGAAGGAAATGGAAGCCGACCGCGCCAACGGCCTGCTTTCCGACGCGCAGTACCAAAGCGCCAGGCTGGAACTGGAAACCCGCCTGGCCGACGACGCCCTGGCCGTGGAAGCGCATCCCGAACCCGCCCCGCCCGGCAGCCGCAAGCTGGGGTATGCCCTGGGCGCCGTGCTGCCCGCCGCCGCCTTCGCCCTCTATTACTGGCTGGGCAGCCCCGCTTCCCTGCCGGCCATTGCCGATGCGCAGTCCGGTACGGCCGCTTCCGCCATGGCCGGCGCGGCGAACGGGCATGATTTCATGGACCTGATCCGCAAGGTGGAAGAAAAAACCCGGGCCAATCCGGGTGACGGCGAGGCATGGTCGATGCTAGCCCGCTCCTACGCGGCGACGGAACAGTGGCCCCGGGCGCTGCAGGCATACGAAAGGGCGGCCAGGCTCTTGCCGCAGGATGCGTCGGTGCTGTCCGGCTATGCCGAGGCGCTGGCCATCGCCAACCGGTTTGTGCTGGCAGGCAGGCCGATGGAACTGGTGCGGCAGGCGCTGGAGATCGATCCCGAAGACCTCAAGGCCCTGGAAATGGCCGGCTTCAATGCCTTGCAGGAGGGCGACTTCCCCCGGGCCAGCGTGTATCTGAAGCGCATGCATGGCTTGCTGCCGCCGGAATCGCCCGTTGCCCAGAGCGTCCTGGCCGCGCTGACGGAAGCCGAGCGCCTGGCCCGGCCGGGTGTGTCCGGGCTGGCCAGTCCGCCCCCCGCTGACGACGGGCCGGCGCCGATCGCCGCGGGCGCAACGATCCGGGGCAGCGTTGACGTCGCTCCGGCGCTCAAGTCCGGCCTCGCGGAGACGGACGTGCTCTTCCTTTTCGCGCGTGCGGGTCCGGGCGGTCCGCCGGTCGCTGCGATCCGCGCGAGCGCCGGCCGGCTGCCGCTGGAATTCGAGCTCGACGACAGGGCGGCGATGAACCCCGGCAATGTCCTTTCGCAACACAGGCAGGTGACGCTGGTGGCCCGCCTTTCCCGGTCCGGCAACCCGATGGCCCAGCCGGGCGACCTGGAGGGCACCGCCGCCAACGTCACGGTGGGCGCGAGCGGCGTGAAAATCCTGATCGACCGCCGCCGTCCCTGAGGCGGCCCAAGGTTTGTATCCGGCCGCGATCCGGGCCGCGGCGGCCGGCACGTCATTGAGCCGTAGCCGGCGATGGAGTAGAATCCGCCATCACCCGCCCCCGCTCATAAAATGACGAAGTATGTGTTTGTCACCGGCGGGGTGGTTTCTTCCCTCGGGAAAGGGATCGCCTCCGCTTCACTTGCTGCGCTGCTCGAATCGCGCGGCATCCGTGTCACCCTGCTAAAGCTCGATCCGTACATCAACGTCGACCCTGGCACCATGAGCCCGTTCCAGCACGGCGAGGTGTTCGTCACCGACGACGGCGCGGAGACCGACCTCGATCTCGGTCATTACGAGCGCTTCTCCAGCGCGCGCATGAGCCGGCGCAACAACTTCACCACCGGCCAGATCTACAAGTCGGTGATCGACAAGGAGCGCCGCGGCGACTACCTCGGCGGCACGGTTCAGGTGATCCCGCACATCACCGACGAAATCAAGCGCTCGATCCGCGAGGGCGCCGACGGCGCCGACGTCGCGCTGGTCGAGATCGGCGGCACCGTGGGCGACATCGAATCGCTGCCCTTTCTCGAAGCGATCCGCCAGATGGGCTTCGAGGATGGCCCCGAGAACACCTGCTTCATCCACCTGACGCTGCTGCCCTACATCGCGACCGCCGGCGAGCTGAAGACCAAGCCGACCCAGCACTCGGTGAAGGAACTGCGCGAGATCGGCATCCAGCCCGACATCCTCCTGTGCCGCGCCGACCGCGAGATTCCGCTGGACGAGCGGCGCAAGATCGCGCTGTTCACCAATGTGCGGCCGGAAGCGGTGATCGAGGTGCTGGACGCCGACTCGATCTACAAGATTCCGGCCATGCTGCACGAGCAGATGCTCGACGAGATCGTCTGCCACAAGCTCAACATCCTGGCGCGCGCGGCCGATCTGAGCGTATGGAAGAGCCTGGTGCATGCGCTGGAGCACCCGCAGCACACGGTCAACATCGCTTTCGTCGGCAAGTACGTCGACCTCACCGAGTCCTACAAGTCGCTGTCGGAAGCGATGATCCACGCCGGCATGCACACCAAGAGCCGGGTGAAGATCCATTACATCGACTCCGAGCAGATCGAAAAGAGCGGCACCGATTGCCTGCAGGGCATGGACGCGGTCCTGGTGCCGGGCGGCTTCGGCAAGCGCGGGGTCGAGGGCAAGATCGCCGCCATCCGCTACGCGCGCGAGAACAAGGTGCCGTACCTGGGCATCTGCCTCGGCATGCAGCTCGCGGTGGTCGAATTCGCCCGCGACGTCGCCGGCATGGCGGATGCCCATTCGACCGAGTTCGAGCCGGCCACCACGCATCCGGTGATCGGTCTCATCACCGAATGGCTGGACCGCGACGGCCAGGTGGAAAAGCGCAGCGAGCAATCGGACCTCGGCGGCACCATGCGCCTCGGCGGCCAGCCGTGCGAGCTCAAGGACGGCACCCTGGCGCGGGAGATTTACGGCGCGGACAGCGTCGTCGAACGCCACCGCCACCGCTACGAAGTCAACAACACCCTCTTGGCGGAACTCGAGGCCAAGGGCCTGGTGGTGGCCGGGCGCGCGCCGGGTACCGATCTGTGCGAAATGGTCGAGCTGCCGGCCTCGGTGCATCCCTGGTTCGTCGGCTGCCAGTTCCATCCCGAATTCACCAGCAACCCGCGCAACGGCCATCCGCTGTTCATCGCCTTCGTGCAGGCGGCGCTGGCGCACCAGCAGGAGGGCAGCAAATGAAACTGTGTCATTTCGAGGCCGGCCTCAACCAGCCGCTGTTCCTGATCTCCGGTCCCTGCGTGATCGAGTCCGAGCAACTGGCGATGGACACCGCCGGCACACTGAAGGAAATGTGCGCCGAACTGAACATTCCCTTCATCTACAAATCCTCGTTCGACAAGGCCAACCGTTCGTCGACCAAATCCTTCCGCGGGCTGGGGCTGGACGAGGGGCTGCGCATTCTCGCCGAGGTGAAGAAACAGATCGGCGTGCCGGTGCTGACCGACGTGCACGAGGACACCCCGCTGGAGGAGGTGGCCGCCGTGGTCGACGTGCTGCAGACGCCGGCCTTCCTGTGCCGCCAGACCAACTTCATCCAGAACGTCGCGCGCCAGGGGCGCCCGGTCAACATCAAGAAGGGCCAGTTCCTGGCGCCGTGGGACATGCAGAACGTGGTCGACAAGGCGCGTGAGGTCGGCAACGAGCAGATCATGGTGTGCGAGCGCGGCGTCAGCTTTGGCTACAACACGCTGGTGTCGGACATGCGCGGCCTCGCGATCATGCGCGCCACCGGCTGCCCGGTGGTGTTCGACGCCACCCACTCGGTGCAGCAGCCGGGCGGGCAGGGCGCGACCAGCGGCGGCCAGCGCGAGTTCGTGCCGGTGCTGGCGCGCGCCGCGGTGGCCAGCGGGGTGGCGGGGGTGTTCGCCGAGACCCATCCGAATCCGGAATGCGCGCTGTCGGATGGCCCCAACGCGTGGCCGCTCGGCATGCTGAAGGAACTGCTGGAAACACTGAAGGAAATCGACGCGCTGGTGAAGCAGCGCGGGTTTATTGAACACAAGTTGATGAAAACCTGATCCGCGCAGGGCGCGAAGTTTCTTCGCATCCTGGTGGATCAAGAACCGAATAAGGAAAAGCAATTGAGCGCCATTATTGATGTCATCGCCCGGGAAATCCTCGACTCCCGCGGCAATCCCACCGTCGAAGCCGACGTGCTGCTGGAATCCGGCGTGCTGGGGCGTGCCGCCGTGCCGTCCGGTGCGTCGACCGGCAGCCGCGAGGCGATCGAACTGCGTGACGGCGACAAGTCGCGTTACCTTGGCAAGGGCGTGCTGAAGGCCGTCGAGCACGTCAACACCGAAATCTGCGAAGCAATCATCGGGCTGGACGTCGAAGACCAGGCCTTCATCGACCAGACCATGATCGAGCTCGACGGCACCGAGAACAAGTCGCGCCTCGGCGCCAACGCCCTGCTGGCGGTGTCGATGGCGTGCGCGCGTGCCGCCGCCGAACAGGCCGGGCTGCCGCTCTATCGCTATCTCGGCGGTGCCGCGCCGATGGCCCTGCCGGTGCCGATGATGAACATCATCAACGGCGGCGCGCACGCCAACAACAACATCGACATGCAGGAATTCATGGTGATTCCGGTCGGCGCGCCGAGCTTCCGCGAGGCGCTGCGCTACGGCGCCGAAGTCTTCCACGCGCTGAAGAAGCTGCTCGACGATGCCGGCATGGCGACCACCGTCGGCGACGAGGGCGGCTTCGCGCCCAACCTGGAGTCGCACGAGGCGGCGCTCAAGCTGATCGTGCAGGCGATCGAGAAGGCCGGCCTGCAGCCCGGCATCGACGTCGCCATCGGGGTCGACTGCGCCGCGTCCGAATTCTACAAGGACGGGCTCTACCACCTCGAATCCGAAGGGCTGAAGCTCTCCTCCGCCGAACTTACCGACTATCTGGCCGCGTGGTGCGACAAGTACCCGATCATCAGCATCGAGGACGGCATGGCCGAAGGCGACTGGGACGGCTGGAAAACCCTCACCGACAAGCTCGGCAAGCGTGTCCAGCTGGTGGGCGACGACCTCTTCGTCACCAACGCCAAGATCCTCAAGGAAGGCATCGACAAGGACATCGCCAATTCCATTCTCATCAAGGTCAACCAGATCGGCACCCTGTCGGAAACCTTCCAGGCGATCGAGATGGCCAAGCAGGCGGGCTACACGTCGGTGATCTCGCACCGCTCGGGCGAAACCGAGGACACCACCATCGCCGATCTGGCGGTCGCCACCAACGCGCGCCAGATCAAGACCGGTTCGCTGTCGCGTTCCGACCGCATGGCGAAATACAACCAGCTGCTGCGCATCGAGGAAGAACTCGGCGACACGGCGAGCTACCCCGGACGCGATGCGTTCCGCCAGCGCGGCTGACCACAACGCGGCTAGGCTGGTCGCGCATATCCGCAGCCAGGGCTTGACCTGGGTGCTGGCCGTTGCGATTGTGCTGTTGCAATACCCGCTGTGGCTGGGCGAAGGCGGGTGGTTGAAAGTGCGTGAAAGTGCGCACAGAATCGACACCCAGCAGGCGCTGAACCAGCGTCTGCAGACCCGCAATGCCGGCCTGCTGGCCGAGCTGGGCGACCTCAAGCAGGGACGCGACGCCATCGAAGAGCGCGCGCGCAATGAACTGGGCATGATTGCGCCGGACGAATGGTTCGTCCGGGTGGTGTCTGCCCACACCGTTCAGTCGGGAAAAACGAATGAGTGACTTGCAAATCGGCTTGTTGGTGATTGGCGTGGCCATCGTGGCGGTGGTGCTGCTATTCAACTGGATTCAGGAGCGCCGCTTCCGAAAACAGGCCGACGCGGCTTTTCAGACGCCGGCGGGCGATGCGCTGATGCAGCCGGGGACGGTGCCGCGCGAAACGCACGGCCGGCCTGAACGGCTTGAGCCGGCGCTGCGCGAACCGGTCTTCGATGACGGCGACGGCGTGCGCGACGTCGCCGAGTTCAACGAACCCCATGTGCGGATCGATGCCGACCTGCCGCGGGCGGACGCCGCCCTGGAAGACGACCTGCCCATGCGCGCGGCGCCTGCTGCGTCCGTCCCGCCGCCTTCCACTCAGGCACGCCCGTCCTCTGCCCCGGCGGCGGCGCTTCCGGCGCCCTACGACGAGCTGATCGAATACCGCGTCCGCGTCGGCGGCGATGGCGTCCTGGCGAATGTGTTTGCCGATGCCTTCAATCATGCGCGTGCCCTGGGCAAGGCGGTGCGCTGGGCCGGATTGCCGGCCGGCGCCGTGGAATGGGAGGAAGTCCAGCCCTGGCGCGACGTGCACTATCAGCAGGTGGCGGTCACCATGCAGCTGGCCGACCGCAATGGCGCGGCGCAGGAAGAGCAGCTCTCGGCCCTGTGCGCCTTGCTGCAGAACGTGGGGCAGACTCATGGCCTGCGCGTCGCCTGCGACGACGTGGCCGATGCGATGGAGCGTGCGCAGGCCATCGATCGTTTCTGCGTCGATGTCGATGTCCTCATCGGTCTGAATGTGGTGGCGCGCGGCGAGGGGGCGGTGAACCTGGCGCGCATCGTGCACGAGGCCGAAGCCTGCGGCATGGTGCTGGGCATGGACGGCGTATTCCAGCTGCTCGACAGCCGCGGCGAGCCGCTCTATGCGCTGTGCAACCACGATGCCGAGCCTTTCAATGCCGCGGTGATGGAAGGGCAAGCCTCGCAGGGGGTGACGTTGCAGTTCGACGTGCCGCGCGTACCGGATGGCCTCAGGGTATTCGACGGCATGGTGGCGTTTGGCCGCAAGCTTGCCAGCGAAGTCGGCGGCATCCTGGTGGATGACAACCTGCGCCCGCTGACCGACAGCGGCATCGAAAAAATCCGCACTCAGCTCACGCAAATCTACGAGCGCATGGAAGCGCGCGGCGTGCCATCCGGCTCACGGCGGGCGCTGCGTCTGTTTTCCTGATGCCTGCACCCGATGTGCCGGCGCGCGCGGCGGCGTTGCGCCAGGAGATCGAGCGCCATGATTACGCCTATTACGTCCTCGACGCCCCCATCATTCCCGATGCGGAGTACGACCGGCTGTTCCGCGAACTGCAGGCGCTCGAAGCCGAACACCCCGAACTCGCCACCCCCGATTCGCCGACCCGGCGCGTAGGCGGCAAGCCGCTGGATGGCTTCGCGCCGGTGCGCCATGCCGTGGCGATGCTGTCGATCCGCACCGAGACCGATACCGAAGCGAGCGGCGCGCAGGCTTTCGACGCGCGGGTGCGGCGCGAACTGGGGCTGGACGAAAACGATCCGCCGGTCGAGTACGCGGCCGAGCTGAAGTTCGACGGCCTCGCCATCAACCTGCGCTACGAGAGCGGCGTGCTGGTGCAGGCCGCCACCCGCGGCGACGGCGAAACCGGCGAGGACGTCACCCAGAACATCCTCACGGTGCATGCCATCCCGCTGCGCCTGAATGCCGCCGCGCCGCCCGCCGTGCTGGAAGTGCGCGGCGAGGCGTTCATGCGGCGCGACGACTTCGAGCGCTACAACGCGAAGCAGCGGGAGGCCGGCAAGCCTACTCTGGTCAATCCGCGCAATGGCGCGGCGGGCAGCATTCGCCAGCTCGATCCGGCAATGGCCGCGCAGCGGCCGCTGTCGTTTTTTGCCTATGGATTGGGCGAGGTGCAGGGCTGGCCGCTGCCGCCCACCCACAGCGCCACGCTCGACGCACTGGCTGAACTGGGCGTGCCGGTGTGCGGCGAGCGCATCGCCGGACTGGGCGCGGCGGCACTGATCGCCTTCCACGACGACGTCGCCGCCCGCCGCGACAGCTTGCCGTTCGACATCGACGGCGTGGTGTACAAGGTCAACCGCCTGGACCTGCAACGCGAGCTGGGTTTTGTCACGCGCGAGCCGCGCTGGGCGGTGGCGCACAAATTCCCGGCGCAGGAACAGTTGACCACGGTGCTCGGCATCGAGGTGCAGGTCGGCCGCACCGGCGCGCTGACGCCGGTGGCGCGGCTCGCCCCGGTGTTCGTCGGCGGCGTGACGGTGACCAACGCCACCCTGCACAACCAGGATGAAATCGACCGCAAGGATGTGCGCGTCGGCGATACCGTGATCGTGCGGCGTGCCGGCGACGTCATTCCCGAAGTCGTCGCGACGGTGGTCGAGCGGCGGCCCCAGCCCGAACCGCCGCGTTTCAGCATTCTGCAAAGCTACCCCGTCTGTCCCGAATGCGGCTCGCACGCGGTGCGGCTGGAAGGCGAGGCGGCGGTACGCTGCACCGGCGGTCTGTATTGTCCGGCGCAGCGCAAGCAGGCGCTGCTGCATTTTGCCGGCCGCCGCGCGATGGATGTCGACGGGCTGGGCGACAAGCTGGTCGACCAACTGGTCGAGCGCGGCCTGGTGCGTACGCCTGCCGACGTCTACGGCCTGACGCTGGGCACGCTCGCCGGGCTCGACCGCATGGCCGAGAAATCGGCGGCCAACCTCGTCGCGGCGATCGAGGCCAGCAAGGCCACCACGCTGGCGCGCTTCATTTTCGCGCTGGGCATCCGTAATGTCGGGGAAACCACCGCCAAGGATCTGGCGCGGCATTTCGGCTCGCTGGACCGGCTGATTGCCGCGAGCGAGGCCGATTTGCTGATGGTGCGCGACATCGGGCCGATCGTGGCGCAGTCGATCATCCAGTTTTTTGCCGAACCGCATAACCTGGATGTGGTCAGCCAATTGCGCGCCGCAGGCGTGCACTGGCCGGAGTCCACGGGCATGCAACAATCGACAGGCAAGCTTGCCGGCAAGACGCTGGTGCTGACCGGCACGCTGCCGACGCTGACGCGCGATGCCGCCAAGGAAAAGATCGAGGCGGCAGGCGGCAAGGTGGCGGGGGCGGTGTCGAAGAAAACCGACTACGTGGTGGCAGGCCTTGAGGCCGGCAGCAAGCTGGCGAAGGCGCAGGAACTCGGCGTGGCCATTCTCGACGAGGCCGGGCTGCTGGCCTTGCTGGCAGCGGACAACAATAACGGGCAGCACGTTTTAGACTTTTGAACCAAAGGACAGACAGGGAAGCGACATGCAAAAAGTAAAAAAAGCCGTATTTCCGGTGGCCGGCCTGGGCACCCGTTTTCTGCCCGCCACCAAGGCCAGCCCCAAGGAAATGCTGCCCATCGTCGACAAGCCGCTGATCCAGTATGCGGTCGAGGAGGCGATGGACGCCGGCATCACCGACATCATCTTCATCAGCAGCCGCACCAAGCGCACCGTCGAGGACCACTTCGACAAGGCCTACGAACTGGAGACCGAGCTGGAGGCGCGCGGCAAGAAGCGCGTGCTGGAACTGGTGCAGTCGATCCGCCCGCCCGGCGTCAACTTCATCTACATCCGCCAGGCCGAGGCGCTCGGCCTCGGCCACGCCGTGCTGTGCGCGCAGCCGGTGGTCGGCAACGAGCCCTTCGCCGTCATCCTCGCCGACGACCTGCTCGACGGCACGCCGCCGGTGATGCGGCAGATGGTCGACCAGTACAACTACTACCAGTGCTCGGTGCTCGGCGTGCAGCAGGTGGCGCCGGAGGACACCGCGTCCTATGGCATCGTCGATGCCAGCCCGATGGCCGAGCGCGTGTCGCGCGTCAACGCCATCGTCGAGAAGCCCAGGCCCGAAGAGGCGCCGTCGACCCTCGGCGTGGTCGGCCGCTACATCCTGACCCCGCGCATCTTTCACCACATCCAGCATCTCAAGCCGGGCGCCGGCGGCGAACTGCAGCTCACCGACGCCATTGCCGCGCTTTTGAAGGAACAGCAGGTGCTGGCCTACGCCTACGACGGCGTGCGCTACGACTGCGGCAGCAAGCTCGGCTACCTGCAGGCGACGGTGGAATACGCGCTGCGCCACAGCGAAGTCAGCGAGGACTTCGCCGCCTATCTGAAAAACCGCGTCTGCTGATCAGCGCGCCGCAACGCCGCCGTGCAGCCAGGCGGCGGCTTCCAGCGCATCCCCTGCATCCATTCCCTGGCCCAGCAGCGCGGCGACCATCCCGGTCAGGCGGTCGCCTGAGCCCGCCTGCGCCAGCCACGGCCCGCCGCTGGTGTTGATGGCATAACGGCCGCCGGGGTGGGCGATCACGCTGCCCGCCCCTTTTAGCACGACGTGCGCGTGGAATTGCGCGCACAGCCGTTGCGCCGCCCCGACCCGGTCCGCCTGGATGTCGCCGCTGGATACGC